>Ga0182013_10004487_pt1 | contig 16726 bp, 10 predicted proteins | sample 612S2MmetaG_FD_120487 | JGI IMG/M metagenome (GOLD analysis project Ga0182013, IMG submission 120487) | Permafrost microbial communities from Stordalen Mire, Sweden - 612S2M metaG | ecosystem: Environmental > Terrestrial > Soil > Wetlands > Permafrost | place: Sweden: Stordalen | collected...
CGGGGGCCTCTCCTTCTTTTTTCATCGCTACGCTTGAAAAAAGAAGGAAGGACAATAGAAAAGATGTGTCCAAACGGTAGCTGCCGGTAGGCAGGGAGCACAAAGGAAAAATACCAATACAAAGGCCACAAAGAGTATGTTTTTTGGTGTTCCCTGCCTACCGGCAGGCAGGTTTGTATTGAACTTTGTGTTCTTTGTGTTAACATGTATTTATTTCCCTTGATTTTAAACAGCTTCTTCGGGTTCCAAAACAAAATACATTTTTCGCACGGAGCAAATACAGAGAAACAGCCGGGGAATACAAGGAATTAAAACACCTTTTAACCGTTTTAGTGACGACACCAGTTGATTTGTTATCTGCCTATCCTTATTCAATGTCGTTAGGTTAAAGAGGGACGTATGGTGTTTTCTTATTGCCGTCTGCTTTAGCTGACGGCTTAGTGTATATCAAGACTTCGGCTTTAGCCATAAATGAATTGTGGCTAAAGCCGTACTTGTGTTATTTTTCAATCCGTCAGCTAAAGCAGACGGCAATAAACATCTTAACTTAACAACATTGTATCCATATTGCTGATATTGCCACCCTATCTATCCAAGTCGTAGAATTATGTAATTTTAAGCCATACACTTGCATATATTTTAATGAATACCTGTATGGCGAAACAAAACCTCTTATTGGGCGTTGTCTTTTTACTGCTTGCGCAAACAGCGTTTGCCCATAAACCATACCGCAAATCTGAAATAGACAGCCTGCATAAACTGGAAATATTTAAAAGGCATGCACAGGCCGACGAGATAAGGAGAAATGTGGTGCAGGTTCATTTTTCGGCCGATTATGCCGATAGCCTGTTAACGCAGATGGAACAATTCCATATCGCCCTCAATAGTATCACCAACCAAACCAAATACAGTTTTAAAACGGAGCAGATAGAGAAGGAACTGCAGGGAATGCAGTCATCCATTGACATTATTACACAAAGCGCCAACCGCGATAGCAGCGTGGTTAATATCAACAATCTTCAAATGTACCGGGGGCTGCTGAAGGACATGGAAGAAAAATTGCAGACCTGGCGGGATGTGCTGCAGGAAGACAATGATGACCTGCAGGATATGACCGACCAAATGACCAGCTTTGTGCGCGATTCATTTACTCAAAAGGTAGCAGCCGACAGTGAATTTGCTAACCTGCACCTGGACGAAATGCTTATTCTTAATCAGAGATGGAAGGAAGCCGAAGCCTCAACCTCAGCTAATCTAAACCACATCAATAAACTTCAGGCAACCGTATCAACCGATTATTTTGATGTAACCGAACTTGAAAATAAAGTAGATAATTTACTGGCAGGGTCGGGCAAAAAGGCTTTCCAGCAGGAGCAGGATTATATCTGGCATTTATCCAGTCCTTCTTTAGACGAGGTAAGGGTGCTTACCGGTCAATCTATCGCTAACAGGATAAAAATATTGGGTTACTACCTGGCTTTAAACTACGTGGATTGGCTCTACTTTCTGCTCATTGGAATAGCTTACTTTTTTTGGGTATTCCGCAACTTCAGAAGAATAAAGAATAAGGAATCAGGAACCTACCAGACAGATTTAGAACTAAAATACATACGGCCGTTTCCGGTATTGTCAACCCTCATTTTTATACTTAGCCTTGCGCCGTACTACGGTTTAAACCAACCGGCCGTATACATCGAAATTATACAGTTGTGCATTTTAGTGCCACTTACAGCATTGTTTTGGTTGATATGGCCTAAGAAGTCGTTTGTGTTTTGGTGCATCCTGGCAGTTCTGTTCATACTAACCTCGTGTATGAATGCCATTATTACTCCCGGCTGGCCCCTGCGTTTATTTCTGCTTGTGCTTAACATCGCCTCATTGGCTTTTGGGCTGATATTGGTAAAAGGGGATAAAAACATGGTTTCCGGCAGGGCGGTAAAAGTTACGATAATCCTTTATACGTTGCTCAATTTTTTGGCAGTTATTGCCAATATAGCCGGCAGGCTTACCCTGGCCAAAATATTTACCTCGGCGGCGGTTATAGGACTAACACAGATGATAGGCCTGTTTGTAATTGTTGAAATATTAATAGAAGCCTTTTACCTGCAAATGCAAAGCAGCAGAATATCGGTCGGCATGTCGGCTAAATTCAATTTCGAAAATATCCGCGCCGACTTGTATCAAATACTTACCGTTGTTTCAGTGTTACTGGGCCTCATCATTTTTTTTACCAACATCGACCTGCATTTTGTAATGGCTTCCCTGTTAGACAGTGTATTTAATACCCCGAGAAAAATTGGAAGCACCTCTTTTACCATTGGCAACCTGCTGACTTTTGGTGTGATATTGTATTTGGTAAGCGTGCTGCAAAAGTATGTGGGTTATTTCTTCGGCGAAACTGAAGAAGACTTTGTGGGCGATCTGGATAAAAAAGAATCGCGGCTTGTATTGGTCCGCCTTGCAATTATCATGGCTGGCTTTTTTATGGCCATTGTAGCCTCCGGATTGCCGGTTGATAAAGTTACGGTGGTGCTGGGCGCACTAAGTGTTGGTATTGGCCTGGGCCTGCAAAATATTGTATTTAACCTGGTATCGGGGGTCATACTTATTTTTGAAAAGCCTATGCAGATAGGAGATTATATTGAAGTAGGAGATAAAAAAGGGCGCGTTCAAAATATCGGTATCCGGTCAAGTAAACTAATAACCCCCGATGGGTCGGAGGTAATTGTACCTAATGGTGATATTCTGTCAAGCCATATGGTTAACTGGACCCGTAGTAATAACCATAGGCGGACAGAATTAACATTTGGCGTAGAACCCTCATCGCAATTACAACTGGCCAAGGATAGCATTATGGAAGAATTAAAAGGTAACAGCTATGTGATACAGGGAGAGCCGGTGGAAATTCTTGTCAATAATCTTTCTGAAACTTCAGCAGCACTTACCGTTCATGTTTGGATAAACAGTATTTATAAGGAGCAGGAGTTTAAAAGCCAGGTGCTTTCAAACATCTATAACCGGTTAGCAGCAAAGGGGATTAAGATTGTTTAGAGTGTGCCAATGCGGATAAATTGTCCTCATCCCCCTGATTGGCATTTTCCTGCGGAAAACGCCAATCGTCCCCCTGCTAAGTGGGACTTGGAATCGCCCTTCTATTAATAGTTTGAACCAAGGCAAAAGGTCACAATACACACTTTTTGAAATTGAAAATGGCAACCGTAGTTGCCATTTTCAATTTCAAAAATCTTATAGGACATATTCAGGCTAATCCCGATACTGCTCAATAACCTGTAACACTGCCGGATTTTCAAGCAGTGCCTCGTCCATATCAAATATCAGTCCGTGTTCGCTGAAGTTTACCAGCAGGCCTCGTTCAAGGTTAATCAGCGCTTCGTGATTGTTACCTACCTGAAAATAGAAAACAGATTTGATATAGAATATATCGGCACTGCCTTCGTACTTCTGTTCAGCTTCATGCAAAACCTGGAAAGCTTTTCTGAAATTCTCAACATTAAAATAGGCAGTAGCCAGGTTAATCCAGTTTTGCTTATTCTGGGTATCCAGTTGAAATATTTTTTCAAATATCTCAAGCGCCTGCTCTCCTTCACCGGTGCATAAATAAGCATCAGCAAGGGCCGACAGGTAATCAATATTTTCCCTGTTCAGTTTTACAGCCCGCTCAAAAGACGAAATAGCCTTAGGCCATTTTTCTTCCGACCGATAAGTTTCACCTATCCGGTAAAAAGCCTCATCAAAATACGGGTCTACCACTATGGCCTTACGTAAATATGAGCGCGATTTGGCAAAATCACTCACCTTCTCATAACTCTCGGCAGTTTTAAGGTACAGTTCCTTGTTCGGTTTTGAAAGCTTGATGGCATCCAGGTAAAAATTGATGGATTCTTCATAGCGGCCCATATTGTATTGCACATCGCCGCTGCAGATATAGGCAGCGTCGAAAGTATCGTCAATAGCTATTACAAAGCTGAAAGCATCCAATGCCTTATCGTACAATTGTAAGCCGGCATAAGCATGCCCCAGGTTAAACCATGCCAGGTGAGAGTATGGGCTTTGTTCAATCAACTCCTCATGAAACTTTACACTTTCATCGTATTTTTCGTTCAGCTCAATGCAAAACCAAAACCGGTTAAGGCCTTCCTCGCTCATCGGGTTAATGCCAATGGCTTCTTTCAGGGCTTCAACCACCTCCGGGTATTTTTCCTGGTCTTCATATATATCTGCCACCTCTAAATAAAGTTCGCACTTGTCTTCCGCTTCGGTTGCGATAGTAAGGGCGTATTCAACTTCATCCAGCGCCTCCTGGTGGCGGCCTTCCCACAAATGAATGTCGGAACGGATAAGGAATATGTTAATATCGTTGGGATCCAGCTTCTCAGATTCCTCCAGCAGGGCCAGGGCTTCATCAAAGTGTTTTTGGTTGGCCAGTATTTCGGCCTTTTTGGTATAAAAAAAAGATGAGAAAGAATATTGTGCTATGGCTACGTCTATAACCCTGATGGCTTTGTTGTATTCACGATTTTCCTGGTAAAACTCGATAATCTGCTCGTAATTATCTTCGTCAAAAAAAACCTGTTCTTTTAATTTCTCTGCCTCTTCAAATTGCCGAACTAAATCCACAATCTCTCCGAATGAAGGTTCAAGGTTCTCGTTTTCTTCCATGGTCTGAATTTTTAGTCTAAAACATTCAGGATATTATCTAAAGATAATAAAATCCTGCCTGTATTAGTATACCGGAAAACAATTATTAGCAAATTGCCCGCCGCTATCCGTGAATAATGGAATTACCAAGTCGTTAACGTTATATAAAGAACGATATCAGGCCTCTTTCATAATTCGCTCTTTTTGAATCCTCACCCCAGAGCGGCCCTCTCCGAAGGAGAGGGAAATGTTGAATTATGAAAGAGGCCTATTTTAAAATCCGCAACGACCTACCGAAGGTAATTTTCCCTTTTATATACTGAAACGCTATTTTTCAACATCCGGAAGGTTGATTGTATAGCATCAGGCAGACAAATCATAATTTTAAAAAAAACTTTACTCTTATTTAACCAATGTCGCTGAGTTAAGGAAATGCATCTACCCAAACCCTCTGACTCCCGAAACGGGAGAACCGCAACCCAGAAATACAACTACCGGGCAAAGTTGTTCTTTTTGCTGTGCGGCAGCTCCTCCGCTTCGGAGGCTGGGAGGTAGCAAAGCGCAAAAAGAACTGAGTTTCGGCTTAAGTTAACGACATTGCTTATTTAACGCTGAAATTGCCGCAATGTTTGCGAAAAAAGTATCATTTTTATTGTTACAACAAAATCCCTTATTATGAAAACAAATATTGGTATAACCGAAATGAACACCCAGGCAGTGGCTAATGAACTGGCTAAAATTGTGGCCGACGAATTTATTTTAAGCATGAAAACCCGTAATGCCCACTGGAACATTGAAGGCCCGGATTTTCATGCCATGCACCTTTTCTTTGAAGGGCAGTATAATGCATTGGACGAGACTATTGACAGCGTGGCTGAGCGTATCCGTTCGCTGGGCCATTATGCGCCGGGTACGGTAACCGAGTTTCTGGAACTGACCAGCCTGACCGAAAAAAGAGGCAACAAAAACAGCAGCGAAAGCTTTATTAAAGACCTGCTGGGCGACCATGAAGCTATTATTATAACCCTGCGCGAGAGCATAGATGCTTTTGCCAATAAATATAAAGATGCAGGCACCAGCGACTTTATAACGGCCTTACTTGAAGCACATGAAAAAATGGCCTGGATGTTACGGGCACATTTGAAATAACAGACCATTCGTGTTCGAAACATGCAAAAGCGCCAAACAGCCAGCCTCACCCGCCCCTCGCTTCGCTGGGGCACCCTCTCCATCGCAAGCGATAGGAGAGGGTACAGGATAAGCTAATATGGGGCCCGCATTTCCAGGTTTCGAACAACAGTGGTATCAGAACTCTTTCATAATTCGCTCTTTTTGGATCTCATCCCGGAGCAGCCCTCTGCGAAGGAGAGGGAAATGTTGAATTATGAAAGACGTCTAATCTCAATTTATTTACCCGATACAATTCGCTTTTTATTATTTAACGCTAAAACAATTACGGATGAACGACCTTACCTTGATTACTACCAGTACAGCCTTAGAGGGTTACAGGATTACCAAACAACTTGGCCTGGTGCGGGGCATTACGGTCCGCTCGCGCAGTATTGTGGGCAATATAGCGGGTAGCTTTATGACCATTTTTGGCGGGCGAAGTGCTATTTACACCGAACTATGCGAAAATGCCCGCGAGGAAGCCTTTCAGCTGATGATACAACATGCCCGCAAAAGGGGGGCTAACGCCATTATTAATATGCGTTACGATGCCAATGAAGTAATGCAGGGGCTTACAGAGGTGCTGAGCTATGGAACGGCGGTAGTGGTTGAGAAGATTTAGTAGGACCGGGCTATCAGATATGCTGATGGCGAAGCATAAGGTTCACACCTTCTTTATTTTTAACCTGCCTTCCGCGCCTCTGGCAATAAAAAAAATTAAACAAATCGTAATTTTTTTTCAAAATTGTAATAATACTGGTTTTTACCATATTATATATAGAATAGACTACGGAATACCGGGTATTATTAAAATAATATACAATATTTTTTTTAGAGGAAAATTTTGTAATTAGAATAATTATTTTTAGGTTTGGTTATTGTTTTGATGTTTCCTAATCTTTTACATTATAACATTAAAAAACCTGCTATGAAGAACCTCCTCTGCTTCGTAATTGTAATGCTGCTTTGCACACAAGCCGCCAAAGCACAAAACACAATCCCATTTCAAGGTATTGCACGCGATACTACGGGTGCGCTACTGCCGAACCAGTCCTTATCCCTTCGGATTACGATTCACGATTCCATTGCTTCCGGGCCGGTGGTATACCAGGAGACAGATTCTGCCACCACTAATGCTCTGGGGCTGTTTACGCTTGCTATTGGATCGGGTTCTTCCGGCTCATATTCTTTCAGTAGCGTTAATTGGGGTAGTAATCCCAAGTTTGTACAACTGGAACTTCATACCGTAGGCGCAACCTATATCAATCTCGGCACGTCACAATTCCGGAGCGTTCCGTATGCACTGTATTCGCTGAATGGCGGCGGTGCGCAGCCAAGCGGACAGATTCCATATAGCAACGGAACCGGAGCCGCCAGCGATGCACTCTTTACCAGAAACCCTGCCAGTCATGCAACCCAAATATCCCGAACCGTAACGGGTGGGGTTAATGAGGGCTTCACATTGGGTTCAGCTATATCAGGCTACATACCCGATGGGCCGTTTTTTACCCGGATTGATACACCCGAACATCATTATGATTATATGGGCATTGGCAATGTTTCTGCTATAACCGGTGGCGCCCCTAATGGCCTGGTATTGGTGTGTGCGCACGACTTTACCGGTGCTGGCCCCTTGGCAACAATAGCAATAGTTGACAGCGACCCGGTCAATACCATTGTTGTAATAAACTCGCAAAATAGTGCAGTATCTAACTTCAAATCAAATGCAACATTGAGCCCTACTGCAATTTCACTAGGTGTTACTTATAGCAGTTCAGGCGCAACGATTACCCTCGATACTGCCACGCTTCATTTTAAAATTGGCTCTACTACTTACAATTGGCCAACAACAGGTGTAGAACCACAGAGTACCATGCTTACAAGCGATCCCTCTGGAAATTTGAGTTGGAAAAATTATGTGGTCGGCAAATTAGTATTTACGCCTACCACCGGCAGTACCATAAATGTTTATTCCGGTAATAACATTATTAATCCCGCATCAGGCCTTGCTGCGCTTACCATAGTGCTGCCGTCATTACCCACCGATAACGAAACCGTGAGTTTTACCTTTACCAATACCATTACCAGCATTACATACAGCGGCGGCACCATTGGCGGTGCAGGCGGTTTGGGTTCGGTAAGTCCAGTTGCCAACGGTAATGTAAAATACTCGCTTACCTACGATGCTGCAAGCAGCAGTTGGTTCTAGGTGCCTCCAGGTGTCTGACACCTTGCATTTAGTCGCATATCGAAAATCGCATATCCAACCAAAAAAACAGATATGAAAAATAAAACCCTCCATATATACCACTTGCTTATGCTAAGCGCACTGGCAGGCTTCTCCCAAACCATCAGCCCCACGGTAGCCCCCACACAAGGCGGCTATGTAACAGGCGGCAATGTGCGCCTGCAATACACCATTGGCGAACCCGTAAACCAAACCATTACCGGTGGTGGTTTCGAATTCACCCTCGGGTTTCAGCAACCCGAAATGAACCTTACCGATACAATTACCAGCAGCCCTTTTTGTGCAGGCTCCACAATAAACATCCCGTTTACTGCACAGGGCATCTATGGCTCCGGCAATATTTTTACTGCGCAGTTATCCGACTCCACCGGTAATTTTGCAGGTGCAATAAGCATCGGGTTTGATACCGCAATAATCTCCGGCACTATTACAGCCACCATACCCGATAGCATACCCGCAGGCAGTAATTATAAAATAAGGGTAATATCATCTTATCCGCTGTTTACGGGCGGACCCTCGGCTATATTTGGCATACGCCCAATGCCTGTATTTGTAAATGATACTGTACAGCGAGCCGTTATTTGTCCTGGTAGTTCAACCCATATTTATGTGCTGTCTTCTCAGGCAGGCATACAATATAATTTAATGGTAAATACAACCCTTGTTAACGCCGCTTATGGTAACACCGATACCTTAGCTATTAATACCGGTGCGATTGACAGCAACACCACGTTTTATGTTTTGGCTACTGATACGGCAACAGGGTGTAGCGTGCAGTTAAACGCTCTGAATGTTTTTACCATTAAAATTGCCTCACCTAATAACATTGCGCCGCAGGCTGTTTCCAGCGATACCGCCTACACTTTTACCTTTGCCAATGTAACAACCGGCTACGGAGGTAATCAGATTGAATGGAGCTTAGACAGCAACTTTACTACATCAACTATTGATACCTCCCCGTATAACATACAGGTAAAAGTAGGCCCCAACTCCGATACACTTATCTGGGTACGCAGTGTTAACAGTGTTTCGGGTTGTGTAAGCAATGCCGCTACAACCATTGGCATTGTAACATACGTTTACCAGTTGCAGCCCTTTAATGCCGATACCATAATAACTATATGCGCAGGTACCAGCACCAACATACCCATAGCCAATAGTAACGATAGCTTGCTGTATACGTTGCGTATTGATACCAGTATTATAAGCAGCGCCATGGGTAACGATAGCCTGCTTTTACTAAACACAGGCACCGTAAGTACCAGTACCGTATTTAACATACTAACCACTAATACCTTTACCGGTTATACCGCTACCATAGGTTTTGGTACCTTAATACAAACCTTAGCCCCGGTTGATAGCAACGTTTTAATAATGGGCGATACACTGGTAGATTATAAAGACACCATACCCTACCAGGCCATTGCCAATAATGGTACGCGCGCAATTTACAGCATTGCCAGTGGCAGCGCCGGTGTTGATAGCGTTTTAGGCCTGGTTTACAACATAAGCAGCAATTTTGTAGTGCAGGCAACTCTATATGGCCCGGCGGGTTGCGGCAGCGCAACCGGTAACCTGCCCGTAACAATTACTGTTGCCGAACCACCTATAACACCAGCCCCTATTACAGTATATATAGATAGCCCCCAGCAAAGCACTGTTATTAATTTTACCGGCATAGCGGCCGGCAGTGGTGGCGATGAAATTGAATGGGCTTTTAATAACAGTTTTACCAGCTCAACCATCCTTGCCTCACCGGCAACAATAAGCCTCACCTTATCCGGCATTGCAAATAAAATAATATGGCTGCGCAGTGTTGATAGCAAAAGCGGCATGCATAGCAAGCCTGGCCATACTGTTGCCAGCACTGCCGTAATTACACTAAGCGCCGGACTGCTGGATAAAAGCAAATGGAAATACGATTCTATTTATAGCGATGAATTTAACTACGATATTAATGTTCCGGGAAGTCCCACAATGATCTATCCGGATAATCACTTTATACAATTCATGGCCCCTGCGAGTGTCAATTTTTTAGATAAATGGAACCTGATTTTCAATTACGGTGGCGGGCAAGTACAGGCTGCAGATGTTAACAATATAGATAATTATAATATTGCTGATAGTAAAAATACCATGAAACAGCTCTTTGACTTTGGTAACTGTCCTGCCAATAATACAAACAGAACCAGTTATGCCAGCGCCCCCGGTAGTGCGCACGAGGTCGGCTTTTCAAGCGATGGGGTAGCGCATTTAACAGCCACAAGGCTTCAGGATTCGCTGCACGTAAATTTTACAGGCATTGTAGACTCTATAACCTACAAGTCGGGGATACTTAGCAGCACCTATAAATTTCCGTTAACAAACGGCATGTGGGAAATCCGGTGCAAATTTCCACTAAAAGACAATTCGGCCTGGCCTGCTTTTTGGAACTATACCGGGCATGGCGATTTTACAATTATTGATGATTTTGATATGGGTCCGAATAATATGGCCAGTATAATAAAAAACGGAATCTTTGGTGGCATTAATGGCGAATCAAATAACGATGGTGCAAGTTGTGGTGTTGTCAGCGCTTATAAGGAGACCCCCTGCGATTATGTTGACGATTGGCACACCTTTACAGCAGTGACAGATTCGCTCGAAATCATCTATTTTATAGATGGCAAAGAAACCTACAGTACTTTAATAAAAAACGTAGAAACGGGCGTTAATTGGCCCCTCAATTTTGCACCCGGCTCAAACGACTCCAGCGTTATATTTATAGATTTACAGGTCGGCAATTGGGCCGAGTGGCAGACCTGCGAATGGCAAATTGATTATTTCAGGTATTACACACCAGACTCAGTAGGGGCAAAGGGATACAATGTTTTTCAAAATCTCTCATCATCGGGTAAGCCTCAAACCTTAGAAACCCTCTACAACAATGTATTTACACCCTTTAACGAGCCCCCGGCCAACGATAACCCTCTCATTCCTCCAGCTGCATTTAGTCTGAGTAATCTCAGTCAATATCCGGCACAAACAAATATAGTTTACAGTAACACCCCCTTTTCTCCATCTATATATTACCAGGGCCGGTTTGATAACCGTTGTTACATGGCTGTTGCCGGCTTCGGCACCTGGTTCGAAGTTCCCCTTGTTTCATCGGTAGCAGACGTAAACGGGGCGCTTACAGCCGCCGGAACAAGGCTGTACTATCGCAGTACCAGTAACGAAATAAAGTTCTTTCAATGGGTAAATCAACAGGGATGGGCTGTTTTCAGCACCGGGGTTCATTGCGTGGATAACGGGTTGGTTACCTTTAATGTTGATATGCTTGGCAGGCTGTGGTACATAGATACAGCCTACAACGTATCCGCCTGGGTTCCTACAGGTTCCTATACCGGCAAGGCTGTTGAAGTTACTACCGACAGCTCTGCCAGGGCAGCCCTGTCTATGTATCCCTGTGGCTGCCTTATGTTTTATGTAGATAACAATGATAATTTAATACAACAATCATGGTGGAATACGTGGACAAAGCGCGGTGCCATTTTTAACCCCGCCTTGGGCAGCCCTGTTGTTAACGACCCCGCGCATTCAAAAATATATTTTAATGCGTTCAATACTGCAGGCCACGTAGATATATTTGCCTATAACTGGAATTATAATAGTATAAACCCTGGCGGATTGCAAGAGATAGGCCAAACTTGTACTGCTTACAATGACGCTTTCCCTTGGTATAATTCTGGTATGAGCCAGGCCACAGGTGTATTAACATTAAGCCCTGATGCAAACACGATTTATTACCTCGACTATTACAATAATTTATGGTATTATTATAACGATAATGACCACGGTACCGACCTTTTAACCCTTAATACAATCAATTCTAACTGGAACCGCACACCAATAAGCTATAGTAGCAGTGCCGGTAGCGGGGGTTTATGGCAATTGATACCTCAACCGGGGCGATGTTTTATGTAAATAACAGCGATGGCCTGTTGCACCTTATTAATTGGGAAAGTGCCGATAATCCCATGCAATGCCCATGGGATACCGGTTTTAAGCCTTCTGACCTTGAGCTGAAGTCCCTGCAGGCCGGTATAAACGTAACCGATAGTGCTGCGGGGTTAAGCATAACCACTTACCCCAATCCATCAAACGGGCAGTTTATATTTAAAATAAATGCTACAGGTTCAGCCGGTGGCGCCGCTTTAAATATTATAGTTTACGATATTAACGGTACCCCAATTACCGAATTAAAAGGAATCACCCAAACGGGTGGTAATGAAAACCTGATTTGGGATGCAGGTAACGTAAGTGCAGGTATTTATTATTATTCTGCTAAAACCACAAGCGGAGCGGTAATTAGCGGAAAATTGGTTAAATTGTAATACGAAAGTATGAAACATATAGTATTAATATGCTGCTCTTTACTTGCAATGACGGCTATTGCTCAACAAGATTCTTTGGCTAAGCTATGGGATAAAAGATATGGTGGGCTCCTCATGGATGAAATATCATGGACCATTCAAACCGCGGATGGCGGTTATTTACTTGGCGGTTCAGTATATTCCGGCATTGGCGGCGATAAAACGCAGGATAATTGGGATATCACTTATAACACTTACGACTTTTGGGTGGTAAAAACAGATTCGCTTGGCAATAAGCAGTGGGATAAGCGTTTTGGAGGGTTTTCCGATGATGGAATAGGCGTTTCAAGTATTCGGCAGACTAAGGACAACGGATTTATTTTAGGGGGCATATCCTCTTCTGATTCGGGAGGAGACAAGACGCAGGCTTGTTGGGGTGGGTTCGATTACTGGATGGTGAAAATTGATTCAAATGGTAATAAAATGTGGGATAAGAGATTGGGCGGCACAAATGAAGAGCTATTATGGTGCCTGCAAATAACTGCTGATGGTGGTTATATTTTAGGTGGTTATTCACACTCCGGCATAAGCGGCGATAAAACACAGGATAACTGGGATATCAGTGAAAGCACTGCCGATTACTGGATTGTTAAAACAGATTCGTTAGGCAATAAGCAATGGGATAAGCGGTATGGCGGCACTGATGATGATGAGTTAACTGATTTAATACAAACCCGTGATGGCGGATATATTTTGGTAGGTGGTTCAGCTTCGGATAGCAGTGGCGATAAAACGCAAAATAATTGGGCGCCGGGCAATTATAATTATTGGATAGTAAAGACTGATTCTGCAGGTAACCAGCTATGGGACAAACGTTTTGGTGGTAATGCTGAGGATGAGGCAATATCGGTTGTCGAAACCCCGGATGATGGTTTTGTAATAGGTGGCATTTCAAATTCTAATATAAGTGGAGATAAAACACAAAACACCCAGGGCGGGGATGACTATTGGATAATAAAGATTGATTCACTGGGCAACAAACTATGGGATAAAGATTACGGAGGTACACGTAATGATGACTTATCCAATTTAGTGATTACCAGCGATGGGGGAATTCTGTTAGCTGGTAATTCAGAATCTTCTATTGGCGGAGATAAAATGGAAAACAACGTTGGGGCTCGGCAAACTTGGTTAATAAAAACAGATTCTGCGGGTAACAAGCTTTGGGATAAAACAATATTTGTAAATGGTCCCGCTATAACTTCCAATGCTTTTCAAACACAGGATGGCTGTTATCTAATTGGTAGCTGGACGGCCGCAGAACCCGGCTATTACAAAACCCAAGCCAGTTGGGATTCCTCAGCCGATTATTGGATTGTAAAATTCCGTGATACCACTATTATAACAGGCATTAAAGATATAACCACCAACCTGCAACTAAACGTTTATCCCAATCCATTCACAAACGAGTTAGATATTACCCTCGCCCAACAAAACCTTAAACAAGCCGACTTCAGTATCTGCAACATGCTCGGCCAAACCGTTTACACCCAGCACGAAACCAACCTAAGCCCCAGCTACACCAAAATGCTTGATTTAAGCTACCTGCCTAATGGGGTTTATTTGGTGGAGGTGGTTGTAGATGGAGAGGTGGGTGTTAGGGAGGTGGTAAAACAGTAGTGTAGCCCACCCTGCAAATTGTTTTGGTCGGGAGACCAAAACTTTTCATTGTAAAGTTCGAAGTAATCCGGGGCGGAATACTTCGAACAACGGTTCGAGGGCAGCCCTGTTCAAAAAATGAAGGCCACCATCCAGTCAGGCGCATCTCAGAGCCAGGTTTGGGATGCAAGTACATTAAGTGCTGGTATTTATTACTACCAGACAAAAACAACAGTGGGAAAAAGTTTTACAGGAAAATTGGTTAAATTGTAATTATGAAAGCTATTTGTGTGACGCTTTTACTTAGTGGATTGTGCTTATTAGCCGAGGCTCAGCTTATTTTTAATAAACAGTGGGATGAAAGATTTGGGGGTAAAGCAGGAGATTCATTTATTTCTTTCATTCAAACGAGTGATAATGGCTATCTACTTTGTGGATCTTCCAATTCTAACATAAGTGGTGATAAAACTCAACCCAACTGGGATACCACACTTTATACCAGTGACATGTGGGTAGTAAAGATTGATTCAAGTGATAACATACAATGGAATAAAAGATTTGGAGGTTTATCTTGGGACGGAGTCTTTCAGGCGCAACAAACATTTGATGGTGGCTATATTTTAGCTGGTCCGTCAAGTTCTGATAGTGGGGGCGATAAATCTCAAAATAGTAGAGGGGGATATGATTATTGGATGGTTAAAATTGATTCTTTAGGTAGTAAAGAATGGGATAAACGTTTTGGGGGTTCCGGAGATGATGATTTTAGTGCCATTCAACAAACTAAAGATTCCGGTTATATTTTGGCTGGTGAATCAAATTCGCCGATCAGTGGGGATAAAACACAGGACGATTGGGACCCCAGTTACTCTACGTATGATTACTGGATAGTTAAAACTGACAAATACGGCAGTAAACAATGGGATAAGAGATTTGGTGGAACAGATGAAGAACTTATGGATCCATTCCCGTTGCTGCAAACCAATGATGGGGGGTATATATTGGGTGGGTTTTCCAAATCAGGTATTAGTGGCGACAAAACTCAGGCCAACTGGGCAGTGGGCTGGGACAATTTTTGGGTGGTAAGGATTGACTCAGTTGGTAATAAGGTGTGGGACCATGTATATGGTGGCACGGTAGAAGATGATTTGGAAGGCAACATTCTGGCAACGCCCGATGGCGGATTTCTTTTAGGCGGGTTCTCTAAATCAGGCGCAAGCGGCGATAAAACAGACTCTTTGGCCTGGGGCTACTGGATTGTAAAGATTGATTCGGCCGGTAATAAATTATGGGATAAAGCTTATGGCAGTCCCGGAGCAGGTGAAAGCATACTTTATAGCTTATATTTAACCAGCGATGGCGGATACTTACTCACTGGTAATTCAACTCAAAACGCCGGTGGCAATAAATCAGAAAACAATTTGGGTTACGTCCAAATCTGGATGGTTAAAACAGATTCTGCCGGTAATCAGCAATGGGATAAAACCATTTTTACCGATAACATGGTTACAAATGTATATGGTATACAAACAAACGAGGGTTGCTATGTAGCAGGCTGCGCTACAAAATCAGGCATAGGCGGCTACAAAACCCAACCCAACTGGGATGTTACTAATTCAACTGACGATTATTGGATACTTAAATTTTGCAATGGTCCCACCGGCATAGACGAAATAACTCCCCAATTACAATTTAACGTTTACCCCAACCCCTTTACCTCTGAGTTGGATATCACCCTTGCCCAACAAAATCTTAAACAAGCAGATTTCAGCATCTGCAACATCCTCGGCCAAACCGTTTACACACAACACGAAACCAACCTTAGCCCCACCTACACCAAAATGCTTGATTTAAGCTATCTGCCCAATGGGGTTTATTTGGTTGAGGTGGTGGTGGATGGAGAGGTGAGTGTTAGGGAGGTTGTAAAACAATAGTGTGGCCCACCCTGCAAATTGTTTTGGTCGGGAGACCAAAACTTTTCATTGTAAAGTTCGAAGTAATCCGGGGCGGAATACTTCGAACAACGGCAGCGCCACAGGGCTAAGTATAACCACATATCCTAACCCATCTAACGGGCAATTTATATTCAGCGTTCTGGCGGCTAATTTAAATGGCAACGCCGACATTGATATAATAGTTTATAATATGAACGGTGTACCCATCGCCGGTTTAAAAAGCGTTATGCAAACCGGCAGCATCGAAAATTTGATATGGGATGCTAATAAGGTAAGTGCCGGTGTTTATTATTATTCGGCTAAAACTACAGACGGTGCGTTGGTAAGCGGAAAATTGGTTAAATTGTAATTTAAATATGAGAGCGGTAGTTTTAATAATCTTGCTTAGTTTGAGTGTCGGCAGAGTCTATTCTCAGCAACATTCTCTCGCAAAGTTATGGGATAAGCGGTATGGTGGGCTTTTATATGATGAACTATACTCTTGCATTCAAACCTCTGATGGAGGCTATCTGTTAGGTGGGGGCGTATACTCAGGGATCGGTGGGGATAAAACTCAGGATAACGTAAGCATCCGGTGAAGCGCATATTGCCTATGGTGTAGCCAGTCGCTAAGTTTGCACTAAATAAAATTTTATGCGCGACCTCTCCGAAAAATACTTTCCGCTGATAGAAAAACATTTGAG
>Ga0182013_10004488_pt1 | contig 16724 bp, 13 predicted proteins | sample 612S2MmetaG_FD_120487 | JGI IMG/M metagenome (GOLD analysis project Ga0182013, IMG submission 120487) | Permafrost microbial communities from Stordalen Mire, Sweden - 612S2M metaG | ecosystem: Environmental > Terrestrial > Soil > Wetlands > Permafrost | place: Sweden: Stordalen | collected...
GCACATGCCGATCTGGATCGGTGGCCGCACCAAACGCTCGTTGCGACGGGCGGTCACGCTCGCCGACGGCTGGTGCCCGTACTACGTCTCGATCGACGTCGCCGCGCAGTGGCTGCAATCGTTTGACGTGCCCACTGGTTTCGAGGTGGTGATGCCCGCCGAAAAGCCGCTCGATCCGGTCGGTAAGCCGGAGGCGACGCGGGAAACCCTGAAGAACCTCGCGGCAGGAGGCACTACGATTCTGTCCGCCCGGTTCATCCATCACTCGCTGGCTCATTACCTTGAGCAGATTCATGCCCTCGCGGAAATGAACGAGGATCACACATGACCACCAGTACAGCCAGCCACGTTTACTACGACCCGTGGGACGCCGACCTCAACGCCGACCCGTATCCGATGTTCAAGCGGTTGCGGGACGACGCGCCGCTGTACTACAACGAGCCCCACGACTTCTACGCACTGAGCCGATTCGACAACGTCAACCGCGCACTGGTCGATAACCAGACCTTCAGCTCCGCCAAGGGCGTGGTACTGGAAATTCTGAAGTCCGGCATGGAGATTCCTCCCGGGACCCTGATCTTCGAAGACCCCCCGATCCACGACATCCACCGCAATCTGCTCTCCCGAGCCTTCATACCTCGCAAGATCAACGCGCTGGAGCCGAAGGTCCGCGAATTCACCGCGCGCTGCCTCGACCCCCTTGTCGGCGGGGACCGGTTCGACTTCGTCAAGGATCTCGGCTCGGTCATGCCGCTGCGCGTGGTCGGCATGCTCTTCGGCATCCCGGAGCACTTTCAGGATCTTGTCCAGGAGGACGGCGATCGACGTCTTCGCACCGAGCGTGGCGGGAAGTTGGATAATCCGGACGGCATGCCCGACGGGGAGGTGTTCGCAGAATTCATCGACTGGCGCGTGGACAACCCCACCGACGACCTCACCACAGAGCTGCTCGAGGCCGAATTCGAAGACGAGACCGGCACGCTGCGCAAGCTGAGGCGCGAAGAACTCCTGATGTTCATGAATGTCGTTGCCGTCGCCGGCGCAGAGACGACCACCCGCCTGATCGGCTGGTCGGGGAAGCTGTTGTCCGAGCACCCCGATCAACGCCGCCGCCTGGCTGCCGATCGAGCTCTGCTGCCCGGAGCCATCGAAGAAATCCTGAGGTATGAGCCGCCGGCCTTGCAGGCCGCGCGGTACGTGACGCGCGATGTGGAGTACTACGGCCAGACCGTTCCTGCAGGCAGCGCGATGTTGACGTTGATCGGCGCGGCCAACCGCGACGACCAACGGTTCGGCCCCGATGCCGAGGAGTTCAACATCGCCCGCCCAGCGCGCCAGCATCTGACGTTTGGCGTCGGGGCGCACTACTGCCTGGGCAACGCGCTGGCCCGCATCGAAGGACGCATCGCACTCGACGAAGTACTGAACCGATTCCCCGACTGGGCAATCGACCGCCCCAACGCCGTCTTCTCATCGTCGTCGGCCGTTCGCGGCTGGGACAGCATGCCCGCACACGTCTGACTACTGCAGCCGCCGCGTGACGAGTAACCGGAGGCCGGAATGTCTGTCGAGGTAACGGATTAGTGTTGGTCATCGACGCGGCGGGCACGTAGATCCAGGAGGCGGAGCATGCGGTTGGTTGTGGTGGCCGCCGCCGCCATTGCCGTGGCATTCGGCTTGCTCGGGCCGTCTGATCATCCAGGGCCGCCGACCAGACTTGCCGATCACAGCGTCCCTTTGAATCCTCCCGCCGACCCCGGCGATGGTTCCCTGCCAAACGGCGGCACGCTGACGCCGTTCGATGTACAACACTCAGCGATCGGGCGCCTGGACCCTGCGTTGTTGAGCGCCATCCAGATTGCCGCCACCGCGGCTGCTGCGGACGGCATCAACATGACCATTACCTCGGGCTGGCGTTCGGCGGAGTTTCAGCAGCGGCTGCTGGACGACGCCGTGCGAACCTACGGCAGCTTGGCTGCGGCACGGCAGTATGTGCAGACCCCGGCGATGTCCAAACACGTCACCGGCGAGGCGGTCGACGTCGGAGGTGCGGGCGCCGACCAGTGGCTCATCGCCCACGGGTCCCGCTTCGGGCTGTGCCGCATTTATGCCAACGAGCTGTGGCACTTCGAACTTGCGAAGGACGCGGCGGGCAATTGCCCGCCGCTACTGCCCAACGCCGCCGGGTAATTCGCTGTTTGCGCGGTAACGCCATTCTCGAACCAGCGAGTGCGCCTGGGTCCTTTCTCATGGCTGACCTGCATAATCATCGTGTGACCAACTACCTCCGGCCGCCGCTGTTACGTTACCTTCGAAGGTGGTAACGTAATTACCACGTGCCAGACCAGACTTCTTCAGGAGACCGCCCATGCCATCACGCCATCTTCCTTATCCGGTGTTCGATGCCGACAATCACTTCTACGAGCCGAAGGAAGCGCTGACCCAATTCCTGCCGGACCACCGCAAGGGCGTCATCGATTACATCGACGTCCGCGGCCGGACCAAGATCATGGTTCGCAACGTGGTCAGCGACTACATTCCCAACCCGACGTTCGAGGTGGTCGCGCGGCCGGGTGCCCAAGAGGATTACTTCCGGCACGGTAGCGGCGGCAAGAGCTTCCGCGAGGTGATGGGCAAGCCGATGAAGGCCATCCCGGCGTTCCGTGACCCCGCGGCCCGCCTCGAGGTCCTCGACTCGCTCGGCCTGGACTACACGCTGATGTTCCCGACGCTGGCCAGCCTGGTGGAGGAGCGACTGAAGGACGATCCCGACCTCATCCTCGACATCATCCACGCGCTGAACCAGTGGATGTACGAAACCTGGCAGTTCAACTACGAGGACCGCATCTTCTCCACTCCGGTCATCAACCTGGCCAGCGTCGATCGCGCACTCGAAGAACTCGAGTGGTGTCTGGAGCGCGGCGCCAAGACCGTCTTGGTCCGGCCTGCGCCGGTGCCCGGTTACCGCGGGAGTCGCTCCATGGGCGTTGAAGAGTTCGACCCGTTCTGGGACGCATGCGTCAAGGCCGGTATTCCGGTGTCGATGCACGCCTCAGACAGCGGATACTCCGAGTACCTCAACGACTGGGAGCCCGCGAGCGAGTTCAAGCCGTTCTCGCCGACGTCGTTCCGGATGGTCGCGATGGGCAAACGGCCGATCGAAGACACCATGGCCGCGATGGTCTGCCACGGTGCGTTGACCCGCAATCCTGATCTGCGAATCCTGTCGGTCGAGAACGGCGCATCGTGGGTGCCCACTTTGTTGAAACAGTTCAAGGACGTCTACTCGAAGATGCCCCAGGGATTCCTCGAGGACCCGGTCGTTGCGTTCAAGCGCGGTGTGTACGTCGCTCCGTTCTGGGAGGACGACTTCGCCGAGATGGCCGACCTGTGCGGTGTCGACCGAATCATCTTCGGATCCGACTGGCCACACCCCGAAGGCATGTCCGATCCGATCACCCTAGTCGAAGACCTTCAGGGCCTCGACGAAGAGGGCCAACGGAAGGTTATGGGCGGCAACATGATCGACCTTTTCAAGGTCCCAAACAAGATCGTCCACAAGCCGGACGTGCCGGCCCTTGTCCTCGCCTGACGACGGTCCGCCCGGCTCCGCGAGGGTGCATCTACCGACAGGGTTACTCGGAAACGGTTCGCTAGTTACACTTTCGCGGCAAAGGTTAGGTCGAGATCGCCGGGCTCGATGAACGCGCACTTCGGTCAGCGATCGAACGACACGGACTCGGGCGGGTGCGCGACGACGGCGACATCGACCTTCGGGTTGCAACCTTGCGACAGCTCGCTGGCGACCAGGACGAGCAATGGCTAACGGCTTTTGCGGACATGCTCAGCTACGCCGGATCCAAGGGTTGGATGACTGACGCCGAACACGTTCGCGCCCACTCCATCCGCGTAGCCGCGACGCCATTCGACATTTAGCCGTAATCGCCCCAGCGACGGCCTCGATTCGATATAGCCTTCCGTCATGATGCGCGTCGCGATCGTGGGTGGCGGTGCCGCCGGCGTGCTCGCCGCGGTACACCTCCGCCGGCGCAAACCAGAGGCGCAGATCACGCTGATCGACGCGTCCGGTCGCCCCGGCACCGGCGCGGCGTATGGCACCAACGACCCGACCTTCTTGTTGAACGTTCCCGCGCAGCGCATGTCCGCATGGCCGGACGATCCCGATCACTTCTGCCGTTGGCTCGACGAACGAGCTGTCACGCCGCTGGAGAGCTTCGCGCCGCGTCTTGCGTACGGCCGCTACCTGCAGGAACAACTCGCGGTCGCCGACGTGCGGATCGAGACCGCCGAGGTTGTCGGGTTGGTGCCGGGCGCGCCCGCGCGGGTGGCGCTCAGCGATGGGCGTTCGTTGTCGGCCGACGCCGTTGTGGTCGCGTCTGGGCGCCCCGCAGGTGGTATGCCCGAGTCGTTGGAACGTGCCTTCGCCCCGGTGTTGGCCGCAGGCGCCGACGGCAGGATTGTGGTGGATCCGTGGGCGGCCGGCGCGCTCGCGGCTCTTGGTGCGCGTCGGCCCGCGAGCGTCTTGGTGATCGGTTCGGGACTCACGGGCGTTGATGTCGCGCTGCATCTCATTGCGCGCGGCGCCACGGTGACGCTGCTCTCGCGGCACGGTGCGCTGCCGCGCCGGTTCCGCGCTACAGGCGCTCCGACAGAGTTACCGAACGTTGATGCACTCGCTGCCGAGGTCTCACTTGAGCAATTGCGCACCGCGCTGGCTGCGGATCTCGCGAACGCACGTGAAAATGGTTTGGACTGGCGACAAGTGATCGACGCGGTGCGGCCGCGCACAAGCCGGCTGTGGCGGTCGTTGGGGTGGGAGGACCAGCGCCGGTTCTTGCGCGAGGACTTGCGGCAGTGGGAGGTCCTTCGCCACCGCATGCCGCCCTCGATTGCCGACGCGATTCATGCCGCGATCGACCGGGGCCAACTGATCATCGAGGCGGGCGAGGTCGCCGATGTGTCGCTGCACGGCAATGGCGTTGAACTGGTGGTGACAACGAGCGATGGATCAGTGCGCCGGCGCGGTGACGCGGTGGTCGTCGCTACCGGCACTGCGTGGGATCGGCGGTCCCTGCAGCGGTCCGCGCTGTGGGCGAACCTGTTGGCTACCGATGTCGCGTCGCTGCACCCGAGCGGTGTGGGCGTGCGACTCGACGCGGACGGCTACCTCATCGACGGGGCCGGAGCCACGGTGCCAAACATCCTGTGCCTCGGCTCGATCCGCCAGGGCGAGGTGTGGGAGACCACCGCGATTCCCGAAATCCGTGCTCAAGCGGCTGCTATCGCGGAGCTGCTCGCCGACGAAACCCGCCACCGCCCCGTCCGAGCAGCCACTCTCATCACGACTGCGCCGGAATTGAGTGGCGCGCATGCCTCCTATGCCGAGGGTGTTCGTCGCCTACTCGCCGTCCAAGACGGCGCGTCGATCGCCTTCGCCGCCGCGGTCACCGAAGACCCGCACCATGCGCGCGCGCACGTCGCGCTCGCGATGATCGCCACCGAACGCCCCGACCGGGCGGGCGGTCCCGACGCCGTCACCGGCCATCTTGCTCGGGCGCGCGCGGCGCTTGCACATGGCAGCGACGAAGACCGCAGCCATGTCGAGGCCATCGCGACGTGGTGCGAGAAGGGAAACGCGGCGGGCACCGACGCACTCATCGACCATCTCGACCGCGTCCCGGACGACGCAGTCGCACTGCTGGTGCTCGCGCCGTCCATTGCATTCGCCGGAGCCGGCGACGCATTGCCCGACGCGTGGCAGTACGTCGAGCAATTCACCGGCGTGCACGGCGAGGCGCCGTGGTACCTCGGCCTGCGCGCCTACGGCCGAACGGAACAGGGCCTCTGGTACGACGCGGCCGACCTGGCTGACGCCGCACTCGAACTCGATCCAGGCAACGGCAACGCCGCGCATGCACTGTCGCACGTGCACTACGAGACCGACGCGCATGGAGCCGGTCTGAAATGGCTGACGGACTGGATCCCCGGCGACGGAAGCACGCAGCGTTACCTCCCGCACTTTCAGTGGCATGCTGCGCTGCACGAGCTCGCGATGGGCGACGCCGCTGGCGCGGCGCGCCGGTACGCCGCGTTTCTTGCGCCGCCCCAATCGAAGGACGTGCGCTGCCTCGTCGATGCCGGTTCCCTCGCATGGCGCGCGCGCCTGCACCCGGACTGGGTTACCCCACCCGATCCGATGCCGCTGCTCGCCGAGGTCGGCTCACTTGCGTATGCGCCGCAAACGCCGTTCATCGCGTTCCACGCCCTGCTGGTGCTGGCCGCCGCGAATGATCCCGCCGCGATCCGCGCGATCGATGTTCCGGGCGCGACCGACGCGCAGGCAACGACGTTGCGCCTCATCGGCGAAGGACTTATCGCGTTGACGCAGGGTGAGCCGCGCGCCGCGCTCGACTATCTCCTCGAATCGCTGGCCGGCCTTGCGTCGATCGGCGGTAGTCGGGTGCAGCAGGAAGTGATCCTCGAAACGGCGTTGGCCGCGATGCTCCAGCTCGGCGCGCCGGGCCAAGCGGCCCGCCTGTTATCGCGACATCGCGCCGCACCCGGCCCGCAGGTCACCCGCGGCGCCGTGAATTGAGGCGCCGGCGGAGGAACTGGACATGGCCACCCTAAAGACGATCAAGGACGCCGCCGCCGAACAAACGGGTCTGAATCAGTTCGGCGACGACTCGTTCGAAGAGGGTGGCAACTGTTGGCCTGATAGTGAGTAATAGTGCTCGCTAGTGCGTTTTAGTGATTGTGCCTGTGGTGTGAATTCTGGCGGGGTGGGCACGGTCGGTGGGTGTGCATCCTCAGATGGTTGCCGATGCCGGCGGGATCGGCCGGCGGTGTTTGTCGGTGCCTTGGGTCACGATGTTGGTCATGGCCAGTACAGGTGGGGTGTTGCGGCGGATCACCGATCCGGTGGTTGCTGCGGGGCCGGCGGGGGTGCGGATCCGGACCCGAATACATCTCAGTGCGGGTGAGGCCGCCGCGGTGGCGGGGATCGGCTCGTTTCTGGGATCGGTGTACCGCACAGAACTGGCGGCCCGGGTGGAGCGGGGTCGGTTGGACCATAAGGCGCACGCCGGCTGGCGCGCGCAGCGCAAACAGGCGCTCACCGCAGTGTCGTCATCGCGGTGGGCAGGGGCGATCACCCGAGCCGTGCGGGACCAGTACCAGCTGGGCATGCGTGGGTTGGCCGCCCATGTCATGGATTTGCGGGCAGCGATCACCGTGTTGGAGCAGCGATGTGCGCTGCGCCCCGGTCAGCAGGAAACCATCGCCGGTGGTGGTGGTGGCCGGTCGCGGCGGCGGCGTGGGTATCGGTCGGCAGGTGAGTGGTTTTCGAAGACCCGGCGCCTGGCGATCCTGCGTGAGCGACTCGTCGTCGCGCAGGAGGCGTGGGATGCGGGCCGGCCCTCGGTCACTGTGGGCGGCAAACGGTTGTGGCGTAACCGCACCCACCTGGTTGAGGCAGCCATGACGGAGCCGCAGTGGCGGGCTCGTTGGGATGCGGCGCGGATGTTTGTGACTGCTGATGGCGAATCGGGCAAGGCCGGCGGCAATGAGACCATCCGGGTGGATGCGGCGGGCCGGGTGCGGATCAAAGTCCCGGCCGCGTTGGTCGAGCGGTACGGGACGCATATCGAGGTGGGGGCACCGGTGGCGTTTAGCCACCGCGGTACCGAGTGGGGGGCGCGGGTCGCGGGCCGACAAGCGGTGCGCTACGACATCAGCTACGACTCTTGCCGTGGGCGCTGGTATCTGGACGCATCCTGGAAACAGGACATCATCGAGCCACCGGCGCTCGACGAGCTGCGCAGTGGCCCGGTGCTCGGTGTCGACCTGAACGCCGATCACCTCGCGGGTGTGGTCCTTGATGGGTCAGGTAACCCGGTCGGGGCGCCCGTCACGATCCCGGTGGACACCGCGGGACTGCCGGCCTCCCAACGCGATGGGCGTGTCCGGGCCGCGATCAGCGCCCTGCTCGATACCGCAACACACGCCGCGTGCACCGCCGTGGTCATCGAGAACCTCGACTTCGCCGATGCCCGCGCGACCGGGCGTGAAACGATGGGCCGCGGCACGCGCGGGAAACAGTTCCGGCGCACCGTCGCTGGCATCCCCACTGCACGCTTCCGGACCCGCCTGACCGCCATGGCGGCGCGGCGCGGTATCGCGATCATCGGCGTGGATCCGGCTTACACCAGCAGGTGGGGCAACCAGCATTGGGTTAAACCGTTACAACAACAGACGTCCGAACCGGTCACCCGCCACCACGGCGCGGCGACCGCGATCGGCAGACGTGGCCTCGGCAAGGCGATCAGGCGACGGCCGGCAGGACCCCGCAACGGACAGAGGACCGTTGCGGGCACGCCACCGGCCAGGCCCCAACGCCGGGCCGACCACGTTGGCAGGCACGGCAGTTCCGGCCCGCCGCTGCGCACACGATGGATAGCGGTCCCCCGGAGAACACCCGCCACCAGCGGCCAACACCGTTCGGGCCGCAACCGAGCAGAACACACACCTGCTCACCCGTGAGGAACGGTCTGTCGATCTTGTTGGCATGCTCGAACGCTCCAACCCTCTCGAGAAGATCGACCTCGGCGACTGAGCTAGGGCGATCGCAGGATGACGATCGCGTTGTCGACCTTCTTGAAGGTGTTGAATGTCTCTGCGGGAACGCCGAAGACGGCGGACAACACCCGGGGTGGAAGCCTGCTGAGGGACTCACCTATGCCGATGTTGTCTTTGGCTTCGGGCGCACTGGTGTTCTGGATGATCACAATTTTCATGTCGTCCGGGCCGCGGTTCTCAAAATAGTGAAAGGAACCCTGGGGTGCGAACACAAGGTCGCCGACATGTTGGTCGAACTTCTCGTGGTTGCCGTTCCCGTCGATGACGACCCAAGTCGCGACTCCGCTGGTGACCAGGTTGATCTCCCATGCGCTGGGATGCCAGTGCGGCTCGCGGATACCTCCGGGTTGCAGCGTGAGCAGCACGACACTGGCCTCTTGACCTTTGAGTATCGGAAAACTATCCTCGCTCGCCTGCTGAAACGAGCCCCCGTCATACGTGGTGGAGGGCTGAGCGCCGAGATGGAACAGGTGCGATTGCGAGGCGATCGTCTCGGAAGGTAGGCGGGGATTACCAAAGCGTGCGGCATCATCGGTCATCGACTCTTCCTTATCGGTGCGATAGCCGGGAGTGCCGTCGGAGATGACGCGGTCAACGCCTACCCCGGTCGCGGCTGCCGCGCCGGCCAGGCCCGCTCCGCCCAAGACCTTGCGACGATTAATCGACATCTCCCAGAATTTACCGCTTCGGTCGAGGCCGGTCTAGCGTCCTGGTGCGGGCCGCTGGGAGGGAAGTTTTGGCCAAAACCCTGCAAATGCCACCGCAGTACTTATGCTCGGGTCAGGGGCCTCATTGATATCGCGGATGGTCAACGGCGACCGACGGGGAAGGGAGACGGCGATGTCTTTTGTGCTGACAGCTCCGGAGATATTGGCGTCGGCGGCAGCGGATGTGGCGGGCATTGGCGCATCGCTGAGTGCGGCCAACGCGTCGGCCGCGGCCGCAACCACCGCAGTGCTGACCGCCGCCGGCGACGAGGTATCCACGACGATCACATCGGTGTTTTCCAGCTACGCCTACCAGTTTCAGGCGCTGAGTGCGCAGGCAGCGGCGTTTCATGGCCAGTTTGCGCAGACCCTCAAGTCGGGTGCGTGGTCGTATGCCGGCACCGAGGCAGCCAACGCGGCGCCGATGCTGGGCCAATTCGACAGAGCGATCACCAACGGCTTCGCCTTCATTGAGCAGGAAGTTCAGCAGACCTCCACGCCATTGGGCACAGGAATCACCGGGCTGGCCAACACGGTCTTCTACGGGATCTTCGGGTCGCCCGCTGCTCCGCCGTTCTCGGCAACGCAGTCAGGGACCTACACCGGCACACCGTCGCTGGCAACCAGACTTGAAGAGGCTGCATTGGAGCCGGTGAAACCTTTCCTGGCCTTTTCCGGACTCGAAAATCAAATCGCAACGCCGAGTTCGCCATTGTTATCGCTGTTTACCGGCAACAATCCACTCTTCGGGCTGTTTATCGGCAACACCCCGCCACAGTTGTTGCCGTTGCTGCTGGGAGAAACGGTGCAGCACACCACCTATAACGGGATGAGCGTCGTACAGATCACGCCTGCTCATCCATCCGGCGACTACGTGGTTGCCATTCACGGAGGCGCGTTCATCTTCCCGCCCTCAATCTTCCACTGGCTCGACTACACGGTGATGGCCTATCAGACCGGCGCGACCATTGAAGTGCCGATCTACCCGCTGCTGCAGCAAGGAGGTACCGCCGGCATAGTCGTACCGAAAATGGCCGGCCTCTTGTCGATGGAAGTCGCTGCACACGGCCCCTCTCACGTCAGCGTGATCGGTGACTCCGCAGGCGGTAACCTCGCACTGGCGGCCACCGAATACATGGTGGCCCAAGGTGATCCCGTGCCGGCGTCAATGGTTCTGCTGTCGCCCTGGCTTAACCTGGCGATGACCAATCCGAATATCGGGCTCGTCCAGGATCCCCTTCTCCCGTTCGGACCGGCACAAGAACTCGGCAAGATTTGGGCGGGCAACCTGCCCGTGAACAACTACATGGTGAGTCCGCTGAACGGGTCGCTCAACGGACTCCCACACACAATCGTCTACTCGGGCAACCTGGACATACTTTCGCCCGACGCGCTTGTCCTCCAGCAAGAAGCCGCAACCGCAGGGGCCCCGTTCAGCTTCGTACTGGCCAACGGCGAAATTCACGACTGGATTCTGCTAACCCCGGACGGCCCTCAATACTGGCCGCAGATCGACCAGGAGCTCGGTATTTAACTCCGCGACTTGGCGGATCTCACAGCGCTTCGCCGATGTCGGGAAGCAAGGAAATGCCTTCTGGCTGGCCATCACTGGAGACAGCGGCGAGTCCAACGCACCCGCCTTCTCGCCCAGCCAACATCGAATCGGCTCAATACCTGATACTCGTACTTGAAGCGCTCGTTCATTTCATTGAGTTCACGGCGCAGGATATTCGCAAAGCGTTTGGCCTGGGCACGATCAGGGCGTTGCGTCATGGACGCGCCTCGGCGGGGCCGCAATTGTGGGATCGCCGCGCACGCCGGCTGTCGTAGGCGGTCATTGCACGCGTTTAGTCCGGACTTTCGAAGGAGTCACCGACCGGCCAGCCGACGGCGGCCAGTCGTTCTTTAACTCGTTCGGTGTCTTCTGGTGACGGCATCTCGTCGGTGAGCTTGGTGATTGCGACCCGGACATCGGTGCCGTCAATTGGACCGCGTCGGCCGGCGAGCACTTCAGTGGCAACGGCGATGACCTCATCGTCGGAAAGGCGTCGGCGAAGTAGCGCCAGCAGTGGGACGTAATCATGGGCAGGAACGCCTTCGGGGTAGCCCGCCCGCAGGAAGCCGACCACCCGCATCACCATGTCAGATAGCGCCACGATCTCCCTGCCTTAGAACTCGGTAACTAGCAACCGTTGCCGGTCCCACCATAGGGTGGGAATCCCCTTCACCTACCAGAAATCCTCCGTTAATGGCGCGTACACCGACGCCGTTGCGCTGGGACTTTGCCCTTCTAAGATTGTGACATGCGCACGGTGTTCCATGAGCAGCTCGATTCGCTGACAGAGACCCTGAGCCAGATGTGTGGGCTGGCGGGTGTGGCGATGGAACGGGCCACCCAAGCGTTGTTGCAGGCAAACTTGACGATTGCCGAAACCGTGATTGGCGATCACGAACACCTTGCGCGCATGCAAACCGGGGCGGAGGAAGCCGCCTTTGTCCTGCTGGCGTTGCAGGCACCCGTCGCGACCGACCTGCGGACAATCGTTGGTTCCATGCAAAACGTCGCCGACGCCGAGAGGATGGGCGGCTTGGCGCTGCACGTTGCGAAGATCGCTCGCCGCCGGCATCCCGCCAGCACCCTGCCCGAGCAGGTGAATGGCTATTTCACCGAGATGGGAAGGATCGCGGTGAACCTCGGCAACAGCGCCAAAGATGTTGTGCTGTCTCGTGATCCCGAACAGGCCGCCCAGATCAGCCGCGACGATGTCGAGATGGATCGGCTGCACCAACAGCTGTTTGCCCTTCTCAAGGATAAGGAGTGGGCGCACGGCGTCGCAGCCGCCATCGATGTCGCTCTGCTGGGCCGGTTTTATGAACGCTTCGCCGACCACGCAGTCGAGATCGGGCGTCGCGTTGTCTTCCAGGCGACCGGAGAAACTCCCGATGCGTGAAGTCACGGGAAACGTGGCAGGCGCAAGTGTCAGCCGAGAGCGATCCGAATGTTGCCGTCCGGCAGGCACGTTGCCCGGTCGCCGAGTTGAAGAATCATCGTCGTGTAGGCGCTCTGCAGCGCCGCCGGACCGTCTATCGTGGCGCCCGAGGTCAGATCTTCCAGGTCGTACACCGCTGCGTCGTCCTGCCAGACTTCACCGACCCAGATCCGGCGATGCCCGATCGGCTTGGGCGTCGATTCGTCTCCGACAGGGGGCGAAACCGTCTTGGTGACCTCCCCGATCGCGACCAACCGAACGCCGCGGACGATCGGTTCCTGCGCGCGCGCCTCGATGAGTCGCGCTTCTGCGTTGCGGCGATGGAACGTTTCCACCGCACCCGCTATGTCGGTGGGATCGTCGACGGGTATGACGGCGTCGAAGGTCTGGCCCGGGTAGACCAGCAGCAGCGACCATTCCAGCCGGATTGCCTCGTCGGGCACGCCTGCCACCCGTAGCTCGTCGAGCGCCAGCGTCTCCAGTTCGCCGGCCAGCGACTTGAGGTGATCGAGATCCACCTCCTGCCACGGCGAGATGAACCCCCTGGAGTTGTCGATGACATGGTTGGTGGTCAGTAGGCCCAAGGCCGAAAGGCCTGCCGCCGCACGGGGAATGAGCACCTGACGCATACCGAGCGCGCGGGCCTGTGAGGTTGCGTGCAGGCCGCCCATGCCGCCGAACGCGACCAGCGACAGCTTGCGCGGATCGGCGCCGGCCAGCGAGAGCACCCGCCGGATGGCATCGGTCATCAACGCGTCGACAAGGCGAACCGCGGCCCCGGCCACTTCGTAGGCATCCATCCCGACCCGCCGGCCGAGTTCGGCGAGTGCCGCTTCCGCGCCGGGCAGATCGAGCTTCATCCGCCCATTGCTGAAGCCGACCGGGTCGATACGACCGAGCAGCAAGTCAGCATCGGTGACCGTCGGCTCTGTGCCGCCGCGCGAATAGCAAACCGGTCCCGGCTGACTCTGCGCCGAGTGCGGCCCGACGTGCAGGATGCCGCCCTCCTCCCAGATGATCGATCCACCGCCGGCACCCACCGACGGGATATCGACCATCGGGATGCCAATGCAGTAGCGCTGGAACCAGTTCCAGTCCATCTTGATCTCGGGCCGACCGTCGCGGATCAGGCACACGTCGTAGCTGGTGCCCCCCATATCCACGCTGACGACATCTCCGATGCCGGTTCTCGCTGCCGCCTCGGCCGCTGCACTGACACCGCCGGTAGGACCTGACCCGATGGTGGCCACCGCCCGCTTGGCGGCGGTAGCGGCGGTGGCCAGGCCACCCGCCGATGTTGCCACGAGCAGCTCGTAGGCATAACCAGCGTCGGCCAGGCGCGCGGCCAGCCGGTTCAGGTACCGGGCAATCGGCGGTCCGACATAGGCGTTGACCAGAGTCGTCGACGTCCGCTCGAACTCCGGTGGTTTCGAGAGGACTTCATGGGACAGCGAGATCATTTCGACGTCTGGATACTCCTCCAGCACGATCTCGCGGGCCCGCAGCTCGTGGACCGGATTGAGATAGGAATGCAGGAAGCAGATCGCGATCGATGTGACGCCGAATGCGCGCAACCGCTTGGTGGCCGCCCGCACCTGCTCCTCGTCGAGCGGGGTGTCGATATCGCCTTCCGCGGTGAGCCGTTCGTCGACTTCGAGCCGCACCCGGCGCCGGGCGATCGGCCGGGGCGCAGGCAGTGCGGGATCCCAGATGTCTTCCTTATAGCAGCGACGGAACTCGATCTCGTCGCGGAATCCCCGGGTGACGATCAGTCCGGTTGGCGCACCGGTCATCTGGATCATCGTGTTATCGCCGGTGGTGGTGCCGTGCACGATGGTGCGGGTGCGGCTGAGTAAGTCCGAAAGCGTCATGCCTTCGCCGGAGGCCAGTAATGTCACCCCGGCCAGCACGCCGTCGCTCTGGTCATCGGGCGTGGTCGGCGACTTCTGCATCTGCAGCGTGGCGTCGGGCCGACGCAACACACAGTCGGTGAACGTGCCACCGACATCGACACCGATCCGGTACTGAGCTTCGGTATTCACGCGTGGCGCCCTTTTCGCTCGAGAACGGTGGCTTCGGCGTCCAGCGTCAGCGTCATATCCTTAAGGGACCCGGTGATCACCACGCCGTAGTCGCGCAGCGCAGCTTCGACCGAGACGTACTCGTCCCAGACGTCGTCTAGCACCGCCTTGGGGGCGCGCAGCAATGGGTCACCCCAGCCACCACCACCACCGAACTTGTAGACCAGCCGCTCGCCGGTTTCCAACTTGACTCCGGAGACCGCGGGCGCGACCACCTCATCACCGACCACGCAGGAGTCCGGCGAGCCGTTGTGCCCGCCAGCGATTCCCGGTTGCGTGTGCCGCTGGTTGACCACGTACTGGTTGACGAACGTCGGAGTGCGAACCTCTTTGAGGAATTCGCTTCCGCAGCCCCCGCGCCACTGTCCCGGACCACCCGAATCGGTCAGGTAGTTACGACCCCGCAGCACGTGCGGGAATAGTTGCTCGTTGATCTCCGCGCTGGCTTTGATGAGGTTGCCGTTGGACGCGGACAGAGCTCCCCACCCATCGGTGCCGCGTGCGGCACAGACCCAGCCGGCACTGACCTCGCCGCCATGATCGAAAAACGCCTTGCCGGTGCGCGGATCCTCGTCGCCCCACATCTGCCGGGGGCTGCCGAACTTGTAGCTTTGCGGGCAGCACCGATCCGGGATGATTCGGCTCATCGCGATGGCGATGGCGTCCCCGACCTCGACGCCGGGATGGTGGGTTCCGCTGGAAACCGGTTTCCCTTCAGGCGGATTCAGGCAACAGCCCTCGGGTACCCGTAGGTCGATGCAATCGAAGAAGCCCTCGTTCTTCGGGATCGACGGGTCGACGAGGCTGGCAAGTTGGGCGATGACGTTGCCGCGAGTGTTGCCGAATGTCGACCACGCATTGATGTGCGGGCGGGTATCCGATCCTTCGAAATCGATGATCAAACGATCACCCTCGACGGTGATCGCGACGTGCACGTGGATGTCCTGGTTGCCGGCCGGATCGGAATCGACGTAGACGTCGGCCTCGTAGGTGCCGTCGGGCCAGCCGGCGATCTCCGCGGAGAAGCGCTCGGTCGCGTCGCCGATGGACCAGTTGACCGCGGCATCGACAGTGTGCGAACCATATTCGGCGATGATTTCACCGAGCCGGCGCGCACCGAGTTGGGCGGCGCCCACCTGGGAGCGGAGGTCTCCGACGAAGCCAGGCAGTCGGTTGTTGGCCCGCATGGTCAGAACGACGTCACGGCGTTCCTTGCCGGCGTCGATTATCTTCAAAAGCGGATAGCGCACGCCCTCGCTCCAGATGTCCTTGGCGAAGACGTTGTAGCCGCCGGCCATCGCACCGCCGGTGTCACCGTGGTGACATTGGATGGACGCGAAGAGCACCAGCCTGCCGTCGGGGTCGAACACCGGGGAAAAGACGTTTACGTCCGGCAGGTGCCCGCCACCGTGAAAAGGATCGTTCGCCAAGATCACATCTCCCGGATACAGATCCCCTTCGAAGAACTCGCTGGCGAACCTGACCGGCAGGGTCGACGAGAGCATGAACTGCGGGATCCCCACCGACAGCGCGGCCAATCGGCCGTGCGCGTCGAGGATGGTCGCATTGCGCTCGTTGGACTGATTCAGGATCGGTGTCGTCGCCGTCCGGGAGACGTATGTCGCCATCTCGAAACAGATTGTCTCCATGGCTGATCGGATCACCGATGCGGTCACTGGATCCACGGTCGAGGTGTCCACGTTGGTTGTCATCGCAACCAGCCTTTCGTTACTGGAAGGGCGCTGTTGACGAACGTCGCCGTGACTCGCTCAGGTCGGGTAGCCGTCCAAGTATTCAATCTTAGTAATGTTAGCACTTTTGCCCCTTCAAAAAGTCGCGGAGCGCCCTCACCAGCGCGCTTCGTTGCGGGTTCCGTCGGTGCTCACCGTGACCGTGGTGCCGACGAGTTCGCGGGACTCGGCGTCGGTGAGCAAGTCGGGTTCGTGTACGCGAGCGAGCGCTCGACCCTCAGCGGTATCGAGGACAACCAGCCCGCTCTGGGGCGTGCCGTCCCTGCCGTGGGCGACGGTGTAGGCCAGCACGTCGCCCGGGCCGGACCAAGTCGTCAGCAGCGGTTCTCGCGGCTGCGCCGCGTCGACTTCGGCCTGCAGCGCCGTATGGTCCAGCGGCTCCGTCGGTCCCGGTGTCGAGGACCAGACGGCCGCGACGTGTTTGGCAAGGTGCATTCCGACGCCGGTAATCAGCGCGCGTCCCGATCGCTGTTGGAATCGGTCGAAAGCACTCGCGATGGCGTGCAATTGGTAGGCACTGCCCGGTCCGCCCGCGTA
>Ga0182013_10004489_pt1 | contig 16718 bp, 15 predicted proteins | sample 612S2MmetaG_FD_120487 | JGI IMG/M metagenome (GOLD analysis project Ga0182013, IMG submission 120487) | Permafrost microbial communities from Stordalen Mire, Sweden - 612S2M metaG | ecosystem: Environmental > Terrestrial > Soil > Wetlands > Permafrost | place: Sweden: Stordalen | collected...
ATGGCGAGAGATCCGGAGTTGTCAGTCTCCACCCGGCCGGCACGAGTGCCTCACGCGGCGAAGATTTCGCCGCGTGACAACTCGACGGAACCGTCGGCGGTCGCAATTACCGCGCCCTCCACTCCGACCAGCGCCGGCGGGGTGTACCGGCACATCGTTTGAAGGCGTGGATCGATCAGCCAGATGTTCTTTACGCCTTTGCCGGCGTACTCCTTCAATTTCTCGACGACGACGCTCATGACGTCGCTTTCGGAGAGGACTTCCACTACCAGAAACGCGGCGTCCGGCAGGTACCTTGTCTTCGGCGCGGTCGGCAGAACACACACATCGGGCAAGCGATACCGCGTGCCGGTGGTGCTGGAACGCAACCCGGCGACAACCTTCAGATGTGGATATTTCTGTCGCAAGGCAAAAAGCACGTTGCTCTGAATCAGCGAATGCAACCACTCACCGGGATTGCGCTCGACGAGAACGCCATCCACGAATTCCACATCGGGATCGTAGCGCGTAGCCAGGTATTCTTCGACCGATACCACTCCTCAAGCTTACGCCGCGCGACCACCGGTCCGGTGACCGTATTACAATTCGTGCGTGTCCATCTCACGCCGGAGTTTCATCGCGTCGGCCGCGGCTTTGCCCCTTGCGGCAAATTCACCGGCGCTCAAAATCGTCGTCGCGGGCGGCCATCCGGGCGACCCGGAGTGCGGCTGCGGCGGGACCATCGCCCGCTACGCCGATCTGGGACATGAGGTGGTCCTGCTCTATCTCAACCGCGGCGAGGGATTCTGCGGCGGCGCGAGCCTCGACCGCTGCGGCGCCATTCGCACCGCCGAAGCCCAAACTGCTTGTCGAAGTCTGAAAGCGCGCGCCGTTTTTGCCGGCCAGTACGACGGCCGCGCGGTCGTCGATACCCCACACTATGAGAGCTTCGCGCGCCTTCTCACCGGCGAAAATCCCGACGTGGTGTTCACCCAGTGGCCCATCGACCGGCACCGCGACCATCGCGCCATATCCATGCTTACCCTCGACGCGTGGTGGAAAGCCGGCAGGCGGTTTGCCTTGTACTATTACGAGGTCGCCGAGGATACCACTATGTTCTCGCCGACCGAATACGTCGATATATCCACTGTGGAAGCGCGCCGCCACGCCGCTTGTTATGCGCACGCCTCCCAGGAGCCCGGCAAGTGGTACCCGAAACAGGTCGAGATCGCGCGACGCCGCGGTGCGGAGGGAGGATTCACGCAAGCCGAGGCCTTCCTGCGGCACCCGGAAAGCAAAAGAGCTGTGCTGCCGTGAAGGTTGCGGCAGGCGGCGCTGCCTTCGCGGGGAGGAAAGCATGGAACGGCCCCTCGCATGCTAAGCTGTATAGCGATTCGGCCCAAGCTCGCGGATTCCGCGCCGTGGCGCAGATCAAGGTGCTTACTATGCAGCTTCGGACGGGTTATGAACTAATTTACAGCTTTCCACAGCCCACGCCTATCATTCTAATCGTGAATATCCACGATTCACGCGCTTCCGACATCGTCGTCCCCGATCACCTCACCGCCGAACCATCTATTCCGATCACAGGCTATCGCGACGCCTTCGGAAACCGCTGTCACCGCGCGCTCGCGCCTGCGGGACGTCTCCGCCTGACGGCCGACTGCGTAATCGAAGACAGCGGGCTGCCGGATGATGTGGTGTACGCCGCCGGGCAGGATTCCGTGCAGAATCTGCCTGATGAGACCCTGGTGTTCCTGTTGGGCAGCCGCTATTGTGAGACCGATTTGCTGTCTGAGACGGCGTGGCGACTCTTCGAGGGAACCGCTCCGGGATACTCGCGCGTGCAGGCAATCTGCGACTACGTTCATAACCATATTGCCTTCAACTACCAGAATGCCCGCGCCACCCGCAGCGCCGCGGAGGCTTTCGAGGAGCGGACCGGCGTGTGCCGCGATTACGCCCATCTCGCCATTGCCTTCTGCCGCTGTATGAATATTCCGGCGCGTTACTGCACCGGATACCTGAGCGATATCGGAACGCCACCTCCTTTCCCGGCAGGCGATTTTGCGGCGTGGTTCGAGGCGTGGATCGGCGGCCGCTGGCACACGTTCGACCCGCGTAACAATGTGCCGCGCATCGGCCGCGTCCTGATCGCGCGAGGCCGCGATGCGGCCGATGTCGCGATCGCCACCACGTTCGGACCCAACACGCTGGAGAAATTCACGGTCTGGACCGATGAGATTCCCGGAAAAGGCGACTGATGTCTCTTCTCAAGGTGCACCACTCCACCGTCTACCGTTACCGGGAGCCCGTCGGCCTCGGCGAACACCGCATGATGTTCCGTCCGCGCGCGAGTCACGATCTGCGGTTGATCGGAACCAGCCTGGTCATCACTCCGCAACCGGCTCGATTGCGTTGGCTGCACGATCCCTTCGATAACTCCGTCGCCGTCGCCCGTTTTGAGGGGACCACATCCGAACTCCGCTTCGAAAGTACCGTGACGCTGGAGCATTTCGATAACTCCGTGCCGGAGTATCCGCTGGAACAGAATGCGCGGACGTACCCTTTTCGTTATTCCGATGAGGACTTGCCCAATCTCTCGCGCGCGCTGGCCCGGCACTACCAGGGCGAGAGCGTCTCCCAATGGGCATTACAGTTTCTCGATCCCTCCGATACCACCTGCACCATGAAGATACTCCGCGCCATGACGTGCGGCATTCGCGGAGGGTTCCTCTATGCCCGCCGCACCGAGAAAGGCGTGCAGACTCCCGATGAGACCCTGCGGAACGGGCGCGGCAGTTGCCGGGATTTCGCGGTCCTGATGATGGAAGCTGCCCGGTCGCTGGGTATCGCGGCGCGGTTCGTCAGCGGTTACATCTTCGTGCCCAACGGTTCGGACTTCGCCGGCGGCGGAGCCACCCATGCCTGGATGCAGGCCTATCTGCCGGGCGCCGGCTGGATCGACTTCGACCCCACCAACAGCATCGTCGGCAACCGTAATCTCATTCGCGTCGCGGTGGCGTGGGTTCCCGATCAGGTGCTGCCCTTGTGGGGCACCTACGTTGGCCCTCCGCACGCTTTCCTCGGGATGGACGTCACCGTGTCCGTTACCGAAGCGGTGCAGTGACGGTCGGCATGACGACGCATCGAATCCTCCGCCCGCAGGGGTCCGGCGGCTTTGTCTTTTTCTGCGATCACGCCAGTAATGGTATTCCGGCGGAACTGCACGACCTCGGCTTGCCGGCGCCCGAACTGGCGCGGCACATCGCGTGGGATATCGGCGCGGCGGGTGTCACCGAGGCGCTGTCGGAAATCTTCGATGCCCCGGCGATACTCTGCGGCGCCTCGCGCCTGGCGATCGACTGCAACCGCCAGCTCCACGCCGCGGACCTCATCCCGGAAGTGAGCGACGGGACTGCAATCCCCGGCAACCGGCGCCTCAGCAAGGCAGACAAGGCGGCCCGCATCGAACGCTGGTTCCACCCGTATCACGACGCGGTGGAATCGGTCTTGCTGGAACGCGAGGCGAGAGGCGTGCCATCCATCGCGGTGTCCATTCATTCCATGACCGCTTCTCTTGCCGGCCAATCGAGGCCGTGGCAAATCGCTCTCTCCAGCCATGTGGATCGCCGCCTGGCCGATCCCGTGCTGGCTGCCCTGCGGCGACCGGGCGACGTGGTGGTCGGGGACAACCAACCCTACGATCTGGATCCGGAGGTGGACTATAGCATTCCCTTTCATGCCCTGCGCCGGGGACTGCGGCACTTGCAGGTGGAATTCCGGCAGGATGAGATACCGGATGCGATTAGCCAGCGCCGATGGGCTCTGCGTTTCGCTCACGCGTTGAAGTAAGGGGTGCTCCGCCAACTCAAGCGGTACGATAGTCCTCCGAGTTGCCGGCGGACTAGCATTGGCTAACCTGGTTGAAACCCAACGTCGACATGCGGTTTCAGGTTTGATTGGGCAGTCTGAAACCCAAGCGCTTGGGGATGTTGCTAGAAATGGTGTAGTGCCGACGGTTCTGAGGTTTGACGGACTGCGGGCTGTGATGTATCCAAACGATCATCGACCAGCGCATGTTCACACCATTGGAAGAGGGCACGAAGCAGTATTCAATCTGAATTGTCCGGTAGAACTCCTGGAGAATTATCCTAGAAACGGCGGTTGAGGTGTGCCCTGCTGGGCATTCCCTTCAACCGCAAGTGTTTGCAAAAATGGCAGTTGTCACCCGCTGGGTGAACTGCGCGGCAGTTGAAAACCGAGACAGGTTACGGACTTAACGTCGGCGCTGGTGGGCAACCGCCGTTTTTAGGATTATGGATTCTCCAGGCGGGAAGTCCGGCCACCATATCGGCGTCGAGCCTGCAGATTAACGGGAGCGGGATGTATCCGCCAGACGACACCCAACCTGCGACGAATCAGTAGCTTGACGGCAAACGCCGGGCCATCGTAGGTGGCATGGGATCCCGCGATAGGTGGCCGCCGCTCCAACCATCCCTTCCCGCGCGGAACCGCCGCACGGCGAGCGCCCCAACGACATTAGCGTACCCATATGGGCCTCGTTCGGGCATGGAGTGCCGATGGAACTTCGACCGGTCAAAGGGGGAAATAGGTTATCTGCCTTGAACGACCTACACGTGGCCGGCCTTCATCGTTCGGCCACCAGTTCGCTTGCGGGGATCTGCCGTCTCTTGCGGGGTCATTCTCCGCCGTTTTTGAGCGGGAGGTTTCGGTTTCGCGCTAGCGCCGTCGCGTTGGCCTGCAATTGACGAGCCGGTCGCCCCCGCAAACGGCTGGAGTAGTTGCCGAGCCAAACCAGGAGCCATGGGTGCGTCAATTCCGTATTTCGCCGGCCACTGCTTCTTTGGCAGATAAAAGGTGCCGAAACATTTGTCCACCCAGGGCAGTATCGCGGCGTAGTTCTTGTTAATGTACTCAGGCCCGTCTTTCGTGTGGTGCCAATGGTGGAAGGCGGGGCTCGAGACAAACCACTCCAGCCAGCCGAAACGCCATCGGACGTTGGCGTGGATAACGAAGCTCCATATGGTGCCTACGACCACGTACAGCAACGGCAGCAGGTCCACTGAATTGCCGGCCGGCTGCGCCAGGCCCAGCACGTAAAGGGGGATCAAACCGCAGAGGCGGGTGAAGACAATGTCCAACGGGTGCGCACGGGAGTTTACCAGCCAGTCCATCTCCTCCGCACTGTGGTGGATGGCATGGAAGCGCCATAAAAACGGAATCTCGTGCATCCAGCGATGCCCCCAATAAGCGCCGAATTCTCCAACAATTATCGCTGCCGCAAGGCGAATCCCCAGCGGCATGTCCGCTGCCCTCGAGTACAGCCCGCTGGGCACGAAGCGATGCACCCCCCAGGCGATCATTGACAGTGGCAGCGCCAGAAGCAGCTTGGGCAGGAGATTGTTGAGAAAGTAATAGCCCAGATCCGTAAGTAACCCCTTGCGGAACACTTTCTGCGGATGCCGCGCCCAGCGCCTTTCCAGTGGCACGAAAATGACCACAAGCAGCGCCAGCCAGGCAGACAGTCTGAAGGCATCGACCGCCAGCGGCGGCAGATTCTGTTGCAGTTGTCGGAGCGTTTCCACGGAAGTAAATCGTCAGACGACCGAATGAAAATCGGTTAGCCGCGTTTCTTTAGGTTCCTGCAAACGGTAAAGACGCCCGGCAGACCAGTGCCCCTGGAAGCCGGCTCGACTGGCCGGACCTCTGAGCCGATACTGCCGGGCGTTTTTCCCAATAAGATGCATGGTTAGCGCCTGGGCGGGACGCTCCGCCCGGAGTAGTATGTCCAGCTCAGCTTTGAGAGGTCGAGAGGAACTGTGGGGTCGGTCAGGATCGTGAACGTGTTGCTGCTCGGGACCTGACCGTTGGGCGGCGCCGACGTGAAATTCAGCTCGCCGCGTCCCACCACCTGAACTTTGGAAGGATCGAGGCTCGTCAGCCTGGCCACCATGGGGCCCAGGGTTGTCGCCCCCGGATTCGACAGATCCGCCCGGTACGTCATGTACGACTGCGTGCCTGTCGAGGGCACCTGGCTCACGAGAGCATAATTGCCAATGCCGAGGGGAGGTAGACCGTTCGGCGGGATAACGGGAGCCGGGCAATCATTAGTTGGGGTGTTTTGGCAATTCGTGAAAGACACTTCGTTGATGCCCGCGCCGATCGTCGCAAGAGCGCAGTATTCGTTGGGGACCGCTGGTGTGCAATTGCTGAGCGGCGTGCTTGTGCTATTCACCGTGACCGTCGGCGCGACATAGCTGCCGTTCGGCACAGTTTCCTCGACTGTCACCGCGGTTCCAACCGGGAACGTGCCGCTGACCACTTGGCAATAGCCGCCCTCTGCCGGGGGACCCGCCTCCACCGAAGGAACGGCTATCGAAGTCACCGCGGTCGCCGTCGCCGTAATGTTGCCCAGCCCAATCGGAGGCCCCCCGATGGTGACCACCGGCGTGGTGCAGCCGGATCCCGCAGAAGTCAAGGTGATACCGGTGACGGAGCCGACGGAGATGCTGGCGGTGGCCGTCGGCTCCGTGGCACAGCCGCTAAACGAAACCGGCGGGGCAGACGTATAGCCGCTGCCGGCGTTGGTGATGCTCACCTCAAGAATGGTGCCCGGCGGGGAGGACGTTAGCGCGAAGGGAAAGGTGGTACCGACGTTAACGCCGCCACCAGCGATCTTGCAGATCTTCAACTCCGCGGGCGGAGCTTCGTAATTATAATAGGTCACGATGGTTTCGAGCGAGGTGTCGGCAGCAGAGGGCGGCTCTTGGACAATTATTTCGGCGGTCCCCGTCGTAGGGTTGAACGTTCCGGGAACCAGGAGATTTGTGAGGCCGGCGAAAGGGCTGTAGCCCACCGCCGTGACATTGCAGACGCTGACGCCTGGCGTCGGCAATTCCTGAATTGTGGGCGTCCCGGCGGAAACCGGGATGGGCCCTGAGCACTCGCCGACGGGAACCTGGATTCCGGGAGGGCTGCTGAAGGCACTGCCCGGCACGGTGAAGTAGTAGTTGGTCGGATCTTTGGACGTGAGCGGGTTTGTGGAGCACGACGCTTTACAAACCTCAATGTACCCGTTCTGGCCGGTGACGGCGACATTGTCCAGGAGAACGACGGGCGGCGCCATACCGTTAGCAGGGGTACCGATCGCGAAGAAGCTGAGCACTTCAGTTGCGGCCTGGGCAATAAAGGGGATGGCTTGCGTGATCCAAGGCACAAAGCCGTGAGCCGGATTGCTCATGGTAACAGAGTCTACGCCCTGGCACGTCGCGTTATTGAGGAGCAGCTTCGGGTCGCATGTGCCTTTGCTGGCAAAGGTGGAGAGGGGGTCATAGGCGTCGAAGGTCACTCGCCATTTCTCGGTAGTTGCCCCATCGTGATTCATGAACTGCGAAGCCGCCTGCAAAAAAGACACGGTGTAGGTCTGACCTGGTATGAATCCGCCGATTTGCTGCGAGACATAACCGGAGTAACTAGGGTCACCGTCTATCGCGACAAAATTCCCCCCGGCCGGACTCAACATCCACCCCGGCCACAAAGTTGCGAAGCTGGCTCCGCAGGCATTCGTTTGACTGGACGTGGAGGCGGGGAAAACCACGCAACCTATACTTCCCGAGAATGTCCAACTGTCCGGAGCGAACGGATCACTAAAGCCCGGAGACATCACGAAGCTCGATGCGTTTCCGGTCGTCGTTTCAAACCCGCCGTTCGTAACGGTCTGGCCGTGTGCAGGAAAGGACAGTACCAAGAGGGCTATGGCGGAAAACCCAATTGCGGTTGCCTGATGCAGATGCGGGATCAGTCTCGAGAGATCACCCTCTGAATACTGCGGTGCGCCAAACGTCGTTTTTGTACGTGTGGTAGGTTCCATGTGAATCTCCGTAAGTCAGAGTAGGAACCAGGTTTTGCATTTTCGAACCCAGTTTGGGAACTAGGATACACCCCACTGCCCTGCTTTGGAGTCTATTTGGATATTGTTTTGTAATCTTTTTGTAATTGTCTTTCATCGCCCGGTTTGCCCAAGCCAAAGCGCCATCCTTATGGTGCGCGTGCCGCGCCGCTATTTCGTGGCGGACACCTGAGCGTTCGACGCGTGGTAGGAGCTTCGCACCAGAGGGCCCGATTCCACGTGCGCGAAGCCCATTTCCGCGCCCATCCGCCGGAGTTCGTCGAACTCGTCCGGCGGCACGTACCGCACAATCGGCAGATGCTTCGGCGACGGCCGCAGGTATTGCCCCAGCGTCAGAATATCCACGTGGTGCGCCCGCAGATCGCGCATTACCTCCACCACTTCGTCGTTCCGCTCCCCCAGCCCCAACATCACGCCCGACTTCGTGGGAATCGACGGCGCCACTCGTTTGGCGTGCGCCAGCACGTCCAGGGAGCGCTCATAGCGCGCGCCCAGACGCACTTGCCGGTATAATCGCGGCACCGTTTCGGTGTTGTGGTTGAACACATCGGGCGCCGCTTCCATCACCGTTTCCACGGCGGCGTGACTGCCCTGGAAATCGGGGACCAGCACTTCCACGCCGCATCCCGGAACGCGCGCGCGGATGGCGCGGATCACCATGGCGAACAGCTCCGCGCCGCCATCTTCGCGGTCGTCGCGATTCACGCTGGTGATCACCGCGAAGTTCAATCCCAGCGACGCTACGGCTTCAGCCACGCGATTCGGTTCGTCGTAGTCCACCGGCAGCGGGGCGCCTTTCTGGACCGCGCAGAATCCGCAGCGGCGCGTGCACACATTGCCCAGCATCATGAAGGTGGCGGCGCGCTGGTTCCAGCACTCGCCAACGTTGGGGCACGCGGCGCTTTCGCACACCGTGTGGAGACGCAGGCGATCCACCAGCGCTTTCAGGTCCTGGTAATTCACGCCGGAAGGAGCGGGGGCGCGCAGCCATTTGGGCCGCTCGGGTTGGGTGGCTATCGAAACCAGCATCTCTGTCGTCTATTGTACAGAACCACCGCTTCCTTCCGGTTCCGCTTCGACCCCCATATGAGCGGGACCGTCAGGGGGCGGTGGGCACCGCGACCTGCAGGCGCGCGGCCGTCTTCACCAGCAAATCCCAATTGCCGTCTTCGATCGGGATCCCGTTCCGCAAGCGCTCGGCCTCGGTGCGCCATTCGGGATCGCCCGCCACCATCACCTCGCCGTACCCCGGCGCGGTGGGCGTCGACTTCATGAGCTGAACCAGTTGTTCCACCCGCGCCGTGAACTCCTCTATCGGCATGAATCGCGCGATGTCGATGGCGATGAAGCACTGGCTGCAGCGATTGCGGCGTCCGCGAATGCGAATTCCACCCACGTCGTTGGCCATGGCGCCGCCACTCAGTACCGAGCAGAGAATCTCCACCATCAGCCCCAGGCCGCTGCCTTTGTACCCGCCCAGAGGCATCAGCATGCCCTTGTTGTAGGCCGCTTTGGTACTGGTGGTAGGGACGCCCTGCGAATCGAAGGCCCAGCCGGCGGGAATTTCCGGCTTGTCGTTGATAAATGCCTTGAAAATTTTCCCGGCTGCCACCGTGGTAGTGGCCATATCGAGCAGCCAGGGGCCCGGCACCGACATGCAAATCGGGTTCGTTCCGATGCGTCCCGCCCGGCCCTGCCATGGCGGCACAATCGGGGAAGCATTGCAAAACACCAGGCCGATCTGTCCGGCGGCGCGCATCTTCTGGGCCCACCAGGCGGCCGCGCCGAAATGGTTGGACTCGCGAGCCACCACCACGCCCGCCCCATGGGTGGCCGCAAGACGGATGGCGTGGCCGCAACAGGTGTGCGCAACCCATTGACCTATCGCGTTTTGCGCGTCGAACACAAGGCACGATCCGCTTTCCGAGATCACCTGGCCATGGGCCTTCGGGTCCATCTCGCCGGCCAGGATCTGCTCGATATAGAACGGCAGCAACTGCAATCCATGGGAATCCACGCCGCGCAGGTTGGAGGCGATCAGGCCTTCGGCGGCGATACCGGCCTTGTCGGCGGGCACCCCGGCCGCCGCCAGGATTTCGGCGGCAAAGCGGGTCAAAGTAGGGGCAGATAGGAGTGGCATGAAACCCTTAGGGTACCAGCCGTAGGAGGTACCGGCGGAATAGGGCGGGAACTTTTTGCGCTTTAGGGGTGTCTATACCTTTGCAAGGCCGTGGTTTTCCTGATAGGTTGAAATCAGGCTGAATTGTGAGGCCGCAGGTGGCAACTTCAATTCTCGATTTGAGCGCCCAACGGGCTGTGGAAAGCGCCGACAGCGACGATCTGCGGCTGGTGGAATCGCTTCGCACAGGCGCTGCTCAGGCCTACGAAGAATTGCTCGGCCGGTTCCAGCAACCGGTATATGCCTTGGCACTGCGGCTGCTCGACGACCCGTCGGAATCCTCCGACGTAGTGCAGGAAGTTTTCCTGAAGGTATTCCGGAACATTGGGTCTTTCCGAGGGCAGAGCAGCTTGAAGACCTGGATTTACCGGATCACGGTCAACGAAGCCCACAACGCGCGCCGATGGTTTTTCCGGCATCGCCGGCGCGAAGTGGAGCTGGATTCGGATCCGGAAGAAGCGCGTAACTGGAAGGATGTGATTCCCGACGGTTGTCTCTCGCCGTTCGATGTGGCTTTCGAACGGGAACAGCACGTCATGATTGAGGCGGCGCTGGAGAAGTTGACTCCCATATTCCGCGAAGCGGTGGTGCTTAGGGACATCACCGATATGAGTTACGAAGAGATCGCGGGAGTCCTTGGTGTTTCCCTCGGGACGGTCAAGTCTCGAATCTTGCGGGGCCGCGAGGCCTTGCGGGCGGAACTCGTAGGGAGCCTGAAAGACAGGCCTGCCCCGCGATTAGTGCCGAAGACGGCAGAGTAGATGGTATGAGCTGTGAAAACGTGCAAGAACTGATCTTCTTACTCCTCGACGGCAAGGTGTCGGCCGAGGAGCGGGAGAATGTGTTGGCGCACACCGGTGTGTGCCGGGAGTGTGGCACGCATCTCGAATCCGCTCAGATGCAACGTGTCCTGCTGCGGAGAATGGCGCAAACGCCGGTACCGGATGCGCTCGCCGCTAAATTGCGCGTGATGGCCTCCCACGCGCGCGAACGCCAACTGGCCCGAGTGAGTGTCCGGGTGCGGGCGCGGCGCCTGGCAGCGAATATCAACCTGATGTTTGACAACCTGATGCGGCCCGTGGCGCTACCGCTTACCGGCGGGTTGCTCTCCACGCTCCTGCTGTTCGGCTTGATGATGCCGAGCCTGAGTTTCTCCCATCAGACCGGCGACCACGATTTTTCCACCGTTCCGCGAGGCAAGATCGTCTCCACTCCGTGGGAAGAGGGCGTGGATGAAGATGCGGTGGACTTTCCCCTCTTCGCTTCGCTGGACGAGCCGAAGTCCGACTATGTCAACATCGTGAACCTCACCATCGACGAATCCGGCAGAGTAGTGGATTGGTCGATTGTGCGCGGTCAACTAACCGACGAGATCAAGAGCATCATTGTGCTGGGCCACTTCGAGCCGGCCACCACGTTCGGAGTCCCGACCTCGGGCACCATCCAGGTACGCCAGAGTCTTCCGCCCTGCAAATATACCCGTTGCAGCGCCACGGTTCACGGCTAGAAGCTTTCGGGTGTCGCGCCAGAGACTCGGTCAACATTTCCTCATTCGGGGCTCCGTACTGGAGCGTATCGCCGCGGCTGTCTGCCCTGCCCCCGTCGACCTGGTGGTCGAAATCGGGCCCGGCCGCGGCGCCCTCACCGAAAAACTCCTCAAGCGCGCGGCCCGCGTGGTCGCCATAGAGGTCGACCCCTTTCTGGTGGAACATCTGCGGCGGAAGTTCGCGGGCGAACCGCGCCTCGAAGTGGTCCATGCCGACGTCCTCCATACCGATCTGGCACAATGGGGCCGTGCGCCGGTGGCCGGCAACCTGCCTTATTACATTACGTCCCCGATTCTGCAGCAGACCGTGCGCAGCGACGTCCCGCGCGCGGTCTTCCTGATCCAAAAGGAAGTGGCCGAGCGGTTGGTGGCGCAACCGGGGAGCCGCGCCTATGGATTCCTCACCGTCGCGACCGCACTGTTTGCCGCCGCGCGCCTGCTGTTCGAGGTGAAACCGGCGGCTTTCCACCCGCCGCCGAAAGTGGATTCGGCGGTGGTCCTGCTGGAGCCGCACGGGCGCGATTGGGGGGCGGACCCCGAAGGTCTGCTACGCTTCGCCGGCCGTTGTTTCGAGCACAAGCGCAAGACCATCCGCAACAATCTGGCGGAAACCTACGGTAAGGAACTGGTGGACGCCTGGCCGGAAGCGGGGTTGCGCGCCGAGCAGATCCCGCTCGAACACCTGGTGGGGATGTATGCGAGAATAGCGGCTTCCGGAGGCGATGCGGAGTGACTACAGAGCTGAATCTCGACTATGCGGAGGCCCGCAGGGCCATCGACACGATTGTAGCGGAGGTGACCCGCCGTGGTAAGGCGGCGGTGGTAGCGGTGGCCGATTCGCGCGGCGAATTGATCGCCCTGGCGCGCATGGATGGCGCGGCTTACTCTTCCATCGCCATCGCCGGCAACAAGGCGTTCACGGCCGCGCGCGCCGGCAAGCCCAGTTTCGATGTAGGCGCCAAGGTGCGGCACGCGGAACACGGCTTCGATATCGCCTATTACGGCGACAAGCGTTTCTGCGGCTGGGGCGGCGGAGTGCCGGTGAAGAAGGATGGGAAAGTAGTCGGGTCGGTGGCCGTCAGCGGGCTGCCGCAGGAGGAGGATATGGAAGTGGTGTTATTGGGGATAGCGGCGATATAAGTTGTCAGCACAGGTGGGGCAGGCGGTGCTCGCCTGCCGGTCGGCCCGCGCTGAACCGGGCCGGCTTGCCCAAACAGAATAGCGGGCAGGCGAGCACCGCCTGCCCCACCTCGGGAGTCATCCCAAGTCTGACCAGGAATTCAAGGACTTACGAGCAGTTTCCGGAGAGCTAAGGCGCTCGCCAAGGTGAGAGCTGAAAGCTGACCGCTGACAGCTTACTTCCCCACTTCCACGGCGAATACGTATGTCGGCCCGAACATATTCGAGCGGAATAATACCCACTTCGCGTCGGGAGTAAATCGCACGTTGGGCTCGAGCGTGTACTTATGCTGCGACATGTTTACCAGCTTCTCGGCGTGCAGCACTCCGGACCTGATGAGGCCTTTGTCGTCGATTCCGCGATTGGCGATCGGCTCCGGACGGAATAAGTAGATCCACTCGCCATCGGGCGCTTTGGCCACCTGTCCGGGATCGCCGCCGTCGCCGCATATTAGTTTGCCATCGGCGCTCACATTGAAATGGATGGACCACTCGTTGCGCTGCAGATGATACCAGGTGCGCTCCCCGGTCTCCACGCCATAAGTGGCCAGCCAGAAATCTTCCCCGCGCGGCGTCTGTAAGTCATAGTAGATGGTCTTGCCGTCGGTGCTCCAGAATTCGTGGCCGAAAATCTCCATCGCCATGGTGCGGGTGTGCACCTTGGTAAGCCGGGAGCCATCCGTGCGGATGGTCCAGATGCGGTCCACTTTGTGCCAGGGGCCTTCGTGGCAGAACATCAGCAGGGTGGGATCGGTGGGCGAAAAGAGCAGGTGGTTGAGCCAATCGGTGCTCCGCAGGATGGTCTGGGACGCGCCGGTTTTGGTGTCGATGACGAACATGCCCATGGGAATGTGGGCCGCCAGGCGCTCCTCCATCATCTGCCCCTTGTTGGCCGGCTGGTCGAGACTCTGCGCCTGCTGGCCGGGGGCCGAGTAGGCATTGTTGGATGGCCCCGGCGCCTCGGTATAAGTTCCCGCGATCAGCGTTTCATCGGCGTTGACGGTGCTCACCGACCCGTTGGGAGGAAGTTTGGCGATCTCGCGCGCGGCGCCGGTCTCCGTGTCGGCGCAATAGATGGCGCCGGTCTTAATGTAGTAGACGCTGGCCGTTTTCTTGCCGGCTTCCACCAGTCGGACGCGGCCCTCCACCACCTGTTTGGCGGCGTGCGTGGCCAGATCGAGCGTGTAGATGCCGGTAGGCGATGTGTAGACCAACTTCTTGCCGTCGGGGGTGAACCAATTCTGGTTGAAATAGAGGCTGGCGCTTCCCGGTTCGTCGGTGAGGCGGACGATGCGGTGCCCGGTGGCGGGGTCGACCCAGGTCCGCGGGGGCTGAGTCTGCGCGTACAGTTGAAGAGCCAGGGCGGCGGAAACGACGGCGAAACGCATTGCAAGTCTCCTTATCGCTCCATGATCGAATGCGGAAGGCGCGGCGTCAACGTCCCGGGCTCTGTACCTGCTTGCAAACACGCGGGCACTTCGTTATAGAGCCGCGACCGTTAGGGAGCGTTCAGGGGTGACGAACCTTCCCCAGATCGGTTGCGCACCGGGTGCTTACACGGTTTCGGGAGGCACGTCTCTGAACGACCGCTCCCTCGCGGTCGCGGCTCTGTAAACACTTACGAACATTGAGACGCCATTCTGAGCCGCGCGCGCCAGCAAGCGGTTCTTAACCAAAATCCCGAAACTGTTTAAGCACCCTTGCGCACCCCCGATTCCCCATAGGACTGCCTCCCATGCGAAAATTATAGATAACGCACCCTGGTACCAAGCTCATAACACTATGCCACGCATCCTTGACCGTATTGATTCGCCAGACCATGTCAAGCAGCTCTCGCTAGCCGAGCTGGAACAGTTGGCCTCGGAAATACGGGAGGAACTGATCGCCGTCCTCTCCAACAACGGCGGTCATCTGGGCCCCAATTTGGGCGTGGTGGAACTCTCCCTGGCGCTGCATTACGTCTTCCATACGCCGCAGGACAGCATTCTTTTCGATGTCAGCCACCAGGCTTACATCCACAAGATGCTCACCGGCCGCCGCGACCGCTTCCACACCATCCGCACGCCGGGCGGGTTGAACGGCTTCATGCTGCGCACCGAAAGCCCCCACGATTCTTACGGCGCGGGGCACGCCGGCACGGCCCTCTCCGCCGCGCTCGGCATGGCCGTGGCGCGCGATAAGACCGGGGGCAAGGAACATGTGGTGGCGGTGGCGGGCGATGCCGCCTTCACTTGCGGCATCACCTACGAGGCGCTTAACAATATCAACCATCACACGCGGCGCATGATCGTGGTGCTCAACGACAACGAGTGGTCCATCGACAAGAATGTCGGCGCCATTGCGAGCTATCTGCACCGCATCGTCACCAGCCCGCGCTACGACTACCTGCACGACCGCGCCGGCAAGTTCGTCGAAATGCTGGGCGGCAGCCGCGCCCTGAAGATGGCGCGCAAGGCCGAAGAGGCCGCCAAGAGTATGTTGTGGCCCAGCGTGATTTTCGAGGAACTGGGGCTGAAATACTATGGGCCCATCGACGGCCACGATATTTCCACGCTCATCAAGTCGCTGGAATTCCTGAAAAAGGCCGACCGTCCGGTGCTGTTGCACGTGCTCACGCAAAAGGGCAAGGGCTTCGAGCCGGCTTTGCAGAAGCAGAAGAAATTCCACGGCCTGGGCCCGTACGACCCCGAAACCGGCGAAACCAAGCCACTGAGCCGGCGCACCTACTCCGAAGTCTTCGCCGACACGCTGGTGAAGCTGGCCAATTTTAACGATAAAATAGTGGCCATCACCGCGGCCATGCCCAACGGCACCGGCCTGGACCGTTTCCAGCCGCATCATCCCGATAAGTACTTCGACGTGGGCATCGCCGAGGAGCACGCCGTACTGTTCGCGGCCGGCCTGGCCACCAAGGGCTTCAAACCGTTCTGCGCCATCTACTCCACCTTCCTGCAGCGCGCCTTCGACCCCGTTGTGCACGATGTCTGTCTGCAGAATCTGCCGGTGGTCTTCTGCATGGACCGCGGCGGGCTCTCGGCCGACGACGGGCCGACGCATCACGGCATTTTCGACATCAGCTATCTGCGCGGCATTCCGAATCTGGTCCACATGGTTCCCAAGGACGAGGACGAACTAGCCGACATGCTGTTCACCGCCATGAAATGGGATGGCCCTATCGCGGTGCGGTATCCGCGCGGCGTGGGGCCGGGAACCCCGGTGAAAGACGTGCCCCTTGCCATTCCGATCGGCAAGGCCGAACTGCTGCAGCATGGCGAGAACGATCGCGTGGCCATCTTCGCCTTGGGAGCGCTGGTGCCCATGGCCGAGGAGATTGCGTTGAAACTCGAAGTCCAGGGTATCGGCGCGGCGGTCGTCAACGCCCGCTTCGTGAAGCCCATCGACAAGGAGATGCTGGAGTTCTTCGCGCGTAGTGTGGATGTGGTATTGACGCTCGAAGACCACGTACTCCACGGCGGTTTCGGCAGCGCCGTGCTGGAAGCTCTCAGCGATCTCGGGATTGCGACGCCGGTGGTGCGTGTCGGCTGGCCCGACCAGTTCATCGAACACGGCAAGGTGGACGCGTTGCGCGCGAAGTACGGGATCACGGTGGATGCGGCGATGGAGAAACTGGCGCCGTATCTCACGGTGACCGGCAAGCCAGCCTATCCACATAAAGCCGCAGCACGCCCCGCCTGAGTCCCGCGTTCGACAGTTCTCGCTTTTTCCTTGACTTGCGGCGAACTTGACGATATCGTCCCGCTAGCTGCTAAGCGGTCAGGACTCCTGATGTCGTGGAATTTGCAGTGAGCCCGCAGGTGGGGCAGGCGGTGCTCGCCTTCGCTCGATCCTATTCGAACAGCGGGCCTAATTCAGTGCGGGCGGGCAGGCGAGCACCGCCTGCC
>Ga0182013_10004491_pt1 | contig 16706 bp, 11 predicted proteins | sample 612S2MmetaG_FD_120487 | JGI IMG/M metagenome (GOLD analysis project Ga0182013, IMG submission 120487) | Permafrost microbial communities from Stordalen Mire, Sweden - 612S2M metaG | ecosystem: Environmental > Terrestrial > Soil > Wetlands > Permafrost | place: Sweden: Stordalen | collected...
CCACCGGCAAACTCCATCTGGGCAACTACATGGGCGCGCTGGCCAACTGGGTGAAGCTGCAAGACGCGTATGAGTGCTATTTTTTTATCGCCGACCTGCACGCGCTGACCACCGACTACGCCGACACCTCGGGCATTGCGCCGAATACGCGTGAAGTGGCGCTGGACTTTCTTGCCGCGGGGCTAGATCCGGAGCGGTCGACGATTTTTGTGCAGAGTAAAGTGATGCAGCACTTCGAACTGCCACTGCTGCTGGGGATGATCACGCCGCTCGGATGGCTGGAGCGCGTGCCTAGCTACAAAGAGATGCAGGAGAACCTGGCCACGAAGGACCTGACCATGTTTGGGTTCCTCGGCTATCCGGTGCTGATGGCCGCGGACATTTTGCTCTATCAGCCGGAGTTTGTTCCCGTGGGCCAGGATCAGCAGGCGCACGTTGAGATTACGCGCGAGATTGCGCGGCGATTCAACAACTTCTACAAACCATCGGCGGCTGGCAAGCCTGGAACAGAAGAAGTTTTGCCCGAACCGAAGGTGCTGCTGACGCCTTCTCCCAAGCTGCCCGGCACCGATGGGCGCAAGATGTCAAAGAGCTACGGCAACACCATCCAGTTGACCGATCCGGAACCGGAAGTGCGCAAGAAGCTGAAGACGATGGTGACGGACCCGGCGCGGGTGCGGCGCACGGACAAGGGCGACCCGGATAAGTGCCCGGTGGGCGATCTGCACAAGGTTTTTTCGACGCCGGAGACGCTGGCCAAGGTGTATGAGGGTTGCCGCTCGGCGGGAATTGGCTGCATTGAGTGCAAGGGCTGGGCCGCCGATGCGCTAGTGCAGATTCTGCAGCCGATCCAGGAGCGGCGTGCGCGTTACAGCGATGCGCAGGTGGATGAGATATTGAAGGACGGTTCGCTTCGCGCCAGTGCACGCGCGGAGCAGACCATGGTCGAAGTGCGTTCTGCGATGAAGTTGCCGATGTCGGGTGGAGCCGGCAAATGAACGTGGCTTGAGAGCGGTTTCGATTTGACTATTGCGATTTGAAGATCATGCGAGGTGGCATTTTCTTGAGAAAAATGCCACTTGGCGTCTACGTTTCTGTGAAGAGCAGGACCGAACCCGCTGTAGCCGCCAGGGGAATTGAGATGGAAGATAAGAATGTCCCGTGGTGGCGCAGGGCTCTGAGTTACGCACTCGGCGGAATTCGGTCTGGGTTCGGGCTTTTTTCGCGGCCGCAAAAAGAGAATGCACCGGATCGTGCTGAGAGTGTTGGCGGGCAGGAAGCGGATCGGGTAGAAGTCGCAGCGTTGAGCGAAGTTTCCCCTGAAGTGAATGCAATTGCCGCGGAGGTGAGAGAAGAAGTGACTCTTGCTGCGCCTGAGGGAGTTGCGGCTGAGGTTGAGCCGGAAGGTGGGTCGGAGCGAACTGAGTTGGCAGAGACTGAGCCGGAAAAGGCTGAGCTCGCGCCGGTCGAGACGGCGGAAGAAGTTGAAGCGGAGGTTGAAGCGGGGATTAAAGAGGCGGTTCGCACGCCTGAGGCCGTTGCTGAACCTGTTCTTGTGTCTTTGACGCCTGAGCCAGAACAGGGAGAGGGGCCGGAAGCTGAAGTGGAATCAGTTGCGGCCGAAGAGCCCGCCGCGCTGGACCAGGCTGAGGAGGAGGGTGCGGCTCCGATCGAGTTCTACGAAGAGCCGGAGGTGGAACCAGTGGCGGCAGAGGTAAGCGCGGTTGCCGCGATCTCTCACGAGGAGATTGCCACTGAAGATGGGGCGGAGATTGCCGGCGAGCCTGAAGAAGCGGACGAATTGCGCGCGGAACAAGTGGTTGAGAATGAGGCTCCGGTAGTTGAGACTCCGGTGGAAGTTTCTGCTGATGGAGAGGCGGTTGGCGGGCCGGTTGAGGAGCCTCCAGAATCTGGTGAAGAAGTCGGCGAAGCGGAGGCGGGACCGGAGCCAGAAGCCGAGGGCGAGTTGGCTGCCGTTGAGGAAACCACTTTTGCCGAGGAGCCGGTTACGGAGTTGGGTTCTCCATCCGTAGAATTGAATGAACCGGCAATCGAAGAGCCTCCCGAAGAGAGGTCCGATGAGCCGGCCGCGCGGGAAGTTGACGGGATGGAAGAGACTGCTGGTGTAGTTGGGGCTATGCCAGAAGAAGCCATAGGAGAAGCGGCTGCAATGGAAGCTCCGGTAATGGAAGCGGAGCAGGTATCCGAAGAGGTTTCGGGGCCGGGTAGCGAACAGGGCAACGGCGAAAAGCAGGATCAGAGCGAGGAACCGGGCAACGAAACGATGGATTTGAGCGAGCCAATCCCGGAGCAAGAGGCCGAGCCAATCGAGGCGAGTGAGACCGTGCCTGATGGCGAGGTGGAGTCCGAAGCTGAGACTGTCCCGGCCGCGGAAGAAACGATCCCTGCAGCTGTTGCCGAGGCGGTGTCCGAAGGTGAGACCGAGGCAGCGCACACAGAAGCGGATGCGGAAGCAGTTGCTGTGCCGGCAGAGGAAGAGCTATCGGTGGCGCAGGAAGCGACACCGGCGGCTCCGCACAAGCCGTTTATCAAACTCGAGACCCGCGACAACGAGGCTGACTTGTCTCCGTTCTCGGTGGTGGTTTCGCAGGTGTACGACGGGCCGCTCGACCTGTTGCTGGACCTGATACGCAAGCAGGACATCGACATCTACGACATTCCGATCGCGCGGATCACGGCGCAGTTTCTGGCCTATGTGAATCAGTTGAAGGCGACCGATGTGGACGTGGCGGGCGAGTTCATCTATACCGCGTCGCTGCTGATCCACATCAAGAGCAAGATGCTGCTGCCACGCGCGCCCACGGGGCCGGACGATGCCGCCGAAGATCCGCGCCGCGAACTGGTGGAGCGGCTGCTGGAGCACGAGCGCTTCAAGAATGCTGCCCAGATGCTGCAGCAGAAGCAGATGCTTGAAGCGGCATCATGGACCAATCCCGGCATCCGCGAGTTCAAGGACGACGAAGCCGCCGAGCCGGAGATTGCAGCCGACACGGTGGACCTGGTGCGGGTCTTCCGCGACATTCTTGAGCGCGCGCGGAACCGGCCGGTGATCAACGTGGAAGAGGACTCGGTGACCGTGGGGCAGATGATCCAGTTTCTGGCTCGCCGCCTGACGATGGAAGACAAGCCGGTGGCCCTACGCCGACTGCTGAGCCATACGCGGTCGGAGCGGGCGCTGATCGCCATGTTCCTGGCGCTGCTGGAGCTGGTGCGGCTGCAGGCCATCCTGTTGCGGCAGGATCTGGCGTTCAGCGAGATCTTTATCAAGAAGCACACCGGGTTTGAGAGCGTAATGAACGAGGGGCTTGACCGGGCGCGGGACGACTGGAAGTAGACTTCAAGTTATAACGAGCGTTATAATATAACAATCCAGGAGGTACTTCATGGCCACGGTGACAAAGATCGTAGCGATCGGCAACTCCTCTGGGATTATTTTGCCCAAGGATACTCTGGCCCGGATGAATGTGAAGAAGGGTGATCCTGTTTATATGAGCGAGGTCGGCGGAAACCTCCAGATAAGCCCCTATGACGAAGAATTCGCCGCAAAAATGAAGATTGCCGATGACGTGGTTCGCCGGTATAGAGATGCATTCAAGAAACTGGCGGAATGAGTGAAAGAGCCCGTCTGGATTCGTGAAATTGAGGCCATGGCCTTTCATGCCCAGCAGATTGGGTTATTTGGCGGCATTGACGGTCTGCGCGATCGCGGTCTGCTGGATTCGGCACTTTCCCGAGCGAAGAACCAGTTTGCGTATGCCGAGAACGCGATCACCTTGGCCGACCTGGCCGCCGCCTACGCGGTTGGCATCTCGAGCAACCATCCCTTCCTGGATGGGAACAAGAGAACTGCGATGCAAGTTGCCTTTGTATTCCTTGAATCGAATGGACTTAGGGTAACGGCAGGTCAGGAAGAGGCTTGCCTGACTTTCCTGCGCTTGGCGGCCGGAGAAATCAAGGAAGCTGAGCTGGCTTTGTGGTTCGCAGAGCACACGTCCGCTGATTAAGGTAGCTTCTAACCCTCGGACCTCGCGTCCCCCTTTTCCACCGAGCCCTGCAGCAAATTCCTGGCTTTCGGGCTATCCGGTGTAGAATCAGAGGTAGTCCGGCATCGGCTCCCTCATCGCCGGGTAAACAATCGGGATGTGAATCGATTGTTGGGGTTTTATGGACGCCTTTTTAGCCGAATCTTCACACTCCTCAAACAAACCATCCCCTTTCTATTTGCTAGGCACTTCCGTCGTTGAGCATCCATGCTGGAGGCCCAGGCGCGTCCGGAATGACTCCGGCCGCCGTGGTGATTTCTGATGGCCGACCTCGCAACGGTTGTTGACGTAATGCCGGCGGGCAAATCGCTGCTCGACCGCAAGATGAAGAAGTCGTCGGGCCGGAAGGGAATCATCGCGTTTCTTCTGGCTCTGGCGAGCGGTTTGGCCTATATCGCGTTTCACGTGGCCAAAGACCTGGACAACGTGACGATTACCAGCGCGTGGCCTTACGTGCTGCTGGCTCTGGCGCTGCTGATCGCTCTCGGTTTTGAATTTGTTAATGGTTTCCATGACACGGCCAACGCCGTGGCCACGGTGATCTACACCCACTCGCTGGAGCCGAACGTAGCGGTGGTGTGGTCGGGGATCTGCAACCTGGCCGGCGTGCTGCTTTCTACGGGCACGGTTGCGTTTGCGGTGATTACGCTGCTGCCTGTCGAACTGATTCTTCAGGTCAGTTCTGGCGCAGGATTTGCCATGGTCTTCGCGCTACTGATTGCCGCCATCTTGTGGAACCTGGGCACGTGGTGGTTTGGCTTGCCGGCTTCAAGTTCGCACACGATGGTCGGTTCGATCATCGGCGTGGGCCTGGCCAACCAGGTTTTGTCTCTTCACAGCGGCGCTTCGGGACTGGACTGGCAGCAGGTCATCAAAGTTCTGAAGGCATTGCTGATCTCGCCGCTGCTTGGCTTTGCGCTGGCCGGGATTCTGATCCTGATTTCGAAGCAGCTCTTCAAGTACCCGTCGCTCTATGAGGCGCCCAAGAACAATCAGCCGCCACCGTGGCCCATCCGCTGCCTGATGATCGGCACCTGCACCGGCGTGAGTTTCTTCCACGGCTCCAACGACGGGCAAAAAGGGATGGGGCTGATCATGCTGATCCTCATCGGCACAGTGCCCACGGCCTACGCGCTTAACCACGCTGTCAGCCCCGCGCAGATCCAGGACTTTATTGCCGCATCGGAGCAGGCCGGACAGATCCTCAGCGGGCACGTGGACGCGACTGGGACGATGAGCCCCGATCCACGCGCAGAAGTCACGCACTATCTGCGCACCCGGCAACTGGAGCCCGATACTATCGTCGCGGTCAGCCAACTTGTAACGGAAGTGAACCGCGAAGTGGTTCAGTACAAGGAGTTCAAGTCGGTTCCGCCGCAAGACCAGACCAACGTGCGCAACGACATGTACCTGACCAGCGAGGCTCTTCGCCTGATGGCCAAGAACCACAACCCGGAGTTTACAGCGCAGGAGACCGCCGCACTCGACAACTACAAGAGCAGGCTGGACAAGGCGACCAAGTTCATTCCCGACTGGGTGAAGGTGGCCGTGGCGCTGGCACTGGGCCTGGGCACGATGGTTGGATGGCGGCGGGTGGTGGTGACGGTGGGCGAAAAAATCGGCAAGGAGCACCTGACCTACGCGCAAGGCGCAAGCGCGGGGTTGGTGACCATGGCGACCATTTTTGCCGCTGACCAGTTTGGATTGCCGGTGAGCACCACGCACATTCTCAGTTCCGGCGTGGCAGGGACGATGGCGGCCAATGGAAGCGGCCTGCGCTTGTCGACGGTTCGCAATATAGCTGCCGGATGGGTGTTCACGCTGCCTGCCGCGGCGCTGCTCTCCGGATTGCTTTACTTCCTGTTCCGCAGCCTGTCTTAAAGCTGCTTCCAGAGTTACAGTTCAACTCCTAACAAGGCCTCAAGTGTGCCGTGCGCCCCGCCGATGAACGGAGGGAGCGGTTTTTTCATTTGCATCGCCATTCGCAGGGCGAATCCGGCAGCGCGGGCTTTTCTGGAGCGAAGCGCTGCTTGCCGCGGATTTGGTTCCACCCTGCGGCAATGACTGGACAGTGACGGGAGAACCATCGCATGGCAGGACAGGCTGGATTGGCAAGCAGCATGGGGAGTATTCCGCCGGAGTTCGCCGGTGACGTGCGGTACGTTGCGCGGCAGCCGATTCTCGACCTGCAGGGGCGCGTACACGGATACGACCTGCTTTTCCGGAACGCTCCCGAGGTGATTCTTCGCCGGGATGCCGAGCTGGCTATGCAGACCATGCTGGACAATGAGGTGATCTTTGGGCTTGAGCGGCTGACCAACGGCCTGCCTGCGTTTATTACCTGCACCGCGGAAGCGCTTACCGAGAACTCGGTGCTGGTTCTTTCGCCGGCGCTGGCGGTTCTGGGAGTGCCCGCGAGCCTCGAGCCGGAACCCAGGCTGGTGAATGCCTGCCGCGATTTGAAAACGCGCGGATTCCGATTGGCGCTGGATGATTTCTCGGCGAGCGAGAAACCGCATCCATTGCTGGAACAGGCCGATTACGTGCGCCTAGAGTTCGCACGGCTTCGCGAAGGAGAGAGGCAACAGCTCTATAACACGGCTTCGAAGTCGGTGACGCTGGTGGCGCAAAAGGTGGTGACCTATGAAGACCGTCGAAGGGCATGTTCGCTGGGCTTTACGTTGTTCCAGGGCGACTACTTTTGCCACCCGGTGCTCTTGAAAAAGCGCAAAGTGCCCGCTAACGGGCAATCGCACTTTGAGATGGTACGGGAGCTTTATCACGACCCGATTGATGTACGGAAGGTGAGCGAACTGGTGCGGCGCGACGCTTCCCTTACCTACCGGCTGCTGCGGCTGGTGAACTCGCCGGTCTACGGCATCTACAAAGAAGTGCGGTCCGTCGAAGCAGCCATTACGGTGCTGGGAGAGGCGACCTTTCGCCGCGTGGTGTCGCTGGCGGTGCTGAGCGAACTGAACGGGGAACAGCCTTCGGCAATTCTGCAAATGTCGCTGGTGCGGGCGCGCTTCTGCGAGCTGGCTGCGCGCAAGTTTGGCCAGGATGCGGATGAGCAGTATCTGTTGGGAATGCTGAGCCTGTTGCCGGCGATGCTGGGGGTTCCGATGGAGGAGATTGTGCCGATCCTGCCGCTGCGTGGGCAAATCTGCGAGGCACTTGCGGGAACCGCGAACCCCGAGCGCAAACTACTGGGATGGCTGGAGTCCAATGAACATGGCGACTGGGAAGCCTGCGACCGATTTGTGACAAAGTACGGTCTGGATTCGAAGCAACTGGCACAGTGCTACATTGAAGCTGTTTCGTGGGCGGAACAGCCGGCTGGGGCCTGAACTGAGAAGGCAAACGCGGTCCTGCGCCCGCACTCTCACGAACGCTGGAGCAGATTCGGGAATTGTGTAGACCTTTTAGCTTTCCCTCAGGGGCTAAAGCCCGGTGAATTTATTGAGGTTGTGCGGCACGGCTGAAGCCGTGCCCTTTCAAAACTGGTCTACAGCAAATGCAAAAACGCTCTTTTCCAGCGGATAGACGCCGCGTTTCTTCCCCTCATTTCACAATTCATCCCCGATTCACATGGCAGCCATCTCCCATTCATCCGTACCTTATATCCCTTGCTGATGCTGAGTCCGGATAGCAGCTTCCCCAGCCTGCCGGACCAACGCTCAAACCTGAATCTGGAGAATTCCGATGGCCGATCTGGCAACAACAGCCGGTGCCTTTCCTGCCGGTAATTCGCTTCTCGACCGCAAGATGAAGACATCGCACGCGTGGATCAGCGGCGCTGTTGTGCTGATATCGCTGCTGGGCGGTCTTGGCTACATAGGCTTCCACATCTCCGAGGACCTGAACACCATCAGCGTGACCAGCTACTGGCCTTATGTGCTGCTGGGCGTGGCGCTGCTGATTGCACTCGGCTTCGAGTTCGTGAATGGATTCCACGACACCGCGAACGCTGTGGCTACGGTCATCTACACGCACTCGCTTGATCCCAACATCGCAGTTGTGTGGTCCGGGCTGTGCAACCTGGCCGGAGTTCTGGTATCGAGCGGCGCGGTGGCCTTCAGTGTGATCACGCTGCTTCCTGTGGAACTTATTCTTCAGGTGAGTTCCGGCGCCGGTTTCGCCATGGTGTTTGCGCTGCTGATCGCCGCCATTATCTGGAACCTGAGCACCTGGTGGTTCGGCCTGCCAGCCTCCAGTTCACACACCATGGTGGGCTCCATCATCGGCGTGGGCATCGCCAACCAGCTGATGAACGCACATACGGGCACCTCGGGCGTTGATTGGGAGCAGGCCACCAAGGTCTTCAAGGTGCTGCTGATCTCGCCGATTGTTGGATTCAGCGCGGCCGGCTTGTTGTTTCTGCTCTCCAAGTGGTTGATCAAGTACCCGGCTCTCTACGAGGCGCCGAAAGACCAAACACCTCCGCCATGGCCGATTCGCGCACTGCTCATCCTTACCTGTTCCGGCGTGAGCTTCTCGCACGGCTCCAATGACGGACAGAAGGGCATGGGGCTGATCATGCTGATTCTGATCGGAACCGTTCCGACTGCTTATGCGCTGAACCATGCGGTTTCGACAAAGGATGTAGCTGCGTTCGTTGCGGCATCCGACCAGGCCAGTCACACTCTTGACAGCCATGTGGACAAGAACGGCGTCCTGGGCGCGGATGCACGCACAGAAGTGACGGACTACATCCGCACCAAGGAACTGCAGCCGGACACGATGCTGGCACTTCGCGAACTGGTGGAAGACCTGGGACACGAGGTAGCTCTCTACAAGGAGTTCAAGGCGGTTCCGGCGCAGGACCAGAGCAACGTCCGTAACGACATGTACGTGGCGAGCGACGCGATCCGGTTGATGCAGAAGGCCAAGAACCCGGCATTCACGGCGGAAGAGAACGCCATACTGACCAATTACCGGGGCAAGGTGGACAAGGCCACCAAGTTCATTCCCGGATGGGTGAAGGTTGCCGTGGCGCTGGCGCTGGGCATGGGCACGATGGTTGGCTGGAAGCGGATCGTGGTGACGGTGGGGGAGAAGATCGGCAAGGAACACCTGACGTATGCCCAGGGAGCTTGTGCCGAACTGGTGGCCATGGGAACCATTATGGCAGCGGACAACTTTGGCCTGCCGGTAAGTACAACCCACGTATTGAGTTCTGGCGTGGCGGGGACCATGGCGGCCAATCGCAGCGGATTGCAGGTGGCTACCCTCCGCAACATTGCGGCGGCTTGGGTCTTTACGCTGCCCGCGGCGGCTTTGCTCTCCGGGACACTTTTCTGGCTTTTCCGGCAAGTGACTCACTAGGCTGCTTTTTGATGGCTTTTGAAGGGCGTCCGGCACCCGCTGGACGCCTTTTTCCTTGTCTTCAACAGGCAGGGGGCCTTGCATACGCGCAGGGGGGCTCAAGTTCCGGTACCATACTTGAGGTACCTATTGTCGAATGAGCCTTAAAGCAAAGCTGGAAGCCGTAATCTACGCCGCCGAAGAGCCGGTCACGCTGGCCCAACTCGCCCTGCTTTTCACTGCCGATGCGCTGGAGTGGAAGGCAGAGCAGGAGGCCGCCGCATCCCTGGCTGCCGAAGCCCAAAAACCCGCTTCGGCTGAAAACGCGGAATTTGACCACCTGCTGGCCGGGGACGCCGCACCGGGGGAGCTTGAATCGCCTGAAGAAGCGGAGCATGAGGCGGCTGAAGAGGCTGTCCCGGAGGCCGTTTCGGAAGAAAGCCCTGAAGAGGGGTCTGCCGAGGCTGCTTCGGCGACTGCCGAGGGGGAAGACTCCATACTGGACCAGGAGGCGGATGAGAGCGCTGAGCCGGTTTCAGACGCTGAAGCCGAGACGGAGCAAACCGACGATGCCGCGGCTGAAGCAGCCCTGAAGCGGGAGGCCCGCCAGCGCGACCGCGAGGTGCGGGGCATCTTGCGGCAACTGCTTGACGAGCTGATTGATGAGTATGCGTCCGACAATCGCGGCGTGGAGATTCGCGAGATTGCCGGCGGCTACCGCATGGCTACCAAGCCCGAGTGTCACGATGCGGTGCGCGCCTTTGTGAAGGCGCTGAAGCCGGCGCTCAAGCTCTCGCTGCCGGCACTGGAGACCTTGGCCGTGGTGGCCTACAAACAGCCGGTGACCGCACCCGAAGTGAATGAGATTCGCGGCGTGGATTCATCGGGCGTTTTTGGGTCGCTGCTGGCGCGCAAGCTGATTGCGACCGCGGGGCGCAAGCCGGTGATTGGACGGCCCATTCTTTACAAGACGACCAAGGAATTCCTGCTCCGCTTCGGTCTGAAGGACGTGACTGAGCTGCCATCGATGGAAGAGTTCGAAAAGATGGCGGCGATGGAGCTGGATGAACCGGAGTTGGCCGGACAGGTTGAGGCTTCGCCTGAAATGAAGGAAGACGCGAGCCTGGAAATGGATGCGGAGCTACGCAATGAGGCCGCGGACGTGCTGGCCGAAGGCTCCGACAAAGAAGCAATCACCCCTGAGGCCGCGCCTGCTGCGCCTCCTCCCACAGAGTAGGCAGAAACAGAGGCATTCCCCATGGCGACGAAGAAAGCCACGAAGTCCGCCAAAAAAGGCGAGCCGAAAGCTAAAGCGACCAAGAAAACAACCACGAAGAAACCAACCAAGAAAGCAAAAAAGGTCGCGGCCAAAGCTGAGATTCCTGAGTCGACAGCGGCGGCCGAGACGGTTGCGCCGGTCGTGGATGCGACGACTGATCCGGCGGTTGACCCAATTGGCGACACCAGCGATGGCGAGGCGCGAAGCTCGCTTGCGGATGAGGCACCGGCTGAAGTTGCGGCGGAGGAAAGTACCGTAGATGAGGCGGACTCCGACGAGGCTTCAGGCGAGGAAGACGGTGAAGAAGAGTTTGCTGCCAAGCCGCGGCCTCCGGCAAAGCTTGAACGGCTGCAGAAGATTCTGTCGCAGGCCGGCGTGGCCAGCCGACGCAAAGCCGAGGAGATGATTGAGCAGGGACGCGTGGCGGTGAACGGCACGGTGGTGACTGCGCTGGGGACTAAATCTGATGCAAACCGCGACCACATCCGCGTGGACGGCAAGCTGCTGCACGGGGCCGAGCGGCTGCGCTACTTTGTGCTGAACAAGCCGAAGGGATTTGTCACCACGGTGAAGGATCCCGAGGGCCGGCCGACAGTGATGCAGTTCTTTGACAAGATGCGCGAACGGCTTTACCCGGTGGGCCGCCTGGACTACATGAGCGAGGGTCTGCTACTGGTGACCAACGACGGCGACCTGGCCAACAAGCTGACCAAGGCGGGATCGGGCGTGGAGAAGGTTTACCTGGTGAAGGTGGCCGGACAGCCGACGGAAGGGGAGTTGGAGCTGCTGCGGGCGGGCGTTTCCATCGAGCGCGGCAAGCCGGGCACGCCGATGGTGCGCACTTCGCCGGCACGGATTCGCCAGGTGCGCCAGGGCGACAATCCCTGGTATGAAGTTGTGCTTATCGAGGGCCGGAACCGCGAACTGCGCAAGATGTTTGTAGCGGTTGGGCATTTTGTGGAGAAGATTCGCCGCGTGGGTTACGGGCCGCTGGTTCTGGACCAGGAGCCGGGGAATATGCGCGAGCTGGAGCCGGAAGAGCTGGCCGCGTTACGGCTGGCTGCTGAAGGCAAATTGCGGACGCCCAAGGCCAAGGAAGTGCGCCGGCGCAACCTGGCGGACGCACAGTTGCCGACAGTGAAGCCCAAGGCGAGCCGTCTGAACCCAGGCAAGCCGTTCCCGGCCCGCGGACCGTTTGAACCCGCGAAACCGCTCGAAGCGAGAGAGCCGGCCGAGCCTGGGCAATTTGAAGCTCGTCGCGCAGGCACGGAGCGTTCGGGCGAATTCAGGCCCAGGCCGTCTTTTGGCAAGGGCAGGCCAGCGCGTGGGACAGGGGAGGGATTCCGGCCCGCGGAAGGACGCTCCGGGGCCGACCGCGGCAAGTTTGGCGCGAAGAAGTTTGGCGGAACCGGGTCGAGCCCGGCGAGGCCGGCGTGGAAGAAAGATGACCGCGCCCAACGGCCACCGGCTCGGTTTAGCCCTGGCGCGACAGGAGAGCGTCGTATGCCCGCGAGCAAGCCGTTTGGAGACAGGCCAGCGACAAGCCGCACCTACGGCGCAAGACCGGCTGGGCCTGCGGCAGGGGGCAACTTTGGCAGCAGGCCGGCGGGAAGGCCGTTCGCGGACAGGCCTGCTTCAGGAAAACCGTCGTTCGGCAAGCCGGCATGGAAAAAGCCCGGCGGGGAGGATAGGCCGCCGTTCAAGCGACCAGTAGCGCCAAGCCGCGAGGCACCTGTTCCTGCGGATGACTTTGTCCCCTTCAAGCCGGGGCAACTGCGGATCGAACCCATCGAGGCGGATCGTCACGAAGCTCGCGCTCCTAAAACTTTCAGCAAACCGCCGGTGCGGTCTGGCGTAGGCCGGCCGAGTTTTGAACGTCCGCGGACGGGTAAGCCGAGTTTCGGCAAACCTGAATTCAAGAAACGTGGATTTGAGAAGCCTCGATCCGACGGGGCTAGATTCGAGAGGTCGGGGCCGGCGAAGCCGCGGTTTGAAAAACCACGGTTCGAGAGATCCGGATTTGAGAAGCCGCGATTCGACCGGGCGGGTTCGGGGCGTCCGAGCGGACCTGGGCGCGGGGGGGCCGAGGGATCAAGCAGGCCTAGCTCGCCTCGCGGCGAAGGCGGCATGGCGCGGCCCTTTACCACCAGCAGCGGCAAACCCAGGGCAGGCGGCGCACGGCCATCGAGCAAGCCTTTCAAACCGGGCGGGGCGTCAAAGCCTCGGACAGGCGGATTTTCGAAGCCGAAGCCGGGTGGATTTTCAAAACCGCGGCCCGGCGGCTTCTCAAAATCCGGACCCAAGGGCGGGGGCTTCAAGGGCAAGCCGGGCGGAAAGAAGCGCGGCTGAGGTGGAGAGGGTTGGCTCTCTTCTCACAGCACTTCAGAGCTCACAAGCTGGCGTCGATAGGCAGTACGTCCGCAGGCTCGCGGGGAGTCAGCTCCGGCGGCCGCGGCTTGTGATGCAGGAAGATTCCGTCCTGCTCAAGCAGCGCATCGTAGACCGACGTGTGACGCCAGTGGCGGGCGAGGGCGAAGGCGCTCATGTTAGCGATCATCAGCGGCAAGACCAGTCCGTAGCCGCCCGTCATCTCGAAGATGATGAGGATGGACGTCATGGGCGCGCGGACGACTCCGGCAAAGACAGCGCCCATGCCCACCACGGCAAAGGCTCCAATGGAATCGGCAGGGTGGTGAAAGACGGCAACGTCGATGTAGCCGACGGCGCCGCCGAGCATTCCGCCCATGTAAAGCGCCGGCGCAAAGATGCCACCCGCGCCGCCGCTTGAATAGGACGTGACAGTTGCCGCGAGCTTGAGCAGGCACAAAGCCACCATGGCGCCTACAGTTAGTCCGGGAGCGCCGGTAAGTGCAAGCGTGAGGGTCTTGTAGGGGTCGCCGGCGATGCCGTTCTGATGGAAGAACAGAATGGCGACCACTGCGAAACCGCCCGTGGCCGCGCCGCCGATGGCCGGATGCACCCACCGGGGCACAGAGTCAAGCCGCTTGAACCATGCGCGCAGCCAGAGCAGCGAATCAGTAAATGTGATGGAGACGATGGCCGCCAGCAGGCCGAGCAGCGCATACCACACCAGCGACGAATCATTGGCCAACTCGTATTGTTTGGGCACATGGAAGATGGGATTGTTTCCGAGGACCCTGTTCTCTACAACGGCGGCCAGCGCCGCGGCAACGATGACGCCGGCAAGCATGGTCTGATCGAGGCTGCCGATCAGTTCTTCGAGCGTGAAGGTAACGGCTGCGATGGGCGCATTGAAGGCAGCGGCGATGCCGGCAGCCATACCTACCGAGGTCATGCGGCGGCAATTCTTGGGACTGAGCCGCGCCATCCGCGCCAGAAAGCTGCTGACGCCGGAACAGATGTAGACGGTTGGGCCCTCAACGCCAAGGGAGGCGCCGGCGCCGATTTGCGCGACGCAGAGGACGAACTTTCCAACGGTTTCCTTGACGGAGATTTCGCCAAAGCGGTTGGCGAAGGCCACTTTTACCTGGGGAATGCCGCTGCCGGCGGCTGCTGGAACCCAGAAATAGAGGCCGAGACCGGCCACCATGCCACCCACGGCTGGCGTGAGGATTGTCAGCCAGATCCAGCTATGGCCTGGAGCGGAGGTTGCCGGATTGATGCAGAGTGCCTCAAGGCGCAGGACGCTGATGTGAAAGGCCACCGCGGCCAGCCCGCACAATCCCCCGGCCAGGATGGTGAAGGCCAGCATCCGCTGCTGTTCGTTCGGCAGACGACGCATCAACCACGCAAGTATTCGGGAGAACTGACCCTGTATCCCAACCCAATAGTTCAACTGTGGAATGACCTCGCGGCGTAAAACCTTGCACCTCAAGTATAGAAGCGGGAGCGCGGGTTCATGGTTTGGGTTCGGTAGCGCGCATGAATTCTGCGAGATAGTCTTTCCAGACGGAGGCGACGGTGTGGGTTCCGTGGCCGCGCGTAGCGTCGGAGATGGGGATAAGGATGAAGCGCGCGTTGGGCATGCGCTTGACCATTCTTTCGGCAATGCCCAACTCCGGCGGATTGATAAAGTCATCGGCGGAGTTGATCCACAATACCGGCGTGGTGATGCTTTCAAGATGCGGACTGGGATTGTAGTTGCGGCTGGCGTTGACGTAATAGAGCAGGTCGTTCGCGTCTGTTCTTGAGTCAGAAAGAGCCAGGTGATCGTCGAGATATTTCTCGGCGAGCTCGCGGGTGGGCGCCAGCTTTTGCATCTGCAGCGGGCTCGAACCCATGATGAAAATCATCTCGTTGGCGTTGTGCAGGCCTTGTTTGGGCTCGCTTGTGTACTCGCCTCCCATCCATGCGGGATCGTTCTTGATGGCTTCAATCGCCATGTAGCGCATCATGCGGTTGCGGCCGGCAAGCGGCACGGGCAAACAGGCAAAGGGCGCCAGCGCATCGGCGAAGCCAGGATAGGTTTCGCCCCACACGAACGATTGCATGCAGCCCATCGAGGTGCCAAGAATCAGGCGCAGGTGATCGATCTTCATCTCATCGAGCATCTGGCGCTGGCTGCGCACCATGTCGTCGTAGTCGTATGCCGGGAACTTCATGTGCAGGCCGTCGGAGGGCTTGGAGCTTTCTCCATGACCAATGTCGTCGGGCAGGATGAGGAAGTATTTTGTGATGTCGAGCAGGCCGCCGGGCGTGAAGAGCACGTTCGAAAACAAAGGGTTCAGCAGCGAGTGCGCATCACCGCCGGTGCCGTGGAGAAGCAGCACCGCGTTGTCGGTGTGGCCTGCGGCATTGCGGTGCGGCGTGCCGAGAGTGAGGTAGTGGAGCTTGAGCTGGGGCAGTGTTTCGCCTGTGCCAAAGCGGAAGTTGTTGAGCTGAACGACGCCGTCGATCGTAGGCCAGGTTTGTGCGGGCGGAGTGGCTTGCGCCTGGGCCAAGGCACATGCGCAGGAGAAGAGAGCGGTTGAAACCAGGGTGCGGAGAGCGCGCAGGTCCATGGGGTTGCTCCTGAGTCTTCGATTTGAGCCTACTGGCAGGCCGACCTCAGTGCAAGGGAGTTTCTTGTCATCCGCAATTGAGTGATTGCAATGTTGTAACTTATAGGTTACAATGAATTTGACCGGAAAAGTGCTTGAGACAAATTGTAAATCCGTCGTACTGAAGAATTCGCTACATGGTTGAGTCATTTGCGAGACCGGCAAGGACGCGCAAAGATTCTTAGCCGAATTGACAGACTGGAAGAAGGAAATCCAGGGAAGACGCGAAGTGTCGGCGATGGCATAGTGGAGATGAAGATCGATTTTGGGCCAGGTTACCGGGTCTATTACATACGGCGCGGCGAGATAGTGATTGTCCTGCTTTGCGGTGGCGACAAGAGCTCGCAGGAGAATGACATTCGGCGAGCAAGAGTTTTAGCTAGCCAACTGGACGTGACGGAGTAAATCCATGGGAATCAAAACGAAGCCATACGATGCAGCTGACTTTCTGAGCGATGAAGAGACGATTTCTGCGTACTTGACGGAGGCGCTGGAAAGCGACGATCCCCGTTCAATTGCAAAGGCTTTAGGCGCTGTGGCGAGGGCGCGCGGTGGAATAGCGCAGCTTTCTCGTGACACGGGAATCGCGCGCGAGGCGCTTTACCGTGCCTTAGGAGATGCCGGTAATCCGGAGTTGGGGACAGCACTCAAAGTGATGCATGCACTTGGGGTTCGGCTTTCAGCGTCTTTGGAAGCTTGAATTCATTTGATTTCGCAGTTCTCAATCTCTTATGCCTCGCGTTAGAATTCAGGTGTCAGCCATGTTCAGCCGCTCCGCAGCCCGAATCTCCTCGACGCCCCTGCTCAGGCGCTTTCGCCGCGGCAGACCCGATCGTGGACGGCGCTCTTCCTGCTGAGTCATTTATTCCCGTCGAATTTTGGTTTCCAGGTCTTCCGCCGCGGCGGACCAGACTTGGGTTACCCTGCGTTTTAGAATCGTTGCGATTCAAGATCCATCCGCCCGATGCGCGGATAGAAAGGTTCTTCCCTTATGAACAGCTTTGGCAGCAAGGCAATGCTTACCTCCGGCAAGAGCAA
>Ga0182013_10004493_pt1 | contig 16698 bp, 15 predicted proteins | sample 612S2MmetaG_FD_120487 | JGI IMG/M metagenome (GOLD analysis project Ga0182013, IMG submission 120487) | Permafrost microbial communities from Stordalen Mire, Sweden - 612S2M metaG | ecosystem: Environmental > Terrestrial > Soil > Wetlands > Permafrost | place: Sweden: Stordalen | collected...
CCTTTGAGTTCGAAATGGTGATGCAGCGGCGCCATGCGGAATATTCGCTTGCCGGTGAGCCTGAACGACGCCACCTGCAGCATCACCGAGACGGTCTCGAGCACGAACACGCCGCCCATGACGAACAGCACGATTTCCTGGCGCACGATCACCGCCAGCGTGCCCAGACCGGCCCCGATGGCCAAGGCGCCGACGTCGCCCATGAAGATCTGCGCCGGATAGGAGTTGAACCACAGGAATCCCAGTCCCGCGCCCACCAAGGTGGCGCTGAAAATCAGCACCTCGCCCACGCCGGGGATGTAGGGAATCTGCAGGTACGTGGCGAACTTGAAATTGCCGGTGACGTAGGCAAACACTCCGAGCGCCGCCGCCACCATCACCGCGGGCATGATGGCGAGTCCGTCGAGGCCATCGGTCAGATTGACCGCATTGCTGGTGCCGACGATGACGAAGTAGGAAAGCGCCAGGAATCCGGCGGTGGACATGGGCACGGCGACGGTCTTGAAGAACGGCACGTACAGCGAAGTCTCGGCCGGCGATTGGCGCAGGTGGTGCAGCGTCAGCGCGGCGGCGAGGCCGAGCACCGATTGCGCCACGTACTTGTAACGCGCCGCGAGGCCTTTCGAATTGCCGACCACCAGCTTCAAATAATCGTCGTAGAAGCCGATGAGACCGAACCCCAGGGTGGTCGCGACCAGTATCCAGACGAAGCGGCTGGTCAAGTCCGCCCACAGAAAGGTACCGAGGGCCATGGCCACCAGCATCAGGCCGCCGCCCATGGTCGGCGTGCCGGATTTTTGCAGATGCGACTGCGGCCCGTCGGTGCGCACCCGCTGCCCGATCTGATAGCGGCTCAGCATCGCAATCATTGTCGGACCGATGAACAGCGCCAACGCCAGCGCCGTCACCGCCGCGAGGATGCCGCGCAGGGTCAGATACTGGAAGACATGGAAGCCGGAGTAATACCGCGCCAGATATTCGGTGAGGGTCAGCAGCACGGCTAGTTCGCTCCCGTGAGCGCCTGGACGACGCGCTCGAGGCGGTTGACCCGCGAACCTTTGATCAGCACGGTCACTCCGGGCGCGATCTCCGCCTGCAACCGGCGCGTCAGCGAGTCCGAATCGGAGAACCACTCGGCGCCGGAGCCGAACGTCTCGACCGCGCGCGAACTCTGCGGTCCGATGGCGAACAAGCGCTTGATGCCGCAATCGCGGGCATAGGCTCCCATGTGCGCATGGCTGTCCTGCGAATACTCGCCGAGCTCGGCCATGTCGCCGAGCACCAGCCACGTCGCGCCGGGCAGCGAGCGCAGCACCTCGAGGCCGGCACGCACCGAACTTGGATTCGCATTATAAGAATCGTCGATGATCCAGCTGTCGCGGGCTCCTGCTTTCAGCTGAAGCCGGCCCGCGACCGCGCGAAAATCCGCCAACCCCAGGGCAATCTGCTCGAGGGACGCGCCCGCGGCCGCGGCGGCGGCGGCGGCGGCCAGCGCATTGCCGATGTTGTGCGCTCCGCCCGCTTTCAGCGCGATCGAACGTTGCCCCAACGGGCACTGCAGCGTGAAGCGCGTGGCGAACTCGCCGCGCTCGATGGTCTGCTCGGAGTTCTTCGCCATGAAATCCGCATCTGCATGGACGCCGAACGTGACGATGCGCCCTGCCGTGGCGATGCCGCGCCAGTAGCCGGCATAAGCGTCGTCGGCGTTGATCACGGCAGTCGCCGAAGGATCGAGGCAGGACACGGTTTCCCCCTCGCCTTTCGCGACTCCGTCGAGGTTGCCGAAACCCTCCAGGTGCTCTGCGCCGGCGTTGGTGATGAGGCCCACCGTCGGTTTCGCCAGCCGCATCAGCTCGGCGACGTCTCCGACCCGGTTCGCGCCCATCTCGATGACGGCGCTGCGGTGCGAGACTTCGAGTCGCATCAAGGTCAAGGGCACGCCGATGTGATTGTTCAAGTTGCCGTGCGTGGCCATGCACGCGCCCATTCTCGACAGGATGGCGGCGGTCATTTCCTTGGCCGTGGTCTTGCCGTTGCTGCCGGCGACCGCGACGATGGGAATCGTGAAATCGGCGCGCCACGCCTGGCCCAGCTGCTGCAGGGCGCGCAGTGCGTCCGGCACCACCACCTGCGGCAGTGCATGATTCACGGCTCCTTCGACGATGGCGCCGATGGCGCCCCGCGCCGCCGCCGCCGCGACGAATTCACGACCGTCGAAATTCGGCCCGCGCAGTGCGGCGAACAGCGCGCCCGGGGCGAGCGTGCGGCTATCCGTGGCCACGGCGCCGAACGGACGATCGTCGCCGATCAGCTGTCCTTGGACCGCCGCAGCCGCGTCGCGCAAGGTGCGCTTCACGCCTTCACCCGGCAGCGCATGCGGAGCCGGCCGCTCATGCCGCCACCCCGAGATAGCGCTGCGCTTCGCGCCGATCGCTGAAGTCGCGCCGCGTCTGCCCGTAAATCTGGTAATCCTCGTGGCCCTTGCCCGCGATCAACACCACGTCGCCGGCCCGGGCCTCGCGGAGCGCGGCGCCGATGGCTTCGCCCCGGTCGTGAATCACCCGTGCCGTCCGCGACTTGATGCCGCTCGCGATGGCGCGGGTAATCGCCTGCGGACTCTCCGAGCGTGGATTGTCGTCGGTGACGATGATCTCATCCGCCATTTCGTCGGCGATGCCGCCCATGATGGCCCGCTTGCCGGGATCGCGGTCGCCGCCGCAGCCGAATACGCACCACAGCGCACCCTGGCAGTGCTCGCGCAATGCACCGAGTGCCTTCAAGAGCGCGTCCGGGGTGTGGGCATAGTCGACCACCGCCATAGGCTTGTCCGCCCCCGCCGGTTCGACCACCTCCATCCGTCCGGGCGGCGGCTTGCACTCGGCCAGCACTCGCACCGCGTCGGCAAGGGAAATGTCCAGCGACACCAGGCAGGCGATGACCACCAGGGAGTTCTCGGCGTTGAATCGCCCAAGCAGCTTGGTGACCGCGTCCGCCCGTCCGAAGCTGCCGTCGAGCTTCAGCGACATGCCGTGCATGTTCAAGGTGACGTCGGCGGCGCGCAGCGCGCGTTCCGCGAGCCAGCCCGAATCTCCCGGGCCGATCCACACGGCGGTGAGCGGCACGCTTCCGGCATGGCTCTGCGCGTACTCGCGGCCGAAGGCATCGCCCACGTTGACGACGATGTGCCGCAAGTCGGGTGCGTCGAAGAGCCGCGCCTTGGCGGCGCCGTACGCGGCCATGGTCTCGTGATAGTCCAAGTGGTCGCGGCTCAGGTTGGTGAACGCAGCCGTGTGGAAGCGCACGCCGGCGACGCGGTCCTGATCGAGCGCCACCGAAGACACCTCCATGGCCACATCGCGCACGCCCGCGGCGCGCAGCTGCGCGAGTTCACGGTGCAGAGTGACCACGTCCGGAGTGGTCAGCGCCGTGGGATTCAGCGAGCCGATGCGGCCCCAGCCGATGGTACCCATGTAGGCGGCTTGGAGGCCCAGGCGCTCGAGGCATTGCGCCAGCAGGTAGGCGCACGTGGTCTTGCCATTGGTCCCGGTGATGCCGGTAATGCGCAGCTGCGAGGAAGGCCAGTTGAAGAATCGATCGGCGATCCGGCCGGCCAAGTTTTTCAGATCGGGGATGGCGGCGGCGAATACCGTCTTCGGCAACTTGGGCGGCGCGGTGTCCGCGGTGGGCTCCCAGAGCACGGCGCTGGCGCCGCGCGCCGCGGCTTCCGCGGCAAATTTGACCCCGTGCGCCGTGCGCCCCGGCAAAGCCAGGAACAAACTGCCGGTTCGCACTTCGCGGCTGTCCAGCGTCAGATCGACCACTTGAACGTCGGTCTGCGGCACCTCGGTGATGCCATCGAGCAGCCACATGAGTGAGGCGCTCATGGGGCGTCGTTGACCTGCACCAGCGTCGCTGCCGGTACGTTCTGCAGATCGTCGGGCGGCACATCCATCAGGCGCAGCGCCCCGGACATCACGCTGGCGAACACCGGTGCCGCCACCGTGCCGCCCTGGGCCAGATAGCCGACCTGCTGCACATCCCGGCTCGGCTCGTCGATCACCACCACCGTGGCCAGTTTGGGATGTGAGGCCGGCACCAGCCCGGCGAATACCGCCATGATCTTGTCAGTGGAATAGCCGCCTGCGATCGATTTGAAAGCCGTGCCGGTTTTTCCTGATACCCGGTAGCCGATGAGCGAGGCGCGGGTCGCGGTGCCGCCCTTTTCGGCCACCTGCTCCATGAGCTGTATCAGCGCGTGCGCCACCTTGGGGTCGAGGACCTGCTCTCCGGGTACCGGACCTGCGACGCGCTCGAAGGAAATCGGCCGCTTCAATCCGCCGGCGCCGATGGTCGCGTAGGCATGCGCCAACTGCAGCGGCGTGACCGACAGGCCATAGCCATGCGACAGGGTCGCGATGCCGATGGGACGCCAGTGCGAGTAATTGCTCAGCATGCCGGCCGACTCGCCCGGATAGCTGCTGCCGGTCACCTGGCCCAAACCCAAGGCCGAGAGCGTGCTCCAAATTTGTTCGGGCTGCAGCGACAGCGCCACTTTGGCGGTGCCGACGTTGCTGGATTTCGCCAGGATGGTCGCCAGATCGATCGAACCCAGATTGTGTTCGTCCTCGAACACCTTGGTGCCGACCTTCAGGAATCCGGGCGAGGTATCCACCACGCTGTCGGCGCGGTACTGCCCGGACGCCAGCGCCGCGGCCATGATGAAAGGCTTGATGCTGGAGCCCGGCTCGAATATGTCGGTGGCGGCCCTGTTACGAAACAGATCGGGCTTGAGCTGCTCGCGGTCATTCGGGTTGTACGAGGGCTGGTTCACCATGGCCAGCACTTCGCCGGTGTCGACGTCGATCACGATGACCGAGCCGGCGCGCGCCCGGTACTCCTGCATCGCGGCCTTCAGCTCGCGGTACGCCAGGTATTGGATGCGCAGATCGATGCTCGTGACCAGATCGCGGCCCGGCCGCGGCGCGCGGATGCTTTCGACATTTTCGACGTAGCGCCCGAACATGTCCTGGATCACGCGCTTCGCGCCATCCTCGCCGTTCAGCAATTGATCGAAGCCGAGTTCCAGGCCTTCCTGGCCCTTGTCGTCGATGGTGGTGAAACCGACCACATGCCCTGCCACTTCGCCCGCGGGGTAGTAGCGCCGATACTCGCGCATCAGGTACACGCCCGGGATTCCCAGGGCCTTGACGTGCGCCGCCTGCTCCGGCGGCATGTGCCGGACGAGGTAGAGAAATTCGCGGTCGAGATTGCTGGTGATCCGGCGCGCGAGCGACTGCTGATCTTCCTTCAAGGCCTTGGCGAGTTTCGGCAGCTGGTCGATGTTGTCGTTCAATTCCTGCGGATTGACCCACACGCTGTCGACCGGCGTGCTGACGCCGAGCGGCTCGCCGTTGCGGTCCGTGATCGCGCCGCGATGCGCCGCGATCTTGACCACGCGCATGGAACGATCGTCGCCCTGTTTGGCGAGAAATCCATGGTCGAGCAGCTGCAGCTCCACCGCCCGGGCGACCAGCAGGCCGGCTCCGGCCAGAACCAGGCTTAAGGTGAGGCCGGCTCGCCAACGATAGCTCTTCGCCTGAGCATCTTTGTCGCCGGGCCGCGATTTCACGGGCGGACGATCCGCACGTCGCGGGTTTGCGGCAGGTTCATCTGCAGCTTGGCGTTGGCCACCCTCTCGACGAAGGCGGGCGAGGACCAGTAGCTCTGCTCCAGCTGCAGCCGGCCCCATTCCATGTCGAGCGAGTCGCGTTCGGCATTGAGCTTTTCCAGATGCACGAACATGTCGCGGGCCTTATGGCGCGCATAAATCACTTGAACTGCGGAGCCCAATACGGCGAGCCATAGCACGGGCGTGGCGAGGTGAAGCCAACGGCGGTTTTTCATGCGGCGATTCCTTGGTCCAGGCGTTCGGCGATGCGCAGGCGTGCGCTGCGCGCCCGCGGATTTCTGGAGGTCTCGTTGGGGTCGGGCTGTATCGACTTGCCGACGAGCTTGAGCTTCGGACGGGCGTGCGCCGGAATGTCGGGCAGGCCCGCATACATCGGGTCAGCCAGCGAGTGGCGGCGCATGAATTGCTTGACCATGCGATCCTCGAGCGAATGAAAGCTGATTACGGCCAGGCGGCCCTGCGGCGCCAGGCGCGCGAGCGCCGCGGCGAGCGCGGCTTCGAGCTCCTGCAGCTCGCGGTTCACGTGGATGCGCAGCGCCTGGAAGACACGGGTGGCGGGATGCTTGTGCTGTTCGCGGCTGTGCGCGACCCGCGCGATCATCTCGGCCAGCTGCAAGGTCCGCTCGAACGGCTGAGACTCGCGATCCTTGACGATGGCGCGCGCGATGCGCGGAGCCAGGCGCTCTTCGCCGTACTCGCGGAAAATCCGGATCAGCTCGTTCAAAGGAGCGCCGTTCACGACGTCGGCGGCGCTCGCGCCTTCGCCCGCGGTCATGCGCATGTCGAGAGGACCGTCCTGCATGAAGCTGAAGCCGCGCGTGGCGTCGTCGAGCTGCGGCGAGGACACGCCCAGGTCGAACAAGATGCCGTCGAACATGAGGCCCGGTTCGACGCGGTCGGCGCAATCCGCCAGGGAAGAGAAGGCGGCAAGGAAGACCGACACGCGCGGGTCCGATGCGTAGCGCGAAGCGGCCTCTGCGACAGCCGTTGGATCACGGTCGAGGCATAGCAAGCGACCGTTCGCGATGAGGTTCTGCAAAATCGCCCCTGCATGTCCGCCTCGACCAAAAGTGGCGTCCATGTAGGTGCCACTCGCCCGTATGTTCAACCCGGCCAGTACCTGAGGTAGCAGTACCGGCGTGTGAACCCCCGCTATGTCGTGCACCGCGCCGGCCGGCTACAGCGACAGCGTTTCAAGTTCGGCGGGCAGATCGGTCGTCGTGTCTTCGCTCGCCAGCCATTCGTCACGCCGCTCGTTCCACCGTGCCTCGTCCCACAATTCGAATCTCACTCCCTGTCCGATCAGCACGGCGTCCCGGGTCAGCAATCCGTACTCGCGCAGGCTGGGCGGCAGGAGCACCCGCCCGTGTCCGTCGAGCTCCAGGTCGGTGGCGTGTCCGACCATCAACCGCTGCAGGCGCCTGGCCTGGGGGTTCAAAGTCGGCAATCGCATCAATTTCCGTTCGATTTCTTCCCAGTCGGGGAGGGGGTAAATGAGCAGGCACTGATCCCTGTCGACGGTGATCACTAGCTTGCCGCCGCACCGCTCGAGCAGGCGCTCTCGATAGCGGGTGGGCATGACCATCCGGCCTTTGGCATCGAGAGTTAGTTTGTTGGCGCCCCGAAACATGTCTGGATGGGCCTGGCGACCCATTCTCTCCCACAATTTCCCACCGGGCCACACTATATGGATCGCTCAGCCGCACTGTCAACGGGTTAAGTTAAAAAAAACCCGTGCCGACAGTGACTTAGGTCACATTTTGTACAACCCCATGTCCTCTCGGACATGAGTTTGTTGTGAATCAATCTGTTAGGAGATTTAGCTTGAACCGATCGCAGCTGCTAAAAGCAGCGATCTTCGGTTATCTTCGGACATCCTGGCGCGAACGCGCTGGTGTCGCGCAACGCCGACATGATTTTTGGGGGTTCGTCTTCTTTCGCGGCGTTCTTCTCCTACCGCTCGTCCGACGAGCGCTATCGGACGAGGGCGGCCGCGCCCTCGTGAACAGGGTGCGCTAGCACTAAGAAAAGAGTCGGCCGTTAAGCCGGGTTCTGTCTTGGACAGTCATTCCTCTGGCATGCGCGTCGCCGCGCAGCTCAAGCGACCTACCCGGAAGCCTTCATGTGGGCCACATGTGCGGCCGAAAGGCGCCGCTTGCTTCCCTATTTGGTCTTGCTCCAGGTGGGGTTTGCCGTGCCGTTGATGTTGCCATCCGCGCGGTGCGCTCTTACCGCACCATTTCACCCTTACCGTTGCCGCTTGCGCGGCACTTAGGCGGTATCTTTCTGTTGCACTTTCCGTGGGCTCGCGCCCCCCAGGCGTTACCTGGCACCGTGCCCTATGGAGCCCGGACTTTCCTCCCCCCTTCAAGGCTTGCGCCGAAAAGGGCAGCGACTGTCTGGCCGACTCTTAGGGCAGCACCATACGCAGATGCGCGCACTAATGCGAGGCGGATTCCTGTTTCAAATGCAGCGCCCGCTTGTAGGCCTCGTTGTCCCGCACTCCGGCAATTTGCGCGGCCAGCCGTGCGGCCTGTTTCAGCGGCAGCTCGGCGAGCAGAACCTTGAGCACGCGATCCAAGGCTCCGCCGTGCCCATCGGCGCCGCCGTCCGCATCGTCGGGCTTCTGCGGCGCAGCAGCGATGAGCAGGACGATTTCGCCGCGGCCGAAATCCACATCCGTGTCGGCCTGCGCGATCAAGTCGCCCAGCGAGCCGCGATAAATCGATTCGTGCATCTTGGTCAGTTCGCGCGCCACGACGGCCTGCCGCTCTTCGCCCAGTACCTTGGCACAGTCCTCGAGCGTGTCGAAAATCCGGTGCGGCGCCTCGTACACCACCAGGGTGCGCGGCTCGGCGATCAGCGACTCGAGCCGCTTGCGCCGCGCCGCGCCGCGCACCGGCAAAAAGCCCTCGAAGCAAAAGCGGTCCGTGGGCAGCGCACCGATGGATAGCGCAGCCACCGCCGCGCAAGGGCCCGGGACGGCGATGACTTCGATGCCGGCCGCCGCCGCGGCGCGCACCAGCTCGAACCCCGGATCGCTGATCGCGGGCGTACCCGCGTCGCTCACCAGCGATATTGCCGCACCCTCGCGCAGACGCGAGATGAGCTCGGGCACGCGCTGCGTTTCGTTGTGGCCGTGCAGGGACAACTGGGGCGTTTCGATGCCGAAATGCTTCAGCAGCACGCCGGTATGGCGCGTGTCCTCCGAGGCAATCAAGGTAGAGTTCTGCAATATTTCACGGGCGCGGACGCTAAGATCGCCCAGATTACCGATCGGGGTCGCCACCACGTAGAGCCGCCCTGCCGTCTCGTTAGTCACTATAATCGGCCTCGTATCAGCACCTCTAGGAGCGGAAGGGTATGGCAGCGATCTCTCGACGTCCACGGCTGCCGCTCTATGCAGCGCTCACGCTATCGCTGGTATCGGCCGCCTGCAGCCTCATCAAGCAGGAACAGCCTCCCGCCGGCGAACAGGACCGGGTGGCCCATTTGGTGCGAGACGGAAAACACGCCGAAGCTGCCCAAGCCTATGCCGAATTGGCGGATGAGCAGCCCGCAGGCCATGATAATTACGAACTGCTCAGCACCGAACAATGGCTGGCCGCCGGCAATATCGCGGCCGCCAAGCAATCCTTCGCCGCGGTCTCAGGCGAAGCTCGAACCAAGCTCCCCGGCGCGCGTGCGCTGGTCGCCGCGGAAATCGCCTACGCCGAAAACGACGGCGCGCGCGCCATTCGCGAACTGGATCAGATTGCGGTGCCGAGTTCGGCGGATTTGGCGCAGAACTATTGGTGGATTCGCGGCCGCAGCGCATTTCTCACCGGGCATCCCATCGAAGGCACGCGCGCCCTGGTCGAGCGCGAGCGCTGGCTGACCGATCCGGCCGCGCTGCGCGCCAATCGCGCGGAACTGCTCTTGAGAGTTCGCACCGCGGCGGAACGCGGCCAGCCGCTCAAACCGCCCGCGAACACCGACCCGATCGTCGCGGGATGGCTCGAGATGGGACCTGTCGCGGTGGCGATTGCCCGCGATCCCTCACGCGGCGCGCCGGCATTGGCCAACTGGAAGCGCCTGTACCCGCAGCATCCGGCAAACGACGGCGTCCTGTCGGCATCCACGCAGGGCACGGCGGCGGCGGCCGAATTTCCCGACCAGATCGCCCTGCTGCTGCCCCTGTCCGGACGCTCGGAGGCCTTCGGAGTGGCCGTGCGCGATGGGTTCATCGCGGCTTATCTCGAGCAGAACGCCGCCGCCCGGCCGCGCTTGAAAATTTACGATGTGGCGGCCGAATCGGTGAGCAGCGCCTACACGCGCGCGATCTCGGAGGGGGCCGGCTTCGTCGTGGGTCCGCTCACCAAAGAAGATGTGGCCGCGCTCGTATCCTTGAGCGGCGGGCGTACGCCGGTGCTGGCGCTGAATTTCCTGAGCGATTCGGTGAACACCCCGCGCAATTTCTACCAATTTGCACTGTCGCCCGAAGATGAGGCGCGCAGCGTCGCACGGCGGGTCGCCGTCGACGGCAGGCTCAACGGCGTCGCCATCGTCCCGGCTGGAGATTTGGGCAACCGGATCGCCGCCGCCTTTGCAGATGAGCTGTCGCGCCTGGGCGGCAGCGTGCTCGACAGCCAGCGCTATGACTCGGCGCAGGTCGATTTCTCCGACCTCATCAAGCAAGTCCTGCAGGTCCGCGCGGTCAAGGGCGAGCCGGCGACGCACCGCTCCGACGCTGCCTTCGTGTTCGTGGCAGGTTCAGCGGGGGCTGCACGCCAGATTCTTCCGCAGCTGAAATTCCACTACGCGGGCGACGTGCCGGTGTACTCGACGTCGGACAGTTTCGAGCCGGATCCGAATGCGAACAGCGATCTCGACGGCATGATGTTTCCCGACATGCCCTGGATGGTCGCCGGCGACCCGGTGACCGCTCAGATTCGCGACTCGGTCCGCGCGGCATGGCCGGCGCGCACCGCGCGCCGCGACCGCCTGTACGCCTTCGGCTTCGATGCCTATCGCTTGGTGCCCGCCCTGCGGTCGAAATCACCCGATGCCGCGAGCGAAATCTCGGGAGTGACCGGCAGATTGCATCTCGATGAGCGCAACCGCGTCCACCGTGAACTCGACTGGGCGCAGATCAGGAACGGAATGCCGAACGCCCTGTAGACGTAGCTGAGCCGGCCTTCAGCTGCCGGCTTTTAGAGGATCGTGCGGGCGCGCAGGATGTCGGCCAAATTGACCGGCGCCTGGATCTGGCGCAATGCCGCCTGCCAGCGTTCCGCGCCGGTGCACAGCTTGCCGATGGCGTGAGTCGACGCCAACCAGCGGCGGAACAATTCGTCCACGCCGGATGCGATCAGTTCCTCGCCGAGCTGCAGCTGATGAATCACGTTGTCGAGCGTATTAGTCATAACGTGGCAGAGTCTAGAACAACGCAATGGCATTGGTAAATTGTCGGCGAATGGTGACAGCGCTTGAATGCCGGACGCTCAAGTGGAGTCCCCTTCCTCCGATTGCTGCTGAATGCGCCTCTGCACCCGGCGCGTCCCGCCGATGGGCAGCAGGAAAAAAGATTCCTCCGCCACGCCTTTGGAGTCCCTGGCTTGCGCCATTTCGTGAATGGGCAGATCGAGCGGATCATCCGCCAGCGCGAACGTCCCCCAATGCACGCCCACGCTGCGCTTCGCACCGAGGTCCAAGTGGATCTGCACCGCTTCATCCAGGTCGACGTGCTGATCCTTCATGAACCAGCGCGGCAGGCATGCCCCGACCGCAATCAGCGCGATGTCGAATCCACCGCCCCGCTCGACGCTTTGGCGCGCGGCGAAGTGCCGCCGCACGTCCGCAAAATCCTGGCTGTAGCCGGTATCGCCGGTGAAAAACCAATGCGAATCCTCGCCCAATACGGCCCATGAACCCCAAAGCGTGCGGTTGCGGTCGCTCAAGGAGCGGCCCGACCAATGCTGGGCGGGTGTGAAATGAAATTCGACGCGGCGCCCATCCGCGCCGGCGTGAATGTGCGAGTCCCACCAGTCGAGCTCGACGGCCCGCTCGACGCCCTGCCGCTCCAGCCACCGTTTGAGGCCCAAGGGCGCCAGAAACAGCGGCGCGCCTGCGGCCTGGTCCGCCAATCGCCGCACGCTGCGGCGGTCGAGATGATCGTAGTGATTGTGCGAAATGAGCACCACGTCGATGTGCGGCAGATCGTCGAGCGCGATGCCCGGCGGCTGCGCGCGCGACGGACCCAGGAATTGCACCGCCGAGGCGCGCCTCGAAAAAATCGGGTCCGTCAGCACGTTGAGGCCGCCCGCCTGGACCAGCATGCTCGCATGGCCGATCCAGGTGACCGCCGGAATCATGCCGCGGTCGGCTGTCGAATTGCCGCGGATGAATTCGAGGTCGGCCGCGGCCTCGGGGATGGGAACTCGCTGCGCCGGCGGCAAGCGATCGCGAAATCGGTCCGCTCGCCAACGCAGCACATCCTTCAGTGATTTGACGACTGATTCGACGTAGTTGTTGCGGAAACCTTGGTTCGTGCGGCGGGCCTTCGGCGGCATGGGATCATTTTGGCACGAACCGATCGGTAATCGGAGTAGACCCGTTGCAGGCTGCCGCCCACTCTCGCCGGCGTGTCTCCGGATTCCCGACTGCAGCGTGGCGCCGCCTCGGAACGGCTTGCGGCCGAGTACCTGCAATCGCGCGGCCTCGTCGTGTTGGCGCGAAACTTGAGGTGCCGGGCCGGCGAACTCGACCTCGTCTGCCTCGACGGCGCGGTACTCGCGATCGTCGAAGTGCGGCAGCGAAATCGCATCGACTTCGGCGGTGCGCTGGCATCGGTGGACGCGCGTAAGCGCCGCAGAATCATCCGCGCCGCGCGAATCCTGGTGCAGCGCCGGCGGGAATGGCGCGCCTACGCGATCCGCTTCGACGTGTTTGCCATCGAGGGGCTGCCGGACGGCGTTCACCGCGTCGTTTGGCTCAAAGACGCGTTCCGCGCCTGACGCGCCGCCTCGTTACTTGGAAGCCTCGGCAGGCGTGAAGTAAAGCACCTTCTCTTTGGTCGCGATATAGATGCGGAGTTTTGCCAGGACGTTCCGCCCCAGTTGCAACGGATGAACGCCAAAGCAGCCATCGTACGCCGCCGCTCCGGCTTCACTGCCAAGACGGCAGGCCGATTGCGGCCGGTCGATCAGGGTGATGTGCGCATTGATGATCTGCAGTCCTTCACCGCTCAGTTTCATGGCGCGGTAGTGTACCGTCGTTCTCCCGGCAGGGTCCGTCTCGGATTCCATATCGGGCGAATTCTTGTCGAAGTTGAACAATTTTCGGGTCACATCGGTCGACAAAGTAGTGGTCCGGTTGCCCGCGGCCAGCGTCGTCTCGATTTTCTTGCCGTCCAGCTCCATCGGAAAATAGAACTCGCCCAACTTTCCGAAGCGAATCGGCACCGAATCATACTTATCCGTCCAATATACGGCCCGCCCCGGACAGTGATCCGGAGAAAACACCTTCAGCTTTCGATTCGCGATGTCGAGTTCCAGGTCGAAATGAGAAAAAACATCCATACCGAGCACTCCGATGACTTGCGCGTCATCCGGATTGGCGCCGATGGCATCGTTCGGTGTCTCCAAGAAATCAACGCGCTTGAATTGCACGTTACCCAGCGAAAATCCATTGGCGGTGGCCAGATTTTCAATCGGCCTCGACGCGGAGTTCACTTGTACGCCGAAAGGGACCCGCTGGGTTTGGAGTCCCAGCCGGCTAACCGCGCTCTCCATAATGGTGCTGAACGCAGAGGCGGTATTCAAAATCATGAACGCGCGCGACTCTTGAATGGTGACCGGGACCAGAAGGGAACCGTTCGGAAGCTCTGAAAGATCGAGCGCCGCGTACTGCTTCAGCTGGCAATTCTTCGGCTCCGCCGCGCGGAGAGGCGTCGCCGCCAACGATGCGGCGACGATCAGCAAAAGTCCAGTAACGATATTCTTATACAAAGTGCCTCCCTGCCGACGCGCTCCGAAGTTGACCCCTATTTCACCACCTGCAATTTCGGCCTCTTAGGTTTAGCCGGGCCGTCCTTACCCGCGGGGGGCGCGGCCGGCGGCGGGCCATCCGTCGGATCGGGATCCGCATCGCCTTCCGGGAAAATCATGCCCTGGCCGGTCTCGCGCGCGTATATCCCGAGAATGGCGCGCACCGGCACCTGCACGGCGAAGGAGACGCCGCCGAATCGCGCTTCGAAGGCGACGAAATCATTCCCCAGCTTGAGCGCTTGCGTCGCCGACAGGCTCACGTTCAGCACTATCTTGCCGTCCTTCACGTATTGCCGGGGAACGATCACGCCCTCGGCGGCGGCGTCCACCACCAGGTGCGGAGTCTCGCCGCTGTCGGATATCCACTCGTGCAGCGCGCGCAGCAGATACGGGCGCCGCGGCTTCAATGCCGCATGTCCCGCTCGGCCTCGCTCAAGCAGGCGCGGAACGTCGAGCGTGCGAATATCGCGTTCATGTACTTCGTGATGGGCTGGGCTTGGACCGGCAGTTCGATGCCGTAGCTCGGCAGGCGCCACAGGATCGGCGCGATGCTGGCATCGACCAGGGAAAACTCATCGCTCAGGAAGAACGGCTTCGCCTTGAAGACTTCCGCGCTCGCGCAAATCGCCTCGCCCAACACCTTGCGGCTGTGGTCGGCGGTTTTGCTCTGCGGATCCGATTCGATGTCGCGCGCCAGCGCGTACCAGTCGCGCTCGACCCGATACAGCGCGACGCGGAATTGCGCCCTCGTCACGGGGTCGATGGGCATCAGCGGCGGATGCGGAAAGCGCTCGTCCAGATACTCGATGATGACGCGCGAGTCGTACAGCACGAGGTCCCGGTCCACCAGCGTCGGCACGCTGTGGTAGGGGTTCAGATCGAGCAGGTCTTCCGGCAGGTCCTTGAGGTCGACATTCACCAGCTCGACCGCGATGCCCTTTTCGGCAAGGACAATGCGCGTCCGGTGACTCCAGGGGTCAGTCGGTGCTGAAAACAATGTCATCACCGAACGACGTGCCACTAACGCGATCTCCTAGGGAGCCAAGACAAACGGGAGTCCCCGCTGCTGCGTCAGTGTACGTCTTTCCAATACTCTTTTTTCAGCAGGTAGGCGAACACGAAAAACACCAGCAAAAACAGCGTGACGAAAATGCCCATCGATTGGCGCTGGGCCTTGACGGGCTCACCGGCATAGTCGAGAAAATTAGCGGTGTCTCTGACGAACTGATCATACTCTTCCGGCTTCATGGCGCCCGGAGTCATTGGATCGACGCCCACCAGCACCATTCTGGCGCTGCCATGGTCGTCCGGCTCGTTCTTGAACACCGGCTTCTGCAAGCCATGCAGGTCCGCGAGCACATCGGGCATGGCCGAACTCGGCAAATACAGGTTGTTCACACCCCACGGGCGGGTCTTGTCGACGTAAAAGCCCTTCATGTAGGAGTACAGGTAGTCGACCCCGCGCGCCCGGGCCATCAGGGACAGGTCGGGAGGCTGCTTGCCGAACCAGCTTTCCGAGTCCTTCGGCATGGCCGAATTGACGGTATCGAAGGGCTTGTCGGTCGTGAACATCAAATTGCCGGCGAGCTGCGATTCCGGAATCTTCAGGTCCGCCGCCAGCCGGTTGTAGCGCAGGTACTTGAGTGAATGGCAGCCTGAACAGTAATTCATGAAATTACGCGCACCGCGTTGCAGGGAGTCGGTGTTCCTGATGTCCGCCCCGGACTGGAGCAGCGCGATGTCCCCCTCTTCGGCCAGTACGGTGCCTGAGCCCAAGAGCGCAACCGTCATCAATATCCAGCTTTTAAGCATGTCCTGTGACCCTTTCCGGCACCGGCTTCACGCTCTCGATCGACGTGTACCAGGGCATGAGCAAGAAGAAAGCAAAATACAAAATCGTGCAGACCCTGGCCAGCATCGGATAGATGCCCGACGGCGGCTTCACGCCGCAAACCCCCAAGGCGATGAACGACACCGTGAAGATCGTTAACATAATCTTGTAGATGGGTCCGCGATAGCGGATGGAGCGCACCGGCGAGCGATCCAGCCACGGCAAAAAGAACAGCACCACGATGGAGGCGCCCATCACCAGCACGCCCCAGACCTGCGTTCCCGCGAACGAGGGCACCGCCCGCAACATGGCGTAAAACGGCGTGAAATACCATACCGGTGCGATGTGCGGCGGGGTCTGCAGGGCATTCGCAGGCTCGAAATTCGGCGCTTCGAGGAACAGCCCGCCGAAGGTCGGCGCGAAGAAAATCACGCCGCAAAACAGCAGCAGGAAGCCGGCGAGGCCGACCAGGTCCTTCACCGTGTAATAGGGGTGGAAGGGGATGCCGTCGAGCGGATGTCCCTGCGCGTCCTTGTACTTCTTGATGTCGATCCCGTCGGGATTGTTGGAACCGACCTCATGCAGCGCCATGAGGTGCGCAATCACCAGGAACACGAGCGCGAGCGGCAAGGCCGCCACGTGCAGGGCGAAGAACCGGTTGAGCGTGGCATCGGCGATGTAATAGTCGCCCCGGATCCATTCCACCAGGCTCTGCCCTACCACCGGCAGGCTGCCGAACAGCGACACGATGACCTGTGCGCCCCAGTAGCTCATGTTGCCCCAGGGCAGCACATAGCCCATGAAGCCTTCCGCCATCAACAGCACGAAGATCAGGCAACCGAAGATCCAGATGAGTTCGCGCGGCTTGCGGTGCGATCCGTACAGCAAGGAACGGAACATGTGCAGGTAGATCACGATGAAAAACGCCGAGGCGCCGGTCGAGTGCAGGTAGCGGATCAACCAGCCCCAGTTGACGTCGCGCATGATGTATTCCACCGAGGAAAAGGCCTCGGCGGAGGATGGCTTGTAGTTCATGGTCAGGAAAATGCCCGTCACCAGCTGGTTCACGAGCACGACCAATGACAGAACCCCGAAGTAGTACCAGAAGTTGAAATTCTTCGGCACATAGTACTCGGAGGCTTGCTCCCTCC
>Ga0182013_10004494_pt1 | contig 16698 bp, 9 predicted proteins | sample 612S2MmetaG_FD_120487 | JGI IMG/M metagenome (GOLD analysis project Ga0182013, IMG submission 120487) | Permafrost microbial communities from Stordalen Mire, Sweden - 612S2M metaG | ecosystem: Environmental > Terrestrial > Soil > Wetlands > Permafrost | place: Sweden: Stordalen | collected...
AGGTGTCTCGTTCGCCGGGCTTGCCGAATTCCGCCATGATCAGCAGAATCCTCGCCAGACGTTTTTCGCTGGAATTGAAAAGCTGGTCAACAAGATCCGCCTGGGTGCGCATACTGCGAGCCAGCATGAATTTCATAAAGAAGTCCGCAAACGCCGGTTCGTCATGCATTGCGCGGGCCATCTCTTCCCTTGTGATCTTGAGCGCCGTGCACGAGTTGACAGCTGAAGCCGTCGCCAGACGCAATCCGGGAATGGACGCCAGAGACTCTTCTCCAACGAAATCGCCAACAGAAAGGAGCGTGATGGTGGCTTCTTTGCCGTTTTGCGAGACGACAGTGAGTTTTGCCCGGCCTGTCTGTAGATAGAAGATGGTGTTGGCCGGATCTCCCTGGGAGAAAAAGGTCTCTTTAGGCTCCAATTGAACGATCTTGCGGCCGAGCCCCGCGTCTGCAAGAAAAGCGGCGCCGTCAAATGCACTTCGAGTATCTCTGTTCTTCATAATGTATCCCCATTCTAAACTTGTTTGTCCGGTGTGGTGAATGAACGCCTACGAAAAAGCCTCTTTGTATTTGAAAAGGCCTGTGATTGTAGCGAATTCATCGAAGGCCGGAGAGGAGAAACTTCAGTCAGGAATATACGTGCTCAACTAGAATCCTGGCATCGGCAATGCAGTCCCGAGCGGCTTGAGGAAGATTCTGTGTCGCATCAGGAACAGACACTCCTTCGCTTGAGGGCGATTACACTCAAGCACTTGCCATCATCTCGTTTGGCTCTGGCTTATGTCTGTTCTATTTCGCTCACATCGAATAGCATTTCAAAGACCAAGTGCAAATACGGGAGATTATCTAATATCAGGCGAGAATATGCTTATTTTAAACCCAAATGGAGTCAAGACCAGGCGAAGAACTACCGCAACACAGGGGGGACGATGACTTGCCAATTAGCGCTATATTCGCGGATAATTTCATAGAATGCGTCCGCTAGCGTTCCAATAGTGAGCAATACGGCGCATACTAGCACCCCGATTTTCGCTGATTCTACGAGGAGCACATCGCCAGTAGCGTGGGCGCGGAGTCCTGCATGCCTGAGTACGAAGATCAATCGAGTGTTCACCACATTGGCGCAGATCATCAGTTGTCTCATCCGCTTCCCTGGTATCGAAGGCGCTGGATTCTGTGGACAAGCCTGCTTCTGCTGCTTCTTTTGGTCGCGATCGTTATCGTGGTTGTCCACAATAACGACGTAAAGGCAGCGGCTGCCAAGCGCGCGCTGGCTGCCGTGAAGCCTTCCGTCACTACCACGGCCGCCACTGCAACGAAGGGAGACATCGGCATTTACCTCGATGCCATCGGCACGGTGACTCCGGTCTATACAACTAACATCACCGCGCAGGCCGACGGAATCTTAACCGCGGTGCATTACAGCGAGGGGCAATTCGTTCAGAAAGGGAGCGCGCTGATCGACATCGATCCGCGACCCTACCAGGCACAGTTGACCCAGGCCGAAGGCACACTGGAACGCGACACCAACATTCTTGCACAGGCTCAAATGGATCTGGATCGATACCGAACCGCGTGGTCGCGAAACAGCATCAACAAGCAACTGCTGGACGATCAGGAGAAGATCGTACTGCAGGATCAGGGCACGGTAAAGAACGATCAAGGCACTGTGAATTATGACCAGGTGCAACTCGGTTTTTGTCACATTGCCGCGCCGATTGCCGGCCGGGCCGGTCTTCGTCTTGTGGACCCAGGAAACGTGGTGCAGGCAAGCGGGAGCACCGTTCTAGTGGTCATCACTCAGGAACAGCCTATGACCGTGGTGTTCACGGTTGCAGAAGACAGCCTGGGACAGGTGCAGGCGCGGATGAAACAGATGCATACGCTGCCCGTCGATGCGTGGGATCGCACCCAAACCAAGAAAATTGCATCGGGCAAGTTACAGACCATCGACAATCAGATCGACACCACGACAGGAACGGTCAAGTTACGCGCGCTCTTCGATAACAAGAATGGCGCTCTGTTTCCGAACCAGTTTGTCAACACGAGGTTGCTGCTGAATACGCACACGGGCGTCACGCTGGTACCCACAGCGGCTGTTCAGCACAATGGGCAGGTGGAGTTTCTCTATGTGATTGCGAACGGAACGGCCAGTGTGCGCAACATCAAGACCGGCGTTGCGGACGGCGGCATGACAGAGGTACAGGGAATCAACCCCGGCGAGGTTGTGGCCACCAGCAGCTTTGATAAGTTGCAGGCCGGAAGTAAGGTCGTCGTGTCGAAGCAGGCGGCTCCAGCAAATGCGGCTGAGGGAAATGCTCCGTGAACCCATCCGCGCCCTTTATTCAGCGTCCTGTTGCTACCGCGCTGCTGATGGCCGCAATCCTGCTGGTGGGTATCGTCGCGTATACTCAGTTGCCGGTCTCCGCGTTGCCGGAGGTCGATTATCCCACCATTCAGGTTCTGACCTTTTATCCAGGCGCCAGCCCGGATGTGATGGCCACTACGGTGACCGCACCCCTGGAGCGGCAGTTCGGCCAGCTTCAGGGACTAAGCCAGATGACGTCGACCAGCTCCGGCGGGTCGTCTGTGATTGTCCTGCAATTCGCTCTCAGCCTGAACATCGACATCGCCGAAGAAGAGGTTCAGTCTTCGATTAACGCTTCGCAAAGCTTTCTGCCCTCGAATCTTCCCTCGCCTCCGGTTTACAGCAAGACCAATCCCGCGGATGCGCCGGTTCTCACGCTGGCCATCACATCCGACTCCATGCCGTTGTCGCAGGTTGAGGATCTGGTGGATACGCGGCTTGCGCCCAAGCTCTCGCAGTTGAGCGGCGTCGGTCTGGTGAGCATCAGCGGAGGACAGAAGCCGGCGGTGCGCATTCAGGCTAATCCAACGGCGCTATCGTCGTACGGGCTCAACATGGAGGATCTGCGCACGGCGCTTACGCAGACCAGCGTCAATCAAGCCAAAGGCAACTTCGACGGACCTCACCAGGATTACCAGATCAATGCCAACGATCAATTGATGACCAGCGGCGATTATCGAAAGGTTGTAGTTGCTTACCGCAATGGCGCGCCTATCATGCTAAGCAATGTTGCTCAAGTGGTAGACGGCATTGAGAACAATAAGCAGGCAGCGTGGATGAACAAGACGCCCGCGGTGATCCTCAATATTCAGAGGCAGCCCGGCGCGAATACCATCAGCGTGGTGAAGGCCATCAAGGCGATTCTACCCCAGCTTGAAGTGAACCTTCCGGCATCCATCAAGGTCACGCCGCTTACCGATCTCACCACGGCCATCAACGCCTCCGTCTCTGACGTTGAGTTTGAGTTGTTGCTGACTGTTGCTTTGGTGGTGATGGTCATTTTTCTGTTTCTGCGCAACATATACGCCACGATTATCCCCAGCATTGCAGTGCCGCTCTCCTTAGTGGGCACCTTTGGCGCCATGTATGCGCTGGGCTATAGCCTGGACAATCTTTCGCTGATGGCGCTCACCATCTCCACGGGTTTTGTGGTCGATGACGCGATCGTGATGATAGAAAACATTACACGCTATCTAGAAGCGGGAGACACGCCGATGCAGGCGGCGATGAAAGGCGCGGAACAGATCGGCTTCACGATTATCTCACTTACTGTTTCACTTATCGCGGTGCTGATTCCGCTGCTCTTCATGGGCGACGTTGTCGGCCGCTTGTTTCGCGAATTTGCGGTTACACTGGCCGTCACCATCATTCTGTCAGCCGTAGTATCGCTAACTCTTACGCCCATGATGTGCTCGCGGATTCTTCACCAGACTCCCAAAGAGCAGCAGGGACGCTTCTTCAAGGCCTCGGAGCGCGTCTTCGAAAACGTCATCGCCTTTTACGGCCGTACGCTCAAGTTTGTTCTGGGGTACCAGACCATCACATTGCTGGTGGCTGCCGCCACCCTGGTGCTTACGATTATGCTCTATATCGTCATTCCAAAAGGGTTCTTCCCCACGCAGGATACGGGCGTCATTCAGGGTATCTCTCAGGCGCCGGAGACTATCTCCTTTGCGGCTATGGCAGAGAAGCAGCAGCAACTTGCAGCCATCATTCTTCAGGACCCGGCAGTCGATAGCCTGTCTTCCTTTATTGGCGCGGACGGAACGAACACGACGCTGAATAGCGGGAGAATGTCCATCAACCTGAAGCCACTGAATGTGCGCAACATCAGCGCCTCCGATGTGATTCGCCGGCTGCAAACGAGCCTCAAGCCGGTCGAGGGCATCGTGCTGTACATGGACCCGGTGCAGAACATCACGGTGGATGACCGCGTCAGCCGTACCCAGTACCAATACACGCTGGAAGATCCGGATGCGAACGAGTTGAACCTGTGGACCGGACGGCTGGTCGATAAGATGAAGCAGTTGCCTCAACTTGCCGATGTGGCCACCGACCAACAAACCGGAGGCCTGGCGGTATCGCTGGTGATTGATCGCGTCACCGCATCGCGGCTTGGAATTGCGCCGTCCACGATTGACAGCACGCTCTATGACGCTTATGGCCAACGTCAGATCAATACGATGTACACGCAGCTGAACCAGTATCACGTGATTCTGGAAACTGATCCGAATTTCCAACTAAGCCCCGGAAGACTTCAGGATTTGTATATTCAGACCAATACCTCCGCGGGAGGCTCTGGTCCGGGTGCTTCATCGTCCTTCGCATCCTCGGGATCATCGTCCGCTGGTTCAAATGCGACCACGACGACCGTGGCATATACTCCTTCCTCCGCAGCACTCAGCGCGCCCTCGAATGCGATTAAATCCAATGTGGGCGCGAGCAGCGCTTCTTCTGCCGCGAATGCAGTCTCTTCTACCGCGGCTTCCAATGCCGTACCTCTCAGTGCTTTCACTCACATTGAGAAAGTAACCGAGCCGCTCTCGATCAATCATCAGGGACAGTTTCCGGCAGTTACCGTATCGTTCAATCTTGCGCCCGGCGCCGCGCTGGGAGGCGCAATCACGGCCATCGAAAAGGCGCAAAAGGACTTGAACATGCCGGCCAGCGTCCAGTATGGTTTTCAAGGCACCGCTGCCTCATTCCAAGGGTCGCTCGCCAATGAGGGCTTGTTAATTCTTGCCGCGCTTGCTGCCGTGTATATCGTGCTGGGAATTCTATATGAGAGCTTCATTCATCCAGTTACCATTCTCTCCACACTGCCATCGGCAGGCGTAGGCGCATTACTGGCTCTGATTATCTTCAAGCAGGACCTCAGCGTCGTCGCCATCATCGGCATCATTCTCCTGATCGGCATTGTCAAGAAGAACGGAATCATGATGGTCGACTTTGCGATGGAGGGAGAACGAGAGCATGGCAAGAACTCCACGGATGCGATCTATGATGCCTGCCTGCTGCGCTTCCGCCCCATCATGATGACCACCATGGCCGCACTGCTGGCGGGTCTTCCGCTGGCTCTGGGTCAGGGCATGGGTTCGGAGCTCCGTCGTCCGCTGGGCATTGCCATGGTTGGCGGACTTCTTCTGAGCCAGATACTCACGCTCTACACCACGCCTGTCATCTACATCTTCTTCGATCGCATCGGTCATCGCTTCAGTCGTTCGCCGAAGACTATCGCAAGCGACAGCGAACCACAACCGGCGGAGGGATGATGAATATCTCCGCCCCCTTCATTCGCCGGCCGGTAGCCACCACATTGCTGACGGTAGGCATCATACTCGTTGGGGCTATCGCCTTCAAGGTTTTACCTGTCTCCCCTTTGCCGCAAGTAGATTTCCCGACGATCTCAGTTTCCGCCAGTTTGCCCGGCGCAAGCCCCGAGATCACTGCCTCCGCAATCGCAACTCCGTTGGAGCGCCAGTTCAGCCACATCGCCGGCGTCACCGAGATGACTTCATCGAGTTCGCTGGGCAGCACCTCGATCACGCTGCAGTTCGATCTGAGCCGAGACATCGACGGCGCGGCGCGAGACGTGGAGGCGGCCATCAACGCCGCGCGCACTTACTTGCCCGCAAACCTGCCTGCCAATCCGACTTATCGCAAGGTAAATCCCGCGGATTCACCGATTATTATTCTCGGACTTACTTCGGATAAGTACGATAAACCGACACTCTATGACGAGGCTTCATCGGTTATTGCGCAGAAGCTCTCGCAGATCGAGGGTGTTGGACAGGTCTCGGTCGGCGGAGGCGCCGGTCCTTCCGTGCGTGTGGAAGTAAATCCTACTCTGCTTAACAGCCACGGACTCACAATCCAGAACATTCAGTCTGTATTGAGCCAGCAGAATGCGCATGAGCCAGCGGGGCAGATCTCAGACGGAAATACGACCGCGGACATCGTCACCAATGACCAGATCTCCCATGCAGACCAATTCAAATCGCTTATTGTCGGAAGCAACAAGGGAGCCGCGATCCGGCTCGCTGATGTTGCCGACGTATCGAATGGAGCGCAGAACATCCGCACGGCAGGTTACCTGAACGGCACGCCCTCGATCACCATCATGATCTTTCGCCAACCGGGCGCCAACATCATCGATACCGTCGATCGTGTCCGCGCAGAATTGCCATCGATCCAGGCGTCCATTCCGCAAGGCATCAAGACCACCATCGTTCTTGATCGCACCACCACCATCCGCGCTTCAGTGAGCGACGTGGAGAGTACGCTCATCCTCTCGGTCATCCTGGTAATTCTTGTCGTTTTCGTCTTCTTGCGCAACTGGCGAGCTACACTCATTCCCACCGTCGCCGTTCCTGCCTCCCTCATTGGCACCTTCGCCGTCATGTACTTGTTTGGCTTCAGCATCGACAACCTCTCGCTGATGGCGCTGACCATCTCGACAGGCTTCGTGGTAGACGACGCTATTGTGGTGATGGAAAACATTTCACGCCTCCGTGAAGCAGGCATGGCTCCGATGAAGGCCGCATTCCAGGGTTCAAAGGAGATTGGCTTTACCATTTTATCCATCAGCATGTCGCTGATTGCGGTTTTTATCCCGATTCTTCTCATGGCCGGCATCGTCGGCCGCCTTTTCCGCGAATTTGCAATCACACTGTCGACTGCCATCATTGTGTCGATGCTGATCTCGCTGACGACCACGCCCATGATGTGCGCCTATCTGCTTAAAGATGAGAGGACCATCAAGCACGGCCGCGCGTATCGGATAACCGAGCGTGGATTCACGTGGATGCTCTCCTCTTATAGCCGCACTCTTGCGTGGGTGTTAAAGCATCCAGCGCCCATGTTGACCCTGCTGCTGCTCACCATTGCGCTGAACTTTTATCTTATCGTTATTATCCCAAAGGGATTCTTTCCGCAGCAGGATACGGGCGTGATTATGGGCAACGTGCGAGGACCGCAGGACGCATCGTTTCCTATCATGGACAACTCGATTCAGAAACTGGTGAATGTCATCAAGGCCGACCCGGCCGTTTCCGATGTCATTGCTCATACAGGCGGCGGAGGCGCATCTAACACCGGCTCAATATATATCGCATTAAAGCCGCTGAATGTGCGCAAGGTTTCGGCGGCGGCGATTATCGATCGCCTGCGGCCCAAGCTGAACCGGCTTCCGGTTGCTACAGCCTTACTTCGGGCGGCGCAGGACCTGAGCATCGGAGGACGACAAAGCAATGCAATGTACCAATACACCATACAGTCGGATAGCGTGGCGGATCTGGCACACTGGGGTCCTATCCTGCTTGCCGGGATGCAGAAGATCCCCGGCTTCCAGGATGTGAACAGCGATGCGCAGAATAGCGGGCTGCAAGAGCTGATCAGCTATGACCGCCCCTCCGCCGCGCGCCTTGGCATCACGCCGCAATCTTTGGATAAGTCCCTCTACAGCGCCTTCGGACAGTCGCAAGTCTCCATTATCTACACTCAGTTGAACCAGTATTACGTCGTATTGGAGGTTGCGCCCCAGTACTGGCAGAGCCCGGATGGCTTGAAGAACATCTATCTCAACACCTCGGGCAACGGCATTGTTCCGCTCTCCACGGTCACCTCGGCGCAAGCGAGCACCACGCCGCTGACCATCAATCACACCAGCTCATTCCCATCCGTCACCGTGTCGTTCAATATGGCTGAGAGTATGTCTTTGAGCGACGCGGTCCGCCTGGTTGGCCAGATGCAGGAGCGGCTAAATATGCCGCAAACCGTTCGCGGCGTCTTTGCCGGAACGGCGGCGGCGTACCAAACCTCGCTGGCCAGCGAGCCCCTTCTTATCATCACGGCTATATTCGCGGTCTACATTGTTCTCGGTATTCTGTATGAGAGCCTGGTGCATCCTATTACCATTATTTCCACTTTGCCTTCGGCCAGTGTGGGAGCCATGCTCGCTCTTATGCTGTTCAAGGTCGATCTCAGTGTGATCTCGATCATCGGCATCATTCTATTGATTGGCATCGTGAAGAAGAACGCGATCATGATGATCGACTTTGCGCTGGTTGCGGAGCGCGAGCACGGCAAGAGTACCACTGAGGCCATTTTTGAAGCCTGCCAGCTTCGCTTTCGCCCTATCCTCATGACGACCATGGCCGCTTTGTTCGGCGCGCTGCCGCTGGCCTTCGGCACTGGCACCGGTTCCGAACTCAGACGCCCGCTGGGCATCACCATCGTAGGCGGACTGATTGTCAGTCAGATGCTGACTCTCTATACCACGCCTGTCGTCTATCTGGCCTTTGACCGCTTGCGCCTCCGCTTCAAAGGCAGACAGCCAGTTACTCTACGCCCAGAAACCGCAGAGGCATCCTAACAAACTATGGTTATGGAGAGCTCGTTATGAAAAAGTCGATCGTACTATCCCGGAGACTTTCTACGGCGTTGTCCGCACTCACCGTAACTGTGTTTTGTGTGATGTTGGCTGGATGCAATGTTGGGCCAAAGTATATTCCGCCTGCGATGACGGCGCCTCCGTCCTACAAGGAATCTCCCGCGCAGTTCAAGGAAGCCGATGGGTGGGTCGTCGCACAACCCCAGGATGCGGCTCTCCGCGGCAAGTGGTGGGAGATTTACAATGAACCGGAATTGAATGCGCTCGAAGATCAACTCAACATCGACAACCAGAATATCCGCCAGGCCTTCGAGAACTTTATGGTGGCTCGTGCCATGGTGCGAGAAGCGCGCTCGCATTATTTTCCAACAGTGAGCGTAGGAGGTTCTTATACTCGATCACGGGCATCCTCCAATGTTGGATCCGCATCTAGCACCGGCGCGACAGGCGGTCAGCAGTCACAGTTGTTTTCTCTCCCCGGCGATATTTCATGGGAGCCCGATCTCTGGGACAAGGTGCGCAACACAGTGCGCGCCAGCCAATATACTGCGCAATTGACCGCGGCCGACCTTGAAAATGAGCGGTTGACTGAACAAGCCAGCATGGCCCAGTACTTCTTTGAGATTCGCGGCCAGGACGAACTGCAAAAAATCCTCAATGGCACGGTAGAGGCCGACAAGAAAGCACTGGAAGTTGAACGGTCTGCCTACGACACTGGCGTAGCCGACCAGATCTCCGTTGTCGAAGCGCAGACAACTTTGGAGAGCGCGCAGTCCGCTGCGATCAATATAGGAATTGCGCGAGCGCAGTATGAACATGCGATTGCCATGCTCGTTGGCAAGCCGGCCTCGGAGTTTTCCATCCCGGTCGAACCCAGAACGAGCGCGCCGCCGCCTATTCCAGTGGGCTTGCCGTCTCAACTGCTCGAACGGCGCCCCGACGTTGCCGCCGCGGAGCGGAACATGGCCGTCGCCAATGCGCAAATCGGGGTTGCTTATGCAGCTTATTACCCGGCATTGACGCTCTCAGCAACGGGCGGCATGGAAAGTTCGGCCATCAAGAACCTTCTGGATTGGCCAAGCCGCTTCTGGTCAGTCGGCCCATCTGTCTCTGAAACTGTATATGATGGGGGCCTGCGCCGCGCGACCGTAAATCAGTACATCGCAACTTACAACGCAGATCTCGCCGCATATCGCCAATCTGTGTTGATTGCATTTCAACAGGTGGAAGACTCGCTCGCGGCGGTTCGCATTCTTTCGCAACAGGTACGGCATCAGCAAGAAGCCGTCGACTCCTCACAGATGTTTCTGAAGCTGGAGTTAGGGCGATACGAAACGGGCATTGATCCATACATCGATGTGATCATAGCGCAAACCACTTTGCTTTCTAACCAGCAGTCTCTGACGAATCTGCAAGTACTAGAGATGACGGCGTCGGTTCAACTGATTGAATCCCTGGGCGGAGGTTGGGATCGGTCGCAGTTGCCTTCGCCAGCTCAGGTCACGCGGAAGCCTTCAAAGTCAGAGACCTCTATTCAGCATTAGATTGCCAAGGCCTCTGCTCCACGGGCGATAACGGCATGCTGCTCCGGCTATTCTCGTGGACACTCAGGCGATACGGAGACGGCCATAGATGGGGATCTTCACCACGTCCAGGATCGCGCCGAATACAACCGCCGCGACAAACTCGCAGGCGATGATCGCGATGGGCAATGGCGCCATGGCGATTCCCAAGGCCGCGAGTGTTGAGATAATCAAGACGTCGGCTGCTGAAGAAAGCACGAGCAAAGCGCTGGGACGCAATCCCCACAAGTGCTGGCGCCCGCGAATCACGTACATCGTAGCCTGGCTGCCAAATACAATTCCCACCACACAGAGTGTTCTGAGTGATTCGATGCCCAGATGCAACTGGAATTTACCGACCGCCAGGATCGCTGTGGAGAATGCAAGGAAGCAGACCCCCATCATTACGCCTGCTGTTGTAATCCTGCCGATGCGCCACGAGTTTGGTGTTATCGAAGGCCGCACCTTGTCCGTGGTCAGCGACATGGCGAGGAAGTCGCCGGTGATCATCACAATGACCATCAGCATGGGAGTCAGGACAGCGTGCCCAGTCATAACCAGCCCAACCGCCAGCAGGAGAACCTGGAATATCTTTTTTTGAACCGAGTTCAGCGTATAGGTGAGGATGCGCTGAAATGTAATCCTGCCTTCCTTTACAGCGGCCACAATTCCGCCCAGGCCAGCTTCGGTCAAGACAACACCGGCAGCCGATTTTGCCACATCGGTTGCGGTCGAGACGGCAATGCCGATCTGCGCCTGGCGGAGCGCAGGAGCGTCATTGGCGCCATCACCGCACATCCCGACCGTATGTCCGCTCTTTTGGAAGGCCTTGACGAGATCATACTTGCCTTCTGGAAGAATGCCCGCGAAGACGGCGAAATCCTCAGGCTTGATGGCATCAGGAAGTTTACCGGGCGGGCAGACGGCTCCAGTCAATCCGACTGCATGAGCGACGATTCCGGCCGTGACCGGAGCATCTCCCGTCACCATGACAGTACGCACACCGAGGGTCTTCAATTCCGAGATAAGAGAGATTGAGTCTGTCCGCGGGGGATCACTGAGAGCGATCAGACCGATAACTTGCATGGAATCCGGTGTTCCCTCCGCCACTGCCAGGACTCTGAAACCTTGTTTCTCCAATTCGTCGGCGATTGCAGCAGCGGCGGGCGACGGAGCCGTCAGAGCTACAACAGCGGAGAACGCGCCCTTGATGATCCGCACTGCGCTGCCCTTCTCATCCTTGGCTGTCGCCTCTGAAGTTTTCTTGACCGGGTCGAACGGAACAAACGCGGCCAGCTTTGGCAGATCCGACGCCGGCTTGTGCGAGGCTTCCAAGCGAATTGCCGCATCGACAGGGTCCACACCGCCTTCTGAGCTTGCCAGAGCCGCCAATCCGAGAACGTGGGCTTCGTCGGAGCCGGGCATGGGGCGAATGCTGGTTACAGAAAGTTCATTGCGGGTCAGAGTTCCGGTTTTGTCCGAGCACAAGACATCGATCGATGCAGCTTCATCCACGGCGGAGAGCCGTGTCGGCAACACGCCCAGCTTCGCCAGATCACGAGCGCCTACTGCCGCTGCAAGGGTGAACGTTGCAGGCAATGCCACGGGGATAACCGCAAGCACCGATGTGAGCAACAGTGGAATAATCTCGCTCCATGGCATCGCATGGGCATATGCATACGTCCCCATCGCAACAATTACGAGGCTATTGAAGATCGCCAAGTTGCGAACGATCTTTAGCACAGCCTTCTGCTGCGTACTCACAACGTGCGCGGTGCGGACGAGCTCCGCCGTGCGTCCGAATTTTGTGCGAACGCCGGTGGCGGTTACAACGGCTGTTGCTTCACCACGCCGGACGAGAGCTCCTGCATAAGTATCTGCGCCAGGAGCTGCTTCTATCGGCAGCGATTCGCCGGTGAGCATCGACTGATCGAGTTCGACCGAACCACCAGTCAGATGCACATCGGCAGCGACCACGCCGCCAAGCGACAGCTTCACCAGGTCGCCACATACCAATTCCGCTGCCGGCACAGTCTTCCATGTGCCATCGCGCTGGACAGAGGCATTGAGGGCGAGACGCGACTTCAATGCCGCCAGAGTTGCCTGTGCTCGACTCTCCTGGAAGTAGGCGAGCGCCGCATTGAAAACCAGCAGGGCTGCGATGACAGCAGCCTCGTAATCCTTGTGCAGCGCTATCTCAAGCACAATCGAGGCTTCAAGCAGCCATGGAACAGGCGCCCAGAACTTGGCCAACGCATTTCGCAGCGGATGCGTCGAAGTATCCGGCATTGCATTGGGTCCGTCTTTTTCCAGACGGATGCGCGCCTCATCGCTGGTGAGGCCTGTCGAGGCGATCTCCTGAGCCGGCTTTGCGGCCTGACTCGGTGATGCGGGGGCGACGGCGCTATGCGCACTCATTCTAGGCGACCTGTGATGCTGTCTTCATTACCACCATTCCACGGATCGTTCTGATGGGTTCTTCGCGCCAATCTCGGGCTTGGTTGAGCGAAGAAGCAAGAGCGGACATTGCACCAGCTTGACGACCTTCTCGGCAATCGATCCGAAAACCAGCGGATGCCAGCCGGAGATGCCGTGGGTGGAGATTACGACCATATCGATATGTTCGCGCTCAATCACCTCTATGATGTTTCCCGCTATGTCATTGCCGATTTCGACGCTGGAAGTCGACTTGACTCCCCTGGCCGCAAGAGCCGCATGGCACTTGGCCAGATGCTGCTCTGCAAATGTTCTCGCCTCCTGGACAAATTCGGTTTCAGGAATCAAATCAGGGAGAGTTGTGGTGGGGAAATACGGAATTACATTTACAAGATAGAGTTCGGCATGAAAGTGCTGAGCAAGATCCGCTGCCATCTCCAAAGCTGCCTGTGAGGATGGGCTAAAGTCAATGGGCAGCAGAATCTTTGTCGGAATGGAAGGAAATGCACGTACTTCAGGCATGATGGTCTCCTCGCCGAACCACTGACGTGGCTGGAGTCTGATTCTCGGCAATCATGAGAGCAAAAGCTGTGCTGTTTTGGACATGTTCCGCACAGTCGCAAACGCTTACAGGGCAGGTTATGTTAGCGCAATGTGATTTGGGCGGGGCACAAATGCCTCTATGCGGCTGCGAGCAAATGTGACCATCCAAAGAGACTCATACTCTGTCAACATCTATTAGGGCGCGGCTGAACGCCGCATTTGTATTGATGCGCAAGATGAATCAGGGAGTGCAGATGCCGACCGAAGACGAAACCATGACGACCACCATGAGGACACTAAATTCGCACTCTTTGCTTGCATTCTACGGCGATGTGGCTGGGGAACTCGGATTCCGATCAATCAATGAGCCTATCGATAAAAAGGTTCGCCGAGTGTTATTTTTCCTGCTCGTCGCCGCAGTCCTGGCACTTTTGTCAGCGACGTCTGGATCGCAATCATTACCCTTTGCGGGAGACACCTCCGACACTACAACAAGCGCGGCCTCAAGCCAGATTGATCTGACATATGTGCGCCCGACGCAGAGAATAATGGTCCGCAACTACGCTTTCGACGCGTTCGGTCCGTATCCCATTGCCGGAGCAGCACTGGTGGCTGGAGTTAACCAATTCAGCAATGCTCCTCCGGAATGGAAACAGGGTGCAGAGGGTTACTCCAAGCGATTCGGGTCTGATTACGGCATCGCACTGGTGGCCACCACGACGCGTTACGGGCTTTCGGAGGCCTTCAAGGAAGACGCGTTGTACTACCGCTGTGAGTGCAGTGGGGTGTTTCCGCGGCTGAGCCATGCCTTGATTTCGACCTTGACAGCGCGCCGCGGCGAGGACGGCCATCGCGTTTTCTCTTTCCCGGCCCTCGTAGCGCCGTATGCAGGTTCGATGACTGCGGTTTACGGTTGGTACCCTGATCGCTACGGCGCGAAGGATGGATTCCGCACCGGCAACTATAGCCTGCTGCTCTATGCAGGCGGCAACGTTGCCTTGGAGTTTCTCTATAGCGGACCGCACTCCTTGCTTCATCGTATGCATTTGAACAATACGCACGGCTCGCCTGAACCTGGACCAAACCATTGAGCAACAGCGGATCCATTGCCGTCCCAGCCATCAACCCGCCGCTTTCGGGACGGCGGACGGAACTCCTGAGCACCGCTGCGAATTCTGCCGCGGGGCTGGTTGAAGGCTTCTTTGAGTGGTTCGGCAACCTAGGCATCTTCTTCTGGCAGGTCCTGCGCGCAGCTGTAACACCGCCGTATGAGTGGCGCGAATTAATCCGTCAACTCGACGAGGTTGGCTCGAAGTCTTTCCCGGTGGTCGTCATGGCAGGCTCCGCCATCGGCGTGATCATCTCGCTGGAAGCACGTTACAGTCTAAGTCGATTCGGCGCCAAATCGATGTTCCCCGCCACTCTCGTGTACTCCGTGATCCAGGTCATGGGTCCGATCATCACCGGCCTTGTCGTGAGTGGGCGCGTGGGAGCCGGCATTGGCGCTGAACTTGCCTCAATGAAAGTTACCGAACAGATCGACGCCATAGAGGCGTCGGCAATCAACCCTTACCGGCTTCTTGCAGCTACACGAATCCTGGCTTGCATCCTAATGCTGCCTTTGCTGACCCTTGTCTCAGATGCATGCGGCCTGTTGATGGGCTGGTTTGCGCAAACACTGGTCGAGCCGCTCTCGTTCCATCAGTTCATCCAGGACGGCTTCAAGGGCGCGACTTTCAATACTTTTCTGCCGCAGACATTCAAGACCGCCGTGTATGGCCTGATCATCGGGCTTATAGCTAGCTTTCAGGGAATGCGAACCCGCGGCGGTGCGGAGGGAGTTGGCCGCGCAGCTACAAACTCGGTGGTTCTCGCCTCGCTATTCGTGATTCTGGCCGATGTTGTCTTGGTGAAATTCATTCTGGTTGTCTTCCCTTAGCCCTTAACCGTTGACGCACCGTTTTGTGAGATATGAATGGCCACTGCTTATGACATCGCGATAAAGCAAGAGCAATCTGAGAAAGACGGTATTGCGCCGGTTATCGCGGTCGAGAACTTGCGGAAGACCTTTGGAAGTCACATGGTCCTTAACGGAATTAGCCTGAGTGTGAACCGTGGAGAAACTCTGGCCGTACTGGGACGTAGCGGCACGGGAAAAAGTGTGCTGTTGCGGATTATCATCGGCCTGGAAACGCCCGACTCGGGATCGGTTTGCATCCACGGCCAGAATATCGTCGGTCTGGCGATTGATAGGATGGGCGAGATCAGGAAGAAGATGGGCTTCCTGTTTCAGCATGCGGCGCTTTACGACTCACTCACGGTAGCTGAGAACGTCGCGTTTCCCCTCGTACACCATCGGAAAGAAATGTCCAGGTCCGAGCGCGGTGAACGTGTGAATCAGTTGCTCGCTGAAGTGGGTATGAAGGGCGATTTTGGGAAAATGCCTTCCGATATTTCAGGCGGGATGCAAAAGCGCGTAGGTCTGGCGCGTGCGCTCGCGCTGGAACCGGAGATTCTGCTTCTTGATGAGCCCACGGCAGGACTTGACCCCATCAGCTCGGGCGAGATCGACGATTTGATTCTCAAGCTCCAGCGGGAGCGTAAGATGGCATCCGTTGTGGTAACTCACGACCTGCACAGCGCCAAGACGATTGCCAATCGTTTGGCCCTGCTGGATCAGGGGAATGTTGTAATCGAAGGCACGTTTGAAGATCTTCAACAGAGCAACATCGGATTTGTTGAAGACTTTCTGAAATTGTCGTAGGAGGAACTATGTCGAGAGTGGCGCGGCTGGGAGCATTCATCGTTGTGGCGCTGGCAGTTCTGGCTGCCGGAGTCTTCATTATCGGAAGCAAGAACTATCTATTTAGCTCCACATACCGGCTGAAAGCGCAATTCGACAATGTTGCGGGCCTGACTAATGGAGCCGACGTGCAGGTGGGCGGAGTTCACAGCGGAACTGTGCATAGCATCGATTTACCTCATAAGCCAGGTGAAAAGGTCACGGTTGTCATGGATCTCGATAAATCGACGCACGAGATCATCAAGCAGGACTCCGTGGCTTCGATTGAAACTGAAGGAGTGTTGGGCAATCAGTTTCTGGCCATTTCATTTGGATCTGCCGGACAAGCAGACGTAAAGGATGGCGATGTCATCGAGAGTGAACCTCCGCTTTTGATGGCGGATATGCTCAAGAAAGCGAACGGAATGCTGGATAGCAGCCAGCAAGCCACGCTACATCTGAATTCGGTTAGCGCCAAGATCGACTCTGGCCAGGGAACCGTGGGAGCGCTGGTGAACGACAAGCAACTTTATAACAACCTGGAACAATCAACGGCTGCCATGCACGACACGATGCTCCAGGCGCAGGTCGGCGTGACGGACTTCCAGGAAAATATG
>Ga0182013_10004495_pt1 | contig 16697 bp, 17 predicted proteins | sample 612S2MmetaG_FD_120487 | JGI IMG/M metagenome (GOLD analysis project Ga0182013, IMG submission 120487) | Permafrost microbial communities from Stordalen Mire, Sweden - 612S2M metaG | ecosystem: Environmental > Terrestrial > Soil > Wetlands > Permafrost | place: Sweden: Stordalen | collected...
CTGCGGGAGGAGGGACGGCTGTCCTGGGTCGCCGAGGAAATGGCGATCCTGACCAACCCCGCGACCTATCGCGCCGACCCCGAAACGGCGTGGGAGCGGCTGAAGCTGCGCGGCAACAACCGCCGCTTCCTTGCCCTGGTGCGCGCGCTGGCGGCGTGGCGGGAGCAGGAGGCGCAACGGATCAACATCCCCCGGCAGCGCCTGCTGAAAGACGAGACGCTGATGGAAATCGCCGCGATCGCTCCGGCCAACCCCGAGGCGTTGTCGCGCGCCCGCGGCATCACCCGCGGGTTCGCCGAGGGCCGCACCGGCGCGTCCTTGCTGGAAGCGGCGGCGGCGACGATCGCTCTGCCGGAGGCGAACCTGCCGGCGCTCCCGCGGCAGCGGGAAACCGCGCGGCCGTCGGCGGCCCTGGTGCAGTTGCTGAAGGTGCTGCTGACCGCGCGCTGCGAGGAAAATCAGGTGGCGCCGAAATTGATCGCCTCGTCCGACGACATCGACCGGATCGCGGCCGAGGACGACCCGGACGTCCCGGCGCTGCATGGCTGGCGGCGCGTGGTGTTCGGCGACGACGCGATCGCGCTGCGCGAAGGCCGGGTCGCTCTGGGCGTCGAGGGCAAGCGGATCCGGCTCATCCCGGTTGGTTAGGGCGCTATTTGGCCAGTGCGGCGCCCCCCTCACCCGATCGAGAATCGTCACCCCCTGGTGCCGCTGCTTCAGGCGGCCCTGAGCCCCCGAACGAGCCGGGGAGGCCGACCCGGGGAGACCATGACCGGCGCTGGTGCGCCGGGGGGAGACTTTAGAGCGTGATCGCTTGAGGCTGATTGGTCGGAAAGCGTGAATCACGCTCTCAAACAAAGGCCTTACAGCATGATTGGTTCAACCTGAAACAATCATGCTGTAAGGGCAGCGCCCCGCGCGAAGACTGATCGAAGCCCCCGCGACTTCGCCCGGTCCGGGCCGTTACAGCGAAACCCACCGGTGCCCGGTCACGTCGCCGAAATGATCCGGGTCATACCAACCGCCCGGACGATCGTCCGATCGCCGTAGGCCGAAACGTTATCCCCCGGGTCGATCCCATAGGCATCAGGTTAAGAATTGGGCGGGGTCGAAATTGCCTCTCACCGTCATGCTCGGGCCTGGCCCGAGCATCGGTTGACGCTCGGTAGTTGCGTAAAATCAACGCTGTGTGCGCGCGCGGCGATCCTCGGGTCAAGCCCGAGGATGACGAAAAAGGACCAATCGTGCCTGTCGCGGCCCTTATCTTGATGCTTATGGGGATCGACCCGGGGATCAATACCAGCACCACGCCTCTACTGATCCCCGGGTCGAGTCCGGGGATGACGGGTGATGCGAGAGTCAGTCGTTCCGGCGATTCGTATCAAATGATCCGGGCCCGAGGAACTGTCAGGCGACGAGCCGTGAAATCGTGCTGTGGCTGACGTTGTAACTCTCGGCGATGGTCGCCAGGGTCTCGCCCCGCTTGCGGCGGCGCATCGCGTCCTGCTCCTGCTTCGGCGTTAGTTTCGGTTTGCGGCCGAGTTTAACGCCGCGCGCGACCGCCCGAGCCTGACCCGCCTCGGTCCGCGCGCTGCGCACATCGCGCTCAAAACCGACGACCCCTTCAAGCATCGTCAGCAGGCGCACGCCGCGTGAATTGGTATCGCTCCATGGTTCCGCGAGCGAACGAAACAGCGCTTTCCGCTCGGAAATCAGGTTCATCGTCGAGAGCAAATCAAGCGTCGAGTCGGCGATCTGGTTCAATCGGGCGACGACCATCACATCTCCCGCGTTAAGCTGCTCGATCGCGCGCCGCCGCTGCGAACGCTCCGACTTCGCGTTGCCGCGCGAATCGCGGTGGATTTTCTCGCATCCCGCTGACTTCAACTGGGCCGCGACTTTTTGACTATCGGGTGAGGAGATCATGTAGCCGTGGATCATTTTTGCCATTCCATGTTGAACCGGCCCGCCCGGCGATTCGGCCGATTGATGTTCATAGTTAATGCCGGCCGGGAAACGGCGCCAGCAAAATTCAATATATTTGTGTTGGCAACGTATTCGCGTCGCACCGGTCCCGGGCCCGTAAACACCCCCGATTGACGCGGAAGCCTGACGCTCCGCGCCGCGAAACACTCTATCTGGGATGTTGGCGGCGTCATACAAGCAGTCTCGTCGGATCGGATGCGTTTATCGACCATTTTGCCTCCTCGCCCGAGCGGGCCCGCGCGAAGAGGGGATGCGCGTTTGAACCTCGGCCGTCCCGGCCGATGGCCGGTCCCAGCTCCAACTTCAACGTCAATCTCGGTTTCTGGTTCCTTATCGTGGCCGCGTCCGGAGAATAATTTCGATTGGCCATGGGGACCGAATGGCCGGTGCCAGATTTCCTCACTTTCGCGCGGGACCGGCGGCCAGTGCCAGCACCGGTTCGAGGCGGCGCGAATCGGCTCACTTATGGCCTGGTCCTTAAGCCGGAGATGCCGACGCGCGCTGGCGATCCTCGCGGGCGAGCCCGTGCGGAAGCTGACCGGAGGCCGTGCCGAACAATCCACTCAGCCGATGAACCACGCGCCGCGGGGTTGATGGGACCGAAACCGACCGAGGGGCACGACGCCCGTGTTCCGGCGAAGCGGCGGCTTGTCGTTAGCGCCATGGCACGACGCGGCCAGTTGGATCGATGGGAAGGCGTGTTGGCGGCGAGACATTCCGTCTCGCCGCTTGCCCGCGAAACCAAACATCCAGGCGGAACGCAAATGAGCCGATGTCAAAGGCGGCAGCCGCGGTGAGTCCGTCTGACGTGGAGTTTCCCGCGTTGGCTAACCCGTTCGCGGCGGTTGCCGGCGATGGCGCGACGGCGTAGCCGGAATACCTGCTCGATGCGTTGCTGAGAGCGTCCGGGCGTAGCCTGGCCCTTCGTCCGCTCGCGCCGACAATTGCGTGCCGATCAGTCCGTCTGGCGCCAGGATCAGCGTCAGGGCAAGCGGCACGCGGAACGAGGACCGAGAGGAACCGGTCAAGGTTCGGACGCCGGAGCAGGCGCGGAGCAAGCGGAGAGCAAAGCAGCATCGAGCACCGACAAGCCGGCGATCCTGGCCGCTTCACCCGATCTCCTGGTCCAATAGTTGCTTCTCGATGTCATCCAACGCCTTCCGTATTTCGACCAGGATAAGTTTATCCGCGACATTTTGATCAATGTCCGGCACATCCCAATCGAATATCGCACGATATTTTTCGACCAGCTTTTTCACATCGCCGATGATTTCCTCGCGATGTCCCTCCAGTTCAATCTGTTCAATTCCCGCCACTTCATTCACTCCGTGATGTTCAGGGAACGAGACGCCGCCACGGATCCGTCTTCCGTGCCGCGCCTCTGTCCGGCCGTCTTCCAGTGAAAGTATACATCCCGGCCGGTATCGCGGTCCAACGTCACCGCATGGGTTCCGGACTTGCCATGGAAGCGCCCGTTGATCCGGTACTTACCGGCCGGCAGCCTGACGTAGGTCAAACGACCGGCGTCGCGGAGTTGCGGGTACGGCGTGCGGCGCATGTCCTCCTTTTGGACCAACGGCGCGGTTCAGGCCCCCAATACCAACGTCGTGGCCGTAGGCTTACCAAACCAAATCTCGTCATCGAAACCTCCGGGCGAATTTCAGGCCACTGCCGGAGATCATCGCCGTCCGCGCGATTCTCATGAGGCGGCGGGGCTCATAATCGGCGACGTCGAGCGCGGCTTTCTTCGGATCGACGACCTTCCGGAACAGCACGGCATCGACATCGACCGGGACCGTATCCTTGGTCAAAGTCTTCTCCGCCTTGAACGCGCTGGTGATCACCCGGATGACGATCCAACAAGGAACGATCTCGATGATCGGAATGCTGAAAACAGCCCCGGGCCTTCAAGGGCGCGGAAGCGACCGAGCCGCGGCACCACGACTCGCTCCCACTGATCCGCGACCGTGATGGAGTAGGCGACAATGTAGGCAACGACGGCGGACACGGCCGCGATGATCGCGCCTTCGCGGTAATCGGCGAGTCCGGACGTCGACCAGGCGAAGGCCAGACCGATGCCAGGAATGATCACGAAGATCGACGCCGGCAGTGAATTGGGTTTCCTCATTCCTGGCCCCTTTTATTACGCCCGTAACGGTCGCGATGCGGGTCAGGCATCAGGGATGAGCCGCGACGGCGGGCCGCGGAACAAACGCGCGATCAGGGCTGACCGGGCGCGTCAATGTCGTGATAGTGATTATGGAAACGCCTTTCATGATCTCGATCGATCGTCATTGCTTCGCTGTATTCCGGGCTGGTTCTGACCTTCTGACGATCGACATTCAGGTTGACCCGGCCATCCGTCCAATTGATGTCATGCGCGGACGCCGGCGAGATCAGGACCTTCTTTCCGGGCCACCAGTTCTTCGTATCGACGACGAGATAATGGATGCTCCAATCGGTATCCTCCACCAGAAAATCCTCGACATGACCGATCTCGCCGTCGCTGGCGTGGACATGGTACCCGGTGACCGCCTGAGTGCCGCGGAGACGCGGATCGTCCCGATCTCGCTGGCGCCGGGCGATTTCCTCTTCGCGCCGGCTGAATCCCAGGGGTGGCGACCCGACCCATGCGCCGTTCGGATAGCCGAAACCGCCCATGTAAAAGCCGGCGCCCCAATAGGGCCTCCAACCATGGTAATCATAAACGTCGCTCTTCATTTGCCGCGATACGGGTCTGTCGGTTTTGATATTCGGGCTCTCCTTGACCTGCGTCATGCTCAGCCTGACAGGGAATTCGAGTTTCTCCGGATCGGGGTGCCCCAGGGCGAGCGGCGGCGGCAATACTTTGCGACCGGGGAGCCAATGGCCGGTATCGACGACCAACCAACGCACCAACCAGCTGTCGTCGTCAAACAGGAAGTCGCTGACCGTGCCGATTTTGCCATCGCTCGCCGCGATCGCGTAGCCCTTGATGCCCGATGCCGACCACGACATTGAACGCTCCTCTTTCGTTTTCAGTGTCTCGTCGATCGAAAACACTGAGATCCGGGATGACCCGCCGGATTTGCCACGCGCGAGACGCGTCGTCCAATAGGCGTCCATCTTCTGGCTTTCCTGATCGAAGTGTCCCGTGGGCGCGAACTGGTCATCGCTCACGTCCGGGGCGGCGTCCATCCTCGCGCTGGTCGCGTCGAGGACGAGCAGGTTCATGGTCCGTGTCGCCCTGAAGGCACCCCGGGGGATCGGCACGTATTTTGTGTCGAAGCCAAAAATCCCGTGCCGGGCGATGACCAGGTAAGCGATCTTGTCTGTCTTCGGGTTCATCACGATGTCGTGGACGCCGCCAGGCACCTGGTTGCGAGGATCGCCCACGTCGGTGTCGATCAACGGGTCGGATCGGAAGGCGATCCTCCTGTCCGTGACCGGCGGCGCGGTGTCGGGTTGTCTCCGCCACCAACCCGGACCGTCAGCCGCGGACGCCCCGGGTGGTGACGCCGCGAACAGGCGCCCGGGACCTGGCGCGGTTATCGGGCCGCCGTCCTTCGGTGCGTTGTGATGAAAATAATATCCTGGCATCGTGATCGCCAATTGACGTGGATCAAGGTCACCGCGGAAGCAATAAGCGAAAATGTTAATCGAGAAGTCGGGTCAGGAGGGTTGATCATGAAGGTTGCTTTGCTGTTCACCGGAAGTGGACCGCTTGTGATTATCACCTCTTATGCGTCGCTGACGGAACCGGCGCTGCTGGACAAGCTGCGAGCCAAGGGAATCACCAAGTTCATCGCTTACGAGATTCCGACCGCCGTGGCTGAAGTCCGATACGGCGGGCACTTTGGGGTCGTGATGCGCGACCTGCATGAAAGCGACGATCTCCGCGTTCTCGACTTCAATGGCGAGCGGGCATTCGGCCTCTTTCACCTCAAGGAACTTGGAACTCCCACCATGTTTGAGGGCGATGAAGCGCGCTGACCTCCGGGAACCTCAAGGGTATGCAACGGGAATATCAGCACTTTCGCCCGAAGCCGGTTGGCCGGAATCATGGGGCGCCGGAACCAATGGCTGGACCGATTAATCGCCTGCCATGACGACAGCGACTACGGCGTTGCCGCATCCGAATCCGGGTTTACGTTGGGGCTTACTCAACGTGAGTCGATGAGTCCTTCGTGGCCGCGCCAGCTGATCAAACATCCAGGCCCAGGTGCCTGAGCGCCCGCGGGGACGTCATCGATTTCAGGATGATTGTGAATTTCTGCCGGCCGAGATCCGCCGCTCACGGAACGATGGTAACTGGCACCGGCGAAAGACTGGCAAGTTTTTGTGAGACACTGCCGAGCAGCAGTCCGGCGATACGCCCAGCACCACGTTTGCCGACGATGATGATGTCCGCCGGCTTTTGCCGGGCGATGTCGATGAGGGTCCGCGTGACCTCGCCGTGGCGGGAGTCGAGTTGGATCGTGGTCGCGCCGGCGAGGCGTGCGCGGTCCCTCGCATGTGTCAACATCTCCGTCGACAGCGACCTGAGCAACTCGTCCAGCCAGACATGTCCTCCCTCGGTGAAGGCCCTGAACACCGGGTCGGGAAGGCCATAACCGCCGATGACATTGACGATCATAAGCTCGGCGGCGTTGTCCTTCGCAAGTTTTGCCGCGTGGTCAACGGCTCGGTCAGCGCCTTCGGATCCATCGGTCGCCACCAGAACACATTTCATGATTTACCTCATCCATTCCGCGACGTCAGTCAACAAAGCGTGGTCCGCTCGCGCCGGGTCACCGATGGCCGGGAACATGATTCACCAGCCAGTTCTCGGCCCGCGCCAGGTGCGCCGCCTGTCGTGACCCACGATGGTCGTAAAGCCTATAGGTGACAATCTCGCGGCCGCTGTTGATGAAGAACCAGACGAGCGCATAAGCCCAGACCAGCCCGGCGTTGCTCCAGCCGATCGGGGTGACGAACCAGCCGTAGACCGCGGCGCGCGCGCGGTTCCACCCGGATAGGTGTTCATGCCGGTCGCGGTGACCATGGCCTTCATTTCGCCAGGCCTGGCGATCGAACCCGAATGCGCGACTTCACCGGTTTTCTGATCCAGATCAATGCACGCCCGTCGCGATGGTTCCAGGCGTATTCTTGGCCTGGTAGCCAATTGTACTGGCGATGGCTGAACAGTTCCGGTCTTCGCCGGGCACGGTGACCGGGTGGTACACGACGTTGAAGATCAGTTCATCACGCATCGCCGCCGATACCGCGATTCATGCGACGAAAGGACATCTATAATGGACGCGAATTCCCCTCAGCGGACGGTCCCTCGACGCCGATGGTGGATCGGGGTGATGCTTGGATCAGGCATCCTGATAAATTATTTCGACCGCATCAACCTATCGGTCGCCGGGCCGGAGATCCAGAAAGTCTTCGGGCTGGACGCGGCGCAACTCGGCTGGTTGTTCAGCGCTTTCTTCTGGTCGTACGCGTTGATGCAAATCCCAACGGGGATGATCCTGGATCGTTTCGGGGTGACGCCGATCAGCCGTATTGGCGCCGCGCTCTGGTCGGTCGCCACCGCGCTCACTGCCCTGGCCAGCGGTTTTGGTGGGGTGATCGCCGCCCGGATACTGCTTGGCGTCGCGGAGGCGCCCGCGTTCCCCGCCAACTCCAAGGCCACCGGCTATTGGTTCCCGCGTTCAGAGCGGGCACTCGCCACCGCTATTTTCGATGCCGCCGCGAAGTTCTCCAACGTGATCGGCGCACCGTTGGTGGCGCTCGCCGTCATCCATTTCGGCTGGCGGGGTGCGTTCTGGGTCACCGCCATCCTGAGTTTCACCTACTTCGTCGTATTCTGGCTGTTTTACCGCGATCCCAGCGCCGATACGCACCTCAGCGTCGCCGAGCACGATTACATCAAGGCCGGTGGCGCGGCACCAGAAGGCGCCGCGTCGACCGGCGCGGGGGCGATGCTCGGCTATCTGTTGGGCAACAAAAAAGTCTGGGGGCTGACCATCGGCTTCGCCGCCTATGGCTATTCCTTTTACCTCTTCCTGACCTGGCTACCAGGCTATCTCGTGCGCGAAATGCATATGAGCCTGCTGACTTCGGCCGGCTATACGACCATCCCGTGGATCGTCGCGACGATAACGGACCTCGCCGTGGGCGGATGGCTGATTGACCACCTGATCCAGCGTGGCCACGACGAAACGCGCGTGCGCAAAACCGTGCTGGTGGTCGGCATGCTGATCGGTCTCGCGGTGTTTGGCGCGGTGTTCACAACGGAGCCCTTGTGGGCGATCATGTGGATCTCGATCGCGCTTGGTGGGCTGGCGGCCGCCGCGCCGGTCGGCTGGTCTATTCCGTCGCTGATCGCACCGAAGGGTGGCACCGCCACGATCGGTGGCATCATGAACTTCGTCAACAACCTGATGGGCGTCGTGGCCCCTGTCACCACCGGCTACGTTGTCGGTCTGACGGGTTCGTTCAGCGGCGCTTTCTTAATCGCCGGCGTGGTGCTGCTGATCGGCATCGCCTCATACGTCGTACTGTTAGGCAGGATAGAGCCGATACCGGACCAGGGAACCTCGTAGGGTGGGTATCCTGGTGCGCCAACCGGGCCAACGACGGTTTCAGCGACACCTGGTAACGTGGCCATGGTGCTCCAGGCCTTCGCATCGCGGGACACTCAACTTCGCACGACGATCGGCGAGCCGTCGTGATCGCCAGCGGCCGGGTCGAGGCACGTTTCCCTTCATCCTGGCGCGTCGTTAACCGATCGAATAACCCGCGTCCTGATCCGCGCAATGGAGATAGCTCATGGCAACCCCATCGATCGTCTCGACTGAACGTAAGATTCCCGGGTCTGGCATCGCCGAGGCCAACGCTGTCGTGGCGAAACGCGTGCACAATACCGTTCTGTTGCTGATGGGCGTATCAGGTTGCGGCAAAAGCACGGTCGCGCTCGAGCTACAGCGATTGTTGGGATGGGAGTTCAAGGAGGGCGACGATCTGCATCCACCCGCGAACGTCGAGAAGATGCGATCCGGCCATTCGTTGAATGATCAGGATCGGCAACCTTGGCTGGAAGCTGTCGCTCGGTGGATTGATGAGCGCCTTGCGAACGCACAGCCTGGGATCATCACCTGTTCCGATCTCAAGAGTGCCTACCGCGAGATCACCGTGGGCAACCGCCAGGGTGTTACGCTGGTGTATTTGAAGGGCGACGAGCCTGTGATCGCCGAGCGGATCGCCCAACGCAAGCACCGTTATATGCCGACATCTCTCCTCCATAGCCAATTCGAAACCCTGAAAGAACCGGCGCCTGATGAACACGCGGTCGTTGTCAATGTGCACGGCTCAATCGGCGAAACCGTCGCGGATCTGCTGGACAAGGTTGTCGCCGCGCAAAAGCGCTCCGCCTGATCCGGGCGGGTACCCGCCGCGTCGTCTTTAGCGCGGTGGCGCGCGACGGCACCTATCTAACGGTAAGTCTCCTCGCGGACGTCTCCACGCGCGAAGCACCCCACTCGCGTTCGCGACGGATCAGTTTCGCACAAGGAGACCGCGCGATGTTCGAACTCATTGAAGGACTTCCCGCGGATACGAGTGGACTGCGCGCCACCGGCATGGTGACCGCCGCGGATTACCAGCAGACCATCATCCCCCTGGCGAAACAGAAGATGGCGGCGCATGGCAAGGTTCGCGTGCTGATGCACTATGGCCCCGGGTTCACCGGCTACAGCCCCTCCGCCATGTGGGAGGATACCAGGTTCGGGCTGTCGCATCTCGGCGACTTCAGCAAGATTGCCGTCGTGTCGGACGTTGTTTGGCTCCGCCACCGCGTGTGGCTGTTCGCGCCATTTATCCGCTGCCCGGTACACGTGTTCGGCAATGACGAACTCGACGCCGCCAAAACCTGGATCGCATCATGACATCGCAAACGCGCACCAATGATCTCCTGGCGTGAACTGCCCGCGCCGCTGAGCGCGCTACGCGACCTGGCGCTCGACCTGCGTTGGACCTGGAGCCATGAGGCCGACGTTCTATGGGCGCGAGTGGACGATGGTTTGTGGCGGCGGGCGCGGAACCCGTGGACCATCCTGGAGGAAGTCTCGGCCGCCAGGTTGGCGGAACTCGCCGCCGACGCCGGCTTCGTCGCCAATCTCGATCGGCTTGTCGCGGCGCGGAACGCCTATCTGGCCGACCGCGGCTGGTTCGCCGCGGCGCGGGGCGGGGTGAAGCCGGCCGGCGTGGCGTGGCTCAGCATGGAGTTCGGCCTCGGCGAGGCGCTGCCGCTGTACGCCGGCGGGCTTGGCATACTGGCGGGCGACTTCCTGAAATCGGCGAGCGACCTGGGCGTGCCGGTGATCGGGATCGGCCTGTTATACCAGGAAGGTTACTTCCGCCAGATGATCGATGCCGCGGGGCGGCAGTTCGAGGCCTTTCCGTACAACGATCCTTCGAGCATGCCGGTCGAGCCCGCCCGAACGGCGGACGGCGGCTGGCTGCACATCCCGGTCGAACTGCCTGGGCGAGCGCTGCAACTGCGCGTGTGGCGCGTCGTGGTCGGTCGGACCCTGCTCTATTTGCTGGACACCAACGACCCGGTGAACGGCCCGGTCGATCGCGGCATCGCCGGCAAGCTGTATGGTGGCGGCACCGAGATGCGGCTGATGCAGGAGATCGTCCTCGGTGTCGGCGGCTGGCGCCTGATCGAGGCGCTGCATCCCGAGATCGAGGTCTGCCACCTGAACGAGGGACACGCCGCCTTCGCCGTGCTGGAACGGGCGCGTCAGTTCGCGCGCCGCCAGGGCCTGAACTTCGCCGAGGCATTGTGGGCCACGCGGGCGGGCAACGTGTTCACCACCCATACGCCGGTGGCCGCCGGGTTCGACCGCTTCTCGCTGGATCTGCTCGCGCGATACGCCCAGGCCTGGGCTGGCGACGAGGTCGCGCTGGCGGATATCCTGAAGCTGGGCCGCGACGACGGCCCGGAGCCGGATGGCGTGTTCAACATGGCCCATCTCGCGACCCGAGGCGCGCTGCTGAATTTTGGCGTCAGCCGGCTGCACGGCGCGGTCAGCCGGCGGATTTTCCAGCCATTGTACCCGCGCTGGCCAGAGGAAGAGGTGCCGTTCGATCACGTCACGAACGGCGTGCATGTTCCGACCTGGGATTCCGCGATGGCCGATACGATCTGGACGCAGGCCTGCGGCAAGGAGCGCTGGCGCCACGAGCCGGAGGATATGTGCGAGCGGATTGAAACCGTGGAGGACGAAGCGTTATGGGCGTTGCGCGGCGACGCCCGAGAGGCGTTGGTGCGCGATGTGCGCGTCCGGCTCACCGCCCATCTGAGCGGACGCGGCCATCCACCCGAGGTTGTGGCGCTTGGTGAGACCGTGCTCGACCCCAACCTTCTTACCCTGGGCTTCGCGCGCCGGTTCACCAATTACAAGCGCCCCGACCTGTTGTTGTTCGATCCAGCTCGCCTCGCGCGTCTGTTGTGTGACGAGGCACGCCCGGTACAGCTTGTACTCGCGGGCAAGGCGCACCCGGAGGATGAGGCCGGTAAGAGAATGATCCAGGAATGGATCGGTTTCGCGCAGGACGCGCGATTCCGTCACCGTGTGGTGTTCCTGGAGGATTACGATATTTCCCTGGCACAGGAGTTGGTGCACGGCGTGGATCTCTGGATCAATACGCCGCGGCGTCCCTGGGAGGCCTGCGGCACCAGCGGGATGAAGGTGCTCGTCAATGGCGGGCTCAATCTTTCGACCCTGGACGGCTGGTGGGAGGAAGCTTACGCCCCCGGCCTGGGTTGGGCGATCGGCGACCGGCGATATACCGAGGCCGCCGATCAGGACCGGGATGACGCGGACGAGCTCTATACCGTGCTGGAACGCGAAGTCGTGCCGGCATTCTATGACCGTGACGCGACCGGTGTGCCGCGCGCCTGGGTGGCCCGTATGCGGCGCAGCATGACCGACCTGACGGTGCGCTACGGCGCGTCGCGCATGGTGCGCGAATATCTCGACAAGGCCTATTCGCCCGCCGCCCAGGCGTTACGCGAGCGTGTCGCGGACGGTGCGACGGCGGCGAAGGCAATGGCGGAATGGGATCAGCACCTGCATCGCGCCTGGCCCGGCGTGCATATCGGCGAACCGAATTTCGTCCAGCGGGATGACGGGCGGGAGGTCTCAGTGCCGGTTTATCTGGCGGAGGTCGCCCCGGGCGACGTTCGGGTGGAGCTCTATGCCGCGCCGGCCGATGGTGCGGCCTCCGAGGCCATCGTCTTGTCGCACGATGGATCAGTTCCAGGGGCAACCAGCGGCTTTATCTACCGGGGCCAGCTCCGCGGGGCGCGATCGGAAAGCGATTACACGGCGCGCGTCGTGGCGGCGCGCCGCGGCGTACGAGTGCCGGCGGAGACGGCGCTGATCCGTTGGCAGAGGTGACGAGACGACGGAGGCGCCAGACCGTTACGAATTCGTTCACATTACCTGACGTGGTTCCTCGGGCTCCGATGACAGGGGCGCGCCATGACGATGAACAGAACACTCTGGCGCGAAGCGCAATGGGACGAATCCCGTCAGCGGGATGTATCCGCGGTCGAATTGATCTGGATCATTGAATGTCCCGATATGTAAGCTCATTGTAACCTGGGTTATCGGGCTGCCCGCCAGCGGTCCTCGCGTCCGATCGCGCGTGGCCGCGGGTGCGCGATGCGACGGCCAATACCACGGTATCTCGTGAAGATGTCGTGGGGCAAGCAGCGCACGCCGCCCTTCGGGAAAGCCCCGGACAAAACCTGTTGGGGAAGGACACGCCGATGCGCGAAAATCGCGGAAACTTCATCGCCCGCGCGACCGCCGACCGGCCGGGCGCGACGGGACCGCTCGCCGGGGCTCCTGAACCGGACGTCGGTCAGGTCAATGCTCCGCGCCAACCGCGATCCCTCGATTGGCGGGAGGCGATCTGTGCCGCGGAGGCACGTTTGAACGAGGTCCGGATCGGGCCTGGCACCGGGGATCAGCCATTGGTAGCCGGCGCGGCGGTGGAGCTGGCGGCCGAGTTGTGTGCCTTCGGCATGCTCGCCGACGAGGTTGATCACATGCGGACGCGCGCGGATGAACGGCCTGCCGGCAAACAGCCAACGCGCGAGAACGGCCACCGCGGAAATGCGGACGAGGCGCCGTTTTCGGGTAGTGAATCAGTTTGAAAACGCGTGGTGTGGGTTGGGACAAGACTGAGGGATCGTCAGATGCGCACGCTTACCGCTTACTGGATCAGCGTCGTTATCGTTCTCGCTCTACTCAACGGCATGGCATGGCAAGCAGGAATGCTTCGGTTGCACAGCTTAAATGTGTTTTCCGCCGGGTTTGTCCTTGGGGCGCTCGGGATGTACATCGCGGCCTGGCTGTACGGATACCGCCGGGTCGTCTGATTTCAAACTGAATCACGACCCGTTTTCGGACGTCGCCGCGCGGCGGCATGGAGGGCGAAGGCCAACAGATTGAGGGTCACCAGAACGCTGGCGAGAGTTTCCTTGCCGTGCCCGGAATTGTGCTCGAGATGATAGCCGTTGGTCTTGAGCACATTGAAGGTTTCGTTCTCGATCCCTCGATCAGGTCGGGGGACAGGCCTTCCAACGAGCCAGCCCACAGGCGGCGAGTTCGGCGACGTTGCCGGATGCGATCGGGAGGTCGGTGACGAAGCTGTTATGATAAGTCCGCTTGCCCTTGGCGTTCTGAATTTCGATGGAGAACCAGTTGACGCTCAGCGCGTCCCTGGTGTCGCGCATCGGCACGGCTGAAAGGCAGCGATGGATCGTCGTCGTGCGCTTGCCGCGTGTGATACCAACCGCCCGAACGATTGACCCACCGCCGCATGCCGAAACGTCATCCCCGGGCCGGCGCGGACATCTTTCAGTTCAGCGATCAGGGATTCCAGGACCGTCAGGAGCCCATCGAGTCAAAGATCGCGCCGCGCCGCCAGGCAAAATCGTCATGGATCCCGGCCGGGGAGCAAGAAATCGGATTGTCGCATTCGCGACTCACCCAGCCTGGCGTGGCCGGCATTCGGGGAATGGCAGGCTGTTCCACGGGCTATTGAGAAACGCGACTCATTCGCATTTAGAACCGCTGCACCGCGATTGAGCAAGTTGGCCATTGGGCGAGCGCGTGATAGTGGACAAGCGAGGGCTGCCGCCCAATCGCGACTCATCTCGCGATAGCCTTGCAACGGAACCGGGGGAGACGGGAATGACCATACGTTATCTTGGTCTCGCCTTATTCATCTTCAGCGTCTTCCTGCTGAGTTGCCTCTCATTGTCCCGCTACGCACCCGATGCCCCTCTGTCTGACGTGCCATTTCGCATGCTCGCGAGGAATCGCTTGCGTCTCCGTATAGCAGCCGTTGGGCGTTTACGAACGCAGGTGGTCCTGACACTGGCACTTGGCGGCGCGGCGATATGGATCATCATAGCCGCGGGGCACGGGCCAGACGACAAAAAATGGGCCTATGGCACGCTGGGGACTGTGGTGGGCTACTGGCTTAAGGGGTAACCAGCGAGAGCATCAGGATCTCTGGGGGTTCATGCTGCCTCGGCTTGAGCGGCCGCCGCCGCATGATCGTTGGCGAGACCGGGATACCATTCCTCGAAGAGAGACCGGAGCGAGGCCGATCATCGAAAATGGACCAATGCGTTCTTCGCGGGCATGGGGTTGTTCACCCGACAGACAGCTCCCGCGACAGCGAGACACTCCCGATGAGGAAACCCGCGACCGGAGAGCCGTGCGCGGGAGAACCGCGAGCACGGTTCGGAGGGCGGGGAGGGTGACCTTCCCGACCCCTATCGGCCCGGGGGAGGCCGATCGGTAAAATAAGAACTGCTGACTGTCACAAGGCGCCGCTTGCGGAACCCGGCCGGCGCTCTTATGAGGGGGCGTCAAGGTCGCGGAAAGGCCACGGATCCATGGCGCTTGACATTCCATCAGACAATCGAGGCGCTCCACCCAACCGGGTCGAGGAAGCTCTGGCCTTCGACGACGTGCTCGTCGTGCCGGCGTATTCCCAGGTATTGCCCAGTGCGACGAGCACGCGGACGCGGCTGACACGGGGGATTTCGCTGAATATCCCGTTGATTTCGGCCGCCATGGATACGGTCACCGAGAGCGAGATGGCGATCGCCATGGCGCAGCTTGGCGGCATGGGCGTGATCCACAAGAACCTGACGGCGGAGTTGCAGGCGGCGCAGGTGCGGCAGGTGAAGAAATACGAGTCGGGCATGGTGGTGAACCCGCTGACGGTACACCCCGACCAGACCCTGGCCGAGCTGATGGCGCTGAAGGCCATGCATAAGATCAGCGGCTTTCCGGTGGTCGAGCGCGGCACCAACCGGCTGGTCGGCATCGTCACCAACCGCGACGTGCGCTTCGCCACCGACCCGGCGATCAAGGTCTATGAGCTGATGACCCGGGACAACCTTGTCACCATCAGCCCCGACGCGGCGCCCGAGGAAGCGCGCCGGTTGCTGCACCGCCACCGGCTGGAGAAGCTGCTGGTGGTCGATGACATGTATCGCTGCGTCGGCCTGATCACCGTCAAGGACATGGACAAGTCGGAGTTGCATCCGCTGGCCAACAAGGACGAACTGGGACGGCTGCGCTGCGCGGCGGCGACCGGCGTGGGCCCGGACGGCATCGAGCGGGCGCTGGCGCTGATCGCGGCCGAGGTGGACATCATCGTCGTGGACACCGCGCACGGCCATTCCCAGGGGGTGCTGCAGGCGATCGAGGCGATCAAGAAGAACTCCAACGCGGTGCAGGTGATCGGCGGCAACGTGGCGACGCCGGAGGGCGCGCGGGCGCTGATCGGGGCCGGGGCGGACGCGGTGAAGATCGGCATCGGGCCTGGCAGCATCTGCACCACGCGGGTGGTGGCCGGCGTCGGCGTGCCGCAGTTCACGGCGGTGCTGGAAACCGCGGCGGCGTGCCGGGAGCAGGGCGTTCCGGCGATCGCCGACGGTGGCATGCGAACCAGCGGCGACATCGTCAAGGCGATCGCCGCCGGGGCCGACGCGGTGATGGTCGGCAGTCTGCTGGCCGGCACCGATGAGGCACCCGGCGAGGTGTTCCTGTATCAGGGCCGATCCTACAAATCCTACCGCGGCATGGGCAGTCTGGGCGCGATGGCGCGCGGCTCGGCCGACCGGTATTTCCAGCAGGACATCAAGGATCAGTTGAAGCTGGTGCCGGAAGGGGTCGAGGGGCGGGTCGGCTACAAGGGGCCGGTCGGCAACGTGGTGCACCAGTTGGTCGGCGGACTGAAGGCGGGCATGGGCTATACCGGCAGCGCGGATATCGAGGCGTTGCAGGCGAATACCCGCTTCCGGCGTGTCACGGGCGCCGGCCTGCGGGAAAGCCACGTGCACGACGTCTCGATCGACCGGGAAGCCCCGAACTACCGTCAGGACTAAGGCGACACTCAACAATTACCGCTTCAGCCTGGCTTTCCTTGTGTCGTCATCACCGGGCTCGACCCGGTGATCTATCGCCGCGCGGTGCTGGTATAGATCACCGGGTCGAGCCCCATAGGCGCTAAAATAGTGCCGCGCATCGAACGACATCATTCACTTACGTCATGGTCCGGCTCGACCGGACCATCGGTGTGCCCAAACTCGCTCTCACCGGTGTGACCATGCCGATGGTCCGGTCGAGCCGGACCATGAC
>Ga0182013_10004498_pt1 | contig 16694 bp, 8 predicted proteins | sample 612S2MmetaG_FD_120487 | JGI IMG/M metagenome (GOLD analysis project Ga0182013, IMG submission 120487) | Permafrost microbial communities from Stordalen Mire, Sweden - 612S2M metaG | ecosystem: Environmental > Terrestrial > Soil > Wetlands > Permafrost | place: Sweden: Stordalen | collected...
AGTTCGAAGCTGACGGATGAGGCGGGCCGGGGTGCTTTTGATCTCGTTGGCAAGGATGGTCTTTCGGGCACCATTCCGGTGGGCCAGACGGTGACCGTCGAAGGAACCGCCGCGTCCGCGGAACTCAATCTCGAAAGCGCAGTCACAAGTCACGGCAAGCTCGTACTGAGCGCCGGCGACGGCAACACGACCGTCAGAGGCGCCGAGCTCACAAACTACGGGACCTTTAGCTCAGAGGTCACCGGTGCGGGCAGCATGAACACGCTCGAGATCGCGTTGAGCAACGAAGCTGGTGGGAACGTCGAAGCGCAGAGCGGCGAGCTGCTGCAGGAAGGCGGCGGCGCCGTAACAAACCACGGCACCTGGAAGGTCGCCAGCGGTGCGAGCTACAAAGCTAGGGGGACTGTGACGTTCGCAAACGATGCGCCAGCCCCCGCGGGCGTTATCAACGACGGCGCGGTCACGCTAGAAGGCGGCGGAGCCTGGTTGCAGAATGGCAACGAGTCCGGCGGCGCAGTGACAATCACGAGCGGCGGCTTCGCAAGCGTCAAGCTCGCCGACGAGAGCGGTGGCGGAGCCTTTGATCTGGTGGGAAGGGATCGGTTCTCGGGCGTCGTTCCAGCCGGCCAGACGGTGACCGCGTCGGCGAACGGATCTCCCACGGAAGTCCAGCTCGAAAGCGCGGTCAGCAATCATGGAACCCTCGCACTGAGCTCCTCCGGCGGAAACGTCAGCATCGTGGGGTATTCGTCTGAGCAGCTCGTCAACGACGGCGTGCTCACGTCCGAGGCAGAGACCTACAACGCCCTTCAGGTGGCCTTCGCCAACGCGGCCGGGGCGCGCATGGAAATGGGCAGCGGTGAACTGCGACAGGAAGATGGGGAAGCCACAAACGACGGCACCTGGGATATCGGAGCCGGCGCGACGTACGCACTCATCGGGAGCGAAGCTGCGCTCACCAACATGGCGGCCGGCACGCTAAGACCCGAACTCGCAGGCGCGACCTCGTTCGGCGCCATCTCTGCTTCGGGCGGCGCGAGCTTCAAGGCGGGCGGCACCATATTCCCCAATCCGGGTGGGGGCTACGTACCGGCGCTGGGAACCCAGTTCGAAGTGGTCACTGGTGCGAACAGCGGCACCTTCGCGACCGTCGCCAACAACTTCGAAGGCGAATATGGCAAACCGAACGTGATCGCAGTTCAGCCAGATCGCGAAGGGACCTCGACGTCCCTCAGCGCGCAGCCGAATCCCTCGATCACTGGTGAGACAGTCACCATCACGGCTACGGTCGCGCCCATTCAGAATCCAGGCGGGTCCCCAACGGGCACAGTTACGTTCTACGACGGCGCAACCGAGCTCGGCTCCTCCAGCGTCTCCACCGCCGACGGAATCACGAGCGGGACACTCACGACGTCGTCGCTCGCGTTCGGACGGCACAAACTCGTGGCGACGTACAGCGGCGACGGCAGCTACAGGGCCTCGCGCTCGAGTATTACCGAACTCACCGTCAATGCGGCACCCTGCTCCGCGCCGCCCACGGTGAACCAACAGCCGACGGGTCTGGCACTCGTTGCCCCGAGCACGGCATCCTTCACCGTCGCCGAAGGCACCCGGGCCGCGGGCTGCGGTGCGGCCACGATCCAGTGGCAGGTGTCGTCCGACAAAGGCTTCTCATGGAGCGACGTCTCGGGAACCAACATATCCGGGGCAACATCCGCCACGCTCTCGATCACGCCTACCAATCCCGCGGAATCCGGCAATGAGTACCGGGCGGCGCTGAGCAACGCAAACGGATCCTCGCCGACATACAGCAACCCGGCGGAACTGACCGTGATGTTCGGTACGAAGGTCACGACTTGGGGGTGGAACCTATACGGCCAGCTGGGCAACGGCACTTTCAACGGCGGCAGCTGCGGCTGCTCCGAGGTGCCCGTGACGACTAGCCTCAGCCCTCCTGCCGGCGTAACCGTCGTGCAGGTTGCAGGCGGCTTCGGCCACAGTCTGGCGCTGCTCAGCAACGGGAGCGTGATGGCGTGGGGGAGCAATGCGTACGGCCAGCTCGGCGACGCCAGCACTCTCAACAGCGACGTGCCCGTGACCGTGAGCCTGAGTCCCCCCCCAGGAGCCACCGTGACGGCCATCGCGGCAGGCGCATACGACAGCTTTGCGCTGCTCAGCAACGGCACGGTGATGGCCTGGGGCAACAACACGTACGGCGGGCTCGGGGACGGCAGCACCACCGGCAGTAATGTGCCCGTCGTCGTTAGCCTGAACCCACCGTCGGGAACCACCGTCACGGGGATCTCGGCGGGCGGCTACAGCAGCTTTGCCCTGCTGAGCAACGGAACGGTCATGGCGTGGGGCTACAACGAAGGAGACCTCGGTGACGGAAGCAAGGCGAGCAGCGACGTCCCGGTGGCAGTGTGCGCGGTTGGCCAGACGACGTGCACCCCCACCAGCAACGAGCTGACCCAGGTGCAGGCGGTCTCGGCAGGTTCGGGAGGGCACAGTCTCGCGTTGCTCGCCAACGAAACGGTCGTGGCGTGGGGCTTCAACGAAACCGGCGAGCTGGGCGACGGCAACACGACGGCCACAGAGGACCCGGTGGCGGTATGCGCGGTGGGGGCCGCCTCATGCACGCCAACGAGCAACGAGCTGACCGGAGTCAAGGCGATCTCCGCGGGCGGTGGACAGAGCCTGGCGCTTCAGGAAACCCGAACGCTCGCCTGGGGCGAAAACTTCTTCGGCGAACTGGGCGACGGTAATACCCAGAGCAGTGATCAGCCGGTCCCGGTGAGCGGTCTCGGCGGTAGCACGACCGGAGTCGCCGGCATATCGGCGGGCAAAGGGCACAGCATCGCCCTGATGAGCAGCGGAACCTTGATGGCATGGGGTTACAACGGCTTCGGCCAGTTGGGTGACGGGGCAAAGCTGCAGACGAACCCGCTCCCCGTGGCGGTGTGCGCCGAAGGCCAGACATCGTGCACAGCCACCAAAAACGAGCTCACAGATGTCGCGGCGGTCGCGGGGAGCGGTGGATACCACAGTATCGCCGTGGTCGCCACTGCCCTGTCCAAGCCGCGCATAACCAAACAGCCGGGAAACGAAACAGTAGCTGCGGGCGAACCGGTCAACCTTCACGCCGAAGCCTCAGGGAGCCCGACGATCACCGTCCAGTGGGAACTCTCCACCGACGATGGCGTGAGCTTCAACCGGCTTCCGGGTGCGGGGACCACCGCCCTGAAGATCGCCAGCGCGTCAACCAGCGAAGCGGGCTACGAGTACAGAGCAAGGTTCAGCAACTCTCAGGGAAGCACCACCAGTCAACCGGCCACGTTGACCGTGCTGACCAGCGAGGCGTCGATAACCGCCAGCAGCCCTGACCCCGTGTCGACCGCGGACCCTCCCCTGGAAGCCACGGCAAGCGGCGGCACCGGAACGCTCACCGTCGGCCAGTACGCATCCGATCCCGTGGGCTCCCCGCCGTTCATGAGCAGCGGCGCCTACATCGACGTCAACCTCAGTCAGGGAAGCACGTTCACGAACCTCGACTTCAAGGACTGCGGGTTGCACGGCGGGACCCTCCTCTACTGGTGGAACGAAACGACGAGCACATATCAGTTGGTCAAACGGCAAACATACGAACCAACCAACAAATGCATCAGCGTCGAAATCGAAACCAGCGGCACAGAACCGACCGTTGCGCAGATGGCGGGTACAGTCTTCGGCGTAGCACTCCCGGCGCCGGCGAAGCCGCAGGTGACACTGCAGCCACAGAGCGAGACCACGACGGCGGGGCAGCCAGCGTCCTTCACGGTGGAAGCGTCGGGCAATCCGGCGGCGGGTGTCCAGTGGGAGGTATCCAAGGTCGGCGGTGCCTTCGAAGCCATTCCGGGAGCGACGTCCGACACCTACACGGTTCAGGACACCCAAGCTTCAGAATCCGGGGACCAGTACGAGGCGGTGCTCACAAACGAACACGGCGAGGCCACGAGCGAAGCCGCGTCATTGACGGTCGAACCGCCCCTGCTCAAACCAGTAGTGACCGCGCAGCCAGAAAGCGAAACGGTCACAGTGGGCGAAGCCGCAACGTTCACGGCAGAAGCAACGGGCAACCCGACGCCCACGGTGCAATGGGAGGTCTCAAAGCACGGTCTGGCATTTGAAGAAGTCGCCGGCGCGACAATGGACACCTACACCATCCCGGTCACCGAAGCCTCAGAATCCGGTAATCAATATGAGGCCGTGTTCACAAACCAAGACGGCGAGACCACGAGCGACCCTGCGACGCTGACGGTCACCCCCATGGCAGTGAGGCCAGCCGTGACCGAGCAGCCCGTTGGCGACGTGGTCAGCGAAGGCGAAGCCGCGAGTTTCACGGCGGAAGCAACGGGCTATCCCACGCCGACGGTACAGTGGGAGGTCTCCAGGCAGGGGGGTGCGTTCGAAGAGGTCGCGGGCGCGACATCGGACAAGTACACCATCCCAGCAACCGAAGCCTCGGAAACCGGGGACCGGTACGAGGCGGTCTTCACAAACAGCAAGGGCGAAACCACGACCAACCCCGCCACCCTGACGGTCAACCCGTTACTCGCCAAGCCCGCGGTGACCAAGCAGCCTGAAGACGTCACTGTCAACGCCGGAGAAGCGGCGTCGTTCGCCTCCGAAGCTTCCGGAGACCCAGCGCCGACGGTCCAGTGGGAGCGCTCCGAGCACGGAAGGCCCTACGAAGAACTCTCGGGTGCGACCGCGGATACGTACACGATCCCATCCACAGAAGCTGCCGAATCGGGCGACCAGTACAGGGCGCTGTTCACGAACAGCGAGGGGGAAACCACCAGCAATCCGGCTACCCTGACCGTCAACCACGAGCCGGCACCCTCGGTCGCGACCGGGGCAGCATCGGCGGTCACGCAGACCACGGCCGTTCTCGGCGCGAGCGTCAACCCCAACGGAGTCCCGGTGTCCAGTTGCGCGGTGGAATACGGGCGGACACTGCCATCGGGGACCAGCGCGCCGTGTGACCCCGAACCTGGTTCCGGAACGGGCGAAGTGAGCGTGGTTGGCTCCGCGACGAACCTGTCTCCCAACACCGTCTACGAATACCGGGTTGTGGCGACCAGCGCGGGCGGGACGAGCACCGGCAGCACGGAGCGGTTTGAGACAGCTGGACCGCCGGAATTCGGGCGGTGCGTCGCCGTCGTGAGCGGCCACGGCAAGTACGCGACGGCAGGCTGCACAACCACGGGTGGGAAAGACGGATACGAATGGGAGTCCGGTGTCGAGAAAACCGGCTTCACAACCAAACAGACGTCGCCAGCTATCACCCTTGAAACCGTTGGAAAAACGAAAGTGATCTGCAAAGGGGAGACCGGGACCGGCAACTACACAGGCACGAAGACGGTCGGAGCCGTGCACCTGACGTTGACTGGATGCGAAACAGCCGACCGGAAATGCGCAGTCCCCGGAGCGGCCGCCGGGGAAATCGTGGCGGATCCATTGGAAGGGCTCCTCGGGGTCGAAAAGCTAGGTGCGACCAGCGCGAAGAACAAGATCGCTCTGGAGCTCTTCCCAGTCGGGAAAGCCGGGACCGTCATGGAAATGACCTGCGGCACCGAGACGATCGTCGTCAGGGGCTCGCTGAACGTACCGGTGGAGGGCAACAAGATGCTCGCGACAGGACCGCTCAAGCTCAAGGCAGTCAGGGGCAAACAGAAGCCGGAAGCGCTGAACGGCGAACCAGCGGACGTGCTCGAAGCATCCCTCAACGGCAGCCAACGGTTTGAACAGACAGGTGTGACCGCGACGCTCTCTCAGACAGATGAAGAAGCCGTAGAGGTGAACTCGGTCCTCTAACTGAGAGTGTCGCTGATGAGCCGCGAGACGGTCGCAGGCGCCGTCAACGACCAACTCTCCACCGTGGCAGGACGGAGCGGCGCTTACTCCGGTGATCCCCACCTACCCGCCGGGTAACGGGCCCCGGGGGGCGTAGTTCTCCCTATATCCGCAGTGGCTCGTTGCGGATGGAAGTCCCTCCGAAGCGTGGAAGCCTCGAGGCCCCGTCACGGGCGAGCGCCGCTCAGAACGGTGTCGCCCCGTGACCGGAGACGCACGATGGACCGCCCAAGCCACGATCACGACTCACATCTCCTCGGCTCGGGCTTCGGCGAGGAGTCGCAAAGCTCAGGATCGTGCCCGACCGGCCCCTGACCCAATGCTCGGCGTCAGCCCTCGCTCGTGCGATCCGCGAACGTGAGGTCTCCTCGCGTGAGGTGGTCGAGGCTCATATCGAGGTGTGCGAGCGTTTCCAGCCGCGCACCGGCGCGATCGCTGTCGAGCGCTTCAAGGCCGCGCGGGAGGAGGCAGACGCGGCCGACGCCCGTATCGGCAGCGGCGGACGTGAGCTGCCGCCGCTGCTCGGGGTCCCGTGCACGATCAAGGAGTCATTCGCGGTCGCGGGCATGCCGAACTGCGCGGGGCTCCTCGCGCGGCGCGACCACAGGGCAGACAGCACCGCCCCGACGGTGCAGCGGCTGATCGACGCCGGCGCGATCCCGCTCGCCCTCACCAACGTCTCAGAGCTGACATTGTGGATCGAGTCCGACAACCGCGTCTACGGGCGATCCAGCACCCCGTATGACCCCTCGAGGGCCGCCGGCGGCTCCTCCGGCGGCGAGGGCGCGGTGGTCGGCAGCGGAGGATCCCCATTCGGGCTCGGCTCGGACATCGCCGGCTCGATTCGCGTCCCGGCGTTCTACTGCGGCGTGTTCGGGCACAAGCCATCATGCGGGCTCGTGCCGCACACGGGGTCCTACCCCGTGCCGCACGGCGAAGCCAAGCGGCTTCTCAGCTTTGGACCCCTCGCGCGCCGCAGCGAGGACCTGATGCCGCTGCTGCGGATCCTCTCAGGACCCGACGGCGTCGACCCTCTCGTCACGGACACGCCTGCGCTCGAGGATCCCGCCGGCGTGTCGCTCGACGGGCTCAGGGTGCTGATCAGCGAGTCGGCGTTCGTCCAGCCGATCAGCCGTGAGCTGCTCGCCGCACGAGAGCGAGCCGCCGGCGCGCTCGCGGCAGCCGGGGCACACCTCGAGCGCATCCGCCTCCCGCAGATGCGGCGCATCGGCGAGGCCTATCTGGCGATGCTCACCGACGGCGACGGGCTCGCGGAGATCCTTCAGGAGGCAGGAGCGCAGGCACTGACCGTTCGGAGCGCGCTGCGCCGCGGTGGGCCGCACACCCCGCCGGTGAAGGCGCTGGCTCTGCTCGAGCATGCGAACCGCCTCACCTCGCCCAGGCGTGCCGCCAGGGCGATCGCCTGGGGCCGCGAGTATGCGCGCGAGATCGCGGAGATGATCGGCGACGGTGTCCTGCTGCACCCGCCGCTCGCAAACGTGGCACCCAGACACGGCAGGACCTACGGCCGCCTCTACATGGTCCAGCCGATGGCGGTCTTCAACCTCGCGGCCCTCCCCGTCACGCAGGTACCGCTCGGGCTCGGCTCGGGCGGCCTGCCGCTCGGCGTGCAGGTCGCGGCCGCGCCGCACCGGGACCACGTCTCGATCGCCGTCGCGATGGAGCTGGAGCGGGTATTCGGCGGCTGGGTGCCGCCAGGGTCCCCTCGCTGACATTCCGCCGCTCTTCGTCTCGCTCCCGAGGTCACCGTCATGCAATGCGACTGACCGAGCTCTGCGGGATCGCGGCAGCGGCTCCCCCTAAGCGCCTCTCTGGACCGGTTGACCGGCTACATCGAGGTCTGCGCATTTTCTCCGGGATGCGTGTGGACTTTTCCCGATGATCGGCGGTCGACGCCCTCGCAGCATGGACCCATCGTGCCCCGCAGCACCAACGACGACTGCCACGGATGACCAGGACCGTCGACACGGATCGCATCGTGATCCGGATCGCCGGCGACTCGGGCGATGGAATGCAGCTCGCGGGAGGCCGGTTCACGGATGCCACGGCCGTGTTCGGGAACGACCTCGCGACGGCTCCTGACTATCCAGCCGAGGTTCGCGCTCCAGCGGGCACGATCCGCGGCGTCTCGGCGTTCCAGATCCACTTCGCCTCGCGCGACATCGCCACCCCCGGCGACCGTGCAGACGTGCTGGTCGCCATGAACCCGGCGGCGCTGCGCTCGAACGTCGGGTCGCTTGAGAGCGGATCGACGATCGTGGTCAACGAGGACGCCTTCAACACCCGCAACCTCGCGAAGGCCGGCTACGACACCAACCCCCTCGACGACGGCAGCCTCGCCGAGTTCCGCGTCCACCGCCTTCCGATGACGAGCATGACGATAAGAGCCACCGAGGGCATCGAGGGCGTCTCCAGCCGCGACGGCGCCCGCGCGAAGAACCTGTTCGCGCTCGGCGTGCTCTCGTGGATGTTCGGGCGCCCCACCGACGTCACACAGGACTGGATCGAGAAGAAGTTCGCGGGCCACGAGCCGATCAGGAGAGCGAACGTCGCCGCATTCCTCGCCGGCTACAACTTCGGCGAAACCACCGAGCTGCTCGACATCCAATACCACGTCGGCCCCGCGGCCCTGCCCCCCGGCACCTACCGCAACGTCGACGGCACGACCGCGTTGTCGCTCGGCCTCGTCGCGGCGAGCGTGCGGAGCCGGCTGCCCCTCCTGTTCGCGAGCTACCCGATCACGCCGGCCTCCGAACTCCTGCATCAGCTCGCGCGCATGCGAAGCTTCGGTGTCCGGGTCATCCAGGCCGAGGATGAGATCGCAGCCGCGAACATGGCGCTCGGAGCCGCCTTCGGGGGCCATCTCGGCGTGACCGCCACGAGCGGGCCGGGGATGGACCTGAAGGCCGAGACGATCGGCCTCGCTGTGGCTCTGGAGCTGCCGATGGTGATCGTCGACGTACAGCGGGCGGGTCCCTCGACGGGGATGCCCACCAAGCCCGAGTCCTCGGATCTGCTGATGGCGCTCTACGGCCGTCACGGAGAGGCGCCGCTGCCCGTTATCGCAGCGTCGACCCCCGCGCGATGCTTCGACGCGGCACTGGAGGCATGCCGTCTCGCGATCGACTACCGCACGCCCGTGATCCTGCTCTCCGACGCCTTCCTCGCGAACTCGTCAGAGCCATGGCAGATCCCGGACGTCGACGACCTGCCGGAGATCGACCCGCGCCAGCAGGAGCCGCCCGCCGACGGCGAGGAGTTCCTGCCCTACAGCCGGGATGCGAAGCTCGCCAGGCCCTGGGCGATCCCCGGCACCCCGGGGCTCGCGCACAGGATCGGCGGGCTCGAGAAGGAGCACGGAAGCGGCAACATCAGCTACGACGGGCACAACCACGCCCACATGACCGAACTGAGGGCACAGAAGATCCGCCGGATCGCCGACGACATCCCCCCGCTCGAGGTCGACGGCCAGGAGGGAGCGGAGCTGCTCGTGCTCGGCTGGGGCTCCAGCTACGGGCCGATCAGGGCCGGTGTGCGCCGCGTCCGGCAGGCCGGCGGAAAGGTGGCGTACGCGCACCTGACCCACCTGTGCCCGCTGCCGCCGAACACGGGCGAGGTACTCCGCGCCTATCAACGCGTGCTCGTGCCCGAGGCGAACACCGGACAGCTCCTGCATGTCCTGCGCGCCGAGTACCTCATCGACGCCGAGGGCTTTCACAAGCTCGAGGGCGAACCGATGCTCGCAGCCGAGATCGAGCGAGAGATCCTCGCGAGGGTCTGATGGCCGTAAGCGAGCACAACCACAACCACAACGGCTCCGCGACGCTGCGCAAGCAGGATTTCGCGAGCGGGCAGGAAACGCGCTGGTGCCCCGGCTGCGGCGACTACGCGGTCCTCTCCGCCATCCAGGAGTTCCTGCCCGAGCTCGGCGTTCCGCCCGAGCGGATCGCGTTCATCACCGGGATCGGCTGCGCGGGACGCTCCGCCTACTACCTGAACACATACGGGGTGCACGGCATCCACGGCCGTGCGCCGGCGTTCGCGACAGGCCTGGCGGTGGCGCGCCCGGACCTCTCTGTCTGGGCGCTCGGGGGAGACGGCGACATGCTCTCTATCGGCGGCAACCATCTCATCCACGCCATGCGCCGCAACATGCCGATCAAGATCCTCGTGCTGAACAACCAGATCTATGGCCTGACGAAGGGACAGACCTCGCCCACCAGCGAGGTGGGCAAGGTCACGAAGTCCACGCCGTACGGCTCCGAGGACACGCCGTTCAACCCCGTCGCGCTCGCGCTCGGAGCCGGTGCCAGCTTCGTCGCCCGCAGCGTCGACCGCGATCGGCGCCATGTGATCCAGATGCTGCGCGCTGCCGCCGAGCACCCCGGCGCGGCGCTCGTCGAGATCTACCAGAACTGCCCGATCTTCAACGACGAGGCGTACGCCGTCCTCACGGACAAGGACACGAAGGACGACCATCAGATCAGGCTCGAGCACGGTCACCCGATCCGCTTCGGAACCGAGGGCGAGCGCGGCGTGAGCATGCGCAGTGACGGGAGCCTCGCGATCGTCGACGTTAGCGACGTCGGCGAGGAGGGACTGCTACTTCACGACGCTCACCAAGAGGACCCGAGCCGCGCGTTCGCGCTCGCACAGCTCGCCCACGGCGTGAGCGATCCGACGCCGATCGGCGTCTTCCGCGACGTCCAGCACCCCGTCCACGGCGAGAGCAGCCATGAGGAGCTGGCGTCCGCGCACGAGAACGCCGGGCCGGCTGAGCTCGAGACGCTGCTCCGCTCCGGGGCGACCTGGACCGTCGGCTGAGAGCTGCGCGAGCGGACGGTCTCGGTGTGTGGCCGCCGCAGGCGATCCTGACCCCGCGACCGAGCCTGTGAGCCTGCCCGCAAGGGTGAACGGGCAGCAGAAGCGGCAGCGGCGTCTCAGCGGTCCGCGGTTCTGCAGTGCAGTTGGCCGGGTGCGTGTCGAAGCGCGACCGGCGGATATGGTCCGGGCACGATGCGCCGGCCACCCGACCCCACGAGGTCAGTCGCCTCACCGAGCGATGAGCGGGCCGATGCGGGCGCCGGCCTTTCGCATGTTCCCCGTGTCGCGGTCTTGGCCCCCAATCCGCTGCTCGCCGTCACGCTCGAGCGGGAGGGCGACGTGCGCGAGCGGACCCACTTCCACCCGGCCGGACAGGGCGTTTGGGTGGCGCGGATGTTGGGTTGCCTGGGTGCCGCACCCGTGCTCTGCGGGTTCGCCGGCGGCGAGAGTGGCGACCTGCTGCAGAGCCTGCTGAGCAAACTCCCAGGAGAGCAGCGTCTCGTGTCCACAGCGTCGGCGAGCGGGTGCTACGTCACCGACCGTCGCACGGGCGAGCGCCACGTGGTCAGCAGCGTGCTCACCGATCCGCCCTCGCGGCATGAGCTGGACGATCTCATGTCGCTCACGTGCGTGGAGGCGATCTCCGACGGGTGGCTGGTGGTCACCAACCCGCTACCGGCTGATGCCCTTCCGTTGGAGTGCTACGGGGACCTTGTGGCCGACGCGCGCGCGGGAGGCTGCCGCACCCTCGTTGATCTCTCCGCACCGCGTCTTGACAGCGCCCTGCGCGGCGAACCCGACCTCGTGAAACTCAACGACTGGGAGCTCGCCGAGTACATCGCAGGCCCTGTATCCGAGCAGTCGCAACTGCTCGCGGGGGCACAGAGACTGCGCGACCGGGGCGCCGGCAGGGTGATCGTGACCCGTGGCGAGCGCCCGGCGCTGGTTCTCACGCCGGAGCAGGCGTGGATGCTCACGCCCCCGTCTCTGGCGCAAGGATTCCGGGAGGGGTGTGGGGACGCGATGATGGGAGCTCTGGCTGCAAGCTGGGCTCAGGGCGACAGCTTTGAGCGTGCGCTGAAGGTCGGTGCCGGGGCGGGTGCCGCCAACTTCCTGCGCCGCGGACTCGGCAGCGCATCACGCGACGTCGTCGAGCAGATGGCGGCCAGGGTGGAGCTCGAGCCGCTCAGGGCTGGCTGATGACCGGGCGGCGATCAAGGATCGCCTGGGGCGCCAGCTCCATCGTCCATGCCATCTGCGCAGGCGTGCGAACCGATGCCAGCCGCGCGAACGCTGCCGCAAGTCGCACCGGGCGACCCGCATGCGAGGAGTGAGCGTCGCTGCCGAGGAGGTGCACCAGGCCGTCCCGCGCGAGTTCGAGCACGAAATCACCCATCGCCGTATCCGCGACGAACTCTGCGGTCCACTGGATAAGGCAGCCCCTGCCGGCCAGCCGCTCAAGCAGCTCCCTGAAGTCAGGCCCCGCGTGCCTCTCGGGATGAGCGAGCACCGTCCCGAACCCACGCTCGGCGAGGCGGTCGACCGACGCTTCGATCCCATGCCCGATTGGCCCGGCAGCCGGCTCGAGCAGCACCCAGCCGCCTGCGCCGCCAAGCGACGCAAGCCGCATCTCGCCATCGGTCAGACGATCGACCTCGGGCTCGGCGACCTCGCCGGCAGGCACAACGCGGACGCTGATCGCTCGCTCGTCGAGGTTGCCCTGCAGAGCGTCGACGAGTCCCGCGATCTCCTCGATCTTCACGTCGTGGTCGCCGCGAATGTGGGGTGTCGCGCACACGATCGTGATCCCGTCCTGCTCGGCCTGACGGGCCATCGCGATGCTGTCCTGCAGGTCGAGCGCACCGTCGTCGAGCCCCGGCAGGATGTGACAGTGGAGATCGATCATGGTTGACCGCACGTCCCCTGGGCCCCGGGCTGATGACAGGACGCGGCCGCCAACCACGATGCAGGCAGTTCACACGCCACAGCGCCGAGCGTACGTGAGCAACCGGGTCGCAGCAGCCCCGCCGAGCCAGCGAGGCGCGTCGCGCCGGTGCGGACCGGTCCGCGGGTAAAGTCGGCAACGAGCCTGCAGCTGGCGGTCGATCTCACGGTTGCCCGGATTGGTCGTCCGGCCCCGCCGCCGCGGCCGGCAGCACCAGCAGCGAATGATGCCCGCCGTCGCGCAGCACAACGATGTCTACGGGGCGCAGCCCGGTCGCGGACCCGAGATCCTCTCCGGTACCGGGATTGCGCGCATAGCGCGGATGGGCGCCGGAGGAGACCTGCAGGCGTATCCGGCGGCCCGCGCCGAACCGGTGCGCGATCGGCCAGAGCTCGATGACGACACGGAAGACGCCGTCGCCGACGGCCTCGCCGCGCCCGGGCGCAACGCGGACCAGGCCGTCGCAGACATTCCACGAGCCACCGGCCTCGTCGACGTCGCACACCCGCGCGAACATGTCGAAGTGCGGTGAGCCGGAGCGTACGAACAGCTCCACCCGTACCGGGCCGACCGCCTCCACGCTGGCTGGGATCGGGGCGGACGTGTAGGTCAGCACATCGGGCCGAGCCTCGAGCGGCCGGTTGTCGAGCACCGGCTCGCGAGCCAGCAGTACCGGTCCACCCACCGACGGAGTGGGGTCGGACGGGTCATAGCGATACCCGTCCCCACCACCTGACTCGCCGGCGGGCTCATCCCCCCGAAGCTCGCCGGGCGAGGCGAGCCACAGCCGCAGCTCGGTGCGCTCACGCGGCGGCCAGCACGCCAGGTCACGCCAGCCGGCGTGCTCGCCGGTGACGAACACGCGCACGGGCGAGCGGCGGACAAGCCGATCATCGTCGAGCAGGTGGGCCCGCAGCCATCCAAGTCCGTCGCGCAGTCCGGCTGCGAGCAGCCCCGGCGAGGTGTGGGTCCACGGGCCGATCGTGAGCTGAGGGGCCCGGCCGGCCGCCTGCAGCGCAGCGTAGTCCTCAAGCATCCACGGCAGGAAGATGTCGTGCCAGCCGCCGATCAGCTGGACCGGCGCGGTCACCCGGTCCACGCCCGACGCGAAGTCGCGCGCAACCCAATACGCGTCGCCGCGGCTCTGGCTCGCGAGCGCCTCGCGGAACCACGCGACCTGCGCTCCGGTTGCACCCACGTCAAGCTCGCCGATCGGCAGTCGCTCGAAGTTCTCAGGCAGACGCCGCAGGCCGTGGATCATCGCCAGCGGCGCGAGCCGGCGCTCCTGGGCAGCGACGAGCACCAGCCACGAAGCCGCTGTCTCCAGCGACAGGCTCCCGCCCGCGTAGGTCTGACCGTGAAACTGCGAAGCGCTGACCTGGATCGCGAGGGCCGCGAGATCATCGGCGGCCTCCGCCGCTACGGCCCACTGGACCAGCCCGAGGTAGCTGGGGCCGATCATGCCGATACGGTCGGCGTGCCACGGCTGCTCACGGATCCAGCGCAGCGTCGCAAGGCCGTCGGCGCGCTCGTCGAACGGGCTGAAGGTGCCCTGCGAGCCGAACGTGCCGCGCACACTTTGGATCACGACCTGCAGGCCCCGCTCCGCGAGCAGCCGTCCGAACAGGAGGCCAAAGAGCTGCCGCCGCCCGTATGGTGAACGCACGAGCACCGTGGGCTGGCGATCCCCGCGGGTTGCGCGCGCCACGTACCGGTCGGCCAGAAGCACCGCGCCGTCGTCCATCCCCACGTGCAGGTCACGCTCACAGAAGATGTCGCGGGTCTGGGCGCGCGGAAGGCGCATTCGCCGGCCGATCACCGCAGTTGCGAGACGCATCCGATCACATCGTACGCCGCGGATACCACGCCCTTCGGCTCGTCGCATCCAGTGGCCTCGTCGCATGACGGGCGTCCTCACCGAGTACTCACATCCCGGAACCGCGGCGTCTCGCGGCCAGCGGCGTCATCGAGCGTGAACGTGCGCTGACACCGGCCAAGCACGGAGTCGGGCCCGAAACTGCGGCGACACCTTCCTTATCCTGGCGAGAGGTACGTGACTAGCTGGCCCGGGGTCTTCCTCGCTCACGTGGCCAAGAGCCTGCATCCATGCCCGTTGGAGAGCTCACGCGGCGGTCTCGCGCAAGCCGGCAGCGCCGCCCCTGGGCAGCACCGTGTGCCTTCTGTGTAACCTCGAGCACCGGTCGGCGCGTCGCTACGGGCGGTCGGCGTGGGCCTCTCAGCGCAGGTGTGGCGGTGCGTCGCTGCTGCCGTTCGGCGTTGAGCGCAGCTTGTCTGTCAGAGCGCCTTGTGCTCCGGTCCGGAGTTCCTCAGTCGGTTGCCGTGTCGCGGGTGACGGCGCTCATCAGCTCGTGCGCGAGGTAGCGTCGCTGGCCGCGCGGCCCGGAGCCGCTCTCCTGCAGGACGCCGACTGCCTCGAGCTGGCGCAGGAGTTTCAGTGCGGTGGGCCTCGTGACGCCCAGGCTCGCCTCCACCACGCGCGAGGAGAGGATCGGCGTCTGGCAGACGAGGTCCACCAGGGTCAGCGCGTTGGATGATGGGATCGCGGAGGCCGCGGCCCTGTACTGCTCGCGCAGCTCGACGATGCGCTGGGCCCGCGCGACGGCATCCTGTGATTGGGATTGCACTGCGTTGAGGAACAGGTGAATCCAGGGAATCGCGTCGCCGCTCTGGCGGACTGTCTGCAGCGCTTCGTAGTAGTTGGTGCGATCTCTCTCGAGATATGCGCTCAGGTAGAGCATCGGCGCAGGCAGCCGATCGTGTTCGACGAGAAGGAACACCGACAGCAGGCGGCCGATTCGGCCGTTACCGTCGAGGAATGGGTGAAGAGTCTCAAACTGGTAGTGAAGCAGCGCGTTCTGGACGAGCAGCGGGACTCTGGCGTCCTCGTGTGCGTAGCGCTCCCAGTCGGCGAGGAGGGCGGGCAGCTCAGTCGGCGGTGGCGGCACGAACCTTGCTGTCTGGATCGTCGAGCCGGTGCCTCCGACCCAGTTCTGTGTCGTGCGGAACTCGCCGGGCATGCGCTCGCGGCCGCGCACCCCGGCGAGCAGTCGCCTGTGCATCTCCCGGATCAGGCGTCCGCCGAGCGGTAACTCGGTGAGCTGGCTCAGGCCCCATTGCAGCGCGTCGATGTAGTTCAGGACCTCCTCAATGTCGGCGTTCGGCGCCTCGCCGCTCGCTTCGGACTCGAGAACCTCGGCCAGGGATGCCTGGGTGCCCTCGATGCGGGTGGACGCTAGTGCCTCCCGCAGGAGGTAGGGCCGGATCAGCAGATTCGGGTTAGGCAGGAGCTGCCCAACCCCGGCGAGTCGTCCAAGAGACGCCTCGGCATCGGCGAGCAGGCGGACCGTCGACGGCGGCAGCTCGAGCTCGCGCGGTATCGAGGCCGGAAAGTAGGCGGCATAGCCGTGCCGTCCGGGGGTACGGCGCGGCTCGCCAAAGATCGTCGATGTGTAGTCGGCGAGGTCCACAAACCAAGCCTAGCGTCTCTAAAGAACAGGACCAAGTATTTTAGAGACGATTGGCGACTGTAAAGCGCTCTACAGGGTCGTCGCTTGGCGCCGGACGAGAGGAGACGAGACCGAGTGGGTCGATCGGAGCGTCTCAGGCAAGGCCCGCTCTGTCGAGCATTTCTATGAGTGCGGGACGCCTGCGGTGATGCTCGCGGAGCGATGCGATCTGCGCGTCGAACCAGTCGCTCATGCCGGCCGCTGCGGCGGCACGTCTACCTTTCTTGAGAACCGAGACCGCCTGCCTGTATGGGCCGCGGCCGGTCTCGAGAAGAATCTCATCGGCTGCTGCCATGTACCACGCCAGGGCCTCCTCGGGGTGCCGTGGCTCACGCGCCTCGGCGAGCCTCAGGCGACGCGGGTGGGTTCAAGCAGATGTCGCAACACTTTCCTGATTTTGAGGAGGTCGTGTTGTCGAGTCGTCGTGTGAAGAAGGGGCCGGGGCGCCGCGCGTTCTCGGCTAAGCGTCAGCGGTTCATGGA
>Ga0182013_10004499_pt1 | contig 16693 bp, 10 predicted proteins | sample 612S2MmetaG_FD_120487 | JGI IMG/M metagenome (GOLD analysis project Ga0182013, IMG submission 120487) | Permafrost microbial communities from Stordalen Mire, Sweden - 612S2M metaG | ecosystem: Environmental > Terrestrial > Soil > Wetlands > Permafrost | place: Sweden: Stordalen | collected...
GGGCTGAAATTCCCACATTGCGACACGATGGGTAGCGTTCCTCTGCATGGCTTTCCGGCGCAATCCTTTGATTCTGCTTCTGTTATTCTCCAAGAAGCGTAGGATTTCAGAGTTTAAAGGCAAACCCCCGTGCATGGGGGGGAGGGGGGTGGGGGAGTTATTTAAATGGTAACTACCGGCAGATGCCTGACAGATTGGACCGGGGACAAATCCAGCAGATTTCGTGGTTCGGAATTGGCGTGGCTTCTCCATTTGTCCTCTATGAACCATTTTGCGCCGGGTGACCGTTAAATTCTGCAAAATGAATATCAATCTTGTTCCGGCAGGCGGCGTTGCAAGGGCGAAAGGGTGGCTTTGAAAGTGGAATATTCCCTCGGGGGCGAAACGGGCTGCGGAAAAAGTGAGAAGAGCGGACGAAACGCCCGAAGAGCTTCCCTCGGGGGCTGAAGCCCGACCTTTATTTTGTTGCATTTGCGGCACGGCTGAAGCCGTGCCCTTTCAAAGCAAAGAGTTTTCCCGTAGCCTGTAAAGCCCACATTTATTTTCAGCCATTTGCGGCACGCGACCTAGGGGTGTCCCTGGGTACCCCGGTCGTGCCCTAGAAAGAAACAAGATCCCGATTGTGCTGCAAGTTGAACAATCTAAACGGAAACAGTGTGTTCGGGCGAAAAGCGGCGAGTTAGCCCCCGCTGAAGCGGGGATGGCAAGTTGGCAAGTTAGCGGCGGCATCGCTGGACGCAGTTTCATCCCCTGTGGGTCGGCGAAGCCGGTGGACGACTGACACAAAGCCTTCACCGCTGGCGCCATGCCTGAGCAAGATTGAGATTCATCTCTCGGCATTCGTTCCAATCCGTGAATCCTGATTCTGGAACCTGTTGACCGATATGGGTTTATAATCGCATGTCTAGCTTTGATCCAGGGAGAGGCGGCCATGGTCCACGATCCTGTTCCCAGCCTGCTGGCCCGCGCCACCGAGCAGCTTGAGGCGGAGTTCGGGGCTTTGCCGGCTTTTGAGATCGGCGTGGACACGGGGGCGATTGCCAAGGTTCTGCAGGCGACGGCGCACCGGCTGGGCGACAACTACCCTTATTTCCATCCCCTCTATGCCGGACAGATGCTCAAGCCGCCTCATCCAGTGGCGCGGGCGGCCTATGCGCTGGCCATGACGGTGAATCCGAACAACCATGCGCGGGACGGAGGCCGGGCCAGCTCGGAGATGGAGATTGAGGCCGTTCATGAGATTGCCGGGATGTTTGGTTGGACAGACTACCTGGGCCACCTGACTTCAAGCGGGACGCTGGCCAATCTGGAGGCGCTGTGGGTGGCTGGGCAGTTGGCGCCGGGGCGGCGGATTGTGGGGTCGGAGCAGGCGCACTATACCCACAAACGCATCTCCGCCGTGCTCAAACTGGAGTATGCGAGCATCCCGGCCGACAACCGTGGACGCATGAGCGTGGAGGCTCTGGAGACCGAGTTGCGCAAGAGCGATGTGGGCATGGTGGTGGTCACGCTGGGCACAACGGCCACAGGCGCTATTGACCCTCTGGACGAGGTGCTGGCGTTGCGTGAGCGGTACGGCTTCAGGGTGCATGTGGATGGCGCATACGGGGGTTATTTTCGGCTGATTCCAGAGGCATTGGAAGAGCCGGCCCGGAGGGCTTACGCGGCGATGGGTGAGGCCGACTCGATCGTGATCGATCCGCACAAGCATGGGTTGCAGCCCTATGGGTGCGGATGCGTCTTGTTTCGGGACCCCGCCGTAGGGCGCTTTTACAGGCACGAATCGCCTTATACCTATTTCACTTCAAAGCAGTTGCATGTCCACCCGAGCGAGCACAAATCGCTCGCCGGGGACCCCGTGCACCTGGGCGAGATCAGCCTGGAGTGCTCGCGAGCCGGAGCCGCGGCGGTGGCATTGTGGGCCACGCAGCGGCTTTTGCCGCTCTCGCCAGGGGGAGAGTTTGCGCGGGGGCTGGCGCGCGGACGGGCTGCGGCCTTGGAACTGGACCGGCGGTTGCGTCAAGATAGACGCTTCGAGCCGCTGGCCGCCGGGGAGCCTGAGCTTGATATTGTGGTGTGGAAGCTGAATGCTGAGACGAAGGAACTGGCCTCCGGGCTGGCGCAACGTGCTTTTGTAGCCTGCGCCGCACGGGATTTGCATCTGGCCCTTGTAGAATTGCCGGTGGCATGGTTTCAGCCGGTGGGCGGCAAGGCAGGTGAGGTTGAAGCCGGAATGGTGACCTGTCTGCGCTCGGTTTTGATGAAGCCGGAACATGAGGCGTGGCTGGACAGGATTTGGGACCGATTGAGCGCAGCCTGCGTGGATGTGCTTGGAGAATAAGGCGGATGCTAGTGACGAGTACGGTTGTCGGCGTAAAAGAAAACGTTCTCATTGAGGCCGGGGATTGTTCTGTGACGATCCTGCCCCACCTGGGCGGCAAGATCGCGTCCATTCGTTTGCGCGGCCGTGAGCTTCTGCAAGCCCCGCTCGCTCCCTACGGCCCACGCACCCGGACCATGCCCTTCGATGAGGGCGATGCCAGCGGCTGGGACGAGTGCCTGCCTTCGGTTGCCGCTTGCACTGTAGAGACCGCTGGCGGGACGGTGTCGATTCCCGATCATGGCGACCTGTGGCGGGTGGCGTGGCAGCCGGTGGCTGCCAGTGGTCAGTGGTCAGTGGTCAGCGATCAGTTGCCCGGGGGCGCGTGTGCGAGTTCCGCTACGTTTCGCGGAGAATGCTTTTCGCTGCCGCTCAGGCTGGAGCGGACGGTGGCGCTGACGGAAACGGGCAAGGGATGGCAACTGAGCCTGGACTACACGGTGACCAATACTGGCGCCGACCCCATGCCCTGGTCCTGGGCGGCGCATCCTTTATTTGCTGTGGAGGCGGGAGATCGCGTTGTGCTGCCCGATTCCATTCGCGCGCTGCGTCTGGAGGGTTCTGGCGGCGGCAGGCTGGGAAAAGGTGGCGACCGGGTGAGCTGGCCAGTGGCTATGTTGGCCAATGGCGCTCGAACCGACCTGAGCGTGGCCCAACCACCCGCGTCGGACATCGGCGACAAGCTGTTTGCCGGCCCGCTCAGCGAATTGGAGAGTTGGTGTGCGCTGGAGCGGCCCAAGGCGGGTGTGCGGATCAAAGTGAGTTTCGACGCGGATGCGACGCCGTACCTGGGACTGTGGATCTGTTATGGCGGCTGGCCGGAGCGGCCGGGACCGAAGCAGATGTGTGTCGCGCTGGAGCCGGCCACCGCGCCGGTGGACTCGTTAGCGCAAGCTGGACCGTGGTCGCGCATTTTGGCTCCCGGCGAATCCTGTTTCTGGCCCATGGTTGTTGAGATTGAATCCATATAGGGGTGTTCACTGACATGCATGATCCTGCCGTTTTCCGTTCCGAGCATCTTGCGCGCTTTCAGGCCGAGCCGACAGTCTTTGCGGCGCCGGGCCGGGTTAACCTGATTGGCGAGCATACCGATTACGCCGAAGGCTTTGTAATGCCAGCGGCGATCAATTTTGCCACCCTGGCCGGCATCTCGCCGCGTTCTGACGGAAAGATTGCGATCTACTCAGAGAACTACGGAGAAGAGAGGTATTTTGAGGCGGCAGATTTGCCCGCGAAGGCCAGCCGGCACTGGACAGACTACCCGCTTGGGGTGGTGGCAATCCTGGCCGGGGAGGGCCTCGCCATTCCCGGTTTCAGCCTTAGCGTGTGGGGCGACATTCCGCTGGGGTCGGGCTTGTCGAGTTCGGCTTCCGTCGAGGTGGCAACGGCGCTGGCGGTGCTGGAGGTGAGTGGGGCTAGCTATCCAAGTTCGGCAATGACCGGGCCCATGCTGGCTCGGCTTTGCCAGCGGGCAGAGAACGAGTTCGTGGGCGCCAATTGCGGCATCATGGACCAGTTCATCTCGGCCAACGGCGCCAAGGACCATGCTCTGCTGTTGGATTGCCGCGATTTGAGCTTTAGGTTGGCGCCGATTCCGGCAAATGTGGCGCTGGTGATTGCGAACACGATGGTGAAGCACTCCGTGGCCGGGGGCGAATATACCACGCGCCGCGCTGAGGTGGAAGCCGCTTGTGCCGTGATTGCCAGCCATCGTCCGGAGGTGCGGTTTCTGCGCGATGCGACGGTGCAAGACCTGAATCGGTGGGGCTCGGAGATGACGCCGAACTCACTCAAGCGAGCTCGCCACGTGATTACAGAGAATTTGCGCACCGTGGCCGCTGCGGATGCACTGGCGAAGGGTGATTTGGCCGAGTTGGGTCGCCTGATGGCCGAGGCGCACGCAAGCTATAGCAAGGATTTTGAAGGCAGTTGCGCGGAGGCTGACACCATGGTGGCCCTGGCGCAGGATTTGCCGGGACTGATTGGCGCGCGGCTGACGGGGGGGGGCTTTGGCGGCTGCACCATCAACCTGGTGGAACAGAGCGAGGCTCAAGACTTTGTAGAAGCGCTGGGCGGCCGTTACGCCGCCCAAGTGGGGATTGTGCCGCAGATTCACATCTGCCACGCCTCAGGGGGCGCTCACCGGTTGGAATAGAGCATCCCTGCGGTTTCTTGACGCAATAGGGCCTGGTCGCCCTGCCAGGGCGAATGTGTTGATAGCACAGAACTGATTCACGCAAAACGTGCGCAGGGTGAAAAACGGACGGCGCGTACCCTTTTGGGTAACAACGTCTGGCACACCCTCGATTACGAATGACCCGAACGGGCAAGCGTATTTTATAAGCGTTCCTTGTTAAAATCGAATGAGTTTGCCCCGATAAAGACTGGGTGGGACACTTTTTACCCGGTCGGCTTCACGCAGTTCAATTCCCAGATCGTCGCTTCGATCGTTGGAAGCGCCGCGGAGATGCAAGAGCCATGCAACCGACATCGTCCAAGCCGTTCTCATACGAAACCTTCCCCAGTGCGGGCGTGGTGGCGTACTTCTCAATGGAGATCGCGATCAATCCAGGGATGCCCACCTACTCCGGCGGTCTGGGAGTTTTGGCTGGCGATACGCTGCGCTCTGCCGCCGACCTGGGAGTTCCGCTGGTGGCCTTCACGCTGGCGCACCGCAAGGGCTACTTCCAGCAGCGTTTGGACCTCAAAGGTGTGCAGAGCGAAGAGGTTCAGCAGTGGAATCCGTCGGACTTCTGCATTGAGGAACCGGCCCGGGTTACGGTCTCAGTGGAAGACCGCATCGTGACGGTGCGGTGTTGGCGCTACGATCTGATTGGGCGCTCCGGGCATGTTGTTCCGATTTACCTGCTGGACACGGACCTGGAGGGCAATTCGGGATGGGATCGCGGCCTGACCGATCACCTTTATGGCGGCGACACGAACTATCGCTTGCAGCAGGAGATTGTGCTGGGCATGGGCGGCGCGCGGATGGCGAATGCTCTAGGCCACAGAGTGAATGTTCATCACATGAACGAGGGCCACGCAGCACTGCTGACACTGGCGCTGCTGGAGAGCCTGTTGGGCGGCGGACCGCTGGGGGCGCCCACCGAAGCGGATCTGGCCCTGGTGCGCCAGGCGTGTGTGTTTACCACCCACACGCCGGTTCCAGCCGGGCATGATCGCTTCTCCACGGAGCAAACCATTCGCATTCTAGGAGGCGACAGGACGGCGCGGCTGGAAAAGCTGGGTTGCTTTCGCGACGGCATGCTCAATATGACGCAGTTGGCGCTGCGCTTCTCGCGCTATGCCAATGGCGTGGCCTTGCAGCATGCAAAGGTCTCCCGCGCGATGTTTCCGGAGTTTGCGATCGACTCGATCACGAACGGCGTTCACGCGCCGACGTGGGTATCGGAGCCGATCCAGGAGATGCTGGACGCGAACTTTTCCCCGTGGCGGCGCGACAATCTTTACCTGCGCAATGCGATCGACCTGCCGGAGAAGGAGATTCTTGCGGCACACGCCCGCGCCAAAGACGAGTTGCTGGCTGAGGTTGCGGCGCGCACCGGCCAAGTGCTCAATGCGAAGGTGCTGACGCTGGGCTTTGCCCGCCGCGTGGCCACGTACAAGCGGGCGACGCTGCTTTTCAACGATCCCGAGCGGCTGTTGGAGATCGCCACCGCGGCGGGCGGGTTGCAGATTATTTACGCCGGCAAGGCGCATCCGCAAGATGAACCCGGGAAGGCGCTGATCCAGCAGGTTATCGAGGATGCCGCCAAGTTCTCGAATCACGTGCTGCGGATCGTTTATCTGGAGAACTACGACTGGGGACTGGGCGCGCTGCTGACTGCCGGAGTGGATGTGTGGGTGAACACGCCAAAGCGGCCATACGAGGCTTCAGGCACCAGCGGAATGAAGGCCGCGCTGAACGGTGTGCCGAGCCTGTCGATTCTGGATGGGTGGTGGATCGAGGGCTGCATCGAAGGGTTCACGGGTTGGGCGATTGAGGATGGCGCCGACGATGTGGAGGAGGCGGCTTCACTCTACAAGAAGCTGGAAACTGCCGTGGTTCCGCTGTATCTTGCAGCTCCGGAGCAGTGGGGGCGCCTGATGCGCAACACGCTGGCGTTTAACGGCTCCTACTTCAACACGAACCGCATGGTGAAGCAGTACACGCGGAATGCGTATTATCCGGTGAAGCTGATTGAACAGGCCAAGGTGGAAGAAGAGGCATTTGCGGACTGAGGTCGGTTCACGGAGTAGGAGATTCGGTAATGAGTCAGTTTGGTTTGTCGAGCAGATCGATGCACTACCTGAGGACTTCCCAAATCAGATGGTGTGGGTCCCAGAATACGACTTGATAAACACCCTCTCTGAAAATTCCCCAAATCCTCTCTGCCCCAGACAATCGCAGCGTCCAGAGTTGATCTTCACCCGGCATATTGTCTTCCATCCATTTTCGCGCTTGGGGGCATTTCAGTTCCGAGACAGGCAGAGGGTGATTGCGGCGTTTATCTTGGACGAAGATTTCGTTCCAAGTTCTTTGCTCAAATTCAGAGAGCTTTTTGTGGACATATTCGATCTTGTCTGTGGGCAGCTTCCGCCAACTGTACGGGTCTATCAGTTGCATCCGATTTATGCGCCATGCCGCCTTCAAGTGCCCATACGAAACATCTTCGACGGTCCGCGGCTGTTTCTTGCCTGAAACGTCCTGAATTGAACTCGGATGCTTTCCGCCGAAAACCTCTTCTGAGGTTTTCGGCCTCTTCTCGTTCTTCTTCATTAAACTAAGCTTCCGTAGTAGTCAGCCATAGATAGGTGAGTGATTTCCCGATCCCCCAATTGTCCAGGTGCAAGTCCCTTCCTTGCTTCCATCCAGGGCCGCTCTTTGTGCGTGAGTTCGCTGAGGTAGAAACCGGTCTTTGGCCCGTAGAATTTAAGCACTGCTTCAACAGTCTGCTTTTCTCTGGGATTCAACGCGTCCTTATTCCCATATCGTGCCTCAGAGACCTTGTACTGGCCCTGATATGCCTTGAAGACCTCTCGAACAACGGGACCGTTAGCCCACGCCTCGATTTTAGAGGGGAAAAGCGGGCGACTATCCCAAACAAGCGACCATGCCTGTGAATAGTACAGAAGCTTCTGCAGCTTCATAGCGTCCACAGATCGAAGCCGGAAGATGATGTACGCTGCAACATCATGCACCTTCGCCATAAATTCGCCTCCTCAATATACTATGATAACGCGATACTGGCGCCTCTGGCACTTGTTTTCTATGTCAAATATCGACCAACTTCACCAATTCCTCAATCGACCAAACTTAATAAAAGGTCGGGATCGTGGCAAGGCGGGTCGACAACAGACAGGTCGGAAAGATCGACTACAAACATAAGTGAATGCCGCCGTATCGTCGCGACAAAGGCACGGCGCGACTCCCGAGTGCGATAGCGGTCGAACTTTCCGCGATCCAGAACCCGCTCCAACTCAGCCAAAGTCTCAACGCTTGCGCAAAGGTCAAAGGATTCCAGCGCTTTCGACAGGGCTTGACCGGGTATGGACCCCATGCAAAGTGCTGCGCTCACCGGCGTACTTGTATCCAGCACGACACGCTGGCTGCGGCTCACCGCAATTCATGGACCATGCGAACCACATCCTCGTCGGTCAACGCCGCCGCCGCCGCCGCCTGATCCGGTGTTTGGCTGCTCTTGGCTGAAGCGCTCCATTCCTCAAACTCTGCCGCCGCTGCCCTGCGGCGACGCTTTGCACCCAGGATCTCCTCCATATCCCGTGGCGAGACGACGAAGGCCGTGGGACGCCCATGCCGCGTAATCGCAACTGCCTCACGCTGTACGGTATCCAGCAACTTCCCAAAACTGTTTTGGGCCTCAACAGATGTCAGGGTAATCATCGTTTGCACCTCAAGGTCTAGCTAATTTAGATAATATAGCTACTTTCGATGACTGGCAATATCTGTCCTTGTCGCTCAGTCGCCGGGCGCTTCCTCGAGCTCTTGCCCAACCCGGCGCAGCTTCATGAACTTCCATTGCAGGCGGTCGAAGAAGAGGTAGACGACCGGGGTGGTGAAGAGGGTGAGCATCTGCGAGACGATGAGGCCGCCGACGATGGTAATGCCAAGCGGCTTGCGCAGTTCAGAGCCTACGCCCATGCCGATGGCCAGCGGGAGGCCGCCGAACAGAGCGGCCATTGTTGTCATCATGATGGGCCGGAAGCGGAGCAGGCAGGCTTGATAAATGGCTTCCACAGGCGGCAGACCCTGTTCGCGCTCAGCCTGCAGGGCAAAGTCGATCATCATGATGGCGTTCTTTTTCACGATGCCTATGAGCAGAATGATGCCGATGAGGGCGATGATGCTGAGGTCGGTTCCGGTGAGCAGCAAGGCAAGGATGGCTCCAACGCCGGCCGGGGGCAGCGTGGAGAGAATGGTCAGCGGATGGATGAGGCTCTCATAGAGAATGCCGAGGACAATGTAAACGGCGACAACCGCGGCGAGGATCAGATACGGCTCGTTTTTTAGCGAGTCCTGGAAGGCTTGCGCGGTCCCTTGGAAGGTGGCGTGGATGGCGCTGGGCATGCCCATCTCTCTCTGGGCCTTTTCGAGCGCAGTCACTGCGTCGCCTAGCGCCACGTTGGGAGCAAGGTTGAAGGTAAGAGTGATGGCGGGGTACTGACCCTGGTGGTTGACCTGGAGTGAGGTGCGCTGCTCTTCATAGTGGGCGATGGCGGAGAGGGGGACCATGGCGCCTGTGGAGGACTTGATGAAGATGCCGTTGAGCGAGTCGGGGCTAAGTTGGTATTTGGGATCGACTTCCATGACCACAAAGTACTGGTTGAGCGCGGTGTACATGGTGGAGACTTCGCGCTGCCCGAAGGCGTCGTAGAGGACGTTGTCGATGGCGGCGGCGGTGATCCCGAGGCGGGAGGCGGTGTCGCGATCGATGACGAGGTCGGCGGCGAGGCCCTGGTTCTGCTGGTCGGTGGAGACGTCGCGGAGTTGGGACAGGGCTCTCATGCGGGCCTGGAGTTGCGGCGCCCAGCTATTGAGCTCATTGAGGTTTTCGTCGGAGAGCGTGTACTGGTATTGGGCGTCGGAGCCGCGGCCGCCGACCTGGATGTCCTGCTGAACCTGGAGGAAAAGGGTAGCGCCTGGGACGCTCGTGAGCTTTCTGCGCAGGCCATTGACCACATCGTCGGCGGAGACGTGGTCGGGGTGGAGATGGAGCATCTTGCGCAGTCGATTGACCCAATCATCGGCGGGGACGCGGTAGGGGCGCTGGCTGAGGGGCTTGAGAGCAATAAACATCCGGCCGACGTTGGAGCTGCCGCCGCCGGGACCGTTGCCACCGACAAAAGCGGTGACCGAGGCAATAGACGGATCGTCGAGCACCATCTGCGCAAGTTTGCTCTGCTTGAGTTCCATCGCGTCGAAGCTGATGTCCTGGGCGGCGCGCGTGGAGCCGCCCATACGGCCGGTGTCCTGCTGCGGAAAGAAACCCTTGGGCACAATGATGTAGAGGTAGATGTTGAGAAATGCTGTGGCGATGGTCACGCAGAGCATGAGAGTCTGGTGGCGCAGCACCCAGCGCAGACCCGCGTTGTATTCGTAGTGCAGCCGCAGAAAGAGATTCTCGCTGGCGCGGTAGATGCGGCCGTGGCGGCTTTCGTCCCGGGACTTGAGGAACTGGGCGCAGAGCATGGGCGTGGTGGTGAGCGACACCAGCAGAGAGACAGCGATGGCCACGCTGAGGGTAACTGCGAACTCGCGGAAGAGCTTGCCCACGATGCCGCCCATTAACAGGATGGGAATGAAGACGGCGACGAGAGATGTACTCATGGAGAGCACGGTGAAACCAATCTCCTTGGAGCCCTTCATGGCTGCGTCGAAGGGCGTCATGCCCATCTCGAGGTAGCGGGTGATGTTCTCGATGACGACGATGGCGTCATCGACCACGAAGCCGGTGGCGATGGTGAGGGCCATCAGGGACAGATTGTCAATGGTGTAGCCGAGCAGCCACATGACGCCGAACGTGCCGACCAGTGAGAGCGGCACGGCGATCGACGGAATGATGGTAGCCCAGACCTCGCGGAGAAACAGAAAGACGACCAGCACCACGAGCAGGACGCTGATCATGAGCGAGATTTCGACGTCATGAACGCTGGCGCGGATGGTGGTGGTGCGGTCAACGGCGACGTCGATCTTGATGGTGGGAGAGATGGCGGCCTGGAGGCGCGGCATCTCGGCCATCACGGCGTCTACGGTATCAATAACGTTGGCGCCGGGAATCTTGAAGATGACGATCAGGACCGCGTCTTTAAGTTTGCCGGGCGGCTGGTTGGGAAGGTTGATGCCCGAGACACCGGCGGTGCGAATGTCGGCGACGCTATCGGTAACGGCGCCCAGGTCGGCGACGCGCACCGGAGCGCCGGACTGGGGGTTATAGCCGGCGATGATGGGCGCGTAGTCGACGGCATGGAAGATCTGGTCGTTGTCGTTGATCTGCCAGCGATGGCTTGAATCCTGGAAAGCGCCCTTGGGGCGGTTGGCATTGGCGCCGGCGAGGGCGGCGCGAACGGCCTCGAGGCCGACGCCGTTGCTGCCCAACTGCATGGGGTTCAACTCTACGCGCACGGCGGGGCTTGAGCTTCCGCCAACAAACACCTGTCCCACGCCCTGAATCTGCGATATCTTCTGGGCGAGGATGGAATCGGCCATGTCGTAGATTTGCGGTTTGGGCACCACGTCGGAGGTGAGGGTGAGGATGAGGATGGGGGCTTCGGCGGGATTGGCCTTACGGTAGCTTGGATTCTGCGGCAAGTAGGAGGGCAACTGGCTTCGGGCCGCGTTGATGGCGGCCTGCACGTCACGAGCGGCAGCGTCGATGTTGCGATTGATGTCAAATTGCAGAGCGACTGAAACCGAGCCCAGTGAACTGGACGAGGTCATCTGGTTGACGCCGGCGATGCGTCCGAACTGGCGTTCGAGCGGTGTGGCGACAGACGAAGCCATGGTCTCAGGGCTGGCGCCGGGCAGGCCCGCGCCCACGCCGATCACGGGAAAGTCGACATTCGGCAGGGAGGCTACGGGCAGCAACGAATAGGCCACCGAACCGGCCAGCAGGAGGGCCAGGCTGAGCAGCGAAGTGGCTACCGGGCGCTGAATAAAGGGTGCGGAAAGATGCATCGCTTGTGGAACCTGATGAACAATATCGGTTGAGGTTCGATGATTCCCACCCTAGCCGCAAAAACAAGAACGCGGCGAGGCTGGGGCACCCAGTTAAGCGCTGATGACGGGGGCTGTTTCCTGATCCCGGACCCCTGATCCCTGATCCCTGATCTCCCGCGGTTTCATGCGCTGGGCCAGCTTGTCGAAGTAGAGATAGATGACCGGCACGGTGTAGAGAGTGAGCGCCTGCGACATCAGCAGTCCACCGACGATGGTGATGCCAAGCGGCATGCGCAATTCGGCGCCGACGCCTCCTCCAAGAGCCAGCGGCAGACCACCCAGCAGCGCGGCCATTGTGGTCATCAGGATGGGCCGGAAACGCAGTTGGCACGCCTGGAAAATGGCAGCCTCGGCGGGTTTGCCCTCGTTGCGCTCGGCCTGCAGGGCAAAGTCGATCATCATGATGGCGTTCTTCTGCACGATACCGATGAGCAGGATGATGCCGATGAGCGCAATCACACTGAATTCCGTGCGCGTAATCAGCAGGGCAAGGAGGGCCCCGACGCCGGCCGAAGGCAGCGAGGAGATGATGGTGATGGGGTGGATGTAGCTCTCGTACAAGACGCCGAGTACGATGTAGACGGTGACGAGCGCGGCCAGAATCAAGAGCGGCTCGTTGGCGAGCGAGGTTTGGAATGCCGCGGCAGTTCCCTGGAAGCTGGCGTTGATGGAGGTCGGCATCTGGATGCGCTGTTCGACGCGGTTGACGGCTTTGACGGCGTCGCCGAGAGCCTTGCCCGGAGCAAGGTTGAAGCTGACGATGGTGGAGGGAAACTGTCCCTGGTGGCCTATGGAAAGCTGAGCGCGCGACTGCTCCCAGTGCGCCAACATGCCAAGCGGGACTTGGGTTCCGTTGCTTGACTTGACGTAGAGGTTATTCAGCGTCGACGGATCGGTCTGGAAGTTCTGCGCAACTTCCATCACGACGTGGTACTGGTTGAGCTGGGTGAACATGGTGGAGACCTGGCGCTGGCCAAAGGCGTCGTAGAGTGTGTTGTCCACGTCGGCCATGGCGATGCCCAGCCGCGCCGCGGTATCGCGGTCGATGACCAGGCTGGCGCCCAGTCCCTGGTCCTGCAGGTCGCTGGCCACGTCGGTCACGACGTTTTCCTTGCTCAGTTCGTTGACCATCAGGCGTGTGTACTTCGCCAGTTCAACCTGGTCGGGATCTTCGAGAGAGTACTGGAACTCGGTGCGGCTCACGCGGTCTTCTACCGTGAGGTCCTGGAGCGGCTGGAGGAAGAGTTGGATGCCTTCAACGCCCTCGAGCTTGGGCTGCAAGCGGCGAATCACTTCGGTGGCGGAGATTTTGCGAACGTCGAGCGGCTTGAGGTTGATCTGGATGCGTCCTGAGTTGAGGGTGGTATTGGTTCCGTCCACACCGATGAAGGATGAGATGTTATCGACGGCTGGATCCTGGAGAAGGATATCGACAAGCTTCTGCTGGCGCTGGGCCATGCTGGCGAAGCTGACGGTCTGGGGGGCTTCACTGATGCCGAGAATTACGCCCGTGTCCTGGACGGGGAAGAAGCCCTTGGGAATGACAACGTAGAGCAGGAGGGTGGCCACCAGGGTGCCGATTGTGACCATGAGGGTGATGAAGCGATAGCGCAAAACAACCTGCAAGGTCCGGCCATACCAGGCGATGACGGAATTGAAGACCTTCTCCGACCAGTAGTAGAAGCGGGTCTGTTTGGCAACCTTCTTATCCTTGAGAATGCGCGAGCACATCATGGGCGTGAGGGTAAGCGAAACGAACGCGGAGACCAGGATGGTAACAGCAAGGGTGATGGCGAACTCGCGGAATAGCCGGCCCACCACATCGCTCATGAAGAGCAGCGGGATGAGCACCGCGATGAGGGAAACGGTAAGCGACATGATGGTGAAGCCGATCTGCTCGCTGCCCTTGAGCGCGGCGTGCATGGGGCTGTCGCCTTCTTCAATGAAGCGCGAGATGTTTTCGATCATCACGATGGCGTCGTCTACCACGAAGCCCGTGGAGATGGTGAGCGCCATGAGGGTGAGGTTGTTGAGGCTGTATCCGAGCAGGTACATGACGCCGAAGGTGCCCACGATGGAGAGCGGGACCGCGACCGAGGGGATGATCGTGGCCGCCAGGTTGCGCAGGAAGAGGAAGATGACCATCACGACCAGGGCGACTGTGAGCATGAGCTCAAATTCGACGTCCCTCACAGAGGCGCGGATGGTAATGGTGCGATCGGTGAGCACCTTGACCTGCACGGTGGCCGGCATACTGGTCTGCAACTGCGGCAGCAGCTTTTGGATGCGGTCAACAACGGCGATGATGTTGGCGCCGGGCTGGCGCTGGATATTGACGATGACCGCCGGCTGGCGCCCCATCCAGGCGGCCTGCTGAGAGTTTTCGGCGGCATCGACGATGGTGGCGACATCGGAGGCGCGGACCGCGGCCCCATTGCGATAGGCAATGACGACTGGCCCGTAATCGCTGCTCTTCAGCAACTGATCGTTGGCGCCGATGGTGTAGGACTGGCGGTTGCCGTTGAGGGTGCCCTTGGCCTGGTCAACGTTGGCCGCGGCGAGGGCGGTGCGCAGGTCTTCGAGGCTCAGGTTGTAGGCGGCCAACTGCGCTGGATTGGCCTGAATGCGAACGGATGGCTTTTGGCCTCCGGCAATGGAGACCATGCCGACACCGGTAACCTGGGAGATCTTCTGCGCCAGGTTGGTATCGGCCGCGTCCTCAATCTTGTCCAGCGGCAATGAGTCGGAGTAGAGCGCCAGCGTCATGATCGGCGCATCCGCGGGGTTGACCTTGCTGTAGATGGGCGGATTCGGCAGATCGGTTGGGAGGAAGCTGTTGGCCGCATTGATGGCCGCCTGCACTTCCTGCTCGGCCACGTCAATGTTCTCGTCCAGATTGAATTCAAGAGTAATGACCGAGCCGCCGCCGCTGCTGACCGACGTCATTTGCTTGAGGCCCGGCATCTGGCCAAACTGGCGCTCCAGAGGCGCCGTGACCGAGGAGGCCATCACCTCAGGTCCGCCACCGGGGTAAAAGGTGAGTACCTGGATGATCGGATAATCCACTTCGGGAAGGGCGGAGACCGGCAACTGCAGATAGCCCACAAAGCCAGCCAGCAGGATCGCCGCCATCAGCAGCGACGTGGCAACCGGGCGCAGAATAAAGGGCCGGGAAGGACTGAGGCTCACTGCTGTTCCCTCTTAGGATGCTTGCTGTCGGAGTTGGCGCCGGAGGATGAAGCTGCGCCCGCTTGCGTACCGGACTGCGGAGCTGCGGAGGAGCGGGTGAACGGACCGCTTGCCTGGCCCGATGCTTGACCTGCGCCGTGGCCTTGTCCCTTTTGAGATGCGGACGAGCCGCCGCCTTGGCCACTGCCGCCCTGGCCCGCTCGCTGGTGTGCCGTGGTCGCGATCACGGTCTGTTTGTCGCGGAGCCGGTCCGCTCCATCCACCACCACGCTCTGCCCCTTTTGCAGGCCGCTATCCAGGATGGTTACCTGTCCCTCCGCCAATGCCACATTTACGGGCTGAATCCGGGCAGTCGCAGTTCCGTTCGCATCGGTATCGACGACCCACACATACGATCCCTGCACGCCGCTCTGGATGGCCGAGGACGGCACTACGATCGCATTGGGCCGGGTTTCCAGCACCAGGTGGATATTGACGAACTGGTTGGGAAACAGCGACTCGTCCTTGTTGTCAAAGACAGCCTTCAGCTTGTCGGTTCCCGTGGTGGTGTCGATCTGGTTGTCGGCGGTGAGCAGCAGCCCGCTGGAGAGCTGTTTCACGTCGTCCCGGTCATAGGCATCCACGGGCAGACGCCTCTCCGCGCCCAACTTGTGCAGCACCTCGGGGAGCAGATTCTCGGGCAGAGTGAAGTAGACGGCGATGGGTTCGAACTGGTTGATGATGACCAGATTGGTGGTGTTGGCGGTGATGATATTGCCGGGGTCCACCAGGCGCAGGCCGATGCGGCCGTTGATAGGCGACTGGATTGAACACCAGTCGAGCTGCAACTGGGCGGCTTCAACGGCAGCCTTGTCGGCCTCGATGGCGCCCAGGTACTGGCCCTGGGTGGCTGCATCCGTGTCCAGCGTCTCTTTGGAGGTGACGCCTGCGTCGTAGAGCGCCTTATAGCGAGCATATTCCGCCTGGGCGTCCTTGAGCAGCGCCTCATCGTGCGCCAGGGTGCCTTTGGCCTGGTCGAGAGCGGCCTTGTAGGGCCGGGAGTCGATCTGCATGATCGTCTGCCCCTGCTTCACCTGTTGGCCCTCAGTGAACTTGACCGGCAACAGCTCGCCGCTGACACGTGCCTTCACCGTGACGCTCATGTAGGGCGTGACCGTGCCCAGTGCCGTGAGGAAGATCGGCATGGGCTGCTGCTGAGCGGCGGTCACCTGCACGGGAACGGGCCGGCTCTGCAAGGCTGCCGCCTGGCTGGCGGTGCTTGCCGCAGCCTGCTTCTGGTTCTGATAGATGCGCCAGACGATAAAGGCCAACGCGCCCACCAGCACCACATAAATGAGGATGCGTATCCAAAAACCCTTGCGCGCGGGCGGCTGTTCAGAAGCGCCGATTGTGGACAGATTGGATTCTGGAATGCCTTCGATAGACATGATTTCGTTTCCCGTCGTATTCAATTTCAATGGTATGAACGCCCAAAAGGGCCAAATGCGGTCCCGCCGGGCAAAGGTGATGCTGCCCGTTTACGTTTAAATGGACGCTGCCGTTTCAGAGGAAGTTTCGCTCGCTCCGTCGCGGTTCAGGGACAGATCTTCCAAAGAAATAGCTTGGAACTTACACCCATGTTGGATGCAAGCCGCAATCATTGTATGCGAAACGGGCGCTGCCGGGTAATGTCGGCTCGCCAGGCAACCAGGTGCACCAGATATGCATCGCCGGAGGCGTGGCGTTCCTTGGCGAACTACCGGCCAATTGGGCCAGGCCTCGACACCCGAGGAGAGCGGAGCACTCGGCGAATGTTGCGGCGTTTGAGGTTCGACAGAAGTGGATTGCTCTTGCCGGGACAACTTCATGCGGACGCACCGGTCGGGACCTCAGCCGGTTTGTGCCGA
>Ga0182013_10004500_pt1 | contig 16691 bp, 13 predicted proteins | sample 612S2MmetaG_FD_120487 | JGI IMG/M metagenome (GOLD analysis project Ga0182013, IMG submission 120487) | Permafrost microbial communities from Stordalen Mire, Sweden - 612S2M metaG | ecosystem: Environmental > Terrestrial > Soil > Wetlands > Permafrost | place: Sweden: Stordalen | collected...
CAGGCCGAGCGGATCGGGATTGACGTTCGGCAGGGGCTCGACCAGCCGCACCATGTCGTAGCCCACCGCGCCGAACACGCCGGCCGCCATAGGCGGAAGCTCAGCGGGCATATTGATGCGTGAACGCGCGATCAGGCTGCGCAGGGAATCCAGCGCGCTTTCGCTTTCAGACTGGAAGGCGCCCGTTTCCAGGTCGTCGCCCTGGCTGACCTCGGCCTTGTCGCCGAAACAGCGCCAGATCAGGTCCGGCTTCATGGCGAGGATCGAGTAGCGGCCGCGCCAGGCGCCGCCTTCCACCGATTCGAACAGGAAGGCGTAGGGCTGGCCTTGGGCAAGCTTCAGATAGGCGGACACCGGGGTTTCCAGGTCGTCGACCAGGCGCAGAAACACCGCCTGCGGCTGGCCAGCCTCGTAGGTCGCCGCGAAAGTCGTAAAGTCGGGCTGGACCTCGGCGTTCTGGCTCATTGGGCCTTGGTCGCGGGCGAGGGGGATCCGGCGGCGGCTCTGCCGAGCGGGGTGGGGGCGTCTGCGGATGCGCCAATGGCCTGACGCGCCAACTGAATATTGACGCGAGCCTTCAGTTTGGCCTGGGCGTAGGCTCCGCTTTCGTCGTTGAGCTCATCGAACAGGGCGCGGGAAAGCTGATTCTGTAGGGCATCGACGCTCTGACCGGCAATCTGGGCCGAGGGCGGCTGGATGGCGGTCACCTTCACCACCGCGCCCCCGGAGGTGAACATGTCGCCGACCTTGGCCTGGAAGATCTGCCCCAACTCCTCTTGCGACAGCCCGCGATTCGCCTGGGCTTGCTGGCGGGTGATGGCGGCCTGAACCACTTTGGAGCCGACCGAGGCGGCCACGGCTTCCATGGTCTCGCCCTTTTTCATGCGCGCGATCAGGGTGTTGAGCTTGGCCGACATGCGCTTACGCAAGTCCAGGGCCTGGAAGTACTGAGTGAGTTGCGGACGGACCTTTTCCAGGGTCGGGGGTTGAGGCGGAATGATCTTGTCGGCGCGCAGGACGAAATACTCGCCCTTGTCCTCCTGCACCACGTCGCTGTCGGCGCCCTGCGTCAGCATGAAGCCTTCGCCGAGCAGCTTGGGCGACAGCCCCAGTGACTTGCCCTGTGCGTCCTGTCCCTGGGCGGTCACCGGCCCGAGCGACGTGGCGGCGACGCCGGCCGCCTTGGCCGCATCGAGGATGTTCGCGCCCTTGTCGTGGGCGTCCTGGAATTGCTGGCTCTCCGCATAGGCCTTATTGGCGGCGATCTCGGCCTTGACCTCTTGCTCGATCTGCGGCCGTGCCTCATCAAGCGTGACTTCGCGCCCGGGAGCGACCTTGAGTACCTTGACTACGGCCAAGCCCAGCTGGCCCTGGATCGGACCGGACACCTTGCCCTCGGCCAGGGCAAACGCCGCGTCCGCGACTTTCGGATCGGCGATCCCGGCCTTGGGCTGATCGACATAGTTGACCGGCTCCACGCCCGCGCCCTTGGCCACTGCGGCGGGATCGGCGCCGGCGGAAAGCTTGGCCGCCATGGCCGAGGCGTCGGCGAGAGACTTGGCCGGAAGCTGAACGATGGTGCGCTTTTCAGGCGTGGACAGGGTGTCCTTGCGGAAGTCATAGCGCTTCTTCACCTCGGCCGGATCGGCTGTGAGCGTCGGCGCCAGCGCCTTGGCGCTGAAGCGCACCAGGGTGAAAACCCGTGTCTCCGGCGTGGTCAAGGCCTGGACGTTGGCGTTCATCAGAGACTTGAGCTGATCGTCGCTGGGGGACGCTGGGGGCCCCAGCGTCTTGGGGTCCAGCAGGACATAGCTGAAGGCGTGCGTCTCGAACTGAAAGTCGGTGATCGCAGCAGTCATCAGGCGCGGGACCCGAAGGCCCGCCGCCAGACCGGCTTGGAGATGGTTGGCCGCCGCCTCGTCGCGCAGCTCGCTCTGGAACACCTCGGGCGTCAGTTGGTTGTCGGCCAGGCGCTGCACATAGGTCTTCTGGTCGAACTTGCCGGTGATGGGATCGAAGAAGGCCGTGATCTTCTTAATCTGATCCACCAGGATGTTGTCGGATGGAATGATGCCGTCGCGGCGCAGCGCCTCGGCGAGGGATTCGCGTTTGGCCAGGGATTGCAGGACCTGCTGGTCCATTCCCTGAGCGACCATCTCGTCGACGGTCAGGGTTTGGCCCTGTTGAGCCAGGCGCTGACGATCACCATCGAACTCGCGCTTGAACTCCCTGGGACTGTACACCCGCGAGCCGGCGGTGATGATGGCCTGGGGCGTGAACAGGCCCGAGAGATTCGCCCGAGTGTTGCCGACCAGCAGAAGCCCGCCGACTAGGGGGATCCCGATAATGATCCACACGATCTTGGACTGCGATAGGGTGCGGAAGAAGGCGAGCATTAAGGCGTCCTTGGCGGCCGGGGCTGAACCCGCGCGGTATAGGGCGCCCGTTCCCTCCACAGCAAGGATAACAGCGTCGCCGCGACGAGAGGTCAGGTGACAGACCTCCGCATTTGCCTTAGCTGAGCCTTCACAACAGCCGCCTCGACGGAAAAGAATGAGCGTTGATCAGCCCCTGATTGTTGGCAATTGGAAGATGTACGGCCTGGCGGACTCCCTGGCCGAGGCGTGCAAGGTGGCCCATGCGCTGGCCGACCGGCCCAGCCGGGCGCGCGTCGGCCTTTGCCCGCCGGCGACCCTGATCGAACGTATGGCCCGGGCCCTGGCCGGATCGGTCGTCATCGTGGGCGGCCAGGACAATCACATGGAGGAGGACGGCGCCTTCACCGGCGACATCAGCGCTACGATGCTGGCCGACGCCGGCGCCAAGCTGGTGATCATCGCCCACTCCGAACGGCGCGTCTGTTACGGAGAAAGCGACGCCCTGGCCGCCGCCAAGGCGCAGGCGGCCGCCATGGCGGGGTTGGAGCCGATTGTGTGCGTGGGCGAGACCCTGGTCGAACGGCAATCGGGCCGAGCGTTGGAGGTGGTGCGCAGCCAGGTGTTCGGCTCCCTGCCGGATTACCTCAAGGGACGCCCCTTCGCCCTGGCCTACGAACCGTTGTGGGCGATCGGCACCGACATGACCCCAACCGTGGATGAGATCGTGCAGACCCACACGGCCTTGCGCCAGGCGATGGTCGAGCGCCTGGGAGAGGCCGGCAAGCGGGCCCCGATTCTGTACGGCGGGTCGGTCAATCCCAAGAACGCGCATGAGATTCTGCACGCCCACGAGGTCGGCGGCGCCCTGGTCGGCCGGGCTTCGCTCCGGGGCGAGGACTTCCTGGCCATCATCCGCGCCATCGACTGACGCTTCAGGACCTTTGCGCTGGAAGGCGGTTGGTGTTAGACCGGCCGCCGATTTTTGAAGCTTTCGTTTCGGGAACCCGAACCCTTGTCCATCCTGGCTAACGTCCTTCTGATTGTGAACGTTTTCGTCTGCATCGCGCTGATCGCCATCGTGCTGGTGCAGCGCTCGGAGGGCGGCGCGCTCGGTATGGGCGGCGGCGGCGGGTCCGGGGGGGGCTTCATGACCGCCCGCGGCGCCGGCGATCTGCTCACCCGCATGACCTGGATCCTGGCCTTCGTGTTCTTCTCCCTGGCCATCGCCCAGACCCTGCTGATCGGCCGCGCCCACGGGCACTCCTCGATCGTGGATCGTCTGAACGCTCAGAGCCTGGATTTCTCGACTCCGGCCAAGCCGCAACCGGCCCGGCCCGCCACGGCGCCTCCGGCCTTGCAGGCGCCGCCCGCGGCCGTCGCGCCGGGCGTGCAGAACGCGCCGCCGGCGCCGGTCAATGCGGCCAATCCCTTCGCCGGCCTGTCTGCGCCGCCAGCCGCCCAACCGGGTCCGGCCCAGCCTGCGCAGAAGAAGCCCTGAGGTGGGCTCGCGTGGGTCGGGAAAACCGGCGGCCTGGCCCGAATCACTGCTAACCTAGCCAGCCATGGCCCGGTACATCTTCATTACCGGCGGCGTCGTTTCCTCTCTTGGGAAAGGCATCGCCGCCGCAGCGCTTGGCGCGTTGCTGCAAGCGCGCGGCTATAAGGTCCGCCTGCGCAAGCTCGACCCCTACCTCAACGTCGATCCGGGCACGATGTCGCCCTATCAGCACGGGGAGGTGTTCGTCACCGATGACGGGGCCGAGACCGATCTGGACCTGGGTCACTACGAGCGCTTCACCGGCGTGTCGGCCACCAAGGGCGACAACATCACCACTGGCCAGATCTACAAGACCATCCTGGAGAAGGAGCGGCGCGGGGATTACCTCGGCGCCACGGTCCAGGTGATCCCGCACGTCACCAACGAGATCAAACAGTTCGTTCTCTCGGATGCGGGCGATGCGGACTTTGTGCTGGTGGAGATCGGCGGCACGGTGGGCGACATCGAGGGCCTACCGTTTTTCGAGGCCATCCGTCAGCTCGGCAACGAACTGCCGCGTCGCCACGCCCTCTACATCCATCTCACCTTGCTCCCGTTCATCAAGACGGCCGGGGAGATGAAGACCAAGCCGACCCAGCACTCGGTCAAGGAGTTGCGCTCCATCGGCATCCAGCCGGACATCCTGCTGTGCCGCTGCGAGTTGCCGATCCCCGCCGAAGAGCGGCGCAAGATCGGCCTGTTCTGCAATGTGCGCGAAACCGCGGTGATCCAGGCGATGGATTCCGACAACATCTACGGCGTGCCGCTCGACTACCACGAGCAGGGTCTGGACCGCGAAGTGCTGGACGCCTTCGGCATCGAGAACCCCCCGGCGCCGGACCTTGCGGCCTGGCAGGAAATCTCCAGCCGCATCACCAATCCCGATGGGGAGGTGACCATCGCGGTGGTGGGCAAGTACACCGTGCTCAAGGACGCCTATAAGTCGCTGATCGAGGCCTTGGCCCACGGCGGGGTGGCCAACAACGTCAAGGTCAAGCTCGACTGGGTGGAATCCGAAACCTTCGAGGGCGATCCTGGCGCCGCCACCGTTCGACTGGAGGGGGTGCACGGCATCCTGGTGCCCGGCGGGTTCGGCGAGCGGGGCGCGGAGGGCAAGATCCGCGCGGTGCAGTTCGCCCGCGAGCACAAGATCCCCTATTTCGGCATCTGCTTCGGCATGCAGATGGCGGTGATAGAGGCCGCGCGCAACGTGGCCGGCATCAAGGGCGCCTCCTCCACTGAGTTTGGCCCGGCCAAGGAGCCGGTGGTGGGCCTGATGACCGAGTGGGTGAGCGGCAACGAGCGCCATGTGCGCACCACGGGCGACAACCTGGGCGGCACCATGCGCCTGGGCGCCTTCGAGGCGGTGCTCAAGCCTGGCTCGCTGGTCAGCGAGATCTACGACGGCGTCACCATCTCCGAGCGCCACCGGCACCGCTACGAGGTCAATATCGACTACCGCGAGGCGATCGAAGGCGCAGGACTGAAGTTCTGCGGCCTGTCGCCCGATGGCGTCCTGCCCGAGATCGTCGAGCGCGAGGATCACCCCTGGTTCGTCGGCGTGCAGTTTCACCCCGAACTGAAATCCCGGCCCTTCGCGCCGCACCCCCTGTTCCGCAGCTTCATCGCCGCGGCCAAGGAGCAGAGCCGGCTGGTTTAGGGGGCGATCGCGAGCAGGGCGTCGCACGCGGAGCCTTTACGGGCTCAAGCGACGATCCGTGCGTCACGAAGCCCACGAAGATCATCCACGGCGCGATACTTGGAGCCGCGGTCATACCGCTCGTTCCGGTGGACCTCGCGCTCAAGGCCAAGGTTGACTAAAAAGTCATTTATGACTATATCGTCATCCACGGTATGGCTTTGGATGATTTGCGCAATGCCTGAGGAGCATGACGTCGTTGTAGCCGGGTGCGGTCCCGTTGGGCTGTGCATCGCGCTGCTTCTGGCGCGCCAGGGGCATAGGGTCGCCGTCGTCGAGCGCCACCTGGCCATCTATGCCTTGCCCCGCGCCATCGCCTTCGACCACGAGATCGCCCGCATCCTCCATGGGCTCGGTTTAATGGAGCCGATGAAGCCGCACCTCGCCGCGCCAGGCAAATATCAGTGGCGTAACGCGAACGGCGAGACCCTGTTCGTGATCGACTGGAGCGAAGACGCCGTCAGCGGATTCCGGAATTCCTATTTCTTCAGTCAGCCGAAACTTGAGCAGGTGATGAACGCCGCCGCCCAGGCGAATCCGCTCATCACCATCCATCGCGGCTATGAAATGATCGGCTTCCGGCAGGACGAAGAGGGCGTTTCGCTCACGGCCCGCAGGGTTGCCGCAAGCGATAGCGAGTTGACCCTGTGCGGGCGCTATCTGATCGGCGCCGACGGCGCCAACAGCGGCGTGCGCGCCGGCATGGGAGCAAAGCTCACCGACCTCGGGTTCGAGGCCGACTGGCTGGTGGTCGACGTCCTGCCGCTCCCCGGCGAACGCCTGCCGTTCGACGACGACCTTGCGATCCAGATCTGCGATCCCGCGCGACCCACGACGATGATTTCGGGCGGCCCCGGGCGCCGTCGCTGGGAGTTCATGGCGCTCGAAGGCGAGACGCTCGCCGACCTCAATTCCGATGAGCGCGCTTGGGAATTGCTCCGACCGTTCGGCCTGACGCCGCAAAACGCCCTTCTCGAGCGCCATGCGATCTACACATTCCGTGGCGCCGTCGCGGACCGCTGGCGGCAGGGACGAGTATTTATTGCCGGGGACGCCGCCCACCTGACCCCGCCCTTTGCGGGACAGGGCCTGTGCGCCGGATTTCGCGACGCCGCGGCGCTGGCCTGGCGCCTGGATCTCGCGCTTCGGGGGCTGGCGAGCGAAGCCATGCTGGCAAGCTATGGCGCCGAGCGTACAGAACATGCCCGCGCCTGGATCATGAATGCGATCGACCTCGGTGAGGTGATCTGCGTCCTCGATCCAGCGGTCGCAGCCGAGCGCGACGCTCGCATGCTCGCAGCGCGCGCGGCCGGTGCGACGCCGCCTTCGTCGCTCATTCTGCCTCGGCTCGGGCCAGGCATGAGCCTGCCGGATCAGGCGGGCGGCGCGCTGGGTCATGGCGGCGCGCTGCTCAAGGAGGGGCGGCGGGCGCACATCGACGATTTGCTGGGCGGCGGCTTCCAGCTCATCTCCCGGCTCGGCGATCCCGCCTCGACCTTATCGCCGGCCGCCTATTCGCTTTTCGCCGCGCTCCATGGCGTCAGCGTTGACCTCAGTCCCAGCAGTGCGATCCGCGACATCGACGGCGTCTACACCCGCTGGTTCGACAAACTGGACGCCGACACCGTATTGCTACGACCTGACTTCTACCTGTTCGGCGCCGCCACAGGGAAAGCCGGGGCCGAGGCGCTGATGCAGGCTTTTCAATCGTTTGTGACCGTATCGCGTACCCCTGACCCATCACACAATGAGGCAAATCCTATGTCCGTAACCGAAGAAGGCCATCGTGACGCGTTACTGGCTAAGCCGGGCGTCCGGCCCTCAAGTCTGGCTCATGTCGTCCTGCGCACCACCCGATACGAAGCCATGCGCGACTTCTATCTGCAGCTGCTTAACGGACGTGTGACGCATGAGAACGGGACGGTCTGCTTCATGACCTATGACGAGGAGCATCACCGTGTCGTCGTGATCGACATGCCGCATCTTGCGCCGGTGCAACCGAAGGCCAGCGGCCTGGAGCACTACTCCTTCACCTACGCTTCGATGGGTGAATTGCTGGGCAACTATGCGCGCCTCAAAGCGGCGGGCATCCTGCCGGTTTGGACGATCAACCACGGTTTCACCACGTCGATCTACTATCGCGATCCGGACGGCAACATGATCGAGACGCAGTTCGACAACATGACGAGCGAGGAGGCGAATGCGTTCATGCACGGCCGCTATTTCGCCCAAAACCCCATCGGCGTGGATTTCGACCCGGAAGTCCTCTTGGCGCGATACCGAGCGGGCGATCCGCTGGACGCGCTCATCCAGTTCCGCTCGGCGCCCTATGCGGACGGCGTGGAGCATATCCGTCCCGCCTCGGTGGGCTCCTATGACGGCGAAGGCGCTCTTCTCTAGGGTGGCGATTCAGAAATCCGCCTGCGGCTTGTGGAGAGCGCGGAGCGAATTTCTAAATCTCAAGCCGCACTAGAAATGTATGATTCCAGTGTGCTGGATATGGCGGACGAGCGGTGACGGTGAATGACCAACCTCGATATCCGCGCGTGTTTTCTCGGCGACAGCTTCACCTTCGGCCAGGGCGATGACACCGGCCTAGGCTGGGTTGGGCGGGTGCTGGCGGCCGAGCGTGGCCGGGGCGTGGAGCTCACGGCCTACAACCTCGGTATTCGCGGCCAGACCGGCGCGCAGATCGCCGAGCGGGCCAGCGCAGAAGTCTCTACCCGGTTGACCGATCGGGGCGACCGTCGCGGGGTGGTGATCTGCTTTGGGGCCAATGACATTTACCTGGGCCGGCCACAGGCGGAATCGGTTCTGGCCATGGCCGGTCTGCTGCGCTGGACGCAAGGGGAGGGCCACACGGCCTTCGTGGTGGCCGCCCCGCCCATGGCGGAGCCCTTGCTGGATGCCAAGCGCGCGGCGTTGAAGGACTCTCTAGCGCAGGTCTGCCGTGACTTTGCCGCGCCGATACTGGACCTGCCCGGCGCCGTGGCCGATTGGTCGGCCTGGCATGCGGAAGCGGCGGCCGGCGACGGGGCGCATCCCAACGCCGAGGGCTATCGCCGCGTGGCCGAGGCGTTCGGGCGTTGGGCCGAGTGGCGTGAGTGGATCGAAAAGGACTGAACCACGAAGGCCCCCAAGGGCGTCTTTCCCTTTCCGACATCCCACGGTCGGCTGAAGGCCAATCCCCGGGTCAAGCCCGAGGAGGGCGGTGACGATGAATTTTTTGCCTTGGTGTTCTTGGCGGCCTTGGCGGTTAAATCAGACCTGCGCGCCGACCTGCGCCAGTCCGCTTGAATTCCGAACGTGTTTGCGTCATACACCGCCGCTCACGTCGGCCGCCGCCAGATTTCCAGTTTGGCGCGGCCGCAGTCATTTACGCCCCAATAGCGCTCCAAGAGACTCCCATGGCCGTTCCCAAGCGAAAGACCTCGCCCTCGCGTCGCAACATGCGCCGCTCGCATCACGCCCTGGGCGCCAATAGCTTCGTCGAAGACAAGGAAACCGGCGAGATGCGCCGGCCGCACCATGTCGACCTGAAGACCGGCATGTACAAGGGCCGTCAGGTTCTGGACATCAAGGAAGACTGACGTCGCCACACGGCGGCCGGTCCTCGGCTTCGCAGCTTTGCGGATCGCGAGCCGAGGATAACATTTTCAAACGCAAGCGCGTGGGCTAAGGCTCGCGCGCTTTTTCTTTGGCGACTCCGCCAGCCACACTTGAGAGCATTCCCATGACCGAGATCATCGACATCGTCGCCCGTGAAATTCTCGACAGCCGAGGCAATCCGACGATCGAGGTGGATGTTGTGCTGGAGGACGGCGCCTTCGGCCGGGCCGCTGTGCCCTCCGGCGCCTCCACCGGCGCGCACGAGGCGGTGGAAAAGCGCGACGGCGACAAGAGCCGCTACGGCGGCAAGGGCGTGCTCAGGGCCGTCGCCGCGGTCAATGGCGAGATTCTTGACGCCCTGGGCGGGGTGGACGCCGAAGACCAGCGACGGCTGGACAATCTGTTGATCGAGTTGGACGGCACGCCCAACAAAAGCCGGCTCGGGGCCAACGCCATCCTTGGCGTCTCGCTCGCGGCGGCCAAGGCGGCGGCGGAATCGTCGTCCCTGCCGCTCTACAAATACGTGGGCGGGGTCAATGCCCGCATCTTGCCGGTGCCGATGATGAACATCATCAACGGCGGCGCCCATGCGGACAATCCTATCGATATCCAGGAATTCATGATCCTGCCCACCGGGGCGGACACGTTTTCGGACGCCCTGCGCATGGGCGCGGAAATCTTTCAGAGCCTCAAGGCCCAGCTAAAAAAGGCCGGCCACAACACCAATGTGGGCGACGAGGGCGGCTTTGCACCCAATCTCGCCTCCGCCGTGGCGGCCTTGGAATTCATCGTCAAGGCCGGCGAGGGCGCCGGCTACAAGGCGGGCAAAGACTTCGTGCTGGGCCTGGACGTGGCCTCTACCGAGTTCTTCAAGGACGGCAAGTACCACCTGGAGGGAGAGGGCAAGACGCTGGATCGAGCCGGCATGGTCGACTACCTAGCCGGCCTGGTTGGCCAATTCCCCATCGTCTCCATCGAGGACGGGATGGCCGAGGATGATTTCGAGGGCTGGTCGCTGCTGACCAAGGCCCTGGGCGGCCAGATCCAGCTGGTGGGCGACGATCTGTTCGTCACCAACCCCGCGCGCCTGCAGCAAGGCATCAAGGACGGCTTGGCCAACTCCATTCTGGTCAAGGTCAACCAAATCGGCACCCTGTCGGAGACCTTGGACGCGGTCGATATGGCTCACCGCGCCGGCTACACGGCGGTGATGTCCCACCGCTCGGGCGAGACCGAGGATTCCACCATCGCCGACCTAGCGGTGGCCACCAACTGCGGTCAGATCAAGACCGGCTCCCTGGCCCGCTCCGACCGTCTGGCCAAGTACAACCAGCTGCTGCGCATCGAGGAACAACTGGAAGACCAGGCCATTTATCCTGGGCGCGCGGCGCTCAAGGGGCGGTAGAACTCAGATATGTCGACCATCGACCCAGCCGGCGCCTTCCCCCTCGGCGACCGCACCGTCAAACGTCTGGGCTACGGCGCCATGCAGTTGGCGGGTCCAGGCGTGTTCGGCCCACCCAAGGACCGTGACGGCGCCTTGGCGGTGCTGCGCGAAGCGGTTCGGCTGGGCGTGGACCACATAGACACCAGTGACTTCTACGGCCCGCACGTCACCAACCAACTGATCCGCGAGGCGCTGGCGCCCTATCCGGACGATCTGGCCATCGTCACCAAGATCGGCGCCCGGCGCGGCGCCGACGGGTCGTGGAACCCGGCTTACTCTCCTGAGGAACTGACCCAGGCGGTGCACGACAATCTGCGCAACCTGGGCCTGGACGTGATCGAGGTGGTCAATCTTCGCATCATGTTCGACATCCATGGCCCAGCCGAAGGGTCGATCGAGGCGCCGCTGACAGCCCTGGCCGAGCTACGGCGCCAGGGCCTGGTGCGGCACATCGGGCTGAGCAACGTCACCCCCGCCCAGATCGCCCAGGGGCGCGGAATCTGCCCGATCGTCTGCGTGCAGAACCAATACAACCTCGCGCATCGGGCCGACGACGCCCTGATCGACGACCTTGCCCGTGACGGCGTCGCCTATACGCCGTTCTTTCCGCTCGGCGGGTTTAACCCGTTGCAGTCTTCCACCCTGTCGGACGTCGCTACGCGCTTGGGCGCCACGCCCATGCAGGTCGCGCTGGCCTGGCTGTTGCGTCGCGCACCCAATATTCTGCTGATCCCCGGCACATCGTCCATCGCCCACCTGCACGAAAACCTCGCGGCGGGGGCGCTGGTGCTGCCGGGCGACGCCCTCAAGGCTCTGGATGGCGCGGCGGCGGTCGGCGGGGCCTGACAGGCAAACGGCGCCGCATCAGACTTGGTTAACCCTGCCCAGCCAAAGTCGCCCCGAGAGTCGTTTTCCCGGAGCCGTTGAGCCGTGCTGGCCCGCCTCAGTTCTTATCTGCCCACCGCCATCCTCGCCTGCCTGATATTCTATTTTGGGTTTCAGGCGCTGACCGGGGACCGGGGACTTCTGTCGCTATCCGAGCGGAATGCGCATCTGGCGGCGCGCCGGACCGAGCTTGCCGGTCTACAGGAGCAGCAGCGTGTTCTGGACGCACGCATTCGCCTGCTGCGCGATGGTCAAATTTCGCGCGATCTCGTCGAAGAACGCGCTCGATACCTGCTAGGCTTCTCTGACCCAAGGGATTATGTGATCCGCACGCAACCGTGAATCCGATTGATTTGCGGTTACCCGGAATGGAGAGCTTGATGGCGCGTGCGCGCAAGAACGGGGTCGGAGGGCAAAAAGCCAACTCCCTCGCCGACAAGGACCGTTGGCTAAAATACTATCGTTCGATGCTGTTGATCCGGCGGTTCGAGGAACGCGCCGGGCAGTTGTACGGCATGGGTCTGATCGGCGGTTTCTGCCACCTGTACATCGGCCAGGAAGCCATAGCCGTGGGCATGGAATCGGTCAAACGCGCTGGCGATCAGATCATTACCGGCTATCGCGACCACGGCCACATGCTGGCCGCCGGCATGGATCCCAAGGAAGTCATGGCCGAATTGACCGGCCGGGCGGGGGGGTCTTCGCACGGCAAGGGCGGCTCCATGCACATGTTCTCGGTGCCCAATGGCTTCTTCGGCGGCCATGGCATCGTCGGCGCCCAGGTATCTTTGGGCACGGGCCTGGCCCTGGCCAACAGCTACCGCAATGACGGCGCTGTCTCTTACACCTACTTTGGCGATGGCGCGGCTAACCAGGGCCAGGTGTACGAGAGCTTCAACATGGCCGAGCTGTGGAGCTTGCCCGTCGTCTATGTGATCGAGAACAACCAGTACGCCATGGGCACCAGCGTGGAGCGTTCATCGGCCGAGACGCACCTTTATAGGCGCGGCCTGTCCTTCAACATTCCGGGCGAGGAAGTGGATGGCATGGATGTGGACGCCGTGGCCGAGGCCGGCGCCCGGGCGGCCGAACACGCCCGCACCAAAGGCCCCTACATCCTGGAAATGAAGACCTACCGCTACCGTGGCCACTCCATGTCCGACCCGGCCAAGTATCGGCCCCAGGGCGAGCTGGAGGAAGTGCGCAAGACGCGCGACCCTATCGACCATCTGAAGGCCAAGCTTGAAGGCGTCGGCCTCAAGGAAGAGGAGCTGAAGGCGATCGACGCGGAGGTGCGCCAGATCGTGCTGGATGCCGCCGAATACGCCCGCACCAGCCCCGAACCTGATCCATCCGAACTCTATACCGACGTCTATCTGGAGGCCGCGGCGCGATGAGCGTAGAAATCCTCATGCCGGCCCTCTCGCCCACCATGGAAGAGGGCAACCTCGCCAAATGGCACATCAAACCGGGCGACAAGGTCGAATCCGGCCAGGTGATCGCCGAGATCGAGACCGACAAGGCCACCATGGAGGTGGAAGCGGTCGACGAGGGCATCGTCTCCGAAATCCTGGTGCCGGAAGGCTCCGAGGGTGTGAAGGTCAACACGCCCATCGCCCGCCTGGGGACCGGCGCGGCCAACGGCAAGGCGCCTTCCGCTACGCCTGAACCGGCCGCGGCCAAGGCTTCCGAGCCGGCCGCGCTCAAGGCTGAGGTCGCCGCGCCGGTCGCCAAGGCCCCCGCCAAAGACCCGGAAATTCCCGCCGGAACCCGCCTGGTCAAGGTGACGGTCCGCGACGCTCTGCGCGACGCCATGGCTGAGGAAATGCGTCGTGACAGCGATGTCTTCCTCATGGGCGAAGAGGTCGCCCAATATCAGGGCGCCTACAAGGTCAGCCGCGATTTGCTGCAGGAATTCGGCGAGCGGCGGGTGATCGACACCCCCATCACCGAACATGGCTTCACCGGCCTGGGCGTCGGCGCCGCCATGGCCGGGCTAAAGCCCATCGTGGAGTTCATGACCTGGAACTTCGCCATGCAGGCGATGGACCAGCTGATCAACTCCGCCGCCAAGACGCTCTACATGTCGGGCGGCCAGATCCGCTGCTCGATCGTGTTTCGCGGTCCCAACGGCGCGGCCGCCCGCGTGGCGGCCCAGCACAGCCAGGACTATTCGGCATGGTACGCCAATGTGCCGGGCTTGAAGGTGATCGCACCCTACGATGCGGCCGACGCCAAGGGCCTGCTCAAGGCCGCCATCCGCGACCCCAATCCGATCATCTTCCTCGAGCACGAACTGCTCTACGGCCAGGAATTCGATGTGCCGGAGATCGAGGACTGGATCGTGCCGATCGGCAAGGCCAAGGTCCGCCGCGAGGGAACGAGCCTTACGATCACCGCGCACTCGCGCATGGTGGGGCTGGCGCTCAAGGCCGCCGAGGAGCTGGCCGCCGACGGGATCGAGGCCGAGGTGATCGACCTGCGCACCCTGCGTCCGCTGGATCACGGCACCATCGTGGAAAGCGTGAAGAAGACCAACCGCCTGGTCACGGTCGAGGAAGGCTGGGGTCCCATGGGCGTCGGCGCCGAAGTCGCCGCCCGGGTGGTGGAGCACGCCTTCGACTACTTGGATGCACCGCCTCTGCGGGTCTGCCAGGAGGACGTCCCCATGCCCTACGCCGCCAATCTGGAAGCGATCTCGCTGCCTTCGGTGGAGAAGATCGTGAAGGCGGCCAAGGCCGTCTGCTATCGCTGACACGGCCAGTTCGGACAAAACCATGACCGACATTCTCATGCCCGCCCTCTCCCCCACCATGGAAGAGGGCAATCTGGCCAAATGGCGCATCAAGGTTGGCGACAAGGTCGAATCCGGCCAGGTGATCGCCGAGATCGAGACCGATAAGGCCACCATGGAGGTGGAAGCGGTCGACGAGGGCGTTGTCTCCGAAATCCTGGTGCCGGCGGGAACCGAGGGCGTGAAGGTCAACGCCCTCATCGCCCGGCTGAAGGACGAGGGCGCTGCGGCGGGCAAGCCGGCGCTCGCGGCCCCGCCGGTCAAGGCCGAAGCCCCGCCCGCGCCGAAGTCTGAAGCGGCGCCGGCTCCCGTGGCTCCCACGACCGTCGCGTCGGCGCCGGCTGCGCCCAAGGCCTCCGGGGATCGGGTTTTCGCCTCGCCCCTGGCCAAGCGCCTGGCCGTTCAGAAAGGCGTGGACCTGAAGGCCGTGGCCGGCTCTGGCCCCCATGGGCGGATCATCGCCCGCGACGTGGAGCAGGCCAAGCCGGGCGTCGCTCCAGCTGGCGCAGCGCCGGCGCCGCAGCGCCAAGCCCTCAGCCTGGAGCAGATGGGCATCGCGCCTGGGTCCTACGACCTGGTCCCGCTGTCCAACATGCGCAAGACCATCGCGCGGCGCTTGACCGAAAGCTTCCGCGACATCCCGCACTTTCCCCTGTCCATCGATCTGGAGATCGACAGGCTGCTCGAAGCGCGCCAGCGCATCAACGGATCCCTGGGCAATGACGTGCGGGTGTCGGTCAACGACATCGTCATCCGCGCCGCCGCCCTGGCGCTGAAGAAGGTGCCCGAGGCCAACGCCAGTTACACGGCCGAGGGCATCGCCATGCATAAGCATGCCGACATCGCCATGGCGGTGGCCATCGACGGCGGGCTGATCACCCCGATCATCCGCGCGGCCGAGACCAAGGGCCTGGTGCAGATATCCAAGGAATCCAAGGATCTGGCCGAACGCGCGCGCACCGGCAAGCTCAAGCCGGAGGAATACCAGGGCGGCACCTTCTCGGTGTCGAACCTCGGCATGTTCGGCATCAAAAGTTTCGCCTCGATCATCAACGAGCCGCAGGGCGCCATCCTGTCGGTGGGCGCCGGCGAGAAGCGGGCGGTCGTGCGCGGCGATCAGATCGTCGCCGCCACGGTGATGACTGTGACCTTGACCTGCGATCACCGGGTGGTCGATGGGGCCATCGGCGCCCGCTGGCTGCAGGCCTTCAAGCCGCTGATCGAAGACCCCATCGTGATGCTGGCTTAGGAGGCTCCCGTGGATTTCGATGTTATCGTCATCGGCTCGGGTCCCGGCGGCTATGTGGCCGCCATCCGCGCCGCCCAACTGGGCTTCAAGACCGCCATCGTCGAGCGCGAGCTCCTGGGCGGCATCTGCCTGAACTGGGGCTGCATTCCCACCAAGGCGCTGCTCAAGTCCGGAGAGCTCTACGAACAGCTCGGCCACTTGGAAAGCTACGGCCTGTCCGTCACCGGCCGTTCCTACGACTTCGACAAGGTGGTGCAGCGCTCGCGCGGGGTGGCCAAGACCCTCAACGGCGGCGTCGCCTTCCTGATGAAAAAGAACAAGATCGAGGTGATTGAAGGGACGGCCAAGCTGGAAAAGAGCTCGCCCGCGCCCAAGGTCGTGATCGCGCTCAAGGCCGGCGGCAGCCGCACGGTGCAGGCCAAGAACGTGATCGTCGCCACCGGCGCGCGCGCGCGCGCCATCCCCTCCATCGGCCTGGAGCCGGACGGCGACAAGGTTTGGACCTATCGCGAGGCTCTGGTTCCCAAGTCCGCCCCCGAGTCGCTGATCGTGATCGGCTCGGGCGCCATCGGCATCGAGTTCGCCAGCTTCTTCCGCGCCCTGGGCTCGGACGTGACGGTGATCGAGGCCTTGGACCGCATCCTGCCGGTGGAGGACGAAGAGGTGTCCAAGGCCGCCCACAAATCCTTCGAGAAGCGCGGGCTGAAGTTCCGGGTCGCCGCCTCGGTCAAGAAGCTCACGAAAGACAAGAGCGGTGTCACGATTGAGCTGGAATCAGGCGGCAAGACCGAAAGCCTGAAGGCCGACGTGGCCATCGTGGCCGTGGGCATCGTGGGCAATGTCGAGAACCTGGGCCTTGAGGCCCTGGGCGTGAAGATCGAGAAGACCCACATCGTCACCGACGATAACGGCGCCACGGGCGTCGCGGGCCTTTACGCCATCGGCGATGTGGCCGGTCCGCCCTGGCTCGCCCACAAGGCCAGCCACGAGGGCATCCATTGCGTTGAGCACATCGCCGGGCTGAAGCCCACCAACCTGCACTCGCCGGTGCCGGGCTGCACCTATTCCACGCCCCAGATCGCCTCGGTGGGTC
>Ga0182013_10004502_pt1 | contig 16690 bp, 11 predicted proteins | sample 612S2MmetaG_FD_120487 | JGI IMG/M metagenome (GOLD analysis project Ga0182013, IMG submission 120487) | Permafrost microbial communities from Stordalen Mire, Sweden - 612S2M metaG | ecosystem: Environmental > Terrestrial > Soil > Wetlands > Permafrost | place: Sweden: Stordalen | collected...
GCAATCATCGCCGTAGGCGCGATGGATTATCCCGCCGAATATCGCGGCGTGGCGCCTGACACAATTACTTCCCTCGGCATCAGCAAAGTGATGTCGGTGACCTGCACCTACGATCACCGCGTGATTCAGGGCGCCGAATCCGGCATGTTCCTCGGCAAACTGCAGTCTCTGCTCGATGGCGCGGACGGCTTCTACGAAGAGATCTTCGAGGCCCTGCACATCCCGTACATGCCGGTGAAATGGTCTCCGGACGTTTCGGCCGATTCCGCGTCCGCCGCTGAACCCTCCATTGAAATCGTCAGGGAAGCGAAGGTTGCGCAATTGATCCATGCGTTTCGCGTCCGCGGCCACCTGATGGCCGACCTCGATCCGCTCGGCAAAGAACCTGCCTACAACGCGGAACTCGATCCGCTCACATACGGCCTTACCATCTGGGATCTCGACCGCCACTTCTACACCGGAACACTTCAGCATGCCTTCGGCGGCCGCAAACAGGCCACGCTGCGTGAAATGGTCGACACCCTCCGCGAAGCCTATTGCGGCAAGATCGGCTCCGAGTACATGTATATCCAGCGGCCCGAAGAAAAGACCTGGCTGCAGGAACGTATTGAACAACCGGCTGTACCGTTCTCCAATGAAGAGAAGCTCTGGATTCTGGAGAATCTTCTCGAAGCCGAAGAGTTCGAGCATTTTCTGGATCGGCGCTTCATCGGCCAGAAGCGCTTCTCGCTGGAAGGCGCCGAGACAACCATTCCGATCCTCGCCGAGTTGGCGAATCTCGCAGCCGATAACGGCGGCGAAGAACTGATCGTCGGCATGGCGCATCGCGGACGCCTCAATGTTCTCGCCAACATCATCGGCGAGCCGCTGGGTCAGATTTTTTCTGAGTTCGAAGGCAGTATCGACCCCGCATCCGCGCAGGGTTCCGGCGACGTGAAGTATCACCTCGGCGCCACCGGCACGCATGTCGCGCCCTCAGGCCACGAAGTCACAGTTTCGCTGGCAGCCAATCCCAGCCATCTGGAAGCCGTTAACCCGGTTGTCGAAGGAATGGTGCGGGCCAAGCAGGACGAGTTGGGCGACAACGACCAAAGCCGGATCATTCCGTTGCTGATTCACGGTGATGCGGCTTTTGCAGGTCAGGGTGTCGTGGCCGAAACGCTAAATCTTTCGCAGCTCGACGGATATTGCACGGGCGGCACGCTGCATCTGGTCATCAACAACCAAATCGGTTTCACTACCCTGCCCGATGCTTCGCGTTCCACCGCATACGCAACCGACATCGCGCGCATGGTGCAGGCACCGATCTTCCACGTGAATGGCGACGATCCCGAAGCTGCCATGCGAGTCACGCGGCTGGCGTTCGAATATCGCAGGAATTTCAAGCGCGACGTTGTCATCGACATGGTGTGTTACCGGCGCCATGGCCACAACGAAGCGGACGACCCGGCCTACACCCAGCCGATCATGTACCGCAAAATTCGCGCGCTGCCTTCCGCAGCTGTGCAGTATGGACAGCTTTTGACCTCCGCGAAAGTACTCGGCCCTGCTGGCGCGGACGAAGCTCGCAAAAAGGTAGCCGATCGTCTCAATGCCGCTTTCGACGCAAATAAAGCGGCTGGTCCGTGGCGTCTTCAGCCGGTGCCGAAACCCACGCCGGAAATCGATACGACCAGGATTTCGCGCAATCTCCTCGAAAAAGTAGTCGCAGGCATCACCACCCTGCCGCCGGAGTTTCATATTCATCCGAAGCTGGATGGATTCGTGAAGAAGCGGCGTGAGGCTCTGGCGAACAATGGTCAGATCGACTGGGCCTTTGCTGAGGCGATCGCGTTCGGTAGCCTGGTTCTGCAGGGAACGCCGGTGCGTTTGAGCGGACAGGACTGCGGACGCGGCACCTTTAGCCAGCGCCACCTTTCGTTCTACGATTTCGAAAACGGCCACCGCGAAATTCCGCTGCAGCATCTGGATGCGAACCAGGCCCGATTCGAAGTCTTCGACAGTTCGCTGAGCGAATTCGGCGTGCTTGGATTCGAATACGGCTACAGCGTTGCCGATCCTTACTCGCTGACTTTGTGGGAAGCGCAGTTTGGCGACTTCTCCAACGGCGCGCAGATCATCATCGATCAGTTCCTGACCACCGCCGAACAGAAATGGAGTCAGGTAAGCGGGCTCGTGATGCTGCTGCCGCATGGCTATGAAGGGCAGGGGCCGGAGCATTCCAGCGGGCGCATGGAGCGCTTTCTGTTATTGTGCGCCGAAGACAATATCCGTGTCGCGAACTGCAGCACGCCGGCGCAGTATTTCCATATCCTCCGCCGTCAGATCACTACACAGCGCAAGCCGCTAATCATCTTCACGCCGAAGAGTTTGTTACGGTCTCCGGTGGCCGTATCAAGTTTCGACGAATTGACGTCGGGCGAATTTCATCCGCTGATCGATGACACCATCGAGCCCTCGGGCGTGCGAAAAATCGTGTTCTCCACTGGCAAGATCTATTACGATCTGGCGGCGGCCCGCGAAGCGAAAAAGATCCAGGACATCGCCCTGGTGCGGATCGAAGAACTCTACCCCTTCCCGGACCGCCCGATGATCGATTTGCTGGCGCGCTATCCATCCAGCGCGGAACTGGTCTGGTGCCAGGAAGAACCGCGCAACATGGGCGCATGGCGATTCGCCTACGGATATTTCAAAGGCCTCGGCCACGTGATCGAGTACACCGGCCGCGCCAAGAACGCCAGTCCGGCCGCGGGTTCGGCGAAACGCCATGCGGAGGAGCAGAAGCGCCTGATCGAAGACGCTCTGAAGTAATCGACGGCTCAGTTATCGCCCGGCTTGCCAGCGCCGTCGATCACCAGGACGTCCATGTTGACCTTCCGTGGTTCCAGCCGCAACCCGAGTTGCTCCTGAATTGCGGTGAAGATATCCGGGTCGTCGGGATTCCCGTGCCAAATACCCTTGCCGCCTTGCCCGTCGAATTGTGTTTCATCGGGCTTCCACGCCAGATTGAAATCATAGATTCCAGCGAGCCCAGTCTGATCAATGACTGGACGGTCCAGAACTGCAACCTGCAACACCGCCGCGAGCCGCTCCATGGACGCATTCCTGCCGGGTATCCGGGGAGCATTCGGCAACGCGATGTTAAACCCGACGGGGCCGCCATCGTCGGGATGTCTCTCCCTGAGCTTCGGCCCGTTCTTTCCTGCCACCAATGCATATACGGCAATGTCTTTCCTATCGTGGTGAAGACTGAGCCGGAACCGGTCGGCGAGAAGAGCCTGCGTCATGAGCCGAAGCTGGTCAACTGTCGGCTTGTTCTCCGTGAATTTCGCCTCGACATCGTATTTGTCACCGTCGAGCCATTTCGGTCCGCCAACGATTTGGCTTCCATGCACGTTATAGGCGTATTTGATAAAGTCCTCCAGCGTGTAATTAACAGCGTTGAAGCTCTGCGCGGCGACGCGGACCCCCTTTCCCTGGCGTGCGGGATTCGCCGGCTTGACGGTGGCGACCTCAAACGTCTGCGCACAAGCAAAGGTGGCGGCTGCGAAGCCAATTGCAAGACGATTAGTCATGGAAACCTCGATGCACAATGTTCCTGGCATGTCGGGCGGGTTGTCAACCAGGTTGGACAACCCGCCCCACAAAAACTTAACTGGCGAGCGATTTCAGGTTCGCCAGCACTTCGTCCGGAACATTGAGGTTGTTCCGCATCCCTGTTCCCAGTTGGATCGAAGGCTTGTTGTCCCCGTGGAAGTCTGATCCGCCCGTGATTCCGAGCAGGAAACGTTCCGCAAGCGACTGGTAATACGACACGTTTTCGGGACTGTGATCGCTGTGATAAACCTCGATCGCGCGCAACCCGTAGCCAGCCAGGTCCTCCACATACTCTGCCAGTTTGGCCCAGTTGTTCTTCGCGACTCGAATCGGATGCGCCAGCGAAGGAATGCCGCCCGATTGCAGAACGCGCTCGAGCGCTTCTTCCATCGGCACTTCATGCCGCTGCACGTAGCCTTTTGCGGACTCGTCGAGATAGAGACGGAAGGCATCGTCTATATCCTTCGCATACCCTTTTTCAACGAGAACACGCGCGAAGTGCGGTCGCGCCGTCAGCGTTTTGCCTTTCGATTCGACTTCCTTGAGATCGATGTCGACACCCAGAGTACGAAGCTTCGCGATCAGGCGGACATTTCGTTCGCGGCGGTTTTCCTGCAGGAATTCAAGCCAGGCACGGAGATCGTCGGAGGGTTGAGCCTTTGGGAAGTAGCCGAGCAAATGAACCGAATTGCCCTGATAGCGGGTCGATAGTTCGATGCCGCAAATCAGTTCGAGTCCAGCGTCGGCCGCAAACGGAATCGCAGCATCGTAGCCTGAGAAGGTATCGTGATCGGTGATGGCAAGTGCGCTGAGGCCGATGCGCTTCGCCTCGGCGACCAGTTCCTCAGGAGTGAACGTTCCGTCGGAGCGATCAGTGTGACTGTGCAGATCGATCATGCGGCAGTAAAGCCTTCATGCTTCATGTGGTTGGGATCGATTGCAGGACTTCACGGAGCAGCACGTCGACGGTGCGTTCGGCGCGGCCATCGGCGCTGAAGTGGAGGCCGCATTCCTTGACAGCCTCTTCCGATTCCCACCACCAGCGGCCGGCACGTTCGTCCTCGCCCGCGACGATGGGACGGGTGCAGGGATCGCAGCCGATGCTGGTATAACCAGCGGCGTAGAGGGCGTGTTCGGGTAAGTCGCGCTGGCGGGTATAGCGGATTACGTCTTCGGTGGTCCAGTCGGCGAGCGGGCTGATTTTTACCTGTTCGCCGGAGCGGTCGAAGACCTCGATGGAGGCGCGCGATTTGGCTTGGGCGCGGCGGAGTCCGGTAAAGAAGGCGGCGATGCCTTTGAGGCCGAGCTTCAGCGGACGGGATTTGCGGATATCGCAGCAAAGCATCCGGTTCGGGACGCTTTCGCGAAAGAGATCGCGGCCGTGCAGTTCAACCATGGCATCGACTTCCCGCTGATCGGGCTTAATACGATGGACGACGATCGAGTAACGGTCTTCGATGGCTTCGATGATATGGTCGGTGGCGGGCGGAACGCGACCGGTGTCGAGAGTGAAGACGGGCGTTGCCGGCGCGATGCTCAGGACGAGGTCGGTGAGGGCGACGTCTTCGCGCTGGAAGCTGCTAAGGACGGCGAGGGATGGCCCGAACTCACGGACAGCATTGGAGATAATCTCCTGCGAGACTGCGACGACCGGATCCATTTATGTTAGGGGAATTGGATGAATGGAGCGGGAGACGGGATTCGAACCCGCGACATCGACCTTGGCAAGGTCGCACTCTACCAGCTGAGTTACTCCCGCTTGAGTGGAACTTCTAGTTTCTCGTGACCGGTGGTAGCCTGTCAAACCTTATCGTAGCAGGGTAGTGGCTCAGTTTGAACGTGAAGCGGGTTTAATGTCTGGCGGCTCAGCGACCATCCCGCAATCAATGCAGCGAAGGCCCTCCAGCCCTTTCCCTACCCAGGCGGTATGCCGACATCGCGCCCCGCAGCGATAACAGATTCCGGTTATGTTCCACTGGTGACCTTTGGAGCACTTCCCGAAGATGGACGAGAGCAGCGACCGCAGATTCATTTACTCGCCCTCGTAGGGGTCAAAGTCCAACCCGAATAGTTTCCCGATCCGGTTGAGTATTCGAGCACGGAGAGAAGTCTTCGGCGCACCCGATCCCGGCTGAACTTCGTCTTGCTTTCGAGCGGGTTTGAAACTGCGATGATCACAGACCTCGCAGCGCCACAGCAGGAAAAATGGGGCTGATCTCCTGAGGCGCTCTGAACCGCATTTGCTGCATCTCATTTGCCGAGTGTTAGCCACGATGGAACTCTCTGATGCTATCAGCACCATCAAGATAAAATAAATATGTCGGATTGATCAGGGTAACGAACGCGCTACGCTGGTTCAAGCCTCGGGCGAACTAATGTATCGAATCTTCTTTTTCAGCGCAGTAGTCTGCCCGCGATGCAAGTCCGCAGACATCGAGCGCGAGCGTCGGAACCCACTGGAGCGGCTGGCTATTTCTCTATTTCCGCATCGGTGCCGGTCATGCGGGCAGCGGTGGTACAAGTTCAGGCCAATCCCGAAGGGTTGAGTGTCGAGCGGTTACGTAGAGATTTACCGCCTATAGAACACTCCCTGGAAACGCTCAACGCTCCATACTTCAAGGAATTCATCGTTGATTACGATTACGACCTCTTTGTGAGGTGGCCGAACTTTGAGCAGATCAACTGTGATTTTCGGGAGGTCAAGTCGCCATTCCGGTGGGCCGGGCCGCAGGTTTGTTTCTTGGAGATCCAACCCGAATAGGGCCGAGGCATCATCGTCAAAACTAGAAGCCTTGCGCGGGCCAACAGTTGTCGGAATTGTAGATTTGCTCGTGCAGTTCCGTAAGCCTTGGATCAGCCTTTATATCTGAGTCCCTGATGACTCTGTAGCGGTCTTGTCCTCGCATCAAAAGAAAAACTGAGATCGGTTGCGTGCCTGAAATCCACGAGAGTTCATCACGGATATCCTTCGGAATGCCGACCCTGTTGTCGTCAACCGCCTTAAATTCCGCGTTTAGCTTTCTCGGTAGTGGCTCAGTTTGAATGTGAAGCGGGTTTATGAACCAGGGAATTGGAATACCATGGGGAGTATTTCATACCTCACGCCGCCGCGCGCACCGGGAGCGATCAAACGCCGGAGTAATTCTGAGCGTTTAATTTAGTGGATGCGCACGAATTTGTAGTGCATGAATTGAAGCGAGACAGCCGCCGCGCGGTTTAGTTTCCGACTGCCGTGATAATCCACGTTCCGATTGCCCCGGTCGAAGTCACCTGGACATTATGCGACCCGCCTTGGGCGACCGTCGAGCCAATCGTGGTGGAGTTAGCATTCGACACCCAGACGGTCATACCGGGATTGCCAGCGCTTGCCGAAGGAAGATTACCAACCATTGTCGGAAAGCTCTGAACCGTCCAGTCATACGCCGGGACGAAGCCAATAGTTCCGAGTGCCGCGCTGGCGCTGGTGGTGGCCTGTGTCATCGTCTCAGACGCCTGGAAGGTGCCAGAGACAATGGAAATCAGTGCTGTACTGCCCATGAGTGCGATCAAATGCCCGGTAGCAAAGCTTCTTCCGCCGGTAATCAGGTCCGCGGCGGGGGAGACGGCGAAGGTACCGGAAACGCTTCCGAGGGCCACGCTGATAATCGAACTGCCGGTAATCTTTCCGGCAACGGCTGTGTTGCCGCCGTAGATGTTGTTTCCATGACCTCCGCTGATATTGCTCCCCATAGTCAGCAGACCCTCGTAGGTGTTGTTGAACATCTTCACCCCATCGCATTGCTCAAGGTTGATACAGGCATACGCCTGCCCGTAAGGGGAAGTCCCAAGATTCCTGATGGTGTTTCCCTCAACCAGAGTGTCGTTTGCAAGGGTGTTGACTTCGATGCCGTAAGCCGTAAAGCCGGTTGTGGTGCCAGCGGCGAAAGTGATTACGTTATTCCTCGCCCTGAATGTGCCGGAGGCCGTGTCGCTGCCGGAATAGATTCCCCCGTAACTGGAGCCGTTGTCAGCCGCATACAGTCCGGGAGTCCTCGAAATGCTCAGATCGTGAATGTTCAAATCGTCGGAAAACACCAGAACCGGGGAACTGTTCGTCGCTTCTACTTCTGAAAATCGACTACTGAAAACTTCGGTTGAGCCAGGTGCGCCGTAGCCTGTGGACAGGTTTGTCGAGATCCCGGATGCCATACCTTTAACCACATTATTCGGACCCCATTTCCCGGCGCCGAAGAATGTATTGACAGCCCAATTCCCGGATATGTAGTTGTCGTGGAGATTAAAATTGCTGCTATAAATCTCCAGCGGATATCCATGGCCGTACATGCCGCCAGTGTTGTTTACTTTGCAGCCGCCGACTTCGATTGTATCGGTGGACGGATAGTGTCCCGAGTAGATGGTATTCATGCTCAGACCGGCCACAAATCCCCCGTCAGCCACGTTCGTGTTTTGGTTTATTGTGCAGTTAGTGACCTTAATATTTGTCGGCCCGCGATAGGTTGTTGGGAAGACTTCGATCCCGATTCGTGCCGTGTTTGTGATCGTAGCGTGGTCGCTGGAGAAATTCAATGTGTCCGATACACGCCAGCAATTATTGGATGTGAAATTCTGGCAGGTTTCGTAAGAGGACTGAATTGAATTATCTCCGTTTGAATAGTAGGCATAATCGTCCACGTTGTTTTGGAGTGTTCCGTTGCCGATAGCACTGTAGAGATTCTTATAGAAGTATCCCTGCGTCACGCCATGGGTATAGATGGCGATTCCGTGAATGTTTTGAAATGTGGAGTTGGTGACTTGGGGGTTAGTCACATTAAGCGCGCTTATCACTGCCGTTATGGAATAGGAGTGTTGTGAGAATTGACCGTCGAACGTACATCCGTCAAGCCAAAGGTTAGATGCCGTGACCGTTATCATAGTGACATTCCTCGCGCCTGCGTTAATTACCGCTCCCGGCTGACATTGGATCTTTACGTTGGCACGGGCAGCTGTCAAGGCGGGGGAAGAAACCGTTCCAACGGTGAATGTTCCTGACGGAATCACCAGAATGCCCCCTGCCGGGACTGAGTTTAACGATGTAGCCAGGTTCGGGCAGGCAGTGGAAAACCGGACGCACCCCGAAACTGCTGTGACAGCCGCGGGCTCATTGGAAAGTTGGATATCGTAGTTCGTCTGCTGCGCCATCGCGAGAGCGAAGAGAGTCAGCCCTGTAAGAATCGTTCGCCACTTCATCGCGTGCGCCTCTGGATCAATTTCCTGGTTCCTTCACGGCCCGCAGGCGCCGCATTGCGCCATTTACGGGCTGTTTGATTTGCCGATGGAAAAGGTTCATTCACGTTTCGCTATCGCGTTCCACCTCAACCATTGGCTCATAGTTTCCGGGTCTCAAGACGGGTAAAATTTGAGTCTGACGCCGCCTTCCATCTCTTGGATACCACACGATTGCTGTCCAATTCACGGCTAGCTTTTCGGCCCCGTCAATCATCGTGTTCTCTACCGGTGATTTTTCGCCTTCCGGTTACGAAAGCCACGCGATCCGCCATTCAAGCCGGAATTCTTCCAGTTGTGCAACTTCGTGATGCCACTCCGGCAAACATGAGCGCTGCCAACTTCTGCCGCTGAGTAGCACTACGAGTTAGGTCACGCTGCGTTTTGGACGACCAACTGAAATCCCAGTGAATTGACGCTGCGTTGCAAGGCCGACAGTTCCCTTTGCTGTCGGTGCAGTTCGAAGATCTCAGCTCCGCGATCGATCCATTGCTGACCCCGTGTGAGGAGCCGGTAGATTAGAGACAGGCCAGGTAGCGGGCCATGGCCTTAATCGCTTTGGAGCGCCCCCGGTCGGGTACGAAGATTCCGGTAGCGCGCTCCCGGATAGCTGTCACTGCGCAGCAGTGTCGAAGCGCCCATGCGCAGTACTGCAGACCTTCCCTCCGCTGATATCCCGCTTGGGACTCAGGTTCAGCCACGATGCGAAATGATACCCGGTGGGCCAGTTGCCTTTCAGATCCGGCCCCAACTCGGCGACAATCGTCTGCATCGTCATCACGTCAACGCCGGCGATTCTGGTTGCGTCCACGCCGCGCGCCCGAGTCAACTCCGCCGCCAGATCGAACGACTTCGGCGCGTTCCGGCTGGGTCTTTTGTTTTGCCGCTTTTTCTTCCGGTCCGGCTCCCCGCCGGAGACCGGATCCTGCGGTGCGGTGGTACTGTCGGCACTGCCAGCTGTAATCGACCGGTCCGGCAACGGCCTGCCGCAGTTCAAACAAAAGATCTTCCTGCCAGTTGCCTTCCAGACTGCGGGCGATCTTCCTCACTGGCCGCGATGCGGCGGTCCCGCAACGCCGCCAGCTTATAAGTGTCCCGTTCCCCCGCCAGAATGGCCCGTATGATGGCCTGCCCCGATGTCCCGCTGATATCGCTGATCCCGTTGGCCAGGCACGTTCATCCCGGCGAGCGCCTTCTGCATGTGCTGAACGCATCGACCGGCTTCCTGCACATGCCGTCCCGCAGCCGCCACACCGTCCGCAATGCCCGGATATTTTCCGGTGGCCGAAACGAGTTCCGTAACAGTCGATAAGTGTGTAATTTGCGCAACCACTCACATTCCTGAACGTCGGACTTGCGTCCCGGCACGTTTTGGGTATGCCGCGCATTCACCAGGAACACTTCCAGCCCATGCTTCAGCACGAAGTACAAGGCAGTCCAGTACACGCCGGTAGACTGCATGGCCACCGTCTTCACGCCACACGATTTCAGCCACTCCGCCAACTGGTTCAGCGCCCCGGTCCAGCTACCGAACTCCCGTACCGGATGCGGATCTTTTCCCGGCGCCACCGCCGCAAAATGGCTCTCGTTGCCGATGTCGATTCCCGCCGCATCCGGGTGTACAACATCCAGCCGCGGTGTCTCAGAGTTCAACCGCAACTCAAGATCCTTGCGCTGCTTGCGGTTCAGCTTTCCGCTCGTCAAACGCTCAAATGTCGACTGTTTCCGATCTCCTTTGCTCGCCATAGGTACCTCCCGCTAAGGTTGGGACCGGGCGCTCGCCGCCAGATTGTCCATCGCAGCAACCGAAGTCAGGCTGAAGTACGGGCACAAATGGCTCCAAAGTCGAGACGACCATAGCTTGCCGCGCCCCGTCACCCTTCAAGTTTGTATGAGATGCTCACTTCCTTCGAGGGAAGTTTCTGATTCCATCAACCCGTCCTCCTGGCGGGCCAGCGCTGAAGTCGCGGGTACCCTTACACCGGAGCGCTGCGGGGCATACGGTCAGTCAATATAGTAGTCGGACATCAGTTCGGTTGACCAGGCGGGTTGGGTCACTTGGCCGCGGGGGGCGAACTCTTTCATGTGCGGTTTGATGTCTATTACTGGCGTTCCGTCGATCGCGTCGAGTCCTTCCACTGTTATCGCCAGGCCTTCCACTTTTAATAGCCGGCAGACCGATATGCCGATTCGGTTGGGGCGGTTCTTGCCTCGTTGGGCGAAGATCCCTACTTTTGGCCAGTCGGCCCGGTTTCTTGGATGCCTTGCGGTAGTCTCGATCTTTTCGGGCGCTACGCCGTGAAAGAAATACACTACTTCGATATGCGAGAACGCGTCCAGGCCGTCCAGCGACTCTGGCTTGAATTGCTCGGCGTCGAGTTCGATCGTGGAGACTACTTTGCCCCAGTGATCGTCGATTGCTTCTTTACGCGGGGAATGAACCTGCCCGATGGGCTTGAGCTTGATTTCCGGCGGCATGGATTCCAGGATCGCATATGCGCTCTTCCACGATCTTGCCGTCGAACATGTGAATGCTGCGTTGCGCGAAGTTGGCGTAGCGCGGGTCATGAGTCACCATGCAGATGGTCGCGCCACCGCGATGCAGTTCCGCCAGCAGCGTCATCACTGCTTCACCGTTGATTGAGTCGAGGTTACCGGTCGGTTCGTCGGCGAGTAATACCGACGGGCTTCCGGCAAGCGCGCGGGCTACCGCTACGCGCTGCTGCTGACCACCGGAGAGTTGCGATGGAAAGTGCTTGACGCGGTGAGACATCCCTACCTTTTCGAGCGCTTCCATGACGGCCTTCTTGCGCTCGGCGCCGGGCATGCCGCGATAGGTGAGCGGTAGTTCAACATTTTCGTATACGCTCAGATCGCCGATCAGATTAAATGCCTGGAAGATGAAGCCGATTTCGCGGTTGCGAATGCGGGCGCGGTCTTGCAGATTCAGGTTCGCCACAGATTTGCCGTTCAGCGTGTAGGAGCCGCCGGTGGGCGTGTCGAGGAGTCCGAGGATCGCGAGCAGCGTGGACTTCCCGCAGCCCGACGGCCCTTCGATCGACAAATACTCGCCTCGGCGGATGTCGAGCTTGATACCCGACAGAGCATGCGTTTCCACTTCGTCGGTGACGAAGACTTTTGAGACGCCTTCGAGGCTGATCAGTGAGTCCATGATGTTCCTTTCAGTTCTTTAAAGCCGGCGACAAGATCGCCAGCGCTACCAAGTCTTAGATAACGTATTGCTGATTCGGTTAGTTCAGACGTACTTTCTCGTGCGCGTCCTGTGCGCTCATGTCGGACAGAATTACTTTGTCGCCCGCCTTCAGGCCTTCGACGATTTCAATGGTGTTTACAGATGCGCGACCCAGTTTCACGGTGGTGCGCGTGGCGGTTTTCCCGTCCTCATCGATGCGGAACAGCGTGGCGCTGGAGTGCGGTTGTCCTACCGTGGGGCGTCCCACATAGAGGACGTCGTCCAGGCGCTCGATATCAACGGTGCCATCGACGCTTAGGTCGGGCCGCGCTCCGTTTGGAAGCGCTCCGGCCAGAGCTACGTCCACCAGCACGCTGCCATTTACAGCACTGGGATCGATGCGAACCACTTTGCCGGGGATCACGCCGTTATGGGTATCGATCGATGCCGGCTGGCCGAGCGCGATGTCCTTGGCTTCGGTTTCGGTGATTTTGATTTGCGCTTTGAGTTTGGTCTGTTGCGCGACCTTGGCGAGGATCGCTCCCGCGACCACATTTTGCCCGACTTCAAGCGGCGGCGCGCCGACTGCACCGTTGCCGAGTTGCTGCAGCGTCCCGGCCACGCTGCTGTGAACATGCAGTTCCTGAACCTGTTCCTTCTTCAATTCATACATGGCCCTCAGCTGGTCGATCTTGACCCGTTGGGCGGCTATCTGCGTTTCGGCGGAGCGATCGAGAATGGTCATGCGTTTGTCTTCGATCCGGCTGCGACTCTCGAGGTCACGTGCCTGGGCTTCGGATAGTTTGAAATCGAGACTCGCAATCAGACCCTGATCGGCAAGTTGCTTGTCGCGTTCGGCTTTGATCTTCGCCTGCATGTAATCGGATGTGACCTGCGCAGCGGCGCTTTCCTTGTCCACCTTGTTGCTCTGCAGCGTCACTTCGAGGTCGGCCAGTGCAGCTTCGGCCTGCTTGAGGTCGAACTCGGCTCCGATCATGGCGCCGGTCAGCGTGGGGTTGGAGAGGTCCATCAAAAGCGCGCCGGCCGGAACGGGCGTGCCTGGCTGCATGTAGATCTTTTCGATGCGACCGTCAATTTGCGCGGAGACCCAGAGGATGTCTTCGGGAACGAGGGATCCAATGCCGTGAACCTGGCGGAGCATGGGTCCGCGCTTTACTGTGTCCGAGTATGCAGTGCCGCTTTCGATGGAGGGCAGTGCGGCCTGCAGATGATTCACTCCGTAGGTAACTCCGCCCGCGACGAGCAGCAGGGAGACGCCGACTACGATGCGGCGGACCATTTTTCTTTTGGCTACGCCTTGACGCTGGATATCCATAACTAAATTCCTTATCTATTCATACCGCAAAATTCGCAGGGGATCGGACGCGGCGGCCCGGCGCGCTGGCAGGTAGCCGGCGGCTACACTCACGACTGCGAGTAAAAGTGTGGCGAGTCCGATCGACATGGGGTCGCCCGGCGTTGTGCCGTAAAGCTGCGACTGCACCAGACGGCTCAGTGCCCATGATACGGGAAGGGCGACTACGATGCCTGCGCCAATCAGGACAAGAACCTCACGCATTACCAGCCAGACGACGTTGCCTTTTAGCGCGCCCAGCGCCATGCGGATGCCGATTTCGCGGGAGCGGCGGGTCACCATGAACGTCATGGTTCCGTAGAGGCCGATCAGCACGAGACCTGTGGCGAGCAGTCCGAAGACGGTGGAGAGCGTTGCGATGAGACGCTCGGTGATCAGCGATTCGCTCAACTGGCGATCGAACGACTTCATGTTGACGATCGGGATATTCGGGTCGAGGTCCCGAACCACGGCGCGAATGGCGTTGAATATACTGGCGGAATCGCGATCGGTCAATACATAGGTCACGCGGCTGCCGTAGGCGGGCCTTTGCAATTCGCAGAGAAAAACTTGCGGCGGAATCTCTTCGCGCAGGCTTTCGTAACGCGTGTCGTTCACCAAACCGACAATCTCGATGTCGGTGGGGGTGCCGGGATCGCCGCCCAGTCCTATGTGCCGGCCTACCGGGACTGAACCCGCGAAGAAGAGCTTGGCGAATTTGGCATTGACCAGAGCGACCTTTGGGGCGGTTTCTGTGTCGCGTGTAGTGAATGCCCGTCCATTGAGGACGTGGATGCCCATCGATTCGACGTAGCCGGGTGTAATGGCATTGAAATGCGGACCGGGCGGCTGGCCGTTGGGCGGGCGATAGCCTTCCACAGTTATCGACGAGTCCCATTCATTGCCACTGAGCATGGCCATGTCGGCGGAACCGGCGGAGCGAACACCCGGAACGGCGCGGAGCCGCTCGGTGAGCTGTTCGAAGAAAGCTGCCGTCCGATCCAGTTGGTAGCCGGCAAAGCGCGGATTGAGCGTGAATTGCACCAAGCCGGTCGTACGGAAGCCGGGGTCGAGAAGTTCCAGGCCAGCGAGGCTGCGGATGAAAAGTCCGGCGCCAATCAGGAGCACCAGGGAGAGAGTGATCTGGCCGGCGACGAGGAGTTTGCGAAAGCCGATTTGAGCGCCCCCGCCCGCCACGCTTCCGGCCTGGTCCTTCAGGACGGGCGCTATCTCGGGGCGCGTGGACTGAAGTGCGGGAATCAATCCGAAGGCGATTCCCGCCAACAGTGCGATGCCCGCTGTGAAAGCGAGAGCTTCGACGTCGGGCGTGCTGGAAATGCTGTAGCCGCTAATGTTGATCGGCAGGATTCCGAGAAGACCTTTGATGATCAGGACCGCGAGACCGATGCCGAGCGCCGCTCCGGCGGCGGAGAGCAGCAGGCTTTCAGTAAGCAACTGCTGCAGCAAGCGGCCGCGGCTGGATCCAAGTGCGAGGCGAACGGCTATTTCCTTTTGACGCGCCGCGCCTCGGGCGGTAAGCAGGCTGGCGAGATTGGCGCAGGCGATGAGGAGCACGAACGCGACGACACACATCAGAACCAGCAATGCAGTGTCGTATTGGCGGCGCAAGAAAGAATTTCCCTGAGAGCCCGGCAGCAGGTCCAGCGACATGTTGAGGAATTGACGTTTGGCGTCCTGAGATGCGTTTCGGAAAGCCGGATCCAGCACTTCGACATCGATGATCTGGTGGAAGAGCGGCTGCAATGCGGCTTTGGCCTGATTGGCAGTGACTCCGGGTTTCAAGCGGCCAAACGCGTTGATCCAGCGCTGACGGCGGTTGTACATGTCGGTGAAGCCAGGGCGAACGGCGCCCGCCATGGTGACGGGCACGAAGATTCCGGCTGGCAGACCGGGCTCCATTCCATCGAAACCGGGCCGGGCGACACCGACGATCGTGAGGGTGTAGTTGTTGTAGCGGATTGTTTGGCCGACGATGTGGGGATCGCTTGAAAAGTGTGACTTCCAGTACGCGTAGCTGAGCACCGCGTATGGGTGGGCACCGGCGTGGAGATCGTCACTGGCGTTAAAAACGCGGCCTACGGCGGCGCCGATTCCGAGCATTGGAAAGTAGTTTCCGGATACCAGTTCGGTGTTCGCGACCTCGACGTGGGAGGAAGAGCCGATGGTCGCGGTCATCTGATAGCGGCACATCATGCTTGCGAAGACTGTATTCTTGTCGCGGATGTCCTGATACATCGGGTAAGAGAGGGCATTGCGGCCGTTATTGCTGCCGTAATGGCGGCCGACGCCTTTCAAGAGAACGAGAGCCTGCGGATCGCGTACTGGCAAGGGCTTCAGGATGAGCTGGTTAATCAGGGAGAAGATGGCGGTGTTGGCGCCGATGCCGAGGGCGAGCGACAGAATTGCTACCGTGGTGAAAATCGGAGATTTACCAAAGCTTCGGAGCGCGAATTTAATGTCCCGGACGACGTCTCTCACAAATGTGTTAACTGGCGACCTTGGGGAAGGTTACACGTACTGGAGAGATATACGTGCGACAGGGGTTTGAGATAGCAGCTTTTATTTGGGATGCGGCGGCGCGGCGGGCGGGCAGACATCCGGCGACGGCGCTTCCTCCTGGATACGATTGGTAGTCGTGAATCGCAGAGAACTGCAAACGCTGGCCCGGGTGAGGCTTGCCGAGGCGAGGGCGCTATTAAGCGCAGAGCTGCCTGATGGAGCGTTTTATCTTGCGGGGTATGCTGTAGAGTGTGCGTTGAAGGCCTGTATCGCGAGGAATACACAGCGGTATGATTTTCCCGAGAAACGCAGCGTGGATGCCAGCTATACACACAATCTGAAAGACCTGGTAAGAGTTGCGAACCTGGAAGTTGCACGACTCGAACGCGCAAGGAATGACTCGGTTTTTCGTGACAACTGGGATGTCGTACAGCAGTGGTCGGAGCACAGTCGTTATGGGCGCCATAGCCCGGATGTGGCGAAGACACTGGTAGAAGCAGTCGGTAACGGAAGGCATGGAGTGATCACATGGATAAAGCGGCATTGGTAACGGCTGACTTTGCCGCGAGCGCAAAGATTCTCGAAGCTCTTGACGATGCGGATTTGGCGATTAGCGTTGCCCTGTGGCTCAACTCACCGGATTACGAAGACTGGCGGCTTGTACTCTCGTCGCGCCGGTTGGATACCGCCGACCCCCGAAGTGCGTACGGATTGGTTCACGACGCTTTAGAACGAGCCGGATTTCTCCTCGAACATACCCCGCC
>Ga0182013_10004503_pt1 | contig 16690 bp, 17 predicted proteins | sample 612S2MmetaG_FD_120487 | JGI IMG/M metagenome (GOLD analysis project Ga0182013, IMG submission 120487) | Permafrost microbial communities from Stordalen Mire, Sweden - 612S2M metaG | ecosystem: Environmental > Terrestrial > Soil > Wetlands > Permafrost | place: Sweden: Stordalen | collected...
ACAATCACCAGCGACGCTGCGCCAAAGCCGGCGGCGTCAGTCCCATCCGTTACGAGTTATCGTTGGCTCGAGAAGAGCAACACGCCGCATAAACCGTGTCTACTTTCTCTGGGGAAGCTCACATCAACGAAAGGTGCCCGATGTGGATCCCGAGAAGTCTCACGGAACTGGTTGCGGCATTGCCCGGATTGTCAGAAACGAGCAATTTAGAACTTAAGGAACAATTGCCGATTCCTTCCCGCAATGGTGATCTAGCAAAGGACGTGGCTTGCCTCACCGTGGATGGCGGCGTAATCATTTATGGAGTCAGAGAAGACAGATCAACTCAAAATTTCTCGCTTTCAACCATTAATTTATCGGGGGCTCGCGAACGCGTGGCCTCGATTGTAGGTTCGCGGATTGATGGATCCCCATACATAGAAACATTTTCGATCGATGATGGGACAGCGTCTGGCAGTGGATATTTGGTCATTCACGTTCCGGAGTCACCGATGGCGCCGCACATGGTTGGCGGAGCGGGCTTCTTCGGGAGATTTGACACCGTGACTCGCATGCTGACCGCCGGCGAAGTTGATCGATTGTATCAAAGGAGAGCAAAGTGGGACGAAGATCGTAGTCTCTTCGTCGCCGATGCGATCGCCGACTCACAGTTGACTCCGATGCTCGGTCAGATTCAGGGCGTGTTGTATGTGATCGCCCATCCAGTGACCGGACAGTCAGACATAAGAGTTCGAAGCGGACTTGCAAATGATCACAATGCGTTGCTTCAACTTCTCACCGAGGTTTGTAACGCGTTGCAATTTGTCAATTCTGCCGGCCTGACGCTGAGCGCAATTATTCCGTATGAATTCAAAAAGACACTGGACGGCGTTGAACTGGTCAGACCAGATGGAATGAGTTCCAATACGCATGGTCACGCGCAGTTCCTTGATGACGGAACGGTTCGTCTTTCGTTCGGACCAGTCCTTGACACCTTTAGCGATTCAAGTAATCCGATGGTGAGAGACGGCATGTCCGTACAGATTGCAGCACAAGCGTTCCTGCTGGCGGGCAAGATTTTGCAAGGCGCTAACTTCAACGGCCTTGTTGACATCGCCATTCAATTTTCAGGTTGCGACGGAACCTTTTCAATTGAATGGCAGCGGGCGATGATTCGATCATCATCAGTATTAGGGCGCATTCCCGAAGGCAACCGTCCTCTAATGGCAAGAGTGGCCGCATCCGATCTGAACATTGAGCAGGTTTGTGAAACGACGCGTCTTGTGGCCGGGCGACTCTTGGATGTGCTTCGCCCTGTATCTGCTTCGAATCCACTGGTTCGACGCACGTGAGATGATCTCAAGAATCTGATTGGGTATCAATTATGAGCATGATTATTGCTAACGCCTCTTCGGATCTTTGGCTGAATCTCGCCCTCGGAGGCGGTGCGATTTTTGGTGTGATTGCGATAGTTGTTGGCGCTACGTTCACGGCACGTTATGGGCGACGTGCAAGTGTCTCGGTCTCGGCACAATTGTTTCAGTCCCACAATGTTTTTGCCATAATCGTTCGGCCAAGCGTTAAGGCAGTTGGAGTCTTTAAGATTCGATTCACGTATGCACGCGTCACCGTCGTGCCCCTGAAATTCGATTCGAACGCTGAGCAGCTACCTTCCGAACCTCCCGCCATCACGGAAAATGTTTTTGGAGATTCATATGTTGAAGGCGGCGAGGAATTGCTGACTACTATTTTTCAGCCTGTGCGGGAGCCTGATACATCAACAATTGGATGGTTTGCGCGAATCGAAGTCCAAGCCTCGCCAAGATTCTTACGCGGTCGACTTTCCACACTTGGAACTTCAAACAACTCATATTGGTACGACACTGTATTTGTGCCGATCGTTGATTAATATCGAGATCAGAGGAGTCAATAATGAGCAATGAGAACCAAAAAAAGAATGTAACGGAGAAGTTTGTCGAGAAACGGGCAAAGGACGCGCCACCACCACCAATCCAATCGCTGGTGGGTGTCTTACCTCCTCAGGAGAGCCCCGTGAATTCAATTCCGATCTCGGAGATTCCTCCCAACGGAGGAAAAACGGACTGACCTCTTAGCAAGGCTGACTACGCGACGTACCGTTTCATCAACTTGCATTCGCAGCCTTCGATGTACGTCCTTGTCGTCGAATTTGAGTTCCGGCTCGCTCGATGAGTCCACGAACTCGAGTGATTGTGTAACCGGTCTCTTCTGAAAGTTGTCGAATGCTCGCACCCGCCTCATAGCGCTCACGAAGCTTTGCTCCTAGGTGAATCGATACTTCGTGAGGTAACCGGACGTTGGGATCGATGCGTGGGACCACGATCGGACCGCCCTCGTATCCTTTGTGACTTCGGCCTCTCGGGGGAACGTCGTCGGAGGATTCATCTCCCCAAACCTGCCAACCGATGCGAGGATGGCGGGCAAACAATTCCAAGTATGGACCCGGAGAGCAAGACTCTATTAGTTCGTATTGCTCGTCAGGTTTTCGACTGTGCTCCCTCTTGCGCGATTCAATGATGTTTACCTGCCGCCTGGCTGGTGGGAGCGTGCGCATACTTCCTCGTACACCGAAGAGGATGACTTCGGTCACATTGCGGAAATAGAAGCCGACGCCTCTTCCGTCAGGACCTCCGTCAATCCGCCTCTTTGCCCAAATGATGTTTGAGATGTATCTGAAACCCCATGACTCCATCACTCTCAATCCGTCAGGGAGCATTGCGTTTGGTACCCAAAGATAGAGATGGGCGTTCTTCGCCGAAGCGCTCGACACATCAATGTTGCAAATTGATTCAAGATCTAACGTCGAATAACGATCAAGTCGGCGATGCTCAGGTGCTACTTTCCCCGTTCGATTGGTGAAACGCCATGGTGGATCAGCGAGAATTGTCGGAAATCCCCCCGCAATACTTGGAAGCGGGGGCGGTGCCTCAACTAGACGAAGTGGCGGCACTTCTCCTTTTTGAGAACGACTCATGCTCATGTTCCTCGCTAGTAAAGATCTTAAATCTTCGATTAGATCTTACACCAGTGTAATTTATGAGTGTGACGCTCAGTTGCTTGAATCTGCTTCCCAAGTGCCGGCGCAAATTGCTATCACAAGGATGGGACATCCTCCACTGTCGCCTCGGACCAGCTTAGGAATTAATTTCCCCGTATTGGTCGTCGTCGTGGACGCAAGTATTCGTTTGGATTTCTCGAAAGTGAGTCCCGCATCCTGTCCCAATTGTGTCGCCAGTTTTCGCAAATCATCGGATGTTCTCGTAATCATTACTGCACCATCGATCAGCCCTGCGTCGTATAAGGATCGATATGCCGCCAAGTCGCGGTCAAGATTTCCATCTTTCGCATTCCACTCAACATCCAACGCGATTCGATCTACGAAGTTGTCGACTTTATAACCCATGCTTTCAACTTCAGTGTCAACAACTTGGGCGCTTGTTTCGCCCGCAGGTCGATGAGGTTGCTTGACGAGACTCAATTTGATGATTTGGTCGACTCGAGCTTCACGCCAGCCGAGTCGTCTGAAGGCAGCGTTCAGTCTTCCAGCCAATTTTGTTTCATTGCCGCCTGGAACAACGAGGTCGGATGTCCACAAAGCAAAGCCATTCAAAACTTCAATTATTTCTTGAAAACGTACTGGATTGGTCGCACTCAGAATTGCTGAGGCATTTCGCGTTTCATAGAATTCGTATCGCTCTCGCGTGGATTCCGGAAAACACTTTAGATGTGAATCGGTTAAATCCATTGGCCTGAGGATAACAAACCGATATCGAGCATCTCTTTTCGTTGATCTTCAATCGCCGTCTACACAAGCAGACTGCATGACATCTGCGTGAGGGTCCACATGCCCGGGATCTGCAGCCTTCGGGGCGCGTTCAGCCTGTCGAAGGACCCTGAGACGACTAACCGACGGGCTTGGCTGCTTCGAGTTCGGCGATCTGCGACTTTAGTTGAGTCGCTACCTCTCCGGCATCGCCATTAAAGAGTGCCATCGCGATGCTCAAACGATTCGATACCCAGTCGTCCAGTGAAGTACCAAAGTGAACGACCGTGGGCTTCTGACGATTGGAGACTGAAATGGACAGGCCGCCAGCTCCGTGCTGAATGCCGAGCAACTTGGCGAAAGTGCACTCGGCTGTCTTCTTCGCACCTTGGTACACGATGCGTTGATTGGTAATGGTGAGCGTTCCGCTGTCCACGGCTGTAGGCACCGGCGCACCTTGTACGTAGTGGCCGCGGCTTCCACTGACGCGATACCGGACAGGCCTGCCAGCGATGTGCCCAATCGGGAACGACACACCCTGCGAAGCTCCTTGCCATTGTCCGGCGCCCTTGCGGTCCTCGATGAGTCCTACATTGGTGATCTGGGCGACACCTAACTCACCCTTTTTGAGGATGAGCGCTGTGATGCCGCTCGGACTTTGTCCCGACGCCACAGCGAGCAGGAATCGCAATTCCTGCATCTGCTCGTTCCATTCCTTGAGCGCCGCCGCTTTCTGGGCTTGAACTTGCAGTGCAGCAGCCTCCGCAGCCTCGCGTGCTTTCTTCTCTCTGTGAGCTTCAAACACGAAGTGCCTCATTTTCTCGGCGGAACTTCGGCCAATACTACGAGTCAGTTCAGATCGGCGCTCGTTCGTCCGAAGGCGACTCGCTTTTGCCTACCCGGCCTCTTCGGCGACCTTCTCTTCACGCGCCACGCTGAACTGATGCAGTACCCAACTCGCCACGTAGCCAGTCATACTTGTGAGCAATCCCAGCCCGAAGATGAGAAGGAATGCAGCAATAATGCGGCCTTCGTTCGTTACAGGTGCCAAGTTACCGGCGCCCGACGTGGTGAGCGCAGTGATTGACCAATAGAGAGCATCGGAAGGCGTCGTGATAGTGGCGTGAGGCGCGAAGCGCTCGGCGTTGAGTACGGCGGCCCCTGCGATGACGACGAGATTGTTCCGGACCTCGTGTCGCTCGGGACGAGAAACCAATAGGTGGCGTCGAGGAGTCCGTCATCAGATGTGGCGTTGGGGTTGTTCGCCTGGTTCACCGGATTGGCCTCCTTAGCGGTGTACCGACGACCGGCGTCACTCCTGAATGTGACGGCCGACGGTGCCAATGGCGTCATCGTGGAAAAGAAGTGGCCCCAATTGGCTTGACCAAAGGAGAGTTGCTCTGGGCCGGCGCTTCCGCTGAACGTGAGGTAAATCTGTCCTTTTGGTGCGAGTACTTGGGTTCCGACGATGGTTGTAGTCGAGAGTTCCGCGTCCTTGATGTTGACGATCGATGGCAGAGAAACGCCGTCGATTGGGTTAGAGATTCGAAGCGAGAATTCTCGACTGATCAGCTCAATCGCGGACCGTCGGGTTGTGACCGCGTCCACCGGAGAAATCAGTGTCAACAACATTCCTATCGCCAGCACCACACCAGTACACCCGAGGCGAATGGACGTGGACAATGACAATGAGTTCCTCACCGTCCGAACCGAACATTGAATTCAGAGATTTTGTGTTGGACGACATTGCTCGTCATCGCAGCCATGCTCCAACGAAACTTCTTCTGACTGTCACCGAGGCATGCCAGGTCTTGGCCATTAGTCGCTCCAAACTTTATGGTCTTCTCAACTCAGGCCATTTGCCGTCGGTACACATAGGTCGCTCGCGACGCATTCGAATGACGGATCTTGAAGAATTCGTCAAAGTCGGTGGACACGTGTTGTGAACTGCCCATGACTGCTAAGCAGAACTCAGGGGGAGAAGGGAACGACGGACCGTCGCAGGGCGTCGGTTCTTCCTTACGCATGAGCGTCGATGATCTGCCCTAATTCCTTGTCATTGTCAAAACCTGGTTCGGCGTTTAGCGGTGATTCTCGTTGATAGCAACCGATTGGTTCCAATTCATGACATCTAATTGGACATGGTTGCAACCAAGGTGGGAACCGCGATTGCTCCTTAGCCAAACGCAGCTCTTCTCGGGACGCGGTGACTATGAGGGTGTTTACCTTGGTCACCAACGAATTCCAGTTCGGGCAATAACGCGCATCAAGGAATATTCGAAGTCACGATTTCCGAGATTGCATTTTGAAGGTGCTGTGGCAACGCACTCGCCACGTATTCCGCAGATACGCTCAAAAGGTGGCGAGGGATTACGCGAAGACCATCGAAGACACCTCTAATACCACCCGCACGATTGTCGATCACCTGATGGACAACGAATACAGCGGCTGGTTCTTTCGTGGCCAATCCAATTCGGAATGGGGCCTTCTCTCCCGTTTGGGTCGTCGAGCAACTGAATCAAGATTGACCCAAGAGACGAATCCTCTCGCATTCGAAAATTCTCTTCTTGGCGAATTCAAAAGAAACTTCAATTCGAGCGCACACGAACGGCCAGACGAATCGAATTTGGTCGGATGGTTATCTCTTATGCAACATTATCGAGCACCAACTCGGCTCTTGGACTGGACCACGTCTCCATTAGTCGCACTCTATTTTGCGACCGAGACGATTGACGACGTGCACGATGCGGCCGTGTGGGCTTTCAATCCATTGATTGCATTGGGCGCGCTCGGAGACAACCAACCGGCAGCGTGGGACCATTTAGAACTATGGCGCGCGGTTCGAGTCGAGAATCCCATTCACACCGAGAGGCCCTACCTCACGTTTCAAGATTTCATCAATATGCGAGTGCGCCAATTGATTGACTCGGCGAGTCGTTGGCCCTTTCCATTCGCTCCAAATTGGGTGGACCAGCGAATGGCGGCCCAGCAGTCCGTCTTTACGGTCGCTGGTGCTGTCGAGCTCCCTATTGAACAACTTTCGTATCAGAAGAATCGAACGGAGGGTGTCGACGAATCAATTCGCAATTGGTTGTTGGAATTAAATCCACGAGAGATTTATCGCAAATTCATTATTCGAAACGATCTAAAGGCAGAACTACAGGTATATCTACACAGAGTGGGAATTACCGCGGCATCTCTGTTTCCCGGTCTTGATGGGCTGGGCGATACGATAGCGACCTCGGAGCATCGGCTCATCCCAATAAACGACTACACACCGGGCGCTGAATTCGGAGTCCCTATCAGGCGCAGGCGGGCTCAGAATTAGTTGTTTTTTTCTGGCAGACGGTCGCTCAACTCCCAGGCTCACCGGCGCCAACAGTAGATTCAGTTCGTAGACTGCATTGATTCAACGAACCTAAGAACGAAGGGTGAACTTGTGACCGACCGACGAGCAGGTAAGAAACAGGGTCCCTACGTCGCGAAGGAACCCAGAAGCCGCAATGCTGATGGGAGTTGGCGCAAAAAGCGGTCGGATACGGGTAAGAAACGCCAGAAGTAAGCACCCTGCAAGATGGCAATAGGTCGTGCTCCGGTCTAACCGTAATGAGGGCTGTGGAAACACTCAAAGAACTGGAAGTTGCGCTTCGATCGAGTAGCTGAATACTCGACAGACGCGTCGTGACGACTATGAGGTGGAAGTCAGCAGTTCGATTGCCCGACCCGGCTCGCGCCCTAGATTGCGCTTGCCTTTGCAACCTTGAGCCACGCATCTCATCCACCAGCCGTGCACTGAATGGTCGAGAAGCATTGAAGATCCACACAACGGACACGGTTCAGTTTGACGAACCTTGTCGATTCTCGCAAGTAGGTCGTGAGAGTCGATGATCTCGATTCCCAGTTGATTCGCCTCGGCCCTTGCCTGTTTGCCGAACTTTGAAAGAGTTACGTAGATGCCGGATCCGGCTGCCAGATTTTCCCTCATGAGTGTTCCAGCGAAGTTCCGGATCTCGTTGACTCCAACGACCCACGACTCCCATCGCTTACATTGGACGATGACGCGCTCCTTGTCGCGGAGGAGAACCAAATCGATGTTCCCATCGGGTCCATCACTTTGTCCGGTCTCCTCAACCTTCCAACCTTCTCGACGAAACATCTCGCCGACGAGCCACTCAAATTCTGTTGAATCGAGCAATCGAATATTGCTCGTCCAATCGAGGAGCCTTTTTCGCTCGCTGGTCTTCAGTTGCTTGTCAACCCACCCCACCCCTAGCGCCATTGCCATCACTACTCCCGTGAGGTTCAGCTCGATTAGAAAGACTTTAGGTAATCCGAGCAGTACAGGAAGAAGTAGTCCAATCCCCGGGTAGAGGAATAGCACAAGGGCGAGGATCGTCCGTCCGGACACGCGATCAACCAATTCCTTGATCTTTCGCTGGAAGGAGTCTTCTAGTTTCGACACTGATTAAGACACTAGAGCGGCCAAACTGATTACTGCTGTAGGCACCTCGGGGCTCCTTTCGGACGGCTATTGACTCCCACGCAATGTCACAGGTGGCAGATAAGAAAGGTTCGTGACCACACCCACGGCAGCACCCATTAGTCAAGAGGAAATCGAACTCTATGGCAACGTACTTTCAGAGATAAAGTTTCGAGCAGAGATAGCCGAGGCAAAACTTCGAGATGTGACCGAGATAGTTGAACTCGAAACAGCCGTCCTTCAACTTCGGAAGTCCATCGAACTTGTGGCGCTCGGCACCCTCGCTGCGAATAGACAAGTTGTCAATGAGGTGTCAACAGCCCTTCATAAGAAGGACTGGGGCGATGCACGGAAAATACTTCAAAAGATCAATCCGAACTATTGGCCCACGCCCTTCATAGCAAAAATGGTCCCTGACGGAATGAGAACTCTTGAGGCCTTCGTTGGGCCATTCCTAAGCGAAAAGGAGAGTCAGGCAGCGTACGGTTTTCTCAGCAACCTGCTTCACGCCAACAATCCATTCGCGAAGCCGAGTGCCATCGACCAGAAAGACGTGGATAAAGTTCGGGACATTTCGTTGAAGCTTCGAAACCTCCTGGGCCTGCACACGGCTGAACTCGGCAGCAGGGAGCACGTGGTTGTCGCATCTATGGACACTCCTCCGGATGGACGCGTATTGGTTCAGTTGTGGAATGAGGTCTCAAGGGAGACTCGAACTCTGGATAGTTGCCAATCAACTCAAGTGAGAATGGACGAATCGAAATGAGGCGAATCGATGACGGATGAGAGAGAGGCTTCAACGAAGCGAGTGCCGTTGCGTGTTGGACTCATAATCGGTATTGGTTTTGTCGCAGAATTTGCCCTACTCCTCGCCTTCGCGGTAAGCCCTCGCGTAGCAGAGGCATTTACTGCCGCAGGAACGGTCTCACTAGCTTTCGCGACAGTTTGGCTCGCTGACCAGACCAGGAAGGCTGTTGGTGTTAACGAAAGTGAAATGGCGCAGAACAGAGAATTATTGGTTTTGACAAGGAAGCAAGCTGAGACAGCAGAACTATCAACCAAGATCCTTGTAGAGAGCAATCGTCCATTCATTTCGATCAGGCAGGAACAACAACTGGGAATAAATGGAAGTGACGCTAGTGGAGTATTCGGTGTGCGCATTCCAGTTCACAATTATGGGGCAAGTGTCGCACTCATCGAAATGGGAAATCACAGGCCATCCGCGATCCTGGCAAAGAATGGTGATCGATTTTCGCTTGGAACTTCCGACACAGTGGTTTTGCCAACAGGCACCAATGCGTACATAACTTTTGAGTTTGACAAAGTGTCAAGAGTCGGTGAACCGGTGAGGAGACCCGACGGGACATACATCGCGCTGTCAGTGGATTTTTGGTTCACCGATGTTTCAAAGACCACGCACTACAGCGTTCATGCGGAGTTCGATCTAGCGGACAACTCGAGCGGCCAATTCAACGGGGTCCTTCGACTAACGAATATCGATTTCGGACCACCGCTGGAGATCGAAACTGACGGACGCGACCCGAGGTCAATCCCTCACTATCTCCTCGACAAAGGTTCGCTCAGTTAGGTCACGCTCGATGGCGGAGAAGCGTGATTCGCTTAGCTTCGTGCACTCAACATGACTGAGGACGGAGGTGGGCTTCGGAATTACTGGGCACTCCGTACTTCGTGACGCTTAGAGCGTAGGGTCAAATGTGACAACGAGTTAAGCGGGGGGCTCCTCGCTAGCGAAGGGAGTCGGTGCCAATGGATACACAGGTCCTGACACCGCAACAGGTATTCATGCAGCCGCAGCGCCTCATCGTGCCGCTGTTTCAGAGGCCGTACGTATGGAATGAGGAGAATCAGTGGGATCCATTATGGCGTGACGTGCTTCGAGTTACCGAGCGCTCGATAGCCGACCCGAGTGTTAAACCACAACCCCACTTTCTTGGCGCCGTCGTCTTTCAGCAGATGCCGAACATTATCGGGAGTCTCCAAATTCGAACAATCATTGATGGCCAACAGCGCCTGACGACGCTGCAACTGCTACTCGATGCTCTCCACGCGGAAATGCTGTCGATCGGCGCCAAGCAGTCCGCACTTCGCCTCGATGCGTTGGTCGTCAATCAGCCGGCCTTTTGCGAATCAGAAGAGGATCAGTTCAAGGTCTGGCCCACTAACCGAGACCGCTCCGCCTTCAATGATGTGATGAGTGCAGAAACCCCAGTCAAATATGACGCCATGAGCAACCGCGATGCCCGGCTGGTCAAAGCCCATCGCTTCTTCGCCGAACAGGCGCGGGCGTGGTTACAGGAACGCGGACCAGAGGAAGTTCTTGCGCGAGCGGACAAGCTCGAACATGCCGTGCGCGACCTCCTGCAACTCGTCGTAATCGATCTCAACGTAGATGAGGACGCCCAGGAGATCTTCGAGACGCTCAACGCTCGTGGCGCACAACTCACCGCGGCGGACCTCATCAAGAACTTCATTTTCCAGAGGCTTATGGAAGAGGGCGTCGACGTCGAGGCTGCCTATGAGAAACACTGGAAAGATTTCGAAACCGGCTTCTGGGAGACCGAGGTTAATTTTGGACGCCTCCGGTACTCTCGCTCATCGATCTTTTTGAATCACCTGCTGATCGCGCGTACCGGCCAAGAGATCGTGGCGCGCGAAGTGTTCTCGAGATTCAAGACCTTCGCCGACTTCGATGCGGACGTTCCAATGTCAGCTCTGCTTCAGGAACTCGCCCGAGCAAGCACGGTGTACCGAAGGTTCATCGAAGGTGCGACAGCCTCAAACCCGATCGACCGTCTGCAGCTTTTTGCCTATCGAACCGGTACGCTTGAGAGCGAGGTCTTCAAACCAATAATTCTTTGGCTTCTGGACCCTGAAGCGGACCCGATTCATGAGAGTCAAGTCGACAAGACCCTCGAGGTGATCGAAAGTTGGCTGGTACGGCGGATGTTGGTCCGGGCCCAAACGAAGGCGTACAACCAGATCGCAGCTGATCTCGTTGCCCATCTGCGAAAGGGCGACCGCACCTTGGCTGGTGATATGGCCGAATCATTTTTTGCTGCTCAGACCGCTCCTAGCCGGTACTGGCCGGATGACGAGGAAGTTTCCAACGAATTGGTGAACTTGCTGGCCTACCTTCGACTTCGAAGAGGTCGACTCCGGATGGTGCTTGAGGCGATCGAAGATTTCCGCCGTGGCTGGCACGATGGTGCCGAGGGCCTTGGTGGCGAGCGAGTCGCTCGCGGTAAGTACCACATCGAACATGTCATGCCGCGCAGTTGGAAAGAACACTGGTCGTTGCTATCCGGAACACCAGAGGAACGCGACCGCATTGTGCACTCACTTGGCAATCTCACGTTGCTCACCTCGAAGCTCAACAGTAAAGTGTCGAACTCAGCCTGGAAATCCAAGCGAACAGAGCTTCAAAAGCATGACGTGCTCAAGATGAACTCTCTTCTGCTGATCACGGCCGGCGATTCCTGGACGGACGAGCAAATCCGAGTTCGTACCCAAGAGATGACGAATGACATTCTCGCCATCTGGTCTGTTCCGGAAGGCCACACTTCACCGTTCGGGACTACAACTAAGCATCCAAAACAACATGTCACCCTGGCCGATCTGATTGGCGCTGGTCTCCTCGAGACGGGGACCACACTGTACGCTCGCGAAGCCTTCGACTACCACCCCGCCACGGTTCTGTCTGACGGACGAATTGACGTCGACGGCGATGTGTTCGAAAGCCCTTCAGGCGCTGCACGAGCAGTCACTGGGAAAGGTACCAATGGTTGGTGGTTTTGGAAGCTTGACAACGCAGGTAAGCAGACTCTCAACGACCTTTATCACGATTACATCGACCAGACAGCCGCTGACGTTGACGAAGACGTCACTGACGGCGAAGGCGACGAAGAAGATGATGATTCTTGATCACGGCCTATGTTTCGAGAGTCATGATGATGGCCCTTATCGAAGGCCTCTTCCACGAAGAGAGGTGCCGAATAATTGTTGAATCGAAGGACCCCAGAAGGGGAGTTGCTGCTTAAGCCGCAAACTAGATTGCAGGATACAAGAATGTCTCCGGACCTTCCAAGGATCATCGGAATACTTTTTGAAGGTGCCACGAAAGAAATTCGGCCGAGGGTCGATTCCCCGTGGTTAATGGCAGCGCGATGACATTCCCTTCCTTTGAGTAGAATTCCTCTCCATTCCCAAACTCAGTTCGGAGTCTCGAACTGACCCGTAGCCGGAATTCTTCGTCTACTGCGATGTAACCACGATCGAACATCGTGTGCACGTCTGATCGCAGTAGCAACCCGTTGTCGACTCGGTGTGGGCCACCTTCTGAAACAGGAAGGATGTGTGCTGCTTGGAGGGTCGGCAGAATCTGGTGGTGAGTAACCGCGCATTGCCTGGCGTATGCCTCCTGTACGAATGCCCTGAAACCGCCTTGACCGAGGCGGGGCGCGACCATTCGTGGAGTTCCGAACATTGACCGTTGGTTCTCGAAGTTCTCGTTTGTATTGGTGCTGAAATCGTCTCGGTTGAGAATGTGCAGAACGGCCGCGTCGACAATAAGGTCCTCGCCGGGGTAGGTGAACGACTTGCCCTGGACGATGTTTGCGGAAAATGAGCTTGGTGTCGGCCACTGCTCGTGTTCGGGGAAAAAATGAAGATCGCGCAGTAGCACGCATCCAATCTCGCGGTCGCCAATCTGGTTCGGCGTTTCGCCCGTGATTTTGCCAATGCGTTGGATGAGAGCCTCGGCTGAGGAAACTCCGTTACCCTGCTCGAAAAACTCCCAGGCTCGAGAAATATTGAGACTAACAAATCCTTCGTAGATGGCGCCACCGACGATCTTGTTTAGCGGAGCCTTCGTCTTGAAAAGAAACGGCTCGCCGGGTTCGAGCACTTTGAATTTCCTGGAACCATATGGGCGCCAGAAATTTCCTTCGCGTATTGACGGGCGAGACGAGAGATAGGAATACCAATCGAGATCCGTCACCGCTACGTACGCCTTCATCAGATGAAAGCTAATTCACCGAGGAATTCCGATCATTGATGCGTCCGACCTCGAGAGATTGAAGTGCATAAGCTCCGAGCGTGGTCACCAGAATTGGTAAAAAGGCGTGGGTTTTTCTCATGAAGAGCGACGAGGAACGATCGTGGGCGGCCAATCGCGGTTACGACGACGCGGCCGGTATTTATTACTCGTACGACTCCAATGTGCCAAATTCCAAGCAAGTCGCTGTGGGCGACGTCGTCGTTGTCAGAGCGGACGATTGGGTTGCGGGCTGGGGAATCATCGAGTACGTCGAAGAGACCCCAAACTCAAGAAAGGAGATTAGGCGTTGTCCAAGCTGCCGCAAGACAAATCATCGACACCGAATTCGAGCGCTCCCCTCAAACATATGCGACTCGTGCGGCCACGTCTTTTCAGATAAGGAGGTTGTGACCACCTTCGAGTCAGTTACCAACTTCCGCGCTTACTACGCGAACACGTGGACGGAGGCTGCGAGACCCGTCGACTTTCGCGACCTTGCAAAGATTCAATTGAGTCAGGGGACCTTCAATGCAATCCGACCGCTCGACGTTTCTGTGCTTCCCGACTTTTTGGAGAGGATTTCGGGGCGCGATGTGAATCTTGATTCGGAAATTTCAACTGAGGAGATTGACTCAATTCTGGGTGGACATACGGAAGGAATCATTCGGCGACGTCGAGGTCAACGAGCTTTCCGCTTTGAGATGCTTATGCGATTTGGAGAACGTTGTGCGTTCTCGGGTGTGCAGCCGCCTCAAGTTCTCGAAGCGGCTCATCTCTACAGTTTTGCGAAGCGTCCGGAGCATCGAAGAGATGGTGGACTCATATTGCGTCGCGATTACCACGCATTGTTCGACGCCAAACTGGTCGCCGTAAATCCGGAGACTTTGAAAATTGAGATAGCACCTCGACTCTTCGACTATCCAACGTATAGGAATCTTGATGGTTCTGCGCTTCAGATTGAACCGGGGCAATGGCCATCCCTTGATTTGTTGGCAGATCACTACGGCCAAGCGACGCGAGTGTTTGTAAGCAACTAACACGTGTCCGACGAAACAGCGAGTCGAGAATCTCGAGCGATTCGCGATTAATCCATAATGTATTGATCTGGGAGGTGAGGTTTACAGTGAGTCCGCTTCGACTAGTCATTTGAAAGGGTTAGATAGGAATTCCAGCACCCTTCGAAATCGAGCGGCAAAGTTCCTGGAACAGATAGACCTAACACTCGGCATATGTGAACGGTTATGTCTTGCAGCGTTAATCGTGTTGATCAACGTGATTTTTGCATCGGTGTCCGTAATCTGGTTTTGGGTTGCAACGGAAGCGCAATTGGGTTCTTTGTTGCCTTCGCTTCGCAGCGCAAGTGCTTCAAATTCTCTTATGTCGTGGTTTCTAGTTGTCTTGTTCAGTGTCAACATTCTACAAATTGTCCTTATATACGCCCGTGGTCGAACTATCTCAACTTTTGGCCCAAATGTATCTCGGCAACGACGTTCGTACCGTGTTGCAATCGGGAAAATATGGCCTTCGTTATTAGCCATCATTGAGATATTCACTTTCCGGATCCTCTGGAGTGGCTATCAAATTCATTCCGTAGTGCCTGGTTCGGCTGTCAGTCTGGTTGAATTGTTGCAGGCATATGGTGGCGCGCTCCTTATTTTCGGATGGCTCAGTTGGGTCAACAGAAGAACAGTCAGGTCAATGTCAAGGGTGTTTGGTGCATCGCTCGAACCTGTCGTCGCCTTGAGGAGTGACGGATTGTTAGTGCTTGGCGATGGCCACGCCATCCCAATGGCCAGTCCAATTCAGTGGCCGCAACGACGAGCAGGAAGACTCAAGGTCGTAACGACTTACATTGACGGCGAAGGTCGCGACGTCTACGTAACTGAAGACGGAGACACTTATTATGCGCCGCAAGAACGCGGACAGCAAAAGTAGTAATCGTCTCCCACCAGCCCCCGCCTGCCGATGAAGGATCTCGTTTTTCGTCCCTGCGCAAATATCGATGTCTTCATTTTCGCAAGAAAGAAACGGATCCCTTACGGAGATCGTTTGCAAGCATGTACCGACTGAGATTTAGTACATCAAGAGTTCTAACGTTGTCGGTGTTATCAGTTAGTGGATTTATCAGGACTATCGTCACCCTCCACACTTGCCAGATATTCGACGATCTCAAGCACCTTGTCTCGGATCGTCGTCAATCCATCTTCAATGAGTTGAACAGTTGACAACGATTCTCCGGTCCAATTCGTAGAGTCAGTTGCGGCGAACGACATGACCCTGATGATGCTCTTCTCATGTGCCGTTGAGCGGTCGTGGAAGTGATCCCATGGCTTACTATCGATCAGTGCTTTCAGCGGATGACCTGCGACCTTGTTCCGCGCGATCTTCACGGACTTTCCACCCTTGGAGCTATCTGCTCGCAATTTCAATCCCACAACTTTCCCGAGCGCTTCCGTTGCATCGAAACCCAATTGGAGTGCCTGTAACAGGCCGTACTTCGCGAGGTAAGCCTCGTCAACGTGACTAAAGGACTGTGAAGAGCTATAGCCCTCTACCGCGCAGATGGCATCCTCAATCACCATGAGCGCAGCCTGAATTCGAACTAACTGATTCTTGTCAAGGTGGAATCTGATCGGTATATTTTCCCTGACGTCAGTACATAGCTGGAGGATCTCTTTGGATAGCGGAGAACGGCGAAGTTGTCGAGCATAGGAGTTGAGTGCGAGGATCAGGATGCGAAGCGATTCAGTTGTCCAAACTGTTTTCCTGGCAACAGAGCTCGAGGCCGATTTAACAAGTCGTTCCACCGCTCTTAATAAGGAGCTGTCGGGAGCATCCAAGTGCGTCGCGAGATTTGCCATCGCATGTCGTACTTTCAAAGGTGCCGATTTCGCGTTAGGAGCCACATTCCAATGGTCAATAGTCGAATGAGACAACTTCCGAAGTTGTTCTTGCAGATGTGCCTGGACCTGAGTCAATTCCCCTCCTAGAGAGTGAATCGTTTCACACGACCATCTCGGTTGGCAAAATACGTTCCAGGGAGACTCGAATAAGTAAATTGTCCGACCTAGCGACAGCAGACCGTGACCTGCGTACCTGGCTCACTCAAACTGGGCGGAGGTTCGTGGATTCGAACTTCGGACCCCTTGCGTGGATTGCAATGGCAATATGTCAGCAACGCCGTCAGCAACGTCAAAAAACTTGTGCGTTCAAGGGCGAATCTCAGCGGACAAAATGTGCTACGGTTTGGCGAGATTTGGACGTCAGAAAGCACCGGTGAACAGGAAATATGGGCATGACACGCAAGGGGTCGCAGGTTCAAGTCCTGCACGGCCCACTGAAGTCCCTGGTCAAGCGTACTATTGCTAACTAG
>Ga0182013_10004504_pt1 | contig 16689 bp, 11 predicted proteins | sample 612S2MmetaG_FD_120487 | JGI IMG/M metagenome (GOLD analysis project Ga0182013, IMG submission 120487) | Permafrost microbial communities from Stordalen Mire, Sweden - 612S2M metaG | ecosystem: Environmental > Terrestrial > Soil > Wetlands > Permafrost | place: Sweden: Stordalen | collected...
CCAGGGCCAGTTTAATATCCGCAATCAATTGGCGGGCGTGCCGGGCGCTTCGGTGCCGCCTGCCTTCGGCGGCCGGTATCGCCAGATCATGGTGTATGTGGATCCGCTTAAGTTGGAGGCGCATGACTTGAGTGTCATGGATGTAGTGCGCAACGTGAATGAAGCCAATCTCATTTTGCCGGCCGGCGACGTAAAAATCGGGCCTTATGATTACAACGTCTATGCCAACAGCCAGATCAACGCCATGAAAGACATCAACCTGCTGCCGCTCAAAACGGTGGGGCAGGCCTCGGTGCTGGTGGCGGATGTGGGCAAAGCCCAGGACGCCTCGCAAATTCAGGTGAACCGGGTACGGGTGAATGGCCAGGCTTCGGTGTATTTGCCGGTGTTGAAACAGGGCGGAGACGCCAATACGATCGCCGTGGTCAATGGCATCAAGCAGGCTATTTCCAAACTGCTGGATGTTCCCAAGCAACTGGTTACGCAGGTGGTGTTTGACCAGTCGGTGTTCGTGAAGTCGGCCATTGAGAACCTGGTTCATGAAGGCTTGATTGGGCTGGTGCTGACCGGAATCATGATCCTGGTTTTCCTGGGGAGCATGCGGGCCACGGTCGCAGTGTTTCTCTCCATCCCGCTGTCAGCGCTCGCGGCGTTCATTGCGCTCGCGCTCGGAGGCAGCACAGTAAACACCATGATCCTGGGCGGTCTGGCGCTGGCGTTTTCACGGCTCATCGACAACTCGGTCGTGGTGTTGGAAAATATCTTCCGGCATCTGGAGATGGGAGAATCGCCACGGGTGGCGGCTGAACGTGGTGGCGAGGAGGTGGCGTTGCCCGTGCTCGCAGCCACGCTGACCACCGCAGTAGTCTTTTTCCCGGTGACCTTTCTTTACGGAGTCAGCCAGTTTCTATTTACGGCGCTGGCGTTGGCCGTGGTGTTGTCGTTGTTTGCTTCTTACTTTGTGGCCATGACCGTGGTACCGCTGTTTTGCGCCAATCTGATCAAAGGACATCAGGCGGACGAGGAACTCGGCCACTCCGAGGCTGGACAGCCAAAACCGCGCGGCTGGGGCAAGCGTTTCAATGCCTGGTTCAACCACAAGTTCAATCGGATGCTCGATGGGTACGAAAGTTTGTTGAGTCGGACGCTGGTGCGTCCACTGATGACCGTCCTCGGGATTTCCGGCATTTTCGTGCTTAGCCTCGTGTTCTTTCCGCTAATTGGTAAATCCTACTTTCCGCGCACGGACCCCGGCCAATTTGTCATCAACGTCAAGGCGCCTTCAGGCACGCGTCTGGAACTCACCGATCAACTCGTGGGCCAGGTGGAAGACATCGTTCGCGAGGTGGTTCCAAAACGTGATCTCAAAATTATTGTTTCCAACATTGGGATCACCCCCGGCTTTTCTGCGATCCTGACACCGAACTCTGCGCCGCACACCGCGTTTGTGCAGGTCGGGCTTAACGACGGCCACCAACTGGACAGCTTTACCTACATGGACCGGGTGCGCGCCCGGCTGCGGCGTGACTTGCCGCAAGTGAGCGCGTATTTTCAGACGGGCGGTCTGGTGGATGCGATTCTGAATCAGGGAATGCCGGCACCGTTGGACATTCAGGTTAGCGGCATGGACATGAAGGCCGCCCATGTCATCGCCACCAAAATCGCCCGGCAAGCGCGGGCATTGCCGGAGGTGAGTGATGTGCTGGTGCCGCAGGACGTGGATTATCCGGCGTTGAAAATTGACATTGACCGCGAGCGCGCCAGCGAATTGGGTCTCAATGCCCAGGAGGTGGTGGATAGTCTCATCACGGCCTTGAGTTCCGACGGCATGATTTCGCCGAGTTATTGGATTGATCCCAAAACCGGCAATAACTATCTATTGACGGTTCAGTATCCTGAAAATCTCGTCAAAAACCTCGCGGACCTCGGCTCGATGCCTTTGCGGGCGCCGAATCTCAAACAACCGACGCGCCTCGACTCTGTGGTCAACATCTCTCATATTGCCTCTCCCACCGAAGTGGATCACTACCAAATACGGAGAACGGTGGATGTATATGTGGCGCCGACTGGTGAGGATCTAAGCAAGGTTTACGCCGACGTGCAAAAGGTCGTTGACCAAACACAGTTGCCGGAAAACATGACCATTACCGTGCGCGGTTCGGTGCAGGCAATGCGCGCATCGTTCAAGAGTTTCAGTCTGGGGCTGATTCTCTCAGTCCTGCTCGTCTATCTGATCCTGGTGGCGCAGTTCCGCTCTTTCGTGGATCCGTTCTTAATTCTGCTCGCCGTGCCAACGGGCTTGGCGGGCGTGCTGGTGATGCTCTGGGCCTCGGGCACGACCCTGAATGTAATGTCGCTGATGGGCGTGGTGATGATGGTCGGGATCGTGGTTTCAAACAGCATCCTTATTGTGGAATTCACCAACCGCCTATGCGAGGAAGGTCGCTCGGTGCGCGAAGCGGTTTCGCTTGCCTGCCGCGTCCGACTGCGTCCGGTGCTGATGACTTCCCTGGCGACACTGTTTGGGCTGATTCCGATGGCGGCGAAACTCGGTGCTGGTGGCGAAGCCTACGCCTCTCTGGCACGTTCCATCATCGGCGGGCTGGCAGTTTCAGTCGTCTTGACGGTTTTTATTGTTCCGGCTGCCTATTTGTTCATTTACAGCAAACGGCCGGTTCACCGAGTGAAGGAAACCAATTGATATAATGAATTTGAAACTTCAACTTTGGGTGTTCACTGCTTTGCTGGTTTTGACCTCGGTTCCAAAAACTCACGCCGAGGACGTGCGCCAACTAAACTTGCGGCAAGCCCAGGATCTCGCCATCAAGAATCATCCCCGCATCACTCAAGCCGAACTGATCGCGTTGGCAGCGAAACAGGTTGTGAGAGAGGCGCGCTCGGCGTTCTTTCCGTCCATTTCCGCCGACGCAACCGCGGTGGATTCCACGGCGAACAATACCCGCATCGCTGCCGGTGGATTGAATAATCCCCTGATTTTGACTCGTGAAGCTGAAGGCATCAACATCAGTCAACTCATCACCGATTTTGGCCGCACGGCCAATCTCACGGCGAGTTCAAAGCTGCAGGCTCGCGCCCAGGAGCAAAACGCCCTGGCCACGCGCGCCGAAATTCTATTGGCGGTAAACAGCGCCTATTATAACACACTGCAGGCGCAATCAATTCTAGCAGTGGCGCAACAGACAGTGGCGACGCGCCAATTGACTTTTGACCAGGTAAGTGAACTCGCGACCAACAAGCTCAAGTCCGGTTTGGATGTGAGTTTTGCCCGGGTGGACCTGGCCTCCAGCAAACTGCTGCTGGCCAATGCCAATAACGATTTGCAAGCATCGTTCGCCACTCTTTCCAATGTGCTGGGTGAACGCGTGCAGACCAACTTCCTGCTCGTGGAAGAGCCGGTCCCAAGCGGAGCGGTGCCGGATGATTCAGAGCTGGTACAGACTGCCTTGCGCGACCGGCCCGACCTGATCCAATTGCGCTTTCAAAGAGACGCCGCCGGCCGATTTGCGCGCGCCGAAAAGGATTTGAACTATCCCACCGTCAGTGCGGTCGGCAGCGCGGGCGTGACACCGCTGCATGATCAATCCATGCGGGACAATTACGCCGCAGCCGGGGTCAACGTCAGTATTCCCATCTTTGAAGGGATGTTGTTTTCGGCTCGGCGTAGTGAGGCGGAATTGAGAGCGAAAGCCACGGACGAGACTCTTCGCGATGCCGAGAACAACGTGATTCGGGACGTGCGCATCGCGGTATTGAACCTGAGTTATGCTGCCGAACAAATGACTCTCACGGCGGAGTTGCTGGCGAGCGCGAACGAGGCATTCGATCTGGCCCAGGCGCGCCTCAATGCAGGTTCGAGTTCCATCGTCGAGCTGAGCCAGGCAGAACTGAACCAGACCCAAGCACAGATTGCCCAGGCCAAGGCCAAATACGAATTCCAGACGCGAAAAAGCATTCTCAACTTTCAATTGGGGCAGGCGCCTTAGCTGAAGGGATTACGACAAAATTCTTTCACTGGCTTGAAGTGCCTAAAGAGCAGTCGCACTTTTGAAGACTGTTTAAATTAAAAAACTAAAAAGGCAAATGGAACAGGGGATGAAATCGAACGAACACCAACTAGTCACGAGCAAAGAATTTGATGCGGGGGGAAGCAGCCGTCCCGTTAATCCCGTAAGCATATTGGTAGCGATTGATTTTTCCAGATTCTCCGAGGGAGCCTTGGACTATGCTTTGTTACTGACGGAAACGTTCAATGCCAAGGTAACCCTTATTCATGTGGTTGAGCCATTAATCGTTCCACAGACGCTGATGGTTACGACAGAAATGGAAGTGGATATGCGAATGGTGCAGGAGCGACAGGAGATGTTGGAATCGCTTCGCAGGGATAGAATTAGTGCCTCCATTCCTTCTGAAGCCATAGTGAAAACAGGAGAGCCTTGGGAGAAAATAATCGAAGAAGCCAAGTTGCTGCGCTCGGACTTGATCATTACTGCTTCACATGGACATTCCGCCCTGGAAGACATTCCCCTTGGTAACACGGCAGAAAGAGTGGTGCGCCATGCGCTTTGCTCAGTGCTTACTGTTCATAAATCTGTTGAAGCGCCTTTGGTCCCGACGGTTCGATTAAAAAAGATTTTGGTGCCAATTGACTTCTCGGCGGCGTCCGAGAAGGCTTTGTCCAAAGCCGTGATTTTGGCCAAGCGTTTCGGATCTGAAATTGTTCTCGCACACGTTATGGAAACGGATCCCATGCAGGCCGCGCTCAGCCATGTGCCGGATGCGGCGAAAGCAGCGGAGCCGGAGGGGATTCTTGCCCGATTGGGACAACAACGCATTCCCGCGGACATAGCCCGAGAAATCGTGGTCAGAGTGGCCCGGCCATTTAAAGCCATTTGCGAGGCAGCCAAAACCCTTGAAGTGGACCTGATCATTATCACCTCCCACGGCCACAATGTTTTGAAATGGGATTTGCTCGGTAGCACGGCTGAACGAGTCGTTCGACACGCGCCTTGTGCGGTGTGGACGTTGCGTGGATAAGCAACGCAATTTGCAATAAATCATGGCTGATGCGCAAGCAACCGACATGGGATGAACACCCCATTGTCGATGCAAATTACCGTTATTTATTATGGTCAATGAATCATGAAAGAATTCGGCTTTATGTCGAACGAACGGCTTAGGCTGGCAAATGGTAGAGCCCAATTCGATTCGGTACGGGCCGGCCAGTGATAACTCGCGCCATGTCAACCGTCACACAGCCACCAGCGGTAAAGAACCCGCCCTCGAGGCCAGCACCGGAAAAGGCACCCCATATCGCTTCGGCGTCGCTTCCCGACACACTCGCGGCGCTCAAGGTCAATCCCGATACGGGGTTGTCGGCCACCGAAGTGGACGCTCGCCGGAAAGAAGCCGGCTACAACGAAGTGGCCGTTCAGAAGGGACATCCTGCCCTCAAATTTCTCAAAAAATTCTGGGGCATCTCGGCCTGGATGCTCGAATTGATCATGGTTCTGTCCGCCGTGCTTGGAAAATATTCGGATCTCGTAGTGGTGGGCGCGTTACTGGTCGTCAACGCCGTGTTGAGCTTCATGCAGGAGCAACGGGCGGCTGGAGTCGTTGAGGCGTTGCGGAAACGGTTGCAAGTGAATGCGCGAGTTCTGCGCAATTCGAGCTGGCAGGTAATTCCCGCGCGGGACTTGGTGCCGGGAGATATCGTTCGCGTGCGACCGGGCGACATAGTTCCGGCGGACGTTAAACTTCTCACTGGAACCTTAACCGTGGATCAATCGGCGCTGACCGGTGAGTCCAAGGATGCGGACAAAAAGGTCGGTGAAGCCCTTGCTTCCGGGTCTGTCGTTCGCCGGGGCGAAGGCAACGGCGTAGTCATGCTGATTGGGGCAAAAACCTATTTCGGCCGCACCACTCAACTGGTGCAAGAGGCGCGTCCAAAACTCCACATTGAGGCAGTGGTCACGAAACTCGTCCGCTGGCTGTTCGTGATCGTCGGTGCGCTGCTGGGTCTGGTAGTCGTGCTTTCGTTGATTCGCGGTGCACCGCTCGTTGAGATGATCCCGCTCATGCTGGTTTTGCTTATGAGCGCAGTACCGGTTGCGCTTCCGGTCATGTTCACCGTGAGCATGGCCTTTGGGGCTAAGGAGCTGGCGCAGCGCGGCGTGCTGGTCACTCGTCTCAGCGCCGCCGAGGACGCCGCAACGATGGATGTTCTCTGCGTGGACAAGACGGGCACAATCACGATGAACCAATTGGCCGTCACCGGAGTGATCCCGTTGGAGAACGCGACAGAGGCAGAAGTGCTGTTCGCCGCGGCGCTTGCTTCGCAGGAAGCCAATCAGGATCCGATTGATCACGCCTTCCTCGCGGCCGCAAAGGATCGGCATGTCTTCGAAAACCTTCCCAAGGTAAATCCTCTTTCCTTCGCACCGTTCGACGCGAAGAACCGCCGGACAGAAGCCGTAATTGAACAGAACGGACAACGTTTTCACGTAATGAAAGGCGCTGTGCGAACAATTGCTGAAGCCTGCGGCATTCAACCCTCGGCCATCGATGCGCTGGAGGCCCGGGTCAGCAATTCAACTGCGAAAGGTTACCGGACGCTGGGTGTGGCACGTGGGCCCGAAAACGGTGCACCAAGATTAATTGGATTGGTCTCGTTGTATGATCCGCCGCGCCCGGATGCCAAGCAGCTGATAGCAACACTTCACGACCTCGGCGTTTCGGTAAAGATGCTCACCGGCGACGCCTTGCCGGTGGCGCGAGAGATTGGCCAGGGAGTTGGGTTGCCCAACATCCAACGGGTGGCGGACTTGAAAGCGGCTAGCGCGCAAACTGGCAATCAGAAAGTTGATCTCTTCGCCGGGGCTGACGGATTCGCTGAAGTGTTTCCGGAAGACAAATATACCGTGGTGCAGCACCTGCAGACGGCGGGGCATGTGACCGGCATGACGGGTGATGGCGTCAATGACGCACCAGCTCTTCGACAGGCGGAAGTCGGCATCGCTGTCAGCACTGCGACTGATGTGGCCAAAGGCGCAGCGAGCGTAGTTCTTACGGAGGCAGGATTGACAAACATTGTCGCCTTGGTCGAGCAAGGACGGACTATTTACCAGCGCATACTCACCTGGATCATCAACAAGATCAGCCGCACTATCTTGAAGGCAGCCTTTGTGGCCATCGCGTTCGTGGTGACCGGCAAATTTGTCGTTTCGGCGTTTGCCATGCTTCTGCTCGTCTTCATGACGGATTTTGCGAAAATATCCCTGGCCACCGACAACGTCCGGCCATCCAAGAAACCGGAGACTTGGAACATCGGAGGTTTTATCACCGTGTCGGCGGTATTGGGTGTCGCGATGGTCGCTGAAACGCTTCTCCTTTTGTGGTTTGGCTGGTCTCATTTCGATTTGGCAACAAACAGCAATGCTCTCGACACCTTCAGCTTTTTGATGTTGCTGTACTTTGCCGTATTTTCCGTTGTATCCGCGCGTGAACGCCACTGGTTTTGGGCGACGATGCCCAGCAAAACTTTCCTGTCAGCCATCTCTGCGGATGCCCTTGTGGGAACCATCCTGACGCGAGTGGGACTTCCGGGACTTCTTCCTTTGCCTTGGTCGCAGACGCTCGCGATCTTCGCTTACGCGTTAGTATCATGCCTGCTCATTAACGACGCACTGAAGGTTTGGATGATTAAATGGCGCGTTCTGAACCCCGCTGTGGCCAAAACACCGGTTGATGTGACCCCGCAGATTGCCAAGCGGGCTTTTGAATTATACGAGCAGGGAGGCCGCCACGACGGAAGGGCAGCCCAAGACTGGGACCAAGCGGAACAGGAGATTCGGAAAAACCAAACCCATAAATGAACTGATGCGAACCTTGTGGAAAGCTTGAATATGAAAATCAATTCCGAGGATTTCCGAGTGCGGTCGGAAAGCAAGGTTGAGCTCAAAGCGTGGCCGACGAGGGTGGAGCCCGTTTGCCAATCAAAGAAGCAGTATAAGAAACTCCTGAGAAAGCATGTTCAGGAGTTGAGCTCGTTGCAACGTCTGCTTTACGCTTCCAACCGCCACGCGCTGCTGCTTATTTTTCAGGGAATGGACTCTGCCGGTAAGGACGGGGCCATCCGCCATGTCATGTCCGGAGTCAACCCGCAAGGTTGTGAGGTCTTCAGTTTCAAACAACCGAGCGCCGAGGAATTGGAACACGATTTTCTTTGGCGCACGACCCGTTGTCTGCCAGAACGCGGACGAATTGGAATCTTCAATCGTTCCTATTACGAGGAAGTGCTGATCGTTCGGGTGCATCCGGAGATTCTCCTCAGCCAGGGACTTTCCAACAAACCGGGCGACAAGAACAGCATCTGGAAGGAAAGGTATCGTTCCATCGTGGAATCCGAAGAGCATCTTCACCGGAATGGCACTCGAATCATCAAATTTTTCCTTCACCTTTCAAAGAAGGAGCAACGAAAGCGATTTCTAGAACGCATTGATGAACCGGACAAAAACTGGAAATTTAGCGCAGCCGATGTTCACGAGCGGAAATATTGGAAACACTATATGAAGGCATACGAAGATTGCCTGGCCGCGACCAGCACCCACCATGCTCACTGGTACGTCGTTCCCGCAGATGACAAGGAGGACGCCCGGTTGATCGTTTCCCAAATTGTCCTTGATGCTCTCAACGAATTCAAGATGGCCTATCCAAAAACCGCTTCGAAGCGCAGGCGAGAATTGAAATCCATTCGCAAATTGCTTTGAATGCAACCCAAAGAAACGCGGGGGTTTCCATAGGGCTCGACCTTTTCGAAGCATTTGGCCCGTCGTTTAACCAGAAAAAGTCCTAAACATGCTTCACTGGTTACATTCTCTTCTGCCCCACGTCCCTCGATATGGATTTGTGCTTGTCTTCCTTATCGTGTTTTTCAACAACATCGGCGTTCCCCTACCGGGAAAGACGATTCTTCTTGGGGTTGGCATTATCTTGGGGAAAACGGCAGGCGCGCTGTGGCAACCCATGGCGGCCGGAGCTATGGCCTGTTTCTTGGGCGGTATTTGTTGCTTTTGGTTGGGACGACGCTTGGGCCATGGGGGATTGGAAAAAATTCGCTGGCTCCATCTCACGGTTGAACGGCAAAAGTGGCCCAAGCGCTTTTTCAAGCGGCATGGCCCCAAGGCAGTTTTTATCGCGCGGTTCATCCCTTTCTTTCCGCCCTTTGTCGCGAACATCCTGGCAGGCATGGCTAAAATGCCTTGGGGCGTTTTTCTCTTTTATAACTTTGCAGGGGCGGCGGTCTGGACGCCAACTTACATTCTGATCGGATACTTGTTCGGGAAGAAATGGAAAGTTCTCGAAGCTTGGCTGGGCCCCGCGACGGTTTATCTCATTCTCGCCGGAATGGCCGTTGCTATCCTAGGAGTCATTTTCAGACATTATCTGTTCAGACATTCGGCTCGCCTTTTATCCAAAAAACGTAAACGAACGCTAGGTCTGCATCACAAATGCCATCAGCAACAGCAGAACCGAACTTCCTGATGGAGAATTGCATGCGTACAACGCTCAACGCCTGAATGCGGCCGTTTACGGCGCAAGATGTTTATGGACCAAGGAACATAGTTTCATGGCCAATAAATCCTTCATGCCGTAGTAAACAAACTGCCCCTCCTTTTTTCGCTCCAGGATTTTGGCCGACGCCAAAAGCGAAAGATGTTTGGAAACGTTCGCCTGGGTGGCGCCCACCAGTTTCACGATGTCGTTCACCGTCTGAGGTTGGTCACACACCGCCTGCAATATTCGAAGACGCATGGGCTCACCCAACAGGCGGAACCGCAACGCGACCTGGTCCAACTGGTCTTCGGACAAGAAATGGTTAGTCTTTGCCTTTGACATATTACTATATAGTTATATACTTATATCACATATATGAATACTCTGCAAGCCAAGACTTCCATCACACCAACCGAACTCCAACAACTGCTGCTGGCGGGCACTCCAGGTGAATTGCTCGATGTCCGCACCCCGGGCGAGTTCGCCACCGCCCATGTGGGCGGCGCGAAACTTGTTCCGCTTGACGACCTTGATCCCGCCGCCATCTTACGGGAACGTGGTGCGGGGGGACTTCCTCTTTACGTGCTCTGCCAGTCTGGTGGACGGGCGCGAAAGGCCATTGAAAAGCTTGAGCGAGCTGGAGTTGGCGGGTGCGTACTGGTTGAAGGAGGAACGCAGGGTTGGATGGACGCCGGATTGCCGGTCGTTCGAGGTCAGAGCAAGGTGTTGCCTCTCATGCGCCAGGTGCAAATAGTCGTTGGTTTCATTTCAGCGGCAGGCGCTCTTCTGGCGCTAATTGTCAATCCCCTCTTCGCCATCATTCCCCTTGTGATTGGCTCTGGCCTCCTGTTTGCAGGGTTAACTGGCATTTGCGGCTTGGCCTTACTCCTGGCGAAGATGCCTTGGAATCGTGTGGCGAGCTGCGGGTCTTGCTTTGGAGGAAAATTGTGAAGCATCCTCGTCGCATAGTCATCGTGGGTGGGGTGGCGGGGGGTGCTTCGGCTGCGGCCAAAGCACGTCGAGTTGACGAAAATGCCGACATCCAGGTATTTGAGCGCGGCCCGTATATCTCCTTCGCGAATTGCGGACTGCCGTATTTCATCGCGGGTGAAATTGAGGATCGCGACAAGCTGATAATTATGACACCGGAAAAGTTCTGGGAACGTTCGCGTGTTCAGGTGCATGTGAACCATGAGGTATTATCAATCAATCGTGAGGCCAAGACTATTTGTGTCCAGGGAGCGGAAGGCAAGCAACTTGACGTACCCTATGACAAGCTCGTCCTGAGCCAGGGAGCGAAAGCGATCGTGCCGCCCATTCCCGGAGCGGATCTTCCCCATGTATTCACTTTACGTGATATACCTGACATGGATCGCATCGCCAACTTCCTAGATACTCAAAAACCACGCCACGCGGTAGTCATTGGCGGAGGCTTTATTGGACTGGAAATGGCGGAGGCATTTCATCATCGCGGGCTCCACGTCACCATCGCTGAACGGAACCCGCACATTTTGCCTTTACTGGATCGGGATATGGCGACCCACTTGCAGAACCAGATTCGGCGCGACGATTTTGACTTCAAGCCCAATGCCCAAGCATCTCGGTTCACACCAGAAGGCGTGGCGTTCGCCGATGGCAGCCGGTTGCCTGCGGACTTGATCCTGATGAGCGTGGGCGTGAAGGCGGAGGTGGAATTGGCCAGAGCAGCTGGCTTAGTGATCGGCGAAACCGGCGGAGTAAAAACCAACGGACGTTTGGAATCCTCGGACCCGAACATTTATGCAGTAGGCGACGCCGCAGAAACCATGCACGCCCTTACCGGCGCGCGGGCGCGCATTGCGCTCGCGGGGCCTGCGAATCGTCAGGGGCGTATCGCCGGGGCCAATGCGGCCGGCGCACGTTTGATTTACCCTGGGGCACTTGGCACTTCCATCGTGAGAGTGCTGAACATGACCGCCGGGTTCACCGGCCTCAACAGCGCGCAAGCCAAGAAGGCCGGCTTTACGTTCTTCACGAGCCTCACTCGTGACAACAGTCATGCGCATTATTATCCCGGAGCAAAACCTGTGCTCATAAAAATCGTCGCGGAAGAGGGTACGGGGCGGCTGCTGGGCGCACAAGTTCTAGGTGAGCGTGGGATCGACAAACGTGTGGATGTTTTAGCAACCGCCATCACCGGGAAAATGAGTGTTTTCGATCTCGAGACCCTTGACCTCGCGTATTCACCGCCATTTGGTTCAGCCAACGATCCCATCAACACGGCAGGATTTGTTGCCAGCCATATCGCTCGAGGCGACCTTGCGACACTCGCGCCTGATTCCTGGAAACCAGATGGTGAGTTTCTGTTGGATGTTCGTGACCCTGATGAATTGGTGGAGTTCGGCAAACTGAAGAATGCACTGAATATCCCCTTGGCGCAATTGCGCGACCGCCTGGCGGAATTGCCGCATGATCGCCGAATAATTACATATTGCCAAAAAGGGCAGCGTGGATACCTCGCTGCTTGTGCCCTGCATGGCAAGGGGTTTGAAGACGTGGCCAACTTGCGTGGAGGCTTTCTTCAGGCGGAACTTTTCAACTAATTCCAAATCGAAGACAGAACGCTGACGGCCGGTTCACCACTTAGTAATCATATTGGCTGAGAGGCTGATTAGAATCGCCGATTGCGCACTTTTTAAATGTGGTCAAAGCCTGAGACCATTCCGAACTGCATTGGTCGAAACAAGCGGATTGAATGGCACAGCACTTTAGGTTGAACTAGGACGATGAATGCGGAGAGCCGTCAACTGAGCGCGACGTTAACGAGGCGGGCGTTTGTGCGATTGATCGGCATCACTGCTGCCGGCTCGTTGGTGACGCCGTCCTTGCTACCTGCCGGTTCAACCTCCAGTAATTCCTCAGACCAACTGGTTCGCTTCCCCGAAAAGACTGACCTTATTCTGAGGACAGATCGTCCGCCCCAGTTGGAGACGCCACTGCAATATTTCCGTCAGGATATAACTCCAAATGAAGCTTTCTACGTGCGGTGGCATTTGGAGGGCATTCCAACATCGGTTGATCTGGCGACGTTCCGTCTGCAAGTCAGCGGGCATATTGAAAAACCTCTATCGCTTTCAGTGAGTGATTTGCGCAGCCAGTTTGATGCGGTATCCCTTGTAGCCGTCAACCAGTGTTCGGGAAATTCGCGGAGTTTTTTTGAGCCGCGCGTTCCCGGCGGGCAATGGCGAAACGGTGCCATGGGCAATGCCCATTGGAAGGGTGTGCTTTTGCGCGATCTGTTGGACCGCGCCGGGGTGAAGGCAGGCGCGTTGGAGGTCAGTTTCGGAGGGTTGGATCGTCCGGCCATGTCCGCCACTCCACGTTTTGCCAAAGCATTGGCTCTGGATCAGGCGAGAGATGGCGAAGTGATGATTGCTTATGAGATGAACGGCACGGACTTGCCCATGTTGAACGGGTTCCCACTCAGATTGATTGTGCCCGGATGGTATGCCACCTATTGGGTCAAAGCGCTGAGTGAGATCACCGTGCTCTCCGAAAAATTCAAAGGCTTTTGGATGGAAAAGGCTTATCGAATCCCGACCAATCCAAATGGCAATGAAGCCCCGGACCATCTAGCCACTGACACGGTGCCCATCAATCGCATGAGTTTGCGTTCACTTTTCGTCCAGCCCGAACCCGGTGAGCAACTCCGTGCAAAGACTCCGTTCGAAATCCAGGGGCTTGCCTTCGACAGCGGCAGAGGCATTCAAAAAGCGGAAGTTTCCACCGACGACGGAGGGACTTGGCGAGCTGCCCAGCTCGACCCTGATTTAGGAAGCTATTCGTGGCGTCGCTGGCGACAGGTTTGGACACCTCCAGCCAGTGGCAAATATCGCCTCCGTGTGCGCGCATTTAACCGGGCAGGAGAACAACAACCCACAAGTCTCTGGAACCACAGTGGCTACATGCGGAATGTGGTTGAGCAAATGGAAGTGGAGGTTATCTGACATGAAACCACTTCCGGCCACGATTCTTCGGATCGTAGCGGTTTTCTGGCTGGCTGCGCCAGGCATGAGCGTGCGGCAGAGCCGTGCGGAGACGCCTCCGGTAACTGGAACCAATTCACCCGATCTGGACATGGCGAATGTTCACACTATTACTTTACCACATTTCGAACCAGATCTGCCGGTCGCTCCCGGTCGCGATGAATTCTTGATGGTATGTGAAAGTTGTCATTCTCCCCGATATGTTACGATGCAACCGCCATTTCCCCAAAAGCAGTGGGAAGAGACTGTCAGCAAAATGGCCAAGACTTACGGGGCTCATATGGACGAGGAACAGAAACAGGCCATCGTGGCCTATCTCGCAGCCATCAATAGCAATCCACCCAAAGCAAATGCGGGCGGAACGGCTTCAGATGATGAGGAATCTGCTTCTCTCTCAGTCACTCACATGCCGCACTTCACCGAGACATTCCCGATGATCAAGCCGGCAACCAACTCCGCCGAACTCGCAGCAGATCTAGGCCGGGGAGCCGACTTATTCAAGCAGGATTGCGCAGCTTGTCACGGCGCTACAGGTGGAGGCGATGGTTTCATTGGACAGGTGCTGTTGCGAAAACCGGCAAATCTCGCTGCCACTCGATTTTCTACGGACTTTCTCAGCCGGGTGCTTTGGAACGGCGTGCGTGGAACTTCCATGCCATCCTGGCACAATTTGTCACAAAACGATCTGCGAGCGGTTTCGGCCTATGTCCAAACACTTCATGCACCCTCCAAAAGCGATGACATCGCGCGGGCGCCGACTGAGCGCGCCAAGGACCTATTCCAGAAGAACTGCGCTCCTTGCCACGGTGTGCACGGGGACGGGGAAAGCGCGCTGGCCGCAACTCTAATTCCACCGCCCGCCAACTTCAAACGCATGCAGCCGGACGCCGATCTTATTTTGCAACTGTTGCGTGATGGGATTCCAGGAACTGCCATGCCCTCCTGGAAGGAGCAACTACCCGAATCTGATCGGGCGGCAATCGCTGATTTCGTGCGTTCGCTTTATGAGGCCGTCGATTCTGGCGTAAAATAAATCGCTCGCGCCCACAACCAAGGGCGCGAAATGGATTTGTGGCTTGTCGCAAATCAACTTCCTTCTTGCCGTCGGCGCAAGCTCGAGCAAAGGTGAAGGAAAATAGGCGCAGGTATTATTTCAAAGTGTCGACTGGAGTCCGCTTTGTGGGGAGATGCAATTCCAAGTGCTTGTGTCATTTAACTTTTCCCGATACGCGCAAAGAGCATTGATTCTCGTGGGCGGTATTACGCCGTGCACATGGAGTTGGAATTTGGAAGCCATGCTTCGGAAACTCCTGCAATCTCAGAATTTGTCTGGAATTAAATGAACAACGGAATCGCCCATGCACAGTTGCGTATTAAGAATGGTCTGCTAATTTGTTCTCGTGCGTGGCGCGATTCCACTCGTCCAGTCGGTGCCCATCGGCGCGATGGTGGCGGACAACTTTCGGGCAGTCTCGCAACCGTTCCCCCATTAATGAATCGAAGCTATCTGCTTGCCTTACTGCTATGGGCCGGATTTATTTCGGTTGCCTCGGCGCAGACAAATTGTGCTTGTATGGCTACGAACGGTTGCGCGCTGGTGGAGTCAAATATCGTTTATCCGGTCTCCGCGTTGTCCTATCCGATGATCTCGGATCAGTATGCGGTGGGATACAAGCTGGGCAATGGAAGCTGGTCGAACGCGCCTGTCCATATCAGCTACTACGGCGGAACACTCGCTTCGCCCTTCAACACCAATTCCGGTTACCTCCCCAATAATACTTCGATGTCGTTTGTGAGCATTCCCGCGGCGGCGAACACGGAGGTTCATCTCCGGGTGACCAATTTGAATTCTGGTTTTGTGGCCAGTGACAATGTGTCGGTGCGTCCCAGCACGTTGCCGGTGACTGTCAATGTCGGAGGCCAGGGCGTCGGCGAGCTTTCCACCACGACCGCGTCTGACTTCAATGGCGAGCAGTTTTTGCTCTGGTGGAGTGATGGCACCAATGGCGGGACTAACCGGGCTTTGGTTTTCTTTCTGGATCCGCCATACCCCCCGCCGATCGGCACCAACGTGCAGACCATCACCACCAACACCGCGCTCACGAACTTGACTAATTTCGACACCTTGATTTTTCAGGGAACTTTTCAATTAGTTGATGGTGGTTTCGGGGATTACTGTGTGCCCACCAATATCACCAAAATTTTTTTGGCACCGGGTGCCTGGGTACAGGGAAAACTGTATTTCACATATAGCGGGGGCGTTAACAAGCGGGTCTATGGTCCGGGCGTTTTGGATGGCAGCCGGTTCTGTTACGCGCTCCGAACTTGCCCTAAGGATCCGGGCGACCACAGCCTGTCGTTTGATAAGACGCAGGCCCAATCACCGACCGACACGTTCACCCTCGATGGCATTGTCATCACCGATCACAATCACGCCGCCGCCGACCTGCTGGTCAACGGCGCGGTCAACAACGTGAAGAGCATTGGCTGGAACGGCCTCAATGGCGGTTTCCGGATCGGCGACAACACCACAGTTTCCAACGTGTTCCTGCGCAGCGGCGACGATTCACTGATGATGTGGGGCACCAACTCGACAGTCCGTAACGCCACGGTTTGGCAAAACTATAACGGCGGAGTTGTGAATCTCGGTTGGGGTGCTGGCTCGGCGGGAGACGGCTGCCTGATTGATGGCCTGTATGTTGTGAAGACCGACTGGCACGGCCCCATCGCTCCCAATTTTACCAAAACAAATTTGAACGATCAGAACAACGCGGTCATCGACTCATTGATGGTCCCCGGCACCAAATATGGCACCGTTAGCACGCCATTGTTTCGGAACATCCTGGTAGAAGATCCACCCAACGTGCTGTTCAGCCTCAAGATCGTATTCCCGGAATGCGACGACTCCGGCAGTCCCCGGGATGACGATTGTACCCCGGTGGATCTGACGTTGCCGGGCGTCCTGTACCTTACTGACTAGTCCTTAGCATAGAGCACACTATTAGCCCCGAAAAAGGACCTGACCAAGGCGCGGTCTTTTTTGATTTTACCCAAGTCTTCCTCCACCCGCTTGAGCAACGACTCGTTTTTC
>Ga0182013_10004506_pt1 | contig 16679 bp, 15 predicted proteins | sample 612S2MmetaG_FD_120487 | JGI IMG/M metagenome (GOLD analysis project Ga0182013, IMG submission 120487) | Permafrost microbial communities from Stordalen Mire, Sweden - 612S2M metaG | ecosystem: Environmental > Terrestrial > Soil > Wetlands > Permafrost | place: Sweden: Stordalen | collected...
CCCGTACAACGAAAGCCTCGGCGCCGGTTACAACGGCATCGCGACGAGTTACATCGTGCCGCATGTCGCGGCGTTCATCCTCAGCTACAAGAAGGGCCCGCTCACGATCGCGCCCAGCGTTCAGTTCCAAGCCGGGTCGCGGTACGGCAGCCCCTTGGCGGTGCAAGGCGTCGCACCGGATACGTGCGGCGCGACGCTTGGGACGCCGGTTGCCGGTGACCCGCGCTACGGGAACGGCTCGCCCGGCGGCGGCCTTCCCTACAATGCGTCGAGCTGCACGGGCGCCATCTCCATTCCCAATCCGCAAACCGGGCGCTTCGACGGCATTGGCCAGTACGTGCAGCCCGATTTGCTGGCGACGAATCTCAGCATCAACTACGACATCACCAAACGGCTGAGCGTCAACGTCGTCGGTGCGAACCTCTTCAACCGCTGCTTCGGCGGCTCAAAGGTTCCGTGGGGCGTCGGCAACCTCGGCTGCGCCTACGTCCAAGCCGGCACGTACGTCGGCAACTTCTACAATCCGGGCGATACGCTCCAGCCGTACGCGGCAAACTCGTACACGCCCAATCTCGGCGGTTCGCTGCAGTCGGTCGCAGCCGGTTCGCCGCTGCCGTTCGAGGTCTACGTCAACTTCAACCTCAAACTCTAGCGCGCGAGTCGCGCGGCGGAGCGGGGCGGCGTCTTGGCTACCAGGCGCCGCCTTTTTTTACCCGCACGGCGGCAGGAACCGTCGCAGCGGACTCGCCCGCTGCCCCTTCGAGTTATTCGTGAACCCGCCTGTCGAACGGGCGGCTCTTTGCCTTCCTCGCGCGGGTTCCCAGCTTGGCCAAAGGATTGCCCGCAAAGTGCAACATATTATGGGAGCCAAGCCGCTCGCAAAGGAATTCGGCCTCGGGTTTTCCGACGATTGGTGCACTCGAGGCTGTTTTCGTTCGGCTCCGTCATAGCCGGCGAGGGCTTTCTCATTGGAAAAATCGGGAGAAGGAGACTCTATGGCTCACTGGCTTCGGCCATTTCGAGTCGTTGCGGCGATCGCGCTCGTCCTGTCGCTCGTCTGCCAGGGAACTTGGGTTCTGGCAGGCACGACCGGCACGCTGAGCGGTACGGTCACGGACGCAGCGACGCATCAGCCTCTTGCGGGCGCCAAAGTTACGGCGACGAGTCCATCGCAAAGCGCCTCGGTCGCGACGGACGGCGCTGGTCATTTCACCTTTCTTGCGCTGGCGCCCGATACGTATTCGGTCGCGGTTACGGTCGCCGGTTACGATCAGTCGTTGGCCAACGGTGTCACGGTTATCGCGGACTCGACGCGAATTCAAAACATCGCCTCCAACAAGACGCTTCAGACGATCGGCAAGGTGACGTCGCGCGCTGCGACGGACTTGGTCAAGCCGGGTACGACGGCCGACGTCTACTCGATCAACGCCGCGCAGCAGGATAAGTCGACGGCGCTCGGCGGCGGCGGAAATCTCAACAGCGCGTTCTCGGCGCTCGCCTCGGTGCCCGGGGTATTCATCACACCGGGCCAGAGCGGCTACATCGGCGCCGGCGCGACGCTGAGCATCCGCGGCGGAGACTACGATCAGATCGGTTACGAGGTCGACGGTGTTCCCGTGAATCGGGCGTTCGACCAATATCCGTCCGGTACGGCGTCGTCACTCGGTCAACAAGAATTGCAAGTGTACACCGGTGCGGCCCCGGCGAATGCCGAGGCCGAAGGCATCTCCGGGTTCGTCAATCAGGTGATTCGAACCGGAACGTTTCCCGGCTTAACGACGGTTACCGGCGATATCGGCGGCCCGGCCTATTATCACAAGTTTTCCGTTGAGACCGGGGGCGCGACGGCCAATCGAAACCTTTCCTACTACGTCGGGCTGGGGGGATACAATCAGGATTTTCGGTATCTCGATCAATTCAACGGGGCGAGCGTCAGCCAGCTCTACGGCATTCCCATCGCGGGATGCTCCCCCACGCTGACGGAGGCCGTGGCGCCGTCGTGCTACACGGGTGGTCTCTACAATGGGAACACGGGAGGCGCCCCAGCTTTCGGCACCGGTTCGTACGTGCTTGGTCCGGCCAATTTGTTTGCGACATCGTCGCTTTCCGACCGCGACAGCGTGTTCAACGTCCATATCGGCTTGCCGCATAAGGATGGCACGAAGGACGACATTCAACTGCTCGGCGTGATCGATCACCTGCTCTCGCAGTACTACGATTCGACGAACGATCAGGGGGGCGCGGCCTTCACGAACGCGATCTACGGCGGCGCTCCGAGCTACGTTGATGGGTACCAATATAACGGGCCGACCGGCACGGCTTTGCCGAGCAACTATCAGGCGTTGACGACGCGCTATTTCTCTCCGTACTCCGGCGTCCGGTCGCCCGACTCAGCAATCCCGGTCGATCTCCGCGACGGTACGATCAACAATCAGAATATCTTCAAACTGCAGTACACGCGTTCGCTCGGCGCGAACGCACTGCTGAAGCTTTACGGGTACACGTACTACTCGGATTGGCTGATGACCGGTCCGCAGAGCACCATTGCAGCTTTTTACGGACCATCGAGTCCGGACTACGAACTGTCATCGCACACGCGCGGCGTGAGCGGAACGTTCACCGATCAACTCGGCTCGAACAATTTGCTCAACTTCCAGGCTTCTTATACGACGGCTAGCACGTTGCGTGACAACAACTTGCAAATGTTGAATGGAAGCAGCAATGTGGGTGAGGCTTCAACATTCGCGGCCCTCGTCGACTCGACGAATCCGGCGAACGGACTCTGCTACACGCCCACGGGACTAGCGAATACATGCGCTCAGGTTAAGGGTAACCCGGCGCTCGTCACCTACAACAGCGCCTTTAATGGCGGCATCACAACGCCGACCGGCGTAAGGTGCGGAGCAGGCCCGTGCGAGTATCTCGTGGTCGGAAACGGGTCGTATGCCACCTACAATACCGTCAAGCCGGAGTTCACGGCTCTTTCGCTGACCGACCAATGGAAGCCGACGAGCCGGCTCACCATCGACGCCGGCGCCCGACTCGATCGCATCGCGTTCCAACTAGCCGACACGACCGGCGGATTGGCGCGTGAATTCTTCTATAATTCGTTCAATCTCGACAATTGCATCGGAAATGTCGGTGGGGCGCTGCTGGCGCGAGATCCCGGCGCAGCTTGCCCCGCGGGATATCATCCGGCCAACGTGACCAATCCGTCCGGCGGTCAGACCACCGCGTTCAATGAATATCAGCCGCGGGTCGGGTTTACGTACGCTCTCGGGCCTGCCACGGTTCTCCGTGGAAGCTACGGGCGCTTCGCGCAGGCTCCCAACAGTGCCTACGAGCAGTACGATACGTTGCAGCCGAACGCGCCTACCAAATTGTATACGGACTACGAGTTTCAGTCGCTGGGCTTTTTGCAGCCCGACCATACTGTCGTTCCCCCCACATCCGACAATCTGGACTTTTCACTCGAGCATCAGTTCGGCCGGGACACGTCCGTCAAGCTCTCGCCGTTCCTTCGCAAAACGCAGAATCAGATCCAAAACTTCTTCCTCAATCAACAAACCAATTTCGTTTCCGGCCTCAATGTGGGGAATCAAACATCCCAAGGCATCGAACTCGAGGTCGACAAAGGGAATTTTGCCCGCAACGGCGTCGCGGCGAAGCTTTCGCTGGCCTACAACAATAGCTATATTAAGTACACGGCGCTGCCGAACGGAAGCTCGATTATCGATCCGCTCAACGCGCACATCAAACAGTATAACGCCTACACGTCGTTCTGCGCGAAGAATCCGGCAGCGGCGCCTTGCGCGGGTGCCACGACGAGTTCGGGAGCCGCTGCGGCACCCTGCTACACGACCGCCGGAGCAGCCGATTTCGCATGCGCGGCAACGAGCATCGCAAACCCGTATTGGAATGCCCCGGTGCAAGGCTTACTCGATCCCAACGGTAACTACCCGACCTTCGATCTCTTCCCAGGCGGAATCGGGAGTTCGGTCAACGGTTACGGCGCGCCGTATACCGCGACGTTCCTCCTGCAGTACAAGCACAACAAGCTTGCCATTACCCCGGCCGTGCAGTTGTTCGCAGGCCAACGATATGGGGCACCGCTAACGTCGTTTGGAGTGACGCCGGATGCCTGCACCGCCGCGCTTGGGCCGGTTGCAGGCGATTCGCGCTATCCTTACGGCGCGCCAGGTGGTTCATCATTCGACTACTCTTCGTGCGGGACGTTAGTTGGCGGAATTCCGGACCCGTATACCAAGAAATTCGACACGATCGGCGCGTTTGTCCAGCCAACCCAGCTGCAGTTACATCTTCAAGTAGCGTACGATATCACGCCGCGCGTTTCGCTCGTCGTGAATCTAGCGAACATCCTCAACGAGTGCTTCGGCGGTTCCAAGGCCGGATTCACGGTTCCCGGAGCGTGTTACTATAGCGTCGTTGCAAGCGGTGGCGGCGGCGATATCGGCAACCTCTATAATCCGGGGAACGCGATCCAGCCGTATGTCAACACGCCGTACGAGCCGTTCGTCGGCAGTGCGTCGTCGGGTAGTACCGGCGCACTCAAAGTTCCCTTCTCCGTGTACGTTAGTGCACGCGTGAAGCTCTAAGAAGTACCGCTCAGGGTCAGGTCTGCCGCCGGGCGCGGCGAGGTTCAGCTCGAACAAACGACAGGCGGCTCTCCGGTTCCACCGGAGGGCCGTTTCGCTTGGAGCGCCGGGCTCTTCGCCCAACGGCAACTGCGCTGTCGCAAGGCAGCGTGGAAAGGAAGCCGTGGGCAAAGCTCCGGCCCGAGGAAAACGAAGCGCATAAGAGGCGAGCATCGGATGGCCGAGGGGGCCAAGAAAACCTGAAGCCTGCCGTCACACGGATGCGATGAGCGTAGATGGGACGGGTTGAAGTAAAACCGACTGAGATGTCGAGGCGGGTCGCCTACTTCCGATGGTCGGATATCAAAGGCGTCTTCGAGGAACTCGATGGCTGGATTCGCCGCAAACTGCGCTGCATCGCTGGCGCCCCTTCGGAATCATCGGCGGCGCCCGGGTGGAGAACTGAGCGCTCGCGCGGTCAAGGGGCCCAGGGATTTGGACGATCGGCGCGGCTCTCTCGCAGAGCGGAGGCCTTTTGGCGGGCAACCGGGTATCGACCGACGGTGCAATTCGGATATCACTGTGAAGAGTGTGAAGAGGCCGTCTTTCCCGTTACGACGCGTTCGGAACTGTTGTGGCTCAAGAACCGGCGCCATATCGTCGAGGAAGTTGCCAAGCACGTCAGCGGCGGCCTCGACACATGGATCGTCGACGGCCTCGATTTCCTCGACAAACACGAGGGTCATAGCGTCGTGCTGACCCAGCGCCGCTGACCGGACGGCGAAGCATCGCCTGACAGGTCAGAATCGACGAGGCGCCGTAATTCCTTATATGAATGTAAGGAGTAAGGCGAAGATTACTTCAAAAGGGCAGATCACGCTGCCGTTGGCGGTGCGCAAGCGGCTGGGTGTGGGCGAAGGAGACGTCGTCACCTTCGAGTTGACCAGTGAAGGCATCCACCTCACACGCGACCGTGAGCCGGGAGTGTTTGCGAAGTGGGCGGGACACTTTCGCGACGGCCAAGGGAAGACTGCGGAAGAAATCGATCAGTGGCTGCGCACCATGCGCGGACATGACGATGAATGAACATCGCGCTGGACACGAATATCATCGTGTATGCCCTCGCTGGTACCGCGCGGACTGCGGAAGCGGCGGCGCAGGCTCTCGAAAGTGCCGCGGTTCGCGGCGGAGTGCTCGTACTTTCCGCTCCCGTGTATGCGGAGCTGCTTGCGATACCACACTCGAGTAAGGCTGACCTCGACGCATTTATCACTGAAACGAAGATACGCGTCGATTGGGATCTGTCGCGAAGCTGTTGGACCGCCGCCGGACTCGCCTTTGCCGCATATGCAGGGCGGCGAAAGCGCCAGAAGATCGGCCCTCCGCGACGCATCCTCGCAGACTTTCTTATCGGCGCCCACTCACTCGAAGTCGGCAATCTCTTAACCGCCGATCCGTCATTTTATCGCACGAATTTTCCCGAATTGAACGTGCTTGCGCTTTAGCGCGAAGGCTGTGCGACGCCTTACGAACCGGACTTCAACTCGTCGAACTCCTTCGGAATCTTCGTTCGCGCCTGGGTGAAGATACTGAACGCTCGTGCACTCAAAGGCGCCGAGCACGGTTTCGGCCATCGGCCTTGAGTCGACGTTCGGCGCGTCAGCTGCGGATTGCTTCGAGCAGTGCGATCCGTTGCGGGAGGGGCAGATCTTTCGCGCGGCGCGCGAGCACCGGGCGCGTTCGGTCGTTGATGTTGCGATCCTCGAACGGCGTGTCCCACAGCAGGCTAGAGCTGATCGCCGCGATTTGCAGCGTTGCCGCCGACACTTTTTTTTTGATTTCGGTGGCGATCTCATCTCGCAGGGTGGCGACGAAGGCGTCGAACTCGTCGCCGCGGATTTCACGCGTCAGCAGCGCCTCACCGCTGAGCGGTTGGTGCAAGAAGTGCTGCAGATCTTCGTATGCGATCGGCACGCGCTTGATCTCGGCATCAGCGAATATTTCGCCCCATGACTCGGCTCGCGAGAGATAATAAAGATCGACGGCGTCTTTCACCTCGCCGCGATTCTCGTACGCGGAGATCTTGTTTGCCGCAATGTCGCGCACATCGTGGGCGAAAACGCCCAGTGCGCTGCGGGCGGGCGGAACAACGCGCGGAGCATCCGGGGCAACGTCGACCTGTACGCGGGTGATGCCGTCCGACACGTTCGCGCGAAAGAAATCGGAGGTTGCCTGGACCGGCTCGACGACAAAGCCTGCTCGGAGGAGTGCGTTTCCGAAGTCGCGCCCGAGCCTGCCCGCTTGCGGCTGAAGCGTAAAGAAGTCGATGTCGTCGCTGTAGCGGTGGTCGAGGTACAGTCGCGCCAACGCGGTTCCACCGGTAAGGACGAGGCTGTCGTCGTATCCGCCCGCAATGCCGAAGATCCGATTTTGCAGCGGATAGAGACACCCGGTATACCGCGCAGCTTCCTCGGGGGTCGCTACGCGAAAGCTCGGCTGGACCACAATGTCAACTATAACCCTCGAATGTCCACTATAACACTCGATTGAGAAGCAACACTCGATTGAGAAGCGAAAAGGCGATATCCAGAATCGTCGGCTGCCGAATCGTGAAAGAGAGCGACCGTCACTTCGGTGTCAGGCACTCGGTCGGGATCGCGCAAGCAGCGCGCGCCGCTATTCCGGAATGCGCAGACGCTGTCCGGGGACGATCCCTGCTCCGCCGATGTGGTTGACCGCAACGATATCGTCGACGACGGACTGGATGTCGGCGCCTTTCGCGGCGCGCTGTTCGGCTAAGGACCAGATGTTGTCGCCCGGCTGCACGACGACGGTCGCGTAGCGAACGGGAGCAGCGGCGTGAATCGTCGTCGCGGAGAGCACGGGGATCGTGACGGCGAGGGCGAGACCCCCGAGCGCGATCAGCGGCATAAGAGTGAATTTGCGACGGCGACCGTACAACACTGTGCCTCTCCGATCCCAAGATATTGGGCCGAACGGCTGTTCGCCCCCAATATGATACCGCTTCTTCCGCCCAGCGTCAATATATCTACGAACGTATGTTTGCCTTTTCGTTCGCGATCTGGTAGGATTCGGCGTAATAAGGCGAGTCTAGGGATCGACTGTGCCGACTGGGTGGCATTGTGAAATGTGCCGCCGGAAATTTTTTGGGGAGGCATTCATGTCCGAGCGAGCGGTGACGGAGAAGCAATTACGCATTCTCGACGTCATCCGTGAATTCACGGCGGCGCACGGCTACCCGCCGTCCGTTCGCGAGATCGGCGAAGCGGTCGGGCTGTCGTCGTCGTCGACCGTGCAGTCACACCTCAAGACGCTCGAACGACGTGGTTTGCTCTGGCGGGATCCGACCAAGCCCCGGGCGCTCGTGCCCCGCGAACTTGCCGGGAAGAAGGCCGCGGCGCCGGCGCCGTCCGAGGATGCCCCCGAAATCGCGCTGATCCCGGTCGTCGGCCGGGTCGCGGCGGGCGTCCCGATCACCGCGGCGGAGAATCTCGAAGAGACGTTCGTTCTCCCGGCGGCTTTCGCGCGTCGCGCCGGCACGTTCATGCTCCGGGTCAAAGGCGACTCGATGATCGACGCGGCGATCCTCGACGGCGATTTGTTAGTGATCGATCCGCGCCCCGATGCGACCAACGGCGAAATCGTGGTCGCGATGATCGACGGTGAAGCAACCGTGAAGCGGTTCTACCGCGAAGCCGGCCGCATCCGGCTGCAACCGGAGAATTCAACGATGGCGCCAATCTACGCCGAAGATGTCACCATCGTCGGCCGGGTCGAGGCAGTCGTCCGCAGACTCTAGCCTCCACCCGTTCTTTCGGTGGCTCGAGCATCGGCTCGAACCGTTCGCGCAGCGCTTCGGCGACGTGCCGGCGATCTTGGCGCTGCGCGATGCGCTGCCGTTCAGCTTCGCCGGCCTCATCGCCGGTCTCGCCGGGTTCTTGTCGTTCGCCGAGCACGGCGGTATCGTCGACCGCTTTCGGCACGCGTTTTCTTCGGGCCGCTTGGTTCTCACGCTCGACGTCGGCTTCACCTCGATGTCGGTCGTGCTGCTCTTCGCGTTGGCCACGGTGTTGGCGCGTCGCTTGAAGCACCCGGCGTGGCTGATGATTCCCACGACCTTAGTGGTCTTCGCCCTTTCCATGCCGCACCCGCGAACAGCGAAGATCTCGGACTACGCGCTCGCGCTCGGCGCGAGTGGGCTGTTTCTCGCAATCGTCGTGTCGCTCTTGACGGCCGGCGCGTTGTCGCTGGCGCGGCAAAGGCTGGGTTCCGGGCGAACGTGGGTGGGCGCGGCCGCAATCATCGCGCTCGCCTTCGCGGCGTTCGAGTTGCACCTCTCGCTCGCGCGCGCGCTTGGCTTGGCGATCGAGCCGCTGGGAAGTTTGGGCGACAGCTATACCGCGCTGTTGATCATCACGCTGCTTCAGGCCGCGCTGTGGCTGGTTGGCATTCATGGTCCGGCGCTGCTCGCCGCGGTCGTCACTCCGATTTACCTCAAACTCCAATTCGAGAATACGGCCGCCTCCGCCGCGCACGTTTCACCGCTGCCGCACATCGTCGTGGTCTCGACGTTTTTGTTCGTGTTTCCGGGCGGCGCCGGGGCCACGCTGTCGCTCGCGATACTGCTGCTGCGTTCGAAGAGCGCGCGCCTGAAGAAAGTTGCATATGCCGCGCTCGGGCCGTCGATCATCAACACGAACGAACCGCTCATTCTGGGCGTGCCGTTGGTGTTTAACGCCTACCTTGCGATTCCGTTCTTGGTCGCGCCCGGCGTGCTCGCGACGACGACGTATCTGGCGATGCGAACGGGCCTGGTCAACGCGCCGGCGTTTTACGTGCCGTCGTCGATCCCAACTCCGATAAGCGTGGTGCTCGCGACGTTCGATTGGCGCGCGCTCGTCCTGGCCGTGGTGAACATCGGATTGGCGACGGCGATCTACGCGCCGTTCGTGCGCATCTTCGAGCGCGCGGAGCTGGCGAAGGAAAACGCCCGCCCCGAACTCGCACGGACCGCCGAACGCGCGTGATCGGCACGATCCTCGCCGCGTGCGACGTCGAGCCGCGCGTGCGTGCCGCCGCCGAACGGGCTGCGCCGTTCCTCGAGCACGTCGATTCAGCCCGCAGAGTCGTGAAGATGCGGGTGATCGCGGCGTTTCTGGCCGAAGGCATCGGCGAGAGCGACCTCTGGGGCAGCACCGGTTACGGCTACGACGATCCGGCGCGCGACCGGTACGAATCGCTCTTGGCGCGGTATTTCGGGGCCGAGAAGGTGCTCGCGCGGCTGTCGATCGTGAGCGGAACGCACGCGATCGTCGCCGCGCTCGACGCGCTGACGTCACCGGGCGAGACGCTACTGTGCGCCAACGGTGCGCCCTACGACACGTTGGCGTTCGCGATCGCAGGCGCGCCGTATTCGCTCGTCGCGCGCGGCATGACGTACGCCGAAGTTCCGCGCACGGCCGACGGATCGACCGACCTCGCGGCACTGGCGGAAGCCGTGCGCGTTCGCCGCCCGGCCGTCGTTTTCGTGCAGCGCTCGCGCGGCTATGCCGCGCGCCGCTCGTTGCGCATCGACGACGTCGCGGCCATCGTCGCCGCCGTGCGCGGTGCGGGATCGCGTGCGCCGCTCGTGGTCGACAATTGCTATGGCGAACTCGTCGAAGAGCGCGAACCGCTCGAGGTGGGCGCCGATCTGGCGATCGGTTCGCTCATCAAGAACATCGGCGGCGGGATCGCGCCGACCGGCGGCTACATCGCCGGGCGGGCGGATCTCGTGGACCGCGTCGCGACACGCATTTTCGCGCCCGGTATCGGCGCCGGACTCGGGCCGACGCTGGGCGTCGGCCGGACGTTCATTCAAGGGTTCTTTTATGCACCGCTGGTGGTGGGCGAGGCGCTGCGCGGATTGAATTTCGCCGCGGCGCTGTTCGCCGAGTTGGGCTTTGCGGTCGATCCCGCTCCGGGTGCCGCGCGAGCGGACATCGTGCAGGCGATCCGTCTAGCGACGCCCGAGCGGCTGCTCGCGTTCGCGCGCGGTCTGCAGCGCACACTGCCGATCAACGCCCGCTTCGCGCCCGAACCGGGGCCGGTTCCGGGCTACGTCGATCCCGTCGTGATGTCGAGCGGCTCGTTCGTCAACGGGGCCACGATCGATCTGTCGTGCGATGCGCCGCTGCGCGAACCGTACGAAGTCTATCTTCAAGGCGGCATCACGGCCGAACATACAGCGCTCGGAGCGATCGCCGCAGCGACGGAGGTCGTGCGAAACCGTTACTAAAATGACCTTCATGCAGTCGGACGATGCATCAGCGAGATCGGTCGCGCAGCAGCCTAAAGACACCGTCCCGCCAAGCCGACGCCAATTCGCGCGCGTCCCCGTCGATCTGCCGGCGACGTTCGCACTCGGTGACCGGCCGGACTGGGAACACTGCAGCATCGTCAACATCGGCGCCGGCGGCGTGAGGATTCAGACGCGTTACGAGATCCTCGGCGGGGTGGCGAACATTTCGCTTCGCTTCCAGTTCGAAGGCATGCCGATCAGCGCAAAGGCGCGCGTCGTCGAGTCGGCGTTCGACCGCTCGCGCGACGGTTTCTTCTCCAGCGCGGCGTTCACGACGATCGACCCGGCACACCAGCAGAAAATCGCCGAACGCGTAGCCGCGCTGCGCGCCGCGGACAACCCAGCACGCTCCTAGCTAGCGTCCGCGGCTCGCGGGCCAAACGCCACCGCGGCTTGGCCCCGCGGGCCAAACGCCACGGGTTCGGCTCGAAGAGCCGAACCCTGCTGCTTAGCTGTCTGCGTTTTGGGAGCGCGCCCCCATGAACCCGTAGAAGAAGAACGTGTGCCCGTCGGTCGTCGAGACCGCGATCCGCGTGTCTTCGACGTTTGCCGCCGCGACGGTTTTGCCGACCAGCGAGTCGAGAATCATCTGCGTTTGAAGGAACTCCGCCTGGCGCAGCGCGTCCGGATCGACGTCGGAGGGGGTAGCGGTCGTCGCGTCTTTGTTTCCCATGCTTATCCTGACCGGCGGAAAGGACCGTGCGTCGTCACCGGGCGAACGCCCGACGGGATGTATGTCCTGGAAGTGATGAGCGGGCCGCTCGACGGCAAAACATGGACCTTCGACCGGGAAATCACGATCGGGAGGGCTGATTCCGTCGCTACTGCCTGCATTACTATTGATCGGTATATTTCACGTAAACATGCGAAGTTGGCCGAGAATTCCGGGGAGCTGCATCTGACCGACCTCGCTAGTCGAAACGGTACCCAAGTCGACGGTCATCCGCTGACGGGTTCTGAAAAGATTCCGATTGGACAATCGTTTTCGGTCGGCCGGACCGTTTTGCGCGTCCTGAAAAATTGAGCAGCCTCGCGTTTCCGTCGCTGATGCGTTCCGCATGACCGGAAGGCGGGTCCTGCTCGGCGTGTGCGGCGGCATCGCCGCGTACAAAGCGGCCGCGCTCGCGAGCCGCCTCGTTCAGCGCGGCTGCATCCTCGACGTCGTGCTCACTGCGGAAGCTGGGCGCTTCATCACTCCCTTGACCTTCGCGGCCCTAACCCGCCGCCGTGTCTACACGTCGCTCTGGGAAGAAGAGGCGGCAATTCCGCATATCGCGCTCGCCCGCGAGAACGAACTGCTGGCAATCGTCCCGGCGACGGCCCATCTCATCGCGCGTTTGGCGCTGGGAATCGCCGACGACCTGTTGACGAACGTCGCGCTTGCCGCGCGCATCCCGCTCGTCGTTGCTCCGGCAATGAACACAGCGATGCTCGAGCACCCAACGACCCAAGCCCACCTGGCCACCCTGCGCGCGCGCGGCGTCGAGATCGTGGAGCCCGGTTCGGGCTTTCTCGCCGAGCGCGAGCACGGCGTGGGACGGCTGGCCGATGAAGAGGTGCTCGTCGGCGCGATCGAGCGCGGCTTGACGCGAACGCGCGAGCTTGCCGCCGACCGCGTCCTCATCACTGCGGGCCCGACCCGCGAGGCGATCGACCCCGTGCGTTTCCTCTCGAACGCTTCGACGGGTACGACCGGGATCGAGATCGCGCGCGAAGCGCTCGCCCGCGGGGCAGCCGTCGATCTCATCCTGGGGCCGACGGAAGCCGACCCGCCGCCGGGCGCGCAGGTCGTCCGCGTGACTTCGGCGCGCGAGATGTTCGACGCCGCGCTCGCGCGCGCGTCATCGGCGACGGTCGCGGTTGCCACGGCGGCGGTCGCCGATTGGCGCCCGGCTCAAACCTTTGCCCAGAAAGTCAAGAAGACGGACGAACCGCAAACGATTGCCCTAGAGCGAAACCCGGACATCCTGGCCGCGCTTGGGGCGCGCAAGGACGGGACCTTTCTGGTCGGCTTCGCGGCGGAAACCAGCGAGATCGAAGCGGCGGCGCGGATGAAGCTGGCAGCCAAGCATCTCGACGCGATCGCGGTGAACGACGTGAGCGGCGGGGCCGGATTCGGCAGCGGCGCGAACGAGCTCGTGCTCTTGTGGGGCGAGTCCGGACGCCAAGAACTCGGTCGAGCCTCCAAGCGCGAACTCGCGGCGCGCTTCTGGGATGCGCTCGCAGTGCTGCGCCCGAAGCCAAGCTGAACTCATGCTGCTCACGATCGACGTCGGGAACACCGACACCAAACTGGGCTATTTCGACGCTTCCGGGCGGCTGCTGGGGCATTGGCGGCTGACGACGGCGCAGCGCCGCACGTCCGATGAATACGGGGTCTTGTTCCAAGCGTTCTTCGCCTCCGCGCGGCTCGATCTCGCCGACGTCGAAGCGATCGTGGTCGCGAGCGTCGTCCCGCAAGTCGACTGGGCGCTCTACGAGGCCTGCCGCTCCTATCTCGGGCGGGAGCCGCTGCCGTTCACCGCTGCGGGACAAACGCTGCTGACGCTGCGGACCGATCGGCCGCGCGAACTCGGAGCCGATCTCGCGGCCGGCGCGATCGGCGGAGTCGCGACTGCCGGTTATCCGCTCGTCGTCGTCAACTTCGGCACCGCCACCACCTACACGGCGATCGGCGTCGATGGCGCGCTCTTGGGCGTCGCGATCGCGCCGGGAATTCAAATCTCGATCGACGCGTTGGCCACCCGAACCGCGAAACTACCGCAAATCGCACTGGCCGCGCCGCCGTCGGCCATCGGCCGCGACACCGTCACGGCGCTGCAATCCGGCATCATGTACGGCGCTGTCGCGCAGACCGAGGGGATCGTCGCTCGCTTGCGCGCCGAGATCGGCGGGAAGCCCCGCGTCATCGCAACCGGCGGGCTCGCCGAAGTTGTGGCGCGCGAAACGCGCACGATCGACCGCGTCGAGCCGTATCTCGTGCATGAGGGACTGCGCCTGCACTTCGAATCGACGCTTGCCGCGCCGCCCGCGCACATCGGTTCCGCCGCCGCCTCGAGCCGATCCGCCTAAAGATTCGGCTTCGTCGAATCGGTTGGGTCCGTCGCGTTTCGGCTGGCCGAAACCCAAGCCTGCATCGAGCGAAGCCGAGGGAATGCTGACTCGAGTTGTTCGCAGGGTGCGGCCTGGTTGCCGAACCAGATGGTCGCGACCCCGGCAAGCCCTGACGGTTTGGTCGCAGGCGAAGCCTTTGCACGAGAACAATCTTCTCGGCCAATGAGGCAAGTTATCACCGCATCGGATCCACCGGTACCGGAGACGGATTCCGTCGCGGCGCCGCCTCGCCCGCCGTCGCGGATCGCTGAAATCGTCGCCGTCCCCTGGGTGGGCGTGCTCGGCGTGATCGTGCTCTTGGCGATTTTCATGACGATCAAAACGGGCTCGATCTTTCTCTCGCCCGACAATTTGTCGTCGGTGGCGCTTGATTTTTCGTATATCGCGATGGCCGCCCTCGGTTCGGCGATCGTGATCATCGGCGGCGGTATCGATCTCTCCGTCGGCGCGAACATGGCGTTGACCGGCTTGCTCACGGCGCTCGCCATCGCCGCCGGCTGGCCGATTCCGCTGGCGATCGCCGCGGGTCTGGGGGTCGGTATTCTCGCCGGCATCCTCAACGCGGCGCTCATCACGGGGATCGGCTTGATTCCGTTCATCGCGACGCTCGGAACCATGAGCATCTTTCGCGGGCTTGGAACGGGGATCGTGCAAGGCCAGACCGTCAATGCCGCCAACGGGTTCACCGTCATCGGTCAGGGCTACTGGGGCCCGATCCCGATCTCGGCGGTGATCTTGTTCGTGCTTACGGCGGCGACCGCGTTCTTGATGAACAACACCGCTTGGGGCCGGCACATCTACGCGGTCGGCGGCGGTGAAAGTGCGGCGCGCCTGTGCGGCATCAACGTCAAGCGCGTGAAGTGGATGATGTACATCGCCGCCGCGATTCTCGGCGCGATCGGCGGGATCGTCCTGGCCGCACGGCTCGGTTCGGCGACGCCCAGCAACGCGTTGGGCTACGAACTCATCTGCATCGCGGCCGCGGTTATCGGCGGCGCGAGTTTGACCGGCGGTGAAGGCTCGATGGTCGGCGTCCTCGTCGGCGCGGCGCTCTTGGCCCTCATCCGCAACAGCCTGGACATCCTGGGCTGGGGCGAGTATTGGCAGGATCTCATCATCGGCGCCGTGATTGTCATAACCGTAAGTTTCGACCAATTACGGCGCCGGCTGCGCCGCGTTTGATACCGGTATCATTCATCACTTCGGGCGTCGACCAGACGCGTGTTTTCTTGAGGGATCATCAGCATGACCGATCGCAACCTATCGCGGCGCGACTTACTCGTGGGCACCACGGCGGCCGCCGGCGCGCTCACGGCGGCGCAATTATTCGGCTCGATCAATATCGCCCTCGCGCAAACCAAAAAGTACAAGATCGCCGTCGTTCCCAAGGGCTTGAACAACCCGGTTTTCAAGTCGGCGGATTTCGGCGGTCAGGCGCGCGCGGCTGAACTCGGCGACGTCGACTTCAAATTCATCGGACCGCCGACGTCCGACGCGGCGCAGCAGGTCGCAACCGTCGACGGACTCATCTCGGCGGGTTACGATGCCATCGCCGTCAGCTGCGACTCGTCCCAAACGCTGGTCGAACCGATCAATCGCGCGGTCGACAAAGGCATCAAGGTCATCACTTGGGACTCGGATTCGCCGCAGAGCAAACGCGCCGTCTTCTACGGCGTCGACAGCTTCAAAGCCGGACAACTCCAGGCCAAGTTGCTCAACGATTTGCTCAAAGGCAAGAAAGGCGACATCTGGCTGCTCTCGGGTCTGCAATCGGCGCAGAATCTCGAAGACCGCATTCGCGGCGCGAAAACCGTGCTCTCCAAAGACCTCACGATCGCGGGAACGAGCTTTTGCAACGAAGACGTCGCGTTGGGCGTGTCGCAAGTCGAAAACGTGTTACGCGCGCATCCGGCGCTCATCGGTTACATCATGATCGGTGCGTGGCCGCTGTTCAGCAGTCCCGGAGCGCTGCCGACGCTCAAGGCGCGTGCCAAAGCCGGCCTGCAAGTCGTCGCGTTCGACTATCTCGAACAAGAGTTGCCGTTCATCGTCGACGGCACGGTCAAAGCCTCGGTCGGTCAAGACTATTGGGGCTGGGGCTATCAGTCCGTGCAGATCCTGCACGGTCTGCTGCAGGGCAAACACTACCCGGCTTTCGTGCCGCAGGCCCTGCCGGTCGTCACCACGGCGAACGTCGGCGAGTACCAAAAGAAATGGGATAACTCCAAAACCGCGGCCGGCATGGCGGCGGCGTTCAAAGAAGCGCCGATCGAGCCGTCATGACCGACGCCGTCGCGATGCCGGCCGCGCGCGCGCCGATCCTGCGCGCGACGGGAGTCAGCAAAGTCTATGGTGCCGTCCGTGCGCTGGGCGGCATCGACTTCGAGCTGTATCCCGGCGAAGTGCTCGGCATCGTCGGCGACAACGGCGCGGGCAAGTCGACGTTCATCAAGATCCTGTCGGGTGCGATCGCACCCGACTCGGGATCGATCGAAGTCGAAGGCGCGCCGGTCCACTTTCGCGGACCGCTCGATGCCCGTCGGGCCGGCATCGAAACGGTCTTCCAGGAACTCGCCGTCGTCCCGCTCATGGACGTCGAGGAGAACTTC
>Ga0182013_10004507_pt1 | contig 16677 bp, 20 predicted proteins | sample 612S2MmetaG_FD_120487 | JGI IMG/M metagenome (GOLD analysis project Ga0182013, IMG submission 120487) | Permafrost microbial communities from Stordalen Mire, Sweden - 612S2M metaG | ecosystem: Environmental > Terrestrial > Soil > Wetlands > Permafrost | place: Sweden: Stordalen | collected...
GTAATGATATTCGCCAGGATACAGAGGCCTAGCTTTGCCATTGCAGTAGTTTCTTCGATAGTAGTTTGCTATTCTTGTAAACAGTGATTTCGCCAATGAACCGATAAAACCACCCTTTTTACCACTTGCCTTTTCTTTTGCCACTTTCAATGGATTTAGAGGATTATCTTCCGGCTTTCTAATAAGATTTTTATCATATTTTAACTGCCTTGGAACTAGAGGATATGGCGGTGGATTAATATTCTCAATATTAAAATATCTAATAGTCCAAAAATTAGTGATAAATTTAGATGCTTTGATTAAATCCTCAAGTATTTTAATTTTTTTCATCTTATCTTTAACATCAATACAATCTTTAAATATGCCAATAAACATTTCTAATTCTTCATGACCCAGTTCTAACACATTAGATAGATTTGTTTTCAACGAATCCAGTCTGTTATTTAATCTTGCAATTGGAACACCATTATTTCTTTCCAACATTAATTTCATTGCATCGAGTTCAGAACGAATCGAATATAGAATACCTATTGTTGACTTTAATACATTTGTATATTTGAATAACAAGTTTTCGACATTATTTCTATCAAAACTGATTTCTCGATATTTTTGTTCATTTAAATCATCTGGATTTTTATATAAGTATTTAAGTAGTGCAAATGAGCGCTTTGTTATCTTAAATGGTGAATAATGGAAATCGGAATAGTATAAATTTTCGATATCAGGAGGCAAAGTTTTAGCCACTTTACGGATTTCATCTAAATTTACATTTACGGGAGTATAATATCCTAATATTCTTCCTTCTCTCCTAGATAATATTTCATCAACTACTTCATTTGATATTGCGGAAAACTTACCATTTCTAGCAAGACCAATTGCTATATAATTAGTGATCTCCAAGAATTTATTATTTAGAATAACTAACATATCAATTTTAAGGGCAGTGTGATCCAATACCACTTTATTTAAAGGGAATTTCTGTCCATGCACTATTTTAAATCCTTTGGATATTTCGGCAACACTCCATCTCAAAACAAAATGATCTCTAAATAAATTATACACAACATCATAATCTTTGCCATTTCTATTTGATTTATGAATGACATTTTCAATAATCTTCATTTCAATGTCATTTAATAATCCTTTACTATGTAGTTCTTTGGGAATAGTATGCATTTCTTTTGATAGTTCGTAACGATTATTTTCTAATTTACCATAATCAAATTTATATCGTTCATCCTCTCCAGCTTTTACTTCTGAAAAGAAATGATCTTTTGTTTTGATAATCCTTTTTATTGTTTTTTGAAGTTCACTAGCAACATTTTTACCTAATTCTTCTAGACTCGATGATTTAATGTAAAGTTGTTGAGCATCAATATCTCCATAATATTCTGAAGCCCTATTTATAAAAGATCCATAAGGTTCAGCCGTAGTGTAACCTACTTTTGTACCTGGTAACGATATTAAAACAAGTTCTTCAAAAACATCTTCTGGAAGATCATGTATAGATTTAGTTTGTACTAATTGTCTACCATTATAAAATGATTTGATAAGTCTTCTATTGTTATAATCAACTTTCATATATAATAATAGAAGAATTTAATATTTACGAGTATATTTGGGACCTATTGGATTGTATGAAAGTTTTTGATGATGTGGGTGCCAATCATATTCAGAATCAATACTATGCGTTACGTTTTTAGCATAAAAGTTGAATCCTTTTAGTGAATTTGGATCTGCCGCAAGATTTCGTTCTAACATTTGTCCGATATGACGTTCATTTCCACCATGGGCAGCAAGATGATCATCATGATTATAAAGTGCTTGAACTGAACTATATTGGTCAGCTTCATTTAAAGACATTTTATAGGGATTAAGTGTAAAATATACTGGAGATATAACTCCACCTTTACCTTTTGATTTACTCTTTGATTTGGGTTTACGTTTACCTTTTATTTTTGATGCTTCCTTTAATCCGTGTTTGAGAGCTCTGGTTATATCAGATGTTCTATTAGGTTCGTGTTTAAATGGACGCATTTTTTCAGCTTCATACGGTTTTTGTTGTTTTCTAATTTCAGAACTAACTTTTTGTAAATGTGGTATTTCAGGATGACTTCTTATAATGGCATTAATAGTTTCCAATTCTGGTTTAATGGATTGTTCTTCGGCTAACATTCTCATGGCATCCATCGACATGTATCGTCTACTTGGTTGTAAATTAGGTTGTTCATGCGCAACTTTATATTTCAATAGACTATATATTCTATTATCTAAATCAGCAGCTAATTGTGCATCTCTAGCAGAATTACCAGTTGTAAATTCATTAGGCCTTTCAAATAATTTTTCAAATGATGGCGCAGATGCAATATCAGACACAGTAACATTTCGAGGACGATCTAAGTATGCTGGATCAAGTTCCCCTTTTAGTAAACTAATATTACGATTATGTAAATCCATATACTTATAGATTAGATAATTTAATTAAAAATCAATGGTGCATTCTTCGATATGAAGGCCCTGCTTTTGACATCGCTTCACCATAATCCATATTATGTGCTTTCGCGTACTTTTTTACGTATGCTACCCAGGGAGATGCAGCGGCACCTGCACGTCTTCGTTTTCTAGCACCTCCGTCTAATCCAGATCCTGCTCTTCGCCTACGAACTACACGTCTGCGTCTCATACCTTCACCACCACAGTCACCATCACCACCACAATCATCTCCGGCTCTTCTACGATGTACTCGTGGTCTTCCTACTCGACGTTTTCCGCCAGCTGGAACACCTGCACGTTTGCGAACAACGCGTTTTCTACGTCTTCTGCCTGCACCATCAAGCATATCCATGCCATAATCTCCTGCCATTGATAATGTTTCAACACCAGCACGTCTACGTTTCGCAACTCGGGGTCTGCCTACACGTCTTTTGCGGCCAGCTGAGACCCCGGCCCCCATTTTAATTCGACCCCTTAGAAGGTCCATGATTCGATCATGCAAATCAACTCTGTCGTATGCATTCATAGTAATTATAATATTAGTGGACATAATATTTTAGATTATACGGTTATAATTTAAATCTAATTTTAGTGTATAATAAATTGTCGTCGGTTGAATCATTACTCCAACCAAATAATTTTGGTATCTATGCTAGAATGTTAAATAACTCTAATCCTTATGTTTATTTCGGCATGACAGGTCCAACAGGTCCAACAGGTCCAAAAGGTCCAACAGGTGTAACAGGAGCTACTGGACCAAATACAGGAAATACTGGCGCAACTGGAGCAACAGGTGCAACAGGACCAACTGGAGCCTTTGGACCAACTGGATTTACTGGAGGCACAGGCCCAATAGGACCAGCTGGTGCAATAACTGTTACCAGTCTTCGAAATGTAACTGGAACATATCAATCATATAATGCAGTCATAACACCAGCAACTGGTTCTGCACAACCTATACTTGTAATGCCTGTTGTTTCTACTGCAGGTTTGGCAGCTACTTATACTGTGAATGTTTTAATATCTGGATTATGGTCAAATGGTAATGTAACAATTTATAATATTGATATGTCATATCAAGTGGATTCTTCCGGTAATGCATCTAATTTAATGGCAGGAATATTATTTTATCAAGGAAGTTATACAACTTATCAAATACAGCCGTTAATAGTTGGAGGTGAAGTAGTTGTTTATTCATCAGATGCTAACTATTCAATTCAATGGCAGTCATGTTATACAATAACAACGTCACCATTTTAATTTCTTATATAACTGTATAATTACATGTCGAGTGTTGAAGCTCTTTTGCAAGAAAATAATTATAGTCTCTTTTGTAACACGTTTAATGGACAACCATATCCTCCAGGACCAACTGGAGTTGGTCCAACAGGTCCAACTGGTCCAGAAGGTCCAACAGGAAATACAGGTCCAATGGGTCCCACTGGCGGTGTTGGTGTAACAGGACCAACTGGACCAACTGGTGCAAATGGAATAACGGGATTACCAGGTGGTGCTTTTGGTGTCACAGGTCCAACTGGTCCAACTGGTCCTTCAGGCCAAATAACAGAAGCAAATCTTGAAACAATTACTGGTTTATATTCGTCATATTCGACAGTTTTAACACCACCAAATCAATTTGTTAGTCTTTTGGTTCTTCCAATTCCTCGGAATAATTCCACTTATATGATAAAATTAAACATAGTTGGTATGAGTAATTCAACATCACAAGTTGGTAGATTTGTGGCTTATTCATATTATATCGGTTATTATGTTGATAATACAGGATCAATAAGTAACTATTGGACTAATAATTATTTTCAATCAGGAACCAGTCCAGATTATGGTATAGTATTTTATTACACGAACGTTGGAAGTGGACAAATACAAATAAAGAGTGGAAATTCTGGTATTTCAATGAATTGGATCTTAACTTGGGATATGTGTTACACACCATCGTATTAATATCTCATATAGATATATAATAAATTGTCGTCAGTTGAATCATTATTACAACCAAATAATTTTAGTATATATTGCCGATCTCTGAATGGTTATACTCCAGAACCTGGTCCGATCGGTCCCACAGGTGCTGGACCAACTGGAGGTACAGGTCCTACAGGTGCTACTGGAGCAACCGGTTTAACTGGTAATGGAGGTGGTGCGGTTGGAGCAACTGGTGCTACAGGTCAAACTGGTGCCACTGGTCCAAATAGTTTAGGTCCCAATGGTCCTGATGGTCCAACTGGTCCAGCTGGGAATAGTACATCATCCACTGCCGCACTTGAGATTATAACTGGTAAATATTCGAAATATACTACGGTTGTCACAGGTGCAACTGGACCAGTGCAAACTATTGTTAACTTTTATCCATTTCCAGGTTCAAGTGGAGTAAATACAGCATATTATATTGAAGCAACTGTATCTGGTCAATGGTCGAATGGAAATTATACGAGTGTAATATTTAATTTTGGATTTTCTGCAGATGTAAATGGAAATATGATCAATAATTCTAGTTTGAATCCTAGAACACAAATAATTTATACTCTCCAAGGTACTAATCCAAGTAATGGAGTAAATGCAGTATTTCCAGGAGATGGTTCAGTGAGAATTGTTGGTAATGATAGTACACATACTATTAATTGGCTTGTTTCATATAATATAACATATGTTTCATTATAAATTATCTGATCTAAGTATATAATTACATGTCGAGTGTCGAAGCATTGCTGCAACCGAATAACTATACGATCTATGCTAGAAATTTTATAGGTGCCACAGGCCCTGAACCTGGACCACCGGGACCTACTGGTACTGTCGGCCCCACTGGCGCTACTGGGGCCACAGGAGTTACTGGTGCAACAGGAGTAACTGGTGCAGGAAATACTGGTGCTGCACACGTATCACTTTATGGAACTTATCCTGGCCCAGGAGAGAATTCAGCCCAATTTGGTATCAATAACACAACACCAGTCAATGGAGGTTCAGATATCGTATTCAATTCTTTGATAGGTCAAGATACATTTCCCTTTTCTGGAGATGCAGCTTATAATCAAACTACAGGTGTATTGACAATTAATACAACTGGTATTTATCGAGTAATTGTTACTTTATTGGATACTACGATTTCAACTGGCCAAGTTTACTCAGTTAAAAGAAATGGTACTACAATATTTAGTGCAAACCAAAATAACACAAATTCAGGAACTTCTCTGACATTTAGTTTTACTTATGGTTATACAGCAGCCGATTCAGTAACTATTGTACCAACAACTCTATTTACTCCAGTTGGAGCTACCAATTTGTATTCTTGCACTTTGGATATTATGAGAGTTGCATAATTATTTTATTAAATATCTAGTCTAGATATATAATAATATGTCAAGCGTTGAAGCATTGCTACAGCCGAACAACTTTACGATATATGCCAGAAATTTTATAGGCCAAACAGGTCCTGAACCGGGACCACCTGGACCTACTGGAACTGTTGGCCCTACTGGTGCCACAGGTGCCACTGGTGTTACAGGTGCTACTGGCGCTGGTATTGCATGTGATTCAAATTCAAATTTAGTTGCTGGTTCACCACCTTTGGTGTCAGGAACTCAAAATACTATTTATGGTTGTGGAGCTGGATCTGGAATAACTCAGACTGGTAACATAGCAATTGGTTATAATGCAGGAATAGATAGTGGTGGTAATGCAGTTGCCATTGGTTCATATGCTGCCCTAACTCTTCAAGGACAAAATTCAGTAGCTGTTGGTTATGCTGCTGGTCAAGTTAATCAATCATTAGATTCAGTTGCTATTGGTGTATATGCAGCTCAAAATACACAAGGAGGTAATGCAATTGCTATAGGTAATCAATCTGGTCAAAATTCACAATCAGCTCAATGTGTAGCTGTTGGTTACATTGCTGGTACTATTTCACAAGGGACAGCAGCAGTTGCAATTGGAGCAGCAGCTGGTTATAGTTTACAAGGAGCTAATGCAATTGGGGTTGGTGCTGGATCTGGTCAATATGGTCAAGGTGCCGAAGCTGTTGCAGTCGGAGTTACAGCCGGACAAAATTCACAAGGAACTAATGCTGTTGCAGTTGGTGCTGAAGCTGGTCAATATAATCAAGGTAATTATGCAATTGCAATCGGTAACTCTGCTGGTCTAACAAGTCAAGCTGCTAATAGTATTGCAATTAATGCTCAAAATGCTGCTTTGAATACCGTTACTGCTGGCTTTTATGTTAATCCTATCAGATTGGCAGCTGGAAATACAAGTGGAGCTCTCGTTTATAATACTTCAACAAGTGAAATTACAATGAATACTAGTTTTAATGGTGGTCCCACTGGTGCTACAGGACCAACTGGAGCTACTGGACCTGGACCTGCTGGTCCCACAGGATCAACTGGCGCTACAGGACCAACTGGTTCGACAGGTGCTACAGGAGCAACTGGAGCAACTGGAGCAACTGGACCAACTGGTTCGACAGGTGCTACAGGACCAACTGGTTCGACAGGTGCTACAGGACCAACTGGCGCTACAGGACCAACTGGTTCGACAGGTGCTACAGGACCAACTGGCGCTACAGGACCAACTGGTTCGACAGGTGCTACAGGACCAACTGGTTCGACAGGTGCTACAGGACCAACTGGAGCAACTGGTCCAGCTAGTCCACAAAGTTATGCATATTTAGTGACGGGTGTTACCGGTACTACTACTATGGGATCCCAAAATGTATATGTTAAAATGGGGGCATTGGATACTGCGATATCATTAAGTAATTTTACATTAACTTCTACAAATGTAGTTACATTTAATGGTGTGAATGGAACAGTTTTACACATATTAGCAACAGTGACAAATTACGATTCCAATGTTTCCATAACTGCCCCGGGATATGCAATATTTCAAAATGGATCTAAATCTACGGTTTTGACAGGGCCCTGTGCAAATGTTGTGATTACAAATACCAACCAAGCCCCTGTTACTTTTGGTGGAATATTAACAGCTAATAATGGAGATACATTCTCTTTATATATGGCACCAACAAATGGATCATCTAGTTCCATTTTAACATGTGTTCCTAATACAGTTAATGGTAGTACAAATTTAACAATATGTTCATTATAACTTTTATCTGACGTAGATATATAATCAATTGTCAAGCGTTGAATCAATATTAATGTTAGGAACTGCTGAATTTATAGAACTGGATAATGTAAATACTAATTTAACTCCTGGTTCTCCATTAGCAATAAATACTCAAGTGTTTAATAATATGCCAACTAATATAGTTGCATCAACATGGGGTAATGGCACTGCATTTACTCTTACTGCTGGCACATATATATTCGATTATGAAACAAGTTTTACTGGAACTCGCACAGGAGCAGCTTCTATTGCTCTTTATACAGGCCCAAACACATCATCTCTTACCATTGATAATAATACTCTTGCATGTGCATCAACTAGCGTATCATGGATTCACGGAAGAGCAGTTGTTGATGTTGCTGATACATTAGTTGTTGCTATCTGTAGTTTGTATAATACTGTTTCTGTTGCTTACGTTCTTGGTACTACATGCTATGTTGTAAGATTAACTGTAATTAAAGTTGCATAATCATTTTAAATCTCATATAGATATATAATACGATGTCGAGTGTTGAATCACTATTACAGCCAAACAATTTTTCGATCTATGCGAGAGCGGTTAATGCCGTTTCGAGTGCAGGACCAGTTCAATTAACTATAGCAACAGGTGCCACAGGCATAGGCTATCAACTGGATTTATCACAGTCACAATTTTTAAATAGTAGTGTTGCACTTTCAGCTAAAATTAATAGTTCTAATGCTGCATTAACTGCTGCCGGTAACTTTCTAATTAATGGATCTTATATTAATAACGCTGGTACTGTTTCACAATCTGGTACTACAAATGATATTGGAGATTCTGGTTCTTTTACTCCTGTTCCAGTATGGACTATTTCTGGTAATCTTGCAACACTAGTTGTTGGAAGTACATCTTATCCTTCGACAAGTACAGTTAATGTAAGTTATACAATTAATACCGTCTAAATATTAAAATAGTTAGTATAATACTGATATTTTAATCAATTAATAATATTAATGCTTATCGGTGCATTCTATGTTTGAGTGATTTTCGGGACATTCTTGCACCGGCTTTAACACCATATGCACGAACACCACCGTCATCACCACCATCGTCTCCACCATCTTCACCTAAACCCAAGAGTGGTGCTGCAACTTTAGCAATGTCTAAACCCTTCGAAAGATAAGGTTTAATTCTATGCCATATGCTCACCAGCTTATCTTTTAGATCAGAAAGGAAGTTTCCACCATTGATATGACGCACTTCTGAGTAGGTAATCATAGCATGGGCAGTCTGTTTGTGGCTGTCCAGAATATCATTAGAAGTCAATACGCCGATCAATGCTGAAGTTTGACCATTAAATACTGAAAATATGCCTTGGGAGACCGCAATCACATACAAAGTGGGAGTTATAGTTGCTTTTGAAACGTTCTTAACTGTAACGTTCATTTGTAACATTAATTGGGCCAATTTTCCTGGAGCATCTCGCTGATACCCTTTTTCTTCAAAAGGGGCTAGACTATATCTTAAATCTTATAAATAAGATCCATTAACATTTAGTCGTTGGACTTCACTCATATAATGAGCTTTGCTGCAGATTTTCCTTGAATACTCGATTTCACTTTATGATTATTGCTAATCATTGTTGTAGTGTATTCTATTGGAACTTCCTGCAATTTGAAAATGTCGCTTCTAAAAAGGATTAGAAACTAATGATTGGTGTCATTTTTAAGTTCAATTTATTTTTTAAACTTTCCAAGCCTATGTCCAACATATCGAGGCAGAGCACGGAGCCTGTACCCGCAAATTGATTTTGTGCCATACCAAAACCATTGGCAGTGGTTTTGAATGAATTGAGACCTTGTCCGGACCATGCGGCCCATGACATATTGCATCCATTTTTGACGGATAAGTCATATACGTTAATACCCACACTTTTCAGTGGGGACTAGACTATATCTTAAGTTACAATTATTGTAACCAATAACCTTTTAGTCGTTGAAGTCCACTAACATATGACTGTTAGTATAACCTGCGGATTATCCTTTGCCTAAAATTTTAACATTAGTTTATTGATAAACTATTCGTAGTTAGACATGTAGTTAGGCAACTTGTTTGCTGCGCTCACTGAGGAGATCCCCGCAATTTGGATATTTCACCTATTTTATAGATTAGAATGTGTTTAATAACATTCTATTGTCAACCTGTTTGTTAATTGACGTTTGGAAGCAGAAGCTAGTACCCCACTTCGGTTTCCGAATTGGATACTGATATTCTCTATCGCAAGGAACGTGTCTGGAGTGAATGGATTGGCATAGAGCTGAGCATTTGAGGGTCTTGCAAAGATATACAAACGACTCGGAATCGAGTTGAGCTGGATATTATTTGAAGACACTGTGGTCACTGCATTGGCGGCTATTGCACTAAAATCGGTTGGAAAACGCGTTAATACTTTATGTTTCCATAAAGACTAGACTATATCTTAAGCTACTAATTATAGTAACCAATAATCATTTAGTCGTTGAAGCTTAATCTTAAGTTTACGCTTAGATCTTTGCCTGCGAATTATCCTAATCTAAAATTTTAACGTAATTCAGAAACTAAATTATTCGTAATTAGATATTTTGGATCTCCTCGCAATTTGATTATTTCGTCTTAAAAAGACTAAGATGTTTTTAATGCATCTTTTTGTCGACTAGTTTGTTAATCGATATTAAAGTAAGGATAGTTGTAAACACGACTGAGATTGGCTGCTTTATCACTTAATTGCGGGGTCAAATATTGAAAAAGCAGTAATGGGGACGAATCAGGATATGAGAAGGTTGGGTTACCACCTTGTGTAAAGTTTGAAAATTGCATTGATGTAGTAATAGTTGTTGGGGTCCATGCCACACCGTTTCCGGTAGCGGGCTGCCCAACGTTGTCAACAGCTAACATCCTGTTGCCATTATTGATAAAGTTGAGGGTCATCGTTAATACCCACACTTTTCAGTGGGGACTAGACTATATCTTAAGCTCGGAACTTTCGTTCTAAACCAATTATCTTTTAGTCGTTGAAGCTATCATAATAAAATGATTTGCCTGCGGATTATCCCAATCTAAAATTTTAACGTAATTCAGAAACTAAATTATTCGTAATTAGATTTGTAGGATCTCCCCGCAATTTGATAATTTCGTCATAAAGACTAATATGTATTTTTTATTACATATTTTGTTCGACTATGATACTTTTCTTAATCGAATGTACGTAATCCGTAGAAGCCGCTGTCATCGAATTCGAAGCAGCCCCAAAATAACGGAGAAAGGAAGATAGGCTCGCAACTCACGAAATCGATAATGCTTGTGGCTGTGCCGCCGACATTAGTTTGTGATACTATAGTCCAAGGAAATGCTGCTGGAGCGAGATCGTCGGGCTGATCTTGATAGAGTGAAAAAGGTGATCGGGCACCACCATAAAGGTCATAAAATTCCTGACTTTGGCAGCAGCCGTATGTTGCTGTTTTTGAATAATCGATCGCTTTGAGCCTTCTATCGATATTAAAATGTTCTGTAGCCGAAATGATATCGGATATGTTAACTGATACTGATTGATTGTTTAAAGTTAATTGCATTGTCGTTGCTACCTCATTTATTCAATGAGGACTAGACTTTATCTTAAGTTACTATTGTAACCAATTATCGTCAAGTCGTTGAAGTTAGACCTTAAGTTTACACTTAGGTCTTTACCTGCGGATTATCCAACTCATATGAATTTCACTGTTTCATAAATTTATGATTTTGTACATATGATATGAGGATCTCCCCGCAATTTGATAATTTCGCCATCTTGGATGACTAAGATGTATAACATCTTTTATTCGACTATTTTGTTAATCGAGACTCTTCATGAGGGGAAAAGAGCGTATGCCGACCTGTCCGGGATTAAACAGATATGTAGCAGGAGTTGTAACTGGAATTCCTGTTGCGGTACAGGTCAGACGAACTGGGACCTGTAGGTGCACCCTTCTATCGACCCAAACATTTTGTGATGTAGGAGGACAACTGAAGTTAATAGATGAAGAGGAAATAGAAGTGGTTGTGAATGCTTTGTAAAGAACCGTTTACTACCTCATCTCTCGATGAGGACTAGACTATATCTTAAGCTGATTTGTTCAGCCAAAAACCATTTAGTCGTTGAAACTAGACCGATTAGAGTCTTTGTCTGCGGATTATCCTAATCTAAAATTTTAACGTAATTTAGAAACTAAACTATTCGTAATTAGATATTGAGGAACTCCCCGCAATTTGGTAATTTCGCCAGTTTATAGGTACAAACCTACTTTGGAGCAAAGCGACTCGGTTTCCTCGAAACTCGCTTTGCTTGCAAAGTTTAAAACTGACTAAGATGCTTTGAATGCGTCTTCTTAGCGACATTTTACAAAAAAAAAATTTGCATTTTTATCGCTGCCTCCCTTCAAAACAGGGTATATGCGGCTCATGTTACACACCCTCGGGTCATGAACGGTAATCGGATTAAGTTTGTCTACTGCTAAACTCATTGTATTAGTATTATAATCTTAGATTAGATTTTTAAAATTTAAGATTATTAGATATATTTCAACTGTTGATTTCTATATAGTTTCTTACTGAAGAAACCGATCTTCATAGAAATGGTATCATAAATTGATAGTGTTAATGGATACAGATTATTTAATCTATCAGACCAAAAGAATTCAAGGTCTATCTTCCTCATCGGGTTATCTGATATTAGATCGATTAAGCGGTATAGTTGAGCTGTATAGATTGCAACTGATGTTTGATTTCCAGCTTTGTTTCCTAAATCCAGATAAAAATCTGCTACTATAGGTAAACTATTTGTATTGGATAAGTTCGAGTTACCTGGTGTTGGGAAGAACTCTTTCTGAACTGGCATACTTGTCGTTGTTATTACAATCTTGCGAATACTATTCATATAGTCTGAAGTGGGATACTCTTGTGAAAATATGTATGTACCTCCTGCAGCTCTTGGTGTTAATGGTGAAGCAAAAAGTGGATATCCTGGTGCGACTGGATAGGGAGGTCCTGCTATGTATGAATTATCATATTCTGCTGGAGGTTCCCAAATTTCATATCTACCATTGTTTAAAACATCATTAAATGAAAATAAAAATAGTTGAGCATTGATATTATTAAACACAGTCCAATGAAAGTTTGCTGCTGCTGTCGCATGAACAAAAGACCAAGGCATTATAATCTGTATCAATGAATAATCCTCATTATATACATAATATGGAAAATTACCTGCACCGCCTGGTGATCCAGCTGCGGCCCAGCTGGCCATGAGGGCATTATTCAGCATATCTATTAAATGACCATATGAATATACATAATAGTATGTAGGATCTGAAGTTGATAATTGTTCATCTTGGGGATAATATTCTATTGATTCAGGGAAATTAGCTGCTGCAGGATTTGCTGGTGTTCCAACATTTTGCTGTTGACAAACACCAACTTGAAAAGGAGTTAAGTTAATGTCGGTATTTCCATATATGACCGTAAATTGTTGATTAAAATTAGTAAAACTTGATGATACTGTCAGAACTGTTGCACTTGTAACTCCTGTGATAGTTCCACTTTGACCATATGTAAAGTTAATAGTCCCTCCTATCATATCTGATGTGAACATAGTACCATCCCCAATTACTGTATTACCTGTTTGTGATGCTATTCCGTTATAGAGTGTAGGAGGCACATTTGGCATTACAAATAGAGGAAGGTCTTGAAGAGGTATTTCGAACTTAACAATCGACATATAGTAGTCTGAAGGACGATTAATGATCGGATTATCATACGTGACTTTATAAATAGCTGGTGTGAAAGCCTTTGCATTACCACTGTTATTGCTAACTGTAATGTTTAAATAGATGTTATCACTATCTCCTGTATTCATTATTATATATTTATTGTAGATTTAAATATATGTTATAACATATATTTAAGTATTAATAATTGAGATCGGGTGTTGTCAATAAAGTTACTAAATCATCTGAATCAACATTCTTAAAGATTCTAGTGAATTTCTCCAAGCTCCAATCACGACATGCTATTCTCATAGCTGACCAGCGGCCACATGTCTTAATTCCAGATCCTTTATGTTGAAACTTGTGTTCATTGTATGTTAGATTATATGGTGAATAATAAAATAAGGCAGTTAAATGCGGATATAATTGATGTGAAACTTTGCGAAAATCTTTTGGAATCCAATTTAGTTCAGAGTCCATCATAAGACCATATGGATCAAAGAATTCAACTGTTTTATCATCTAATTTGAATACAGCACACCAATGTCCGTATGATGGTTTGACCTGATACAATAAGAACATGGCACCATGTTTTCCTAATGCTTCATCTAATGTCTTACATTTATATAAGTCTGAATATAACATGATTCGGGCCTTGCCTTCGACTAGTTTTAACACGTCCTTGTCTGATAAGGCGATATTTTTTAGTCTCTCTATATCTGAAGCCTTCATATATAATACGTTAGATTATAATAGATATGCACCATGCTCATGCAAGACACACATCGGATAATGCTTTAGAATGGTTACCCAACGACCTGGTAATTTCATAATCTCATCAATTTGTTTGTTATCCAGACCCATATATTGCTTGAGACAATATTTAATTTGATAGGATGAACCACTTTTATGAAAGAAGGTCCCGCCGTGCATCTCGTTCATTATCGTACGTCCAAGTTTCTTTTCATTTGGATTTACAAGATGATTTGTCATAATGATAGATATATCCATCTTTCTCCCTACTTCCATGATATCAGCTTGTAACTTTTCGATCTCCTTTTTGATATCTTCGTCGTGAACCGTATTACAGTCATCAAAGATAATCAAGGAACCTCCATCTATCTCAGAAATATCTATCGGGTCAGTAATTAATGAATCATCCAGAGTCACTTGTATCGGCTTCAATTTCTTATAAGCTGGATCATCTCTCGAATCTGTTCTTGAGAAGATGTAAATATCTTTTTTTGGATGCATCTTTCGATAACTCTTCGCTAGATTCGCAGCGTATGTACTCTTACCTGATCCACTTGGCCCCGCTATATACATAACAGATCTTGCTTTATCGTCTAACATGGGATTTACTGTGCTATTTTTTAAATTAATATCTTTTGTTCCTTCATAATCGTTCGGTCCTTTGTCATCCTTGATGTAGATGATTTCACCTTTGTATTTTCCATTATCTATGACAGCAATAGGTCTTCCTTTGCGTAGATTCAGCATTTATTATATAGTTTAGATATTAAATTTTGCCGATATATCATATTAGTTATAACTGTAGAAATAATATAAGTAATATATATAGATGCCTCTGAAAAAAGATTTTTACAAAAATATTCAGAATAAATTGAAAGTTGATAAATGTGTAGCAAAGTACGAAGTAGAGGATTTAGACTATTTGAGAAAGCCTATAGGGAAAGCAAATTTCAAAGAACCAGTTGAAGTTGTAAAACCTACTAAAAAACCGACTTGGAATGATCGTGTTAAATGTGATGTTTGTAACAAAGAATATAATCGTTCTGCTGGAACAAGTCATAGAGGCACCAAACTTCACCAAGCTTATTTAAATATGAATAAAAAACTAGTTGGATTGATTACCAAAGATACAGAGAAGTAATCAAAGATTACGCGTAAATTTCATTTACTTACGAGAAGTAATATAGATATTATTAATATTATGGATAAATATTTTATCTATAATATATATTATATACATAGAAAATGCCAAATTTAGATGTTAGTTTTGAAGATGAATTAAAATATGCCAAAGAATTTTACAAGAGTGCATGTGAAGGACTCAAAGAATCAGAATTCCCACCTGAACCAGATGATTTCTTGGATGATTATGAAGAGTATCGATCATCATGGGAGTTCCTGAAGGTCCAAATGTTAATGGAAGAAGATGAAGAGAAGGTAAAGGTAACAAAAGCTTTCTTAGGTTGTACTCTTTGTGTTTACATGGACTTTATGACTTCATTGAGTTATATTATGGAAAGAAAGTTAGATGAGCAAGATGCAGCTGAGGGTAAGATAGAATCATACGAATTTCCTAAAGAAAATGAAAATAAAAACCAGAGTCAGAACGAAAGTAAAAATTAATTTCTGAGATTAATATAGTAATGGCTACATTAATTCCAATTATAGCACGCGTTTTAGGACGTCTTGCACTTCCCATAATTTCTAAACTAATCGGATCTGGATTTACTTTTGAGTTAAAAGAGGTTCCTGATTATAATGAATATAAGAATGTTATGTTAAAACGTATGATAAAACAAAAATATCCAAAACATATCATCGAAGAATTCAAAAAAGCAAAAACCAATGACGATTTACAAAATATAGCTAATAAATTAAAAGGTGCTCTAGAAGCAAGATTACAATTTTACATTAATACTTTGAAAGATTTATTAGTTGCTAAAGTTGAAAAAACACCAGAATATAAAAAAGAGGTAGCAAAAGATAAGAAAAAATATAGAGCACATAAAGCTAAAAAAGCAAAAGATAATGTTCAAAGTGTTGTTTTTGATAAAGATATGTTTACTGTTGCTCAAGCCAAAGCATGGCTTAAAAAACATAAATATAAATACGGTAAAGTGGATAAGAAAGCTAACACTTTACGCTTTAGACAACAAGATCCTGAAACATATTCCAAATATCGAACTAAGAGAATCTCAGATGGTATTTTATTTGTTCTTGGTTTCAATGAACGTGTTTAAACGCATGTTATCAATAGAAGGAAATTAAACAAATATAAATATGCGAGTATTATCATATACATATGAAAATAGTTGATACTTTTATTTTCTATAATGAATTAGACATGCTTTATTTTAGGTTAAACGAACTATATGATACTGTCGATTATTTCGTGCTTGTTGAGGCAATACATACATTTATAGGTAATCCTAAACCATTATACTATGAAGAGAATAAAGATAGATTTAGTAAATTTTCCGATAAGATTGTTCATATTATAGTTCGTGATATGCCAATGTGCGCTACTGCATGGGATAGGGAATATTATCA
>Ga0182013_10004508_pt1 | contig 16676 bp, 13 predicted proteins | sample 612S2MmetaG_FD_120487 | JGI IMG/M metagenome (GOLD analysis project Ga0182013, IMG submission 120487) | Permafrost microbial communities from Stordalen Mire, Sweden - 612S2M metaG | ecosystem: Environmental > Terrestrial > Soil > Wetlands > Permafrost | place: Sweden: Stordalen | collected...
AACCACCTTCTGCTCGGGCCGGCGATAGGTCAGCGTCCCGGTGCCGATGACCAGCGTGCAAGCGGAAACCGCCTCGGCCAGGCACTCTGTGCTTTCAGCGTTTTGGAGCAACTCCTCGGCCCCCACCGCCGACCGCGCCTCGCGCCATGTAGGCGCAAAGGGAGCCACCACCTTGAGCCGCCGAAAGCCGAAGTTGGCCATCGCCCGCGCCGCCGCTCCTATATTGAGAGGGTTGCGCGGCGAAACCAGCACCACTTGGAGCGCATCGCGTTGGGCTTCGGTCTGCAAAAACTCATGGCTCCAGACGGCAAGTTGCTCAGGCTGTAAATTGCTCCAAACTGCAAGGTCATATTGTAGTGTGTTGTTCCCCCACCCCCCGCGACGTCAGCCCCACTTGCTCTCGCCGCGAAGCAGCGTCGGCCTTTCTGCCAAACGGAGTTGAAGGAGCGCTGCTGCCTGGAACTTTGTGGCCAGGGTGGAAAACCTCGAGCGATTTCGTCCGTGGAAGCCAGCCAATGGCAGAATAGACCTATGCCGCCAACCGATTCGATTTCGACTGATTCAATCCCGACTGAGCCGATGGTCCTCACCTCCGCCGAGGCCCGCGTCCTGGGTGCGCTGGTGGAAAAGGAAGTGACCACCCCGGAGTACTACCCGCTCTCGCTCAACGCGCTCATCAACGCCTGCAATCAGCGCTCGAACCGCGAGCCGGCGATGGCGCTGGACGAGGAGGCGGTGCGCCAGGCGCTGCACCGGCTGGAAGACCTGCGGCTGGCGGGGCGCGCCCGCTCGACCGATGGGCGCGTGGCCAAGTACGAACACTGGCTGGGCGAGGTTTTCAACTTCAGCCGCGCGGAGACGGCGCTGGTCTGCGTGCTGCTGTTGCGCGGGCCGCAGACGCCGGGCGAGCTGCGCGGCCGCACGGAGCGGCTGCACCGCTTTGACGAAATTGGCGAGGTGCTCTCCGGGCTGCAAAAGCTGATGGAGCGCGAGCCGCCGCTGGCCGCGGTCTTACCCCGCCAGCCGGGAACCAAGGAGCCGCGTTACGCGCATCTGCTGTCGGGGCCGGTCGAATCAGTTGCGGCTGCATTTGCAACAGAGCCGGCCTTCGCCTCCACGCGCCGCGAAGCCGGGCAGAGTGCAGGGCCGATTGCGGGCTCGGATGCAGGCCAAGCGGATGCGGGCCACGAGGAGCGGATTGCGCAGTTGGAGGCGACGGCCGCCGAGTTGCGCCAGCAAATGGACGCGCTGCGCGAGAAGATCGACGATCTCTTTGGGGATTGAAGGGCTAAATTTTTGCCTTCCGCGCGCCAATCCCGCCCGCAGAGCGGTTCTCCCGTTCATGTAGCGCCAGTGGGAGCGTGAAAGGTGGCTTTTTCTTAAGTCCCCCACCGGTATCACCGACCCGCTGCGGATGAAACTGTAGCGCCGATCTCCAGATCGGCTGTCCTGCGGGCGTCTCCGCCCGCACTCGCTCTCGATGAGCCACCAGAGTTGTTTCTTAGGGAAAAAGCCTCTTAGCGATCGTGGTTTCCCACGACAGCGACTGGAGAACCCCTTCAGTCCTCATGGTGTTGTACCGCCCGCTGCGGGAAGATCAAGATGCAGGCAATCACGAGTGCAGCCAGCGTGGCTGAGGCGGAGTAGCGACTCAAGTTGAGCCCCCCGTGCGACAGGGGCTTGTCGAGAAAATCGCCCACCACGGCGCCCAGCGGCCGCGTCAGGATAAAGGCTGCCCAAAAGAGCAGGGTCTTGGAGATCCTGGTCCAGAAATGGCAGGCCGCCACGATGAAAAGAAGCAGCAGGAAGATGGCCGCCCCGCCACGGTACCCCAGCCCTGCGCTATCGGCAGTCCAGTCGCCCAGGGCGGTTCCGAGGGTCTGCGAGAACATGATCGTCACCCAATAAAAGATCTCCGTCTTGGGAGTGCTGACCGTATCAACCGCGACAGAGCCCGACGACCAATACCACAGGCCAAACGAGGCCAGCAAGAGCGCCAACAGCGTCAGGCTTCCTCCGGCATAGCCAACGCCCAGGGAGCGATCGGCAAAATCCGCCATGGTGGTTCCAACGGTGGTGGTGGCGATAATGGTCGTCCAATATAGAAACGCATGGAATCGCCTGGCTTTTACCTGAGCGAGCACGGCGACGAGAAAAATAGCGGCGAAGATGGCGGTGCCCACCAGGTAGCCAAGCCGCATCGACATGGTCACGGCATCGCCGCCGGTTTCGCCGAGGGTGGTGCAAAAAATCTTGATGATCCAGAAGATGAAAGTGATTTCTGGAACCTTGCTTACCAGAATTTTGCCCGTCGTGCCGGTCTCTTTAGCCGCCAACTGCATTCATGCTCTCCAGATAAATGATAAGGGGACGCCGGGCGATCAACCCGCGAATGCTGGGTCGAATCCGGCGCCGGACGCCCCCTTGGCAGAGCCGCTGGGGCTCTGACCGCTTGTTGTTGTACCCAGGTGGTGCCCCATCCTTGCGGCGTACCTGTTCTTGCCGCAAGGGTGGGAAGGCACAAATTTACGCGGTCAGAGACCTAGATCAGCTCGTAGCCGGCGAACCAGTAGCCGATCTCGAAGGACGCGGTCTCTGCGGCGTCGGAGCCGTGGACGGCGTTCTCCTGGATCGAGCCGGCGAACTTCTTGCGGAGGGTTCCCTCTTCCGCGTTGGCCGGATTAGTGGCGCCCATCAGCTTGCGCAGGTCGGCAATCGCATTGTCCTTTTCCAGAACCAGCAGAACCAGCGGCCCGGAGGACATGAAGGCGCAGAGGTCGTTGAAGAAGGGACGCTCCTTGTGGACGTAGTAGAAGCCCTTGGCCTGTTCGAGAGAGATGGATTGCTTTTTGACGGCCACGATCTGAAAACCGGCCTTGTCGATCTCGGCCAGAATGGCCCCGGTGAAACCTTTGCGGACCGCGTCCGGCTTGATGATGCTGAAGGTGCGTTGCGCCACGAAAATGTGCTCCTCGATGGGGAATTTTTTAGTCTTCTCTTCTATTGTAACGGCTGCCGTCTTCGGTGGTTATGAAAGGAAAGGCAAATCTTCCCGGCGAAAGCAGGCAAATCCTCAGCAAAAAGGCTGGACCAATCCGCAAAGTGAAAGGGGAAAATCCGCCAGGCGAATCTGCTAAAGTTTCCGAATGTTCCGCTTTGCCGTTGCACCTGATCGCTGTTCGATCCTGCCGGTTGCCATTCTCATTGCCGGCCTGCTGGCTGCTCTCGCGCTCTCTCAAGCCGCCGCACAGTCTGGCCCCCTGCCCCCCACCGCATCGGCCGCGCCGGCCAGTTCGTCAGCGCCTTCCGTTTCCACCGCGACGCCTGCCCAGCCCGCCGCAAAGCCTGCCAAACCCATCGCTGTGTCTGCGCTGCGGGTCTTCGACCCCTCACTGATCGACAAGACGGTAGATCCCTGCGAGAACTTTTACCACTTCAGCTGCAACGGCTGGTTCCAGCGCAATCCCCTGCCCGCCGACGAGACGCGGTATGGCCGCTTTACCGAACTTTTGGAGCTGAACCGGCTGCACCTGAGGCAGATTTTGGAAGAAGCCGCCGCGCCCGCGGCCATGCGCCCGGCCAACCAGCAGAAGATCGGCGACGAGTACTCGAGTTGCATGGACATAGCCACCGTGAACCGGCTGGGCCTGAAGCCGCTCCAGCCGGAGTTGGACCGCATTGCCGCGCTGAAAACGGCCGACGATTTACCGGCTCTCGTGGCGCACCTGCACGGCTTCGGCGTGAATGCCTTCTTCGGAATAGGATCGGGCCAGGACTTTGCCGATTCGAGCTCAGTCATCAGCTTCTATGGCTCCGGCGGCCTGGGATTGCCCGAGCGCGACTACTACACGCGCACCGACGCCCAATCCAAGCTGACCCGGCGGCAGTACGTGGACCATGTGCGCCGCATCTTCATGCTGGCCGGCGAGCCGGAGGCCCAGGCCGCCGCCGACGCCGAAACGGTGCTGGCGATTGAAACCCGGCTGGCCAAGGCCTCGCTCACGATGACCGAGCAGCGCGACCCGCAGAACCTGAACCACCCCACCGATGTCGCCAGCTTTTCGCGGGAGCTGACCCACTTTTCGCTGGCCGAATATCTTGCCGCCGCGCACGCTCCCGCCGCCGGCAAAGCCAACGACATGGAACCGAAATTCTTCGCCGAGTTCAACCGCCTCTTGGCCGATACGCCCATCGAACAGATCAGAACCTACCTGCGCTGGCACCTGCTGCACGCCTACGCGGGAACCAGCCTGCCGGAGAGCTTCGACCAGGAGAACTGGAACTTCTACGAGCACACGCTGAACGGCGCCCAGAAGCAGCAGGAGCGCTGGAAGCGCTGCACCAGCCGCGTGGACCAGGAGATGGGCGAGGCGCTGGGCCAGGTCTACGTGGCGCGCTACTTCCCGCCCGAAGAGAAGCAGCGGACCGTCGAAATGACCCAGGCCATCGAGCAGGCTATGGACAAGGAAATCGGCGCGCTGGATTGGATGAGCGCCGCGACCAAGCTCCGCGCCAAAGAAAAGCTGCGCGCGGTGATGAACAAGATTGGCTACCCGGAGAAGTGGCGCGACTACTCGACGCTCCAGATTGTGCGCGGCGACGCCGTGGGCAACCAGATGCGCGCCCATCAGTTTGAGTTTGCGCGCGACCTGGCCAAGATCGGCCGGCCGGTGGACAAGGGCGAGTGGCAGATGACGCCGCCCACGGTGAACGCCTATTACGATCCGCAGATGAACAACGTGAACTTCCCCGCCGGCTACCTGCAGCCGCCGTTTTTCAGCGGCGCGGAGGACGACGCGGCCAACTTCGGCGACATGGGCTCGACCATCGGCCACGAGCTGACGCACGGCTTCGACGACGAGGGCCGTCAATTCGACAAGGACGGCAACCTGCGCAACTGGTGGAGCAAGGAGGACGAGGAAAAATTCAACCAGCGGGCCGCTTGCATGGTGAAGCAGTACGACGCCATCGAGGCGGTCCCGGGCGTTCATCTGAACGGCAAGCTGACGCTGGGCGAAAACCTGGCCGACCTGGGCGGGCTCTGGCTGGCCTGGCTCTCCTGGCTCGATAAGGCCGGAGCCGCGCACCTTTCGATGACGGCTGCCACCGACGGCTACACCCCCGGTCAACGCTTCTGGATCGCCTACGCGCAGCAGTGGTGCACGCAGACGCGCCCCGAGCAACTGCGGACCCAGGCGCAATCCGACCCGCACGCGCCCGACGAATACCGCACCAACTCCGTCTTGCAGGATTTGCCGGAGTTTGCTCGCAGTTTCAGTTGCAAGAAGACGGCGGCGATGGTCAGCGCCAAGCCCTGCCGGGTATGGTAACCACCTCCGGTGGGGGTGACCGCCCCCTCGACTTCGCTCAGGGCAGGCTTTCGGCTTGTCTGCGCCAGAGTGAAGGCGCGGGGCCTGGTTCGAAGGCTGAACAACGCCTGTGCTCTGAAGATTTCGGTAAGAGAAGTCTACGCGGGTCTGGATGGGTAGTACTGCAGGGTTCCGAAGATGCAGCTGCCGAGCTCTAGCTTCGCCCGCTCGATCTGCGCGGCGTGCTCTTCGATCGAGGCCCCGCACTCGGCGGCGCGCTGGCATTGTTGCACACTGAGAATCGACCAATGGCGCCGGGCGAAGATCGCGGCGACGGTCGAGCGGAAGTCTTCAGCGTCCTCGGCCCAGGCGACGACGTTGGTGCAGCACTTTGTATCGCCGAACTCCGCCGGCGGCGTGAGCAGATGCACTTGCGCGGTCCACGGTTCTTTCATAAAAGCAGCGTCCAGTTAGCCTTTCCCGATCACCTGCGCCACCGCGGCGCCGATCTCGGCCGGGGAGACGACGACGCGGATTCCGGCTGCGGTCATGGCCTTCATCTTGTCGGCGGCGGTGCCCTGGCCGCCTGAGATGATGGCCCCGGCGTGGCCCATCCGTCGGCCCGGAGGCGCGGTCTGCCCGGCGATGAAACCGACGACGGGCTTCTTCACGTGCTCTTTGACGAACTCCGCGGCGGCCTCCTCGGCTGCGCCGCCGATCTCGCCGATTAGCACAATGGCTTCAGTTTCGGGGTCGTCGTTGAAGAGGCGCAGCGCGTCGATGTGCGTGGTGCCGATGATGGGATCGCCGCCAATGCCAATCGCCGAGGACTGGCCGATGCCGCGCTGGGTGAGCTGGTGCACGGCCTCATAAGTCAGTGTCCCGGAGCGGGAGACGATGCCGACTGAACCCTCCAGGTGAATGCGGCCGGGCATGATGCCCACCTTGGCCTTGCCGGGCGAGATCACGCCGGGGCAGTTGGGGCCGATGAGCCGCGAGGGCGAGGTTTTCAGCTTGGCCCAGGCCTTGACCATGTCCAGCGTGGGAATCCCCTCGGTGATGCAGACGATGAGTGGAATCCCCGCGTCCTCGGCCTCGAGAATGGCGTCGGCGGCAAAGGGCGGCGGAACGAAGATCATGGTCGCGTTGGCGCCGGTCTTTTCGACAGCCTCGGCGACGGTGTTGAAGACCGGCCAGCCCTCGTGCGACCTTCCACCCTTGCCGGGAGTGACTCCGCCGACGACGTTGGTGCCGTATTCGGCGCAGCCCAGGGCGTGAAAGGTGCCCTCCTTGCCGGTCAGTCCCTGCACGATCAATCGAGTGTTCTTGTCAACCAAGACCGCCATCTTATGCCCCCACGCTCGCGGCTGCTTTTACTGCCAATTCAGCAGCTTCTTTCATTGTTGAACCCACCTGGAAATTCAAGCCCGATTCTTTGAGAATCTGGCGGCCCTCCTCAACATTTGTGCCCTCCAGGCGCAGGACGATGGGAACTTTCACCTGCAAATTGCGCGCGGCGGCGACCACCCCCGCAGCCAGCCGGTCCACGCGTAGAATTCCGCCGAAGATGTTGATGAAGATGGCCTTCACATGGCTGTCGGCGAGCAGGATTTCAAAGGCGTGCTCGATCTGCTCCGCCGTGGCGCTGCCGCCCACGTCGAGAAAGTTGGCCGGGCTGCCACCGGCGTACTGAATAATGTCCATCGTCGCCATGGCCAGGCCCGCGCCGTTGACCATGCAGGCGATGGAGCCGTCCAGCTTGATGTAGTTGAGCGCAAACTTCGAGGCCTCAACTTCGAGCGGGTCCTCCTCGGCGGTGTCGCGCAGCGCCTTGAGGTCGGCGTGGCGGAAGAGAGCATTGTCGTCAAAGTTGATCTTGGCGTCCAGAGCGAGGAGCCGGCCATCGGTAGTAGTGATGAAGGGGTTGATCTCGACCAGCGAGGCGTCAGTCTCAATGAAGGCCTTGTATAAACCCTGGAAAAAGCCGACGGCCGCGTTGATCTGCTTGGGACCCAACCCCAGGGCGAAGGCCAGCTTGCGCGCCTGCCACGCACCGAAGCCGATGGCCGGGTCGATTGTCTCTTTATAAATGGCCTCGGGAGTTTTGGCGGCGACCTCTTCGATCTCCATGCCGCCGGCCTGCGAGGCCATGAAGACCAATTGGCCTTTCGCCCGGTCGAGCACAATGCCGAGATAAAGCTCACGGTCAATGGGCGCGGCCTCCTCGATCAGCAACCGCTGGACTTTTTGCCCCCGCGGGCCCGTCTGGTGCGTGACCAGCGTCATGCCGAGAATGTTTTTGGCGTGGAGTTCGGCCTCCTCGCGCGAGCGGGCCAGCTTGACGCCGCCGCCCTTGCCGCGGCCTCCGGCGTGAATCTGCGCCTTGACGACGACGCCCGAGGCGCCCTCGGCAAAGAGCTTGCGGGCCACCGCATTGGCCTCTTCCAGGGTGTTGGCCACTTCGCCCCTGGGCACGGCTACGCCGTACTTTGCCAGGATTTCTTTCGCCTGATACTCGTGAATCTTCATTGTCGGTAGAAAACCGTCCAGTCCGCTGTTCTTGGAGGATTCGGGACCGGACCGGCGAACGCCAGGCCGGCGGGATCGCGCCAGCGATATAGAAATAGTAACTTGCGCTGCAAAGGAGGGGCAAACGCGGCGCGCGTAAAAGGCCGGAAAGCGGCCCGCCAGAGCGGAAAAGCGGCACTGCATGGCGCGCGGCCGCCGCGGTCCGCCGCAGCCCAACGCGCTCCAACACAATCCGCGTCTATCATGGAAGAATATGGCCTCATTAAAGGAACTTTTGAAGCCGCTGGCCGAGGACGGCGCGGCGCTGACGCGGGAGCAGGCGGCCCATGCTCTCGAAGAAATCCTGACCGGCGGCGTGCCGGAGGTGGAGACCGCGGCGTTGCTCACGGTTCTGGCCACGCGCGGCGAACTGGCGCCGGAGCTGGCCGGCTTTGTCGATGTGATGCGCCAGCGGGCGACCATTCTGCCGCTGACTGCCGCTGAGCGCGATGAACTGGTAGACGTGGTCGGCACAGGCGGCGGGGGCCCGCTGACCTTCAACATCTCCTCGGGCGCGGCGCTGGTGGCGGCGGCCGCGGGAGCGAAAGTGGCAAAGCACGGCAACCGGGCGGTCACCTCGCTGTGCGGCGCGGCCGACGTGCTTGAGGCGCTGGGCGTGCCCATCGAGCTGGGGCCGGAGCTGGCCGCCGAATGCCTGCGCGAGACCGGCTTCGTCTTCCTCTACGCGCCGCTCTACCACCCGGCGATGAAGGCCGTGGGGCCGCTCAGGCGGGCGCTGGGCTTCCGCACCATTTTCAACCTCTGCGGCCCCCTGACCAACCCGGCCGGGGCGCGGGCGCAGGTGATCGGAGTGCTGGCGCCCAGCCGCGTACTGCTGGTGGGGCGGACGCTGGTGATGTTGGGAGCAAAGCGGGCCTTCGTAGTGCACGGCAGCGACGGCATCGACGAGCTGACGACCACCGGCGAATCGATTGTGGCCCGCGTCGAAGAGCAGGAGCAGGCAGGGGAGCCGAAGGCCGCCGGCGCGCCAGCGCTGAAGGCCGCCCGCATTACGCCGGAGATGGCCGGACTGAAGCGCGCCACGCTGGACCAGTTCATCGGCGGCGACGTGAAGACCAACACGGCCCTACTCTACGACGTGCTGACCGGCATCAGTGGCGCGCGGCGCGACATTGTTCTCTTGAATGCCGCGGCGGCGCTGGTGGCCGCCGGGCTGGCAGGCGATCTGAAGGAGGGCGTCCTGCTGGGCGCCGAGGCCATCGACTCGGGCCAGGCGGCGGCGACGCTGGCCAAGCTGCGCGGCTTCGCGGCCCGGCACAAGGCGGCGGAGTAAAGCGGCCAAGGTGTTACGGCATTCAGGAGTTCCGTATTCCCTGAATCGCGGATTTTCGTAATTCCGTAGCTCCGGCTTCGCTTCATTCGCGGATTCAGCGGGCCGGACCAATCATAGAGCCGAATGCCGCAAAACCAACAGCAAAGGGCCACGCCGCGCGTGCGGAGTGGCCCTTTTTCTGATGATGGAAGCTGGAATGACTGGGGCCGTGGCTACTTGTCGGCCACCAGCGGCTTGGTGCTCAAGCTGCCGTCCTTGTATCCCTGGGCGATCTCGGCGATCGAGACGGCTTTATAGTCGCCAGCGTGGCCCGCCTGACCGAACTGGGTCATGCGCAGCGCCACCACCTTCTGCATCGCCTCGCGGGCCGGCTTCAGGTAGTCGCGCGGATCGAACTTCTCCGGCGTCTCCCAGAGCACCTTGCGAATGGCACCGGTGATGGCCAGCCGGTTGTCGGTGTCCACGTTGATCTTGCGCACGCCGTTCCGAATGCCCAGTTGAATCTCCTCGACCGGCACGCCCCAGGTCTCCTTCAGCTTGCCGCCGTACTGGTTGATGATGTCCTGCAAATCCTTGGGCACCGACGAGCTGCCGTGCATCACCAGGTGGGTCTTGGGCAGGCGCTTGTGAATGGCGATCAGAATGTCCATCTTCAGCACCGAGCCGTCGGGCTTTTTGGAGAATTTGTAAGCCCCGTGGCTGGTGCCGATGGCGATGGCCAGGGCATCGACGCCGGTTTTTTGGGCAAATTCGACAGCCTGGTCGGGGTCGGTGACGTGCTCCAGGCCCGATCCGCCCGCGCCGTGGCCGTCTTCGACGCCGCCCAGCACGCCGATCTCGCCCTCGACGGTGATGCCGCGCTCATGGGCGAAATCGACCACCTGCTTGGTGACCGCGACGTTCTCCTCGAAGGTCGCCGGGGTCTTGCCGTCGGCCTTCAGTGAGCCGTCCATCATCACCGAGGTGAAGCCCAGTTCGATGGCGCTCTTGCAGGTCTCGAAGCTGTTGCCGTGGTCCAGGTGCATGGCCAGCGGAATCTCGGGATAGAGCTCGCTGGCGGCCAGAATCAGGTGGTAGAGGTAGCGGTCCTGGGCAAACTGGCGCGCCCCGCGGCTGGCCTGGATGATGACCGGCGAATTCGTCTGCTTCGCGGCCTCCATGATGGCCTGAATCTGTTCCATATCGTTGACGTTGAATGCGCCGACGCCGTAACCGCCCTTGGCGGCCTCGTCGAGCAACTGCCGCATGGAGACTAGGGGCATTAGAATTCTCCTATTCGCCGGTTCTTGCCGGCAAGGTTTAGGTTGGTTCCGGCCGCCTCCGCGCGCTTGGACGCTTCAGAGCAGATTTCTCAGCCCGCCGCGAGGCAGGAACCGCAATCGCCCCTATCGTAGCAGAGATGCGGCAGAGAGGCGCGCAGCAAAAGCATACGCCTGAATGCAGGTGGCCCGCGCTGTTTCCGCGGACCAAATCGAGAGCTCCGCCTCCCGATCCGGTTTCGAGCGCATCGGCCCTGGCGTCACCTCCAACTGGACGGCGCGGGAGAGAACTGCCCTCAGTCGCCGGAGCAGGAACAACGCTGCGATTGTAGATTGTGCCGCAGGAACAGGCAGATGTGTCGAAGCCCTAGAGCCCCAGCACCGCCCGCTGCGCGGCGAAGATCTCCTTCATCCCCGCTTCGGCCAGATCGACCAGTTCGTTGAGCTGAGCGCGCGAGAAACTGCCCTTTTCCGCCGTGGCCTGGGTCTCGATCAGGCCGCCGTCGGCCGTCATCACCACGTTCATGTCCACCTCGGCCTGCGAATCCTCCTCGTAGCAGAGGTCGAGCAGCTGCTCTCCGCCCACGATGCCCACCGAGGTGGCGGCCACCAACTGCTTCAGCGGCGACTGTTTGAGCGTTCCGGCCTCGACCAGCGCCTTCAAGGCCAGGGCCAGCGCCACCGCCGCGCCGGTGATGGCCGCCGTGCGCGTGCCGCCGTCGGCCTGGATCACGTCGCAGTCCAGAATCACCGTCCGCTCGCCCAGGGCCTTCATGTCCACCACCGAGCGCAGGCTCCGGCCGATGAGGCGCTGAATCTCGTGGGTCCGGCCGCCGATCTTGCCCCGTTCGCTCTCTCGCGGGGTTCGGGTGACGGTCGCGCGCGGCAGCATCGAGTACTCGGCCGTCACCCAGCCGCGGCCCGCGTTGCGCAGCCAGCCAGGGACGCCTTGTTCCACCGTGGCGCAGGTGAGAACGCGGGTATTGCCCAGCGAGACCAGAACGGAACCTTCGGCGGTCTGAACAAAACCGGGGGTGAGGGTGAGCGGGCGGAGCTGGGTGGCGAGTCTGCCGCCAGGACGAAAGAAGGAAGGTGAGGCTGAGCCGTGCATGGAGAGATTGTACGGGAGCCGCCCCCCGGTGCGGTTCTCCCCTTCACGCGTGTTGGTTCACTAGCCCCCGCCCCAGCCGTACCAAGCGGCCCTGACTTTGAGCCCGGCAATGAAAGCCCTTTCCAGAGAACCCGGAAAGGAGAAAGCCACTGGAGCAGCAGTGATTTCCCTCCACAGTAACAGGAGAGCCGCTCTATAGCGGAACCAGAGCAGCTCGATCCCGGAAGCAGGCCCGCCAACTTCAAGACTCTTTGTAAGAACACCTTCACTCTGGTTCCGCTCCAGCGGTTCGATGAGGGCTATTGGAGCCGCGCCAGAACCCCGCCGCCTCTTTAAAAAATCCCGGTCCCAGGACGGGAAACCGCCGATTTCGCAGCCCAAAACAGGAATTCACTGATAAACAATTGATATTAATGGACTTAGCCAAACTCTACAAAGCCCATCTTTCCCATTTCAGGAAATTACACCCCTTCCGGCGCCAACAGGCCTAGCCGGGAATTGGAGGCCAACCCCTTCCCTTATCAGGAACTTACCTGGATTGTTCTAGTTTGGCACACCACGTGTAATAGAAGGGGACAGCCACCCGCACCGAGGACTGGAACGGGAAGGGCCGAACAGGGATCAGGAAACAGAAAACGGGATCGGGCAGGAGCCGTGAGAATTTGCCCCTCCCCCTAAAGAGGAAAGGAAACGGGCGATGCAGCAGACAGTTGAGACGACAGAGTGCAAGACAACCGGATTGGCGGAAACAGGGCTGGTGGCAAGCGGGCTGGCGGAAACCGGAAGGCCAGCGACAGGATTGACTGAAGCGGGTCTGGCCACGGCAGGTTTGAACGCTACCGGGGCGACCGAGGCCGGGCGCAAGCGTGTCGAGGCCGTCGTCGAGACGCTGGCCAAGCTGCAAGGCAAGGGCGATAGCCTGGCCGAGGTGGCGCACGACACCCGGAACATGGTCACGGCGCTGGGACTTTACTGCGACCTGCTGGAGGAGCCAGGGGTGCTCAATCCCGCGCACCGCCACTACGCCAACGAACTGCGCCTGGTGGCCACGGCCAGCCGGCGGCTGGTTGAGAAGCTGCTGGCCCTTGATCTGCGCCAGCGGGAGAGCCTCCCGGAGACTACCGGCTTCAGAACAGCCGAATCCGGGGCCGCTGGCTTCGGCGAGAGCCGCCTGAAAACTGAGCCGGTGACGGCCGGCCGGACGAACCGCGCCCAGCGCTGGGATCCGCTGCCCGCCGAACCGATTAACGATCTGGCCGTGGAACTCATGGCCAACCGCAATCTGCTCTCGGCTCTGTCCGGACCCTCGATTGACCTGGTGATGGAGATTGCGGGCGGCGCCCTGCCGGTGCATCTGACCGGCGAGGATCTGACCCGGATTCTGGTCAACCTGGTTAAAAACGCCGCCGAAGCCATGACCTCGGGAGGGCAAATCGCGCTCGGCCTGCACGAGTTTCATGCCGGAGATCAGGCCGCATCCTGGCTGGTGCTGACGGTAGAAGACACCGGGACGGGCATCCCCCGCAAGGCGCTGGAGAAGATCTTTGAATCCGGCTACACCACACACTCCACCAGTGGATCCAGCCGCGGCGTCTGGCCGGCCTCCCATCACGGGCTGGGCCTGTCGATCACCCGCTCCATCGTCGAGGCGGCCGGCGGCCGCATTCATGCCGCCAACCGCCTTCCGGCCGGATCCCGCTTCGAGATTGAGTTGCCCATCCGCCCGAGCTGAGATTGCCCTGAGCGGCAGGCTAGAAATTCCCCCCGTTGCAGGAATAAGCTCACGGGGCGGCGGCAGAAAATCCCATTTACCTATTTGCACGTGAGGCGAATACAATGCTCGAAACAGTTCAAAACGCAAGGGCCACAGTCCTCAACTCAGGAAACTCAGTCCTGAACCCAGGAAACGCAGCCCTGAACTCAGGGAAGACTGCCCGGGACCCAAGGAATATGGAGTTTATCCCCCAACTCGCGGAGCCGCCGGTGCGCCTGCACCTGCTGGTCGTCGACGCCGACACGGCGGTGCGCTCGGCCTGCGCCGAGATCGCCGCCAGCCTGGGCTATGCGGTCGAAAGCACCGGCGACCTGGCGCAGGCACGCAGTATGCTGCGCGGCTCGACGGCCGACATTCTGCTGGTCAACCTGCCGGCGGGCTCGAATCAGGGCCTGGAGCTGGTCAGCGAGGTCAAGCTGCTCTATCCCCAGACCGCGGTCATCGCCATGACCTCCTCGAGCTCGGTCAACGCCGCCGTCGAGGCGATGCGCTGCGGGGCCACCGACTACCTGACCAAGCCCTTCGCCATGGACGAGCTCTCGACGGTTCTGGAGCGCGCCTCCTCCTCGCTGGTCACCGATACGGCCACCCGCCAGTTGCGCGAGCGGCTCAGGCTCTCGCAGGGCCTCGGCGCGATGATCGGCCGCTCCGGCGAAATGGAAAAGCTCTACCGCATCCTCTCCAAGGTCGCCCAGAGCACCCATCCCGTCCTGATTCTGGGCGAAAGCGGCACCGGCAAGGAGCTGGTGGCCCGGACCATCCACGCCTACGGGCCCAACTCGCAAAAGCCCTTTCTGCCGGTCGATTGCGGTTCGCTGGTGCCGACGCTGATCGAGAGCGAGCTCTTCGGCTACGTCAAAGGGGCCTTCACCGGGGCCAACCGCTCCAAGGACGGCCTGCTGGTTTCGGCCGAGGGGGGCACGGTTTTTCTCGATGAGATCGGCGAACTCTCGCTCGACCTACAGGCCAAGCTGCTCCGGGCTTTGCAAGAAAAAGAGGTTCGCCCGGTCGGCGCCACCCATCGCGTCCCCATCAAGGCGCGCATCGTGGCCGCCACCAACCGGGACCTGGCGGTCATGGTCGAAAATGGCACCTTCCGGAAGGATCTCTTCTACCGGCTCAACGTGGTCAACCTGCGCCTGCCTTCTTTGCGCGATCGCCGCGAGGACATACCGCTTCTGGCGGCTCACTTCCTGGACCGCATCAGCCGCGAGCACGGCGCCAAGTTCACCTTGAGCGACGAGGTGCTGCGCACCATGATGCGCCACGACTGGCCGGGCAACGTCCGTGAGCTGGAAAACTCGATCGAGCGGGCCTGCGCTCTTTCTTCCGGGCCGATTCTGCACCTGGGCGATCTGCCCACGCAGCTTCAGCAGCAGGGCCTGGAGGCGCGGCGCTCGGCGGTCATGGCGGGCGAGCCGGCAGCCGAGGGCGCGGCTCCGCAGTTGACCACCCTGGCCGATCTGGAACGCCAGGCGATTCTGGGAGCCATTCGCACCCTGAACGGCGACAAGCTCCAGGCCGCGAAGCTGCTGGGCATCGGCAAGACCACCCTCTACCGCAAGCTGAAGGAATACGGCATCGCCGATCCGCTGCACGAAGAGTAACCCCTTTTCGGCGGACCAAGGAGTGCCGGAGGAGCACCCGGGATTTTTCTCGCGAGAAATCCACTCGGCAGTTGCGCCTCGCTTCATTCCCATTCGGGAGATGCTGTCGCTGGCCCGGACTGAAACCGGAACCAGCCGCGCCGATAAGACTTTTACGGGAAACCCACAGGTTCCAAGCGGGAACTGAAACCGTCAGGACCGAAACAGACCCCGGCAGCACGCCGGGGAAGCAAATGAGGAGCTGGGGATGAGCATTCTGATTGTGACTGGAATCGAAGGCGCCCGTAACTGCGCCACCGTAGTAGGAGCGCAGTTGGGCATGGAGGTTGAAGTAGCCGAGGGGCGCAAGGCCGCGCTGGGGGCGCTGCGCCGCCGCGAGTTTCTGGCCGTGGTGGTGGACGAGACGATGGCCGAGTGCGACCCGGCCTCGGCCGAAGCCATCTGGGAGCATACCGGGCTGGCCATTCCCCTGCAGATCAACTTCGCCCTCTCCGGCGCGGCCCGTCTGATCCGCGAGATTCGCGCCGCCCTGCATCGCCGCGAGCGCGAGCAGATGCTGGCCCGCCGGGCGGCCGCCGCCGCCATCGAGACCGAGCTCAAAACCACCGTCGCGGGCCTTCTGCTGCACTCGCAACTGGCTCTGAACGGCAGCGAGATGCCCCCGCTGGTCGTCGAAAAGCTGCGCGTGGTGGCCGACTTGGCTGGCAGCCTCCGCCAGCAGTTGAGCGCGCCACTCGTCGCCCGCGGCGAGAACGCCGCCTAATCGGGCCGCCAAAGAGGATTGATTGCGTTGCACGCGCATCGCCGGGGCGTCCCTTGCCCCGGCGCTTTTTTGCGCGCCGCACCAGCCATCTCGACTCCATTTCGTGTCAGGGCGCGGCTGCAATCGTGCCGCCACCCTTGCCAGCCGGCCAACTTGCTAACCCGCTCTCGCCGCGCAGCGGAGGGTGGAGGTGGGCAGTTTCACAGGTTCACAGTTTGCGTGTTTCTGTGCGGGAGGCGTATAAAAATCTTTTATTTTTAATTAGTTAGATGAGTATCCGCAGTTTCACAGGCAAAAACAGAAAAACCACCTGCGGTGGGGCCAATGTTCCCCTCTAATGGCTTTTCCGTTCGATAAGGGGCCTCTATCTACCAGTATGCGCCAAAGGAGGGTTATTCCCGGCAAACCACCTGCGGTAGGGCTGGACTCCCAGGTCTCAAAAGCGAGACCTGGGGCACCCAATCATTTTGGACTGGTCAGACTTGGGCCACCCACCACCCGGGAGCAGTCTCTGAAGGCTGAATCATCATGCCGCGGCCAGCGCGCGAGACGGTCTGGAACTCTGGCGATCACCGGTTGCTGGTGGCCTAAACAGTCAGAACGGAACAGAGAAGCAATGAATAGCCCTAGTCGACATGACCGGGGCTTTTGTGCGTCTGGCTGACGCGCAGAGGGCAAAACGCCATGGTAATGTATTTTGCGTTTAGTAATAGAAAATAGGTAAAAGGGCTGTATTTAGGCGTATCTGTGTGGACTGTGGGGAACAAACCAGCATTGCCATAAGGTGTTTAGTTTGTTTGTTTTATGTTTGTTTTCAAAAAATTACATCCCTAGTTGGTGCCGAAGAAGGGATTCACGCCCCAGCCTTTTAGCAAGTCATTCCATTTCAATGAAATACCGCTATCTATTGAATACACGAATCTTTCGCATTTTTCAATCCTTTCAACCTGGTCAACCTGTTCAATGGGTTGCTACGGATTTCGCCTGAAAG
>Ga0182013_10004509_pt1 | contig 16672 bp, 8 predicted proteins | sample 612S2MmetaG_FD_120487 | JGI IMG/M metagenome (GOLD analysis project Ga0182013, IMG submission 120487) | Permafrost microbial communities from Stordalen Mire, Sweden - 612S2M metaG | ecosystem: Environmental > Terrestrial > Soil > Wetlands > Permafrost | place: Sweden: Stordalen | collected...
GGAAGCGGATTCGGCACCGCGACCACCGTCGTCGTCGCAAGCGTCGGCCCGGATGATGCACTCAGGCTGAGCGTCGCTGTGGGTGCACCGCCTGACACGACGATGATGTCCTGCGAATCGACGACACCGGTAGCACCGCCAGCAGGATAGTTGAGATCGCCTAGGGCGAGCGGTACCGGGCAGACCGTGGGGGAACCGCCGGGCGTCGACGAGCTCCCGCCGCACGCTGTTAGCGAACAGAGAAGGGCGACCGCCAGGAGCCGTTCCACCGTCGGCAGATGCGCGCCGAGCCGTTCGCGAACCTGTCGCGATGCGTACGACCCCGGTCGATGCCGCACGATACGTTTCCGAATAGGAGACATGAGTGGCAACGGATCTCGACAGTGTTGCATCCGCCCTCCGTGCCGCTGCTTGACTGGCGCGCTCGCCGTCGCGGGCTTGACTCTCGGCGCCGGCGCGCTCGCGCTCCGGGGTTTGGCTGTTGGTTTTGGCGCGCTCGGGGTCGCGGGCTTGGCTTTTGGCAGAGATGTGCTATGCTTGGTCATGGGTCGGTCTCCTTTCATTGCACCTCGAGTGCGCTCGGGAGCTTCGTTACGAAGGCATCCCGCTTGGAGACCGGCCTTCTCATCTCATCTAGCTAGAGCTCACGGACGTCGCAGCCGGCGCGAACGTGCTGTACGCTGCGGCGGTGAGTGGCCGGCCAAGATAATATCCCTGCGCGAAATGGCATCCCTCGGCGCGCAAAAGCTCCAGTTGCGGTTGCGTTTCAACGCCTTCGGCGATGACTTCCAGCCCTAAGCCTCTCGCCATCGAGATGATCCCGCGGATGATTGTGGCACCGCTTCCAAGCGACTTTGGAGCGCTCAGTTCGGCAACAAAGCTCTTATCAATTTTGAGCGATGTAATCGGCAGGAGCCGCAGGTAGCTAAAGGACGAATACCCGGTGCCGAAGTCGTCAATGGCAATCCGGACACCTGCATCAGCCAGTTCGCGCAACGCACCGATACTCTGCGATGTGTCGCCGACAATCATACCTTCGGTGATCTCGATTTCGAGCGCGTCGGCCGGCAGGTCGTAGCGTTCTAAGATCCTATGCACGGCGCTGACGAATCCAAAGTCGCGTAGTTGCCTGGGCGACACATTAACGGCAACCCGTAGTTTCGGGGCGGTCGTCCGTCGCCACCGGCTGACCTGTTGACACGATAGGTCCAGAATGACTTCGCCCAACCGAACGATGAGACCGCCGCCTTCCGCGGTGTCTATAAACGCGGCCGGGCCGGTGAGACCGGTCACAGGATGGTTCCAGCGAGCCAAGGCCTCGAACGCTACGACGTGTCCATTCGAGAGGTCGACGATCGGCTGAAAGTGAGCGACGATCTCGCCGCGGTCGAGCGCTTCCGCTACACGCTTTTCGCGCTTCGCGGCGTCACCGGGGACACCCGTGCGCGCAGACTCGTACGATCGCCATGCGCTGCGTCCGCTCTCTTTCACGCCGTACATTGCGCGATCGGCGGTGCTGAGCAGCTCGTCGCTCGTGGTACCGTCGCTTGGATAGACGCTGATCCCGATGCTCAGTGTAACGCGTAGGTCGGGTCCCTCAACACCGGGCACGGGCTGCGATATCTCGTGGAGGAGGCGCTGTGCTATTCCCTCAGCTGTGGCTCGATCGGACAGATCCGGCATGATTACGACAAACTCGTCGCCGCCGATGCGTCCGACGATGTCGGCTTCCCGAACCGCTCGTGTTATGCGCATGCCGACGTGGCGCAGGACGCGGTCACCCGCGGCGTGTCCCAACCGGTCGTTGAATCGCTTGAAGCGATCGACGTCGATGAACAGCAAGCCCAGGAGACCTTTTTGTGCGTCTGCATCTTTGAGCGCGCGCTTGAGAAGTGCGTCAATTAGGCGCCGGTTCGGCAACGCCGTCAAGGCGTCGTAGTGCGCCAGCAAGCGAACTTCTGCGTGGGCCTTCTGCCAGTTCATGAACTGCTCACGAAGAATCGCAGCGGCCTCTAAGTTGCCGGCCGACCAACGAATGCTTTCACCGTGCGTAACTTCCTCCCAAGCAGCAAACGATGAGCGGGGCGAAAGGGACTTTCGACCGGCGTCGGCGACTGCCGGTTGGTGCGGGGCGCCGGCCCACGTCACGGTCGCGCTCTGTTCGCGCCGAAGAAGAACCATGTATCGGTTTGGTCCGAGCTCGACATCGAGCGCCCCGCTAACCTCTGCGGCAAAGCTCTTTGCCTTGTCGTGCACGGTGTAAAGCGAGGGTGTGCTGGCGATACCATCCTGCGCTGTTTCCCTCAAACGTGCGATGGCAGGCCGTAGATCTTCAGGAGAAACAGAGGCTCCGTATACCGCGGTGTCCCCGGAGTCGCCCACCAACAGCGCGTCCGCCGCGAAAATCGGAAGCAGTTCGGCCCAATTACCGCGCAGCGCTTCCCATAGCGATTGCGTTGAGCTTAAATTGGCGACGTATCGAGCGATGCGTTCGGTCGCGTTCAGGCGCTGCGAAAGGCTCTCGTGCTCGATTCGAGCGGTCAGCTTGAGCGCCAGCATTTGAGCGAAGAAGTCGCAGGTCGATCGAAGCACATGGTTCAGACGACGCGGGGAGTCATGATGGCAAGCGACGAGTCCCCAAAGCTTGCCGCGTACGATGATCGAGATCGTCAACGTCGCGCGAACGCCGATGTTATGCAGATACTGGATGTGAATCGGAGAGACGCTGCGCAGGTCAGAACGCGAGAGATCGAGTACCGAGGGCTGGCGCTCGTAAGCGACGATCGGAACGGGAACGTAGTCGGTATCCGGAATGAGGCGCAGCGTGTTGAGCAAATATAGATCGCGGGCTTGCACGGGGATATCGCTGGCGGGAAAGTGCATTCCCAAATATGCGACGGGGAACCGGTCACTTACGCTCTCGGCAATCACCTGTCCGTGCCAATCTTCGTCGAAGCGATAGACCATCACGCGATCGAAGCCGCTGATCGTCCGTATTTCCTTGGCCACCACCCAAACGAGTTCATCGACGCCGGATGTTCTCTCCATTCGTGACAGGGGAGCTTGCAAGCTCAGTGAAACGTCGAGAAGATCGAGCGTTTGCGCGGCATTTGCGGGTTGGAGTTCGACAAGCAGCGAACCTCGATAGCTCGAATAGACGCACTCCATCGGTTCGTCGCTCGGACCAAGGGTAATGTCGCTGACACCGGTTTCGAATGACGGTTCGCTGAGCGAGATGGCCAACTGCTCGAATTGATGTTCGCCGAGAAGCACTGCGGGCGACTTCCCGATAAGGTCGCGAGCCGCAGTCGCGATCAAACGTTCTGCATTCTCGGAAACTTGCTCGATGATGAACGTCGTCGCATTGAGCGCGAGCAGAACGCCGTGCGGCTGAATGAAGCCGGGGATATGGATCGGCTCGCTTTCGCACGAAGCAAGATCGATCGGCGGAGTTTCACCTACCGCGGCACTGATCGAATGCGAGATCGGCACGACGAACCTCCGGCTGGTTGAGAAGTCCGTTGATGCTTGCGCAGCTTATGGACCTTACCGCGGGCCTACGGCGAAGAAAAACAGCGATACAGGAGTTCGCGCCCCTCGGCAACGGCTCTTTTCTTAGCAAGCGCCGATTACGAACGTCGGCTGCGCAGCGCCGCGGGGGCCAGTCAAAATGTACCAGCTCCGGCCACTTGAAAATGTACCCGGGGATCGCGGATCGCCCCCTTCACGTGGCCGGGCCAACAGGTGTCGCCGACGGTGCTCGTGGGAGCGCCGGTCTAGGTCATGCGCGCTCTTCCATCGCGCGTAACTTCTGAACGTCTTGCGAGTGACGCACTTGCGCACGCAGACCGCGGGCGCTGTCCAGTTCCGTTTCGGTCCAAGGCCGGGTGCGCCCATGGACCGTTTCTTGCCAGGCGGCAAACGAACTTCGCGGGTGCAGTTTCCCGGCGACATCGGCGTGGACGGACTTGTCGGGATTTCCCGCCCATTTGACCGTCTCCACGAGCTCGCGGCGCAAGAACAGCAGATATTCGTTGGTTCGCTCGTTAATCCCGATGTACAGCGCTCCGCTGGCCTTATCGCGATAAGACTCGGCGCCTGCGTCGAGTGCGCTGAGCTTGTCGGAACTCGCGATGCCGCGCACCGCGAGCTGCTTCAACTTTTCGATGACCGGCAGCAGCGCAGCGTGAGGCGCGGTGACACCCTGCGACCAGACAACCCCGCCGAGATTCGAAACGAGGCCGTCCGCATCGAAAAGCTGGAGGAACCGCGGTCCGCCCAGCGATTGTGCGTCGACGCATCCGCCGGACTCTTCGAGATCATCGGCATACTCCTCGAGCAGTTTGCGGGATGCCAGCTGCGAGCGCTGCGCGGCATCCGCGTTCCGAATCGACATTTGCAAAGCGAGGTTACGGGCGATCATTTCGCAGATCGCACGGGTCGAGCAATCCACGTGACGCGGTGTGTGGTGATGGCATGCGACCATCCCCCAAAGCCGCTCCTTGACAATGATGGAGATTGACATGGTCGCCTGGACGCCCATATTGCGCAAATACTCGAGATGAATGGCCGAGGCGCTGCGCAGAAACGTATGTGTCATATCCAGCGGTCGACCCGTGCGCGGTCCGATCTCCGGAGCGATCGGGACCTGGGTCGAATCGACATCGCCGATCGCCCGCAACGGGTTCACGAGAAAGAGTTGTCGCGCTTGGGCCGGAATATCGGTCGACGGGAAGCACAGTCCGAGATACTTTTGGTTCACGGGATCACTTGGTTCCGCAACGCTGCCGGTCTCCGCAACGACCTTGCCGTTGAACTCGGCGTCGAATTGGTAAATCATCACGCGGTCGAACCCGCTCAAGCGCTGAATCTCGCCGGCGGCGACGCGACAGTAATCCAGGACGTTCGTCGCCCGTTCCATCCGCACGAGTAAAGTCTGAATGTTCGCGGAAAGCCTGGCCGAATCGACCCAGTGCGCTCCCTTCACTAATTCGCATTCCACGATGAGCACGCCGTCGCACCGGTGCGCGACGCAATTCATTTCCACGGCGGGCTTGCCGATCGACACGCGCAGTGAATATGACGGGGCCAGGTCGTCGCTCCGTAGGCGCGAGCGGAACGTCTCGAACTGCTGCGGTCCGAGAACCGCCTCGATCGATTTTCCTAAGACGACGTCGGGTGACGTACCGAGCAACGCACTCACGTTGGTACTGACCTGCCGCACGACGAAATCCGGCTCCGAGAGCGCAAACAGCAGTCCATGGGGTTGGATGTGCCCGATGATGTGGATCGGCTCGCGCGCGCAACTCTCAAGGTCGAGCGGCGAATTGCGCTCCGCGACGCGGGCCATCAGCGACGGCCGCCCGGAACGACGTTGTTGCGGTGGTTCATTTCTCTCCCTCGATTCGGCAGGGGCTCACGCCGAATTAACGGGTTTGCTCATCCGCCGGCGGTGACCCGGCAACGTTGGCATACGGTGGCCGACTTCTCATCGGAATCGCAGCGGCTCATCGCTTCCTCCGTCACCTGGTGCTCGGTTGAGCTGAACGTAGGGACATTGAGATGCGCTGGGTTCAAAACAGCTCGATCTTTTCCGGGTGGAACGAAGCCACGCTCGCACGCTCGGCCTGGCGGGCAATCGGTTCGATCGCCGCCGTTCGAACCGTTGGTCCGCCACCACGCTTGACTACGAAGGTTGCGATGAGCCGTTCGATATCTTCGGCTTCGGTATGCAGTGCTCGGGCGGTTTCCTCGGTTTCGCCAAGGGTGAGAATGAGCTTTTGTGTGGCGACGTTGGACGATTGCGCCAGCTCCGCGTTGCGTGAAGCAGTGGCCACGGCCGGAACCATCACGTTCGCCACGAAGCCGGTGGTGCCGCGCATTTCCGTTGCTGCCGCCGCGCTCTCTTCGACCGCCGCCTGCGCGCTGAGCATATTGTCCGTCACGCGCGCCGAGGCGTCACGCATGTCTTGAGCGCGGATACGTAGTTGCTCGGCCACCGTCGTGGTCGTCGAGATCGCCGTTCTGACGGTCTCTAGCGACCGTGAAGCGCGCTGGGAAACGATGATCCCGGCTTCCATCGAGGCCGACGACGACCGCATCGCCTCCGCGGCCGCGACGGTTTCACGCTTGATGGCACCCAGAATCTTCGAGATCTCCTTGGTTGCCGTCGAGCTGCGCTCGGCTAACTTGCGGACTTCATCGGCGACGACGGCGAAGCCGCGTCCATGTTCGCCGGCGCGTGCCGCCTCGATGGCAGCATTGAGCGCGAGCAAATTGGTCTGATCGGCGATGTCTTCGATCGTGTCGACGATCTGCTCGACTTGGGCCGAGCGCTCTTCGAGGCTGGACATCGCGCTGCCGGCTTTCGTCGAGACCGTCTTGAGCGCGGCAATCGTTCCGGCGGTCTCCGCGACGGCCGCGGTTCCCGTCGATGCTTCGGAGGATGCCTCACGCGCCGCCGAGTTCAACGTCGCGCTTTGCTCGGACAGTTCGCCGATGCCGGTGTCAAGGTCCCGGAGATCAGCCGTCGTGCGGGCGATCGACTCGGCTTGCTCTCTTGCAACCACGGCGATCTGTTCGGCGGTCCGGTTCAGCTCTTCAATTGCCGTCGCCGCATCCGCGAGCTCACTCGCTTGATTTCTCGCGCCGGCGGCCACCGCTTCGCCGCTTTGGCTGATCTCGAAGATCGCCGTGAGCGATTGCTCGGCCGCGGTCGCTGATTGAACCGATGCCGCGGCCAGGGTCCGACTACTGTTTGCGAGTGCCGAAATCAGACCGCTGAGGTTGCTCATCGCCGCGTTATACTGCACGGCGATTTGGCCGAGGGCCACCGCCAAGGTGTTGTAGGTCTTCATCAACTCGCTGATCTCATCGTTGCCGCCACTTTTGAGTGGTGTTCGGCTCGAAGCAAAATGCGCGGTGAGATCGCCGCCTGCGAGACGCCCGAACATCAGCGCGAGGGACGCGATATCTTCGTCGACGATCGTTTTGATCGCGATCGTGGTCGCGCCGACCGAACGCGAGATGGCGCGTGAAAGGACCGTCGCAATCGTGAATCCCAGCACTAACGCGATTCCCGCGAGGGTCAGGCCGATGGTGTTCGCAAGCGATTTGAGTTGACTTTCGCGCACTTTGCTGGCGTCGACCTGTTTCACGATATCAGCGCGGTATCGTTCGGCGGCGCCGACGAGCGGTGCGACGGGAACGCCGTCGTACGAGTTTATCGCATCGGTATACTTTCCGGCTGCTTTGAGCTCAAAGGCAACTTCATGGCCTTGCAGATAGCTTCGTGGGCCGTCGAGGAAGTTGCGATATTCCGCGACGGCGGCGCGTTGCATGTCATCGTTTGCAAGCGCCGTCGCCTGTTCGAGCGCCGATCGCAGATTGGGAAGATCGCGCCGATAGTTTACAAGGTGGTGGGCAGCCTTTGCCGGCTGGGGCTCGACGACATACCACCTACCGTCATCATCAGCAGCTCGGATGTTCATCTCCGCCATGATGATAGCGATCCGCGCCGGAATCAACCGGGTGCCTTGCACGGCTTGCTCGGCGGCAACGTGTTGGTTGACGACGAACACCCCGGCGAGCGCGGCCAGAAAAACCAGCATCACCAGCGCAAAGGCAGCCTGCAGCTTGGCGCCGATTTTACAGTTGTTCCAAAACGAGAGCATGAAAACCCCTCGATTGCACCGTCGTGCAACGGTGAGGGATAGGGAAGTTCCCGACCCCGCCATCTCTCTATCGGTAATAATCGAGCGACCGTATACGGTCAACAACGGCTGCACGAAGGGTCCGGCCCGTTTTGGCATGGATCGCGGTACCGGCATCCCGCAGGTCGTCCTCGGGCCCCGCCGATCCGTCGGTGAGGCCAAGCCGGCCGCGCGATGAAAGAACGGAATCGCCGCGGCCCGCGAGCTCAAGGTCTGGGCAGCGCGGCCTGCGAACGGCCCGTCGACGAGGTGCGTCCGCTGCCGAGAGCGCGTGAATTGCTCGCGACGCTGACGGCCGAGGGCGTGCCGTGGGCGATTGCGACGAGCGGATCGCGGAAGTCGCGAGTGTGTTCGGAAGCGAGGAGACGCGGTGGCTTTGAGGACTGGTCGGAAACGAGCAGCGAAGCCGGCGGCGGGGTTTCGCTCGCGTGGTGCTCGCCGCGCACGCAACGGGTTTTTTCGTGCGCCTTTTGTTGCGATTGCGGGAGCATTCATGGCGGTCGTCGTCGCCGGCTGCGCGGGTTCGCATTCTGGTGAGGCTGCACCGGGGCCGACGGCGACGGCGAGCGCAACGATGCCGGACCTTGCTCTGTGCGGTTCCAACACGATCGGGTCCGCGCTTGGCCCGGATCTCGCCCGCGGATTTCTGGCGTCGCTCGGCGCCCAAGACATCCGCTCGGCCTCCAGCGGCGACGAGCAGACACTCACCGCGAGCCTCCATGGCCGCAACGTGATCGTGCATATCGCCGCGCATGGTTCGGCCACGGCTTTTCGCGGTCTGGCGGCCGGCGATTGCGACGTCGGGATGGCCTCACGGCGCATCAAGAGCTCCGAGGCGGCCGAACTGCGTCCGCTGGGGAACATGCTTTCTCCGCGTGCCGAGCACGTGATCGGACTTGACGGGATCGCGATCATCGTCAACGCGTCGAATCGGGTTTCCGCCCTTACGATGAGCCAGCTCAAAGACGTTTTCTCCGGCAAGATCACCGCCTGGAACGCCGTCGGCGGTACTGCGCACGGGATTCACGTTTTAGCGCGCGATGCGAAGTCCGGCACGTACGACACGTTTGCCGCGCTTGTCTTGGAGCGATCACCGTTGGTCCCGACCGCACTCCGATTCGAGGACAGCGGGCTCCTTTCCGCAACCGTGGCCGGCGATCCCGATGCGATCGGTTTCATCGGGCTCCCGTTCGTCGCCAATGACAAAGCGCTGCGGATTGCCTCCGGCGGCAGCCCTGTTGCGCCGAGCAAACTCACGGTCGGGCGTGAGTCGTATCCTTTGACGCGACGTTTGTTTTTGTACACGGCGGTGGTCCCGGCCAATCCGCTGGTCGGCAAGTTCGTGTCATTCGTTCAGGCTGATGCCGGTCAGCTCATTGCCGACAAGGACGGTTTTGTCGGTACGGTCACGACTCCGGCAGCGCCCACGGCTGCGCCGCCGTCGCGCAACCTGCCGGCCGGCGCACCGGCGCGCTACAAGACTCTCGTCGACCGATTCGATCAGACAAGCTTCAACTTTTACTTCAACTCCGGCAGCGGCGCACTCGACAACAAAGCCCTCGTGGACGTCGGGCGGCTCGTCGATATCGTCGCAAGGCGCGGCAGTCATCAGAGAACGATCGTCCTGGTAGGGTTTTCGGACAGTGCCGGCGATCCCCGAGCGAACCAAAGGCTCTCGGAGCAACGTGCCAAGGCGGTCGCCACCGAACTCAAAGCGCAAGGCCTCCGGGTCGACGATGCGATCGGCTTCGGTCAGAAGTTGCCCATTCGCGACAATGCGACCGAAGCCGGGCGCGAGAAAAATCGGCGCGTCGAGATTTTCATGACCCGTTGAGGTTGCGCCGCGCTCAGCGTCCGGCCGGTGGGATGAGGCCCTCCGCCCGGACGATGGCGGCGCCGTCGGGCGACCGCGCGTAGTCGACGAAAGCGCTTGCAAGCGCACTACTGCCCGCCCCGGGCTCGATCCCGATGGACAGCGTGTAGGGATAGCGGCCTGCGGCGATCGACGCCGTGTCGGGCGGCGGAGCATCGACAAGCGGGACGATCTTGGCCGTTTCGAGACGTCGAAGTGCGACGACTCCGATCGCGCTCCGACCGGTGGAGTCCGCTTTGGCCACGATTCGAATGACGTCGGCGCTCGTGCCCGCGCGGAGCTCGCCGCGACCGATCCGAAGGCCGGAAAACAGCGACGCCGTAAGCGCCTTGGCTTCGGCCGAATCGGCATTCGGGAGAACCGGGGTGATCGGGCCGCGCGGTTCACCGAGCTCAGACCAATTGCGAATCGATCCACTGAAAATAGCACGCAACTGCCTTGTGTCGATACGTGAAATCGGATTGAGCGGATTGACGATGGCAACGAGCCCGTCGCGCGCAATGATCGCTTCGGGCCGCCGGGGTGTCAGCGAGAACCGCACGTCGCACGCGCCGGCTTCCGTGAGATCGAACCGGCTTGCGGATGTCGCGGTTTTCGCGACGTACCCGCGCACGAGATCGGCGGCCAGCTGCGGTGTGATGACGATCGGACACACGCGGATCACGTCCGTCGTCGCTCGGTCGAAGGTAAATGTCCAGGCCGCGTAGGCGAGCGCTGCACTCGCGATGAACGCGGCGGCGAGAATCCAGAATCCGCGCGGCACGAAACGTACGATGTCGGCGCCGGGCGGAGCGCGATGTCCAGCGGTCGCTGCGCGCGGCTCGGGGATGACCGGCGTTGGGACGATCGGCGGTTTCGGGGTCGACGGTGTCGGTTCGCGCAACACGAGCGCGTCGCCGCACTCCGGACAATACTCACCGGCTCCGCGGTACCATTCGACGACCGCGCCGGCCGCAGCGGTAGGGCAGTCGGGAACGTTGGTGCAGACTGCGGCACGCAGCGCCTGGACGGGCAGTGACGCGGCTGGTTCGGGCCGGTGCTCCGCCACGGCCGCACGATCGCCGGCGGCTGGAACTGTTTCGCTGCCCTGCTCCATGCGCGAACCGCTCCGTTAGGTAGACAAAGACACGAGTCGCTCGTGAACGTTAGCTAAAAAGAAATACCGGCTTTCGCTCTACCGATCAGCTGCTCGGCGAGCGAAAATCTTCCGCGGTGGTTGTTGCGGCCCTGCCGAAAATGTGATCGGAATACCTTGCCGCGCGGTCTTGCCGCCGCGCATGGGACGCGAGCCCAGGAAATTCGACCGGCTGACGTGGAGTCGCCCGTATGCCTTTGCCCACCGACGCGCCCGCGTCGCTCGTCATCAAATTCGGCGGTTCGGTCGCGAACGGCGCGGGGGGCGACCCCGTCCTCGCCGACCTCGCGCAACTGTCCGCCGACGGCACGGCGGTCGTTCTCGTGCACGGCGGCGGTCCGGCCGTGGACGCCGAACTGCGCCTGCGCGGCGTCGCTACCCGCCGCATCGACGGGCTGCGGGTGACCGATGCCGCGACGCTCGCCGTTGTCGAGGATGTGCTGGGCCGTCGGGTCAACGCCGCGATCGTCGCTGCGCTGCGCGCGGCCGGCGGCAGCGCGCAGCGCGTTGCCGGCGACGAAGGGGTCTTCATCGCGTGCAAGCTCGCGATCCGCGGCGGCGATCTGGGGTTCGTCGGCGAGATCGTCGAAGTCGACATCGCGCCCGTTCGAGCGGCACTCGAAAGCGGAACGATTCCGGTCGTTTCGCCCATTGGAGCCGACCGCTGGGGTCAGCGCTACAACATCAACGCCGATACCGCTGCCGGCGCGCTCGCTGCCGCGCTGGGCGTCGATGCATATATTGCGGTCACGGATGTGATGCGCGTCCGCATGGACCGTGCCGACGCGGCATCGGGAATCGCGCGGATGACGCTCGCCGAAGCGGAACGATTGCGGGCGCGCGGAGTCTTCGCCGACGGCATGCTGCCGAAAATCGATGCCGCGCTCGATGCCGTTCGCGGGGGCGTTCCGCGCGCGTTCATCTGCGGCGCGGGCGCGGGCTCCGTCCGCGCAGCCTTCGCCGGCGAAGGAACGGAGATCGTGCCCTAGGAGCGTGTCGGGTTTACCCGCCACGTGACGACGGGCGGCTTGGGCGAAGCCCAAACGCACCGGTTCGTCGAGCGAAGCCGAGACGAACCCATCAGATTCGACGAAGTCGAATCCCTAGTTCACGCTTGGCCGCCCTCGCCGCTTGTACGCTATCGGCAGCTGCTTGTTCTCCCCGGACTTCGCGTCTTCTTCAAACGAAACACAGATTCGGGAAATAGAATGCTGTTGTAACCGCAGGTTTTGGTGCCTAACCGGGCGACCGACAAATATCCTTGCAAAGATGTCAGGATGCCACGAAGATGGTTTGCGGTTGTGGCCCGGTTTACGTTTAAGGAGTGTAGATTGTCCAAAGTGTTGACTGCCGATCCGAATCAGGAGGTCGGCGAGCCCGACCTCAAAGCGATCTATTTCTTCGATGAGGGCGACGCGAGCATGAAGAACTTGCTCGGCGGCAAGGGCGCGGGACTCGCCGAGATGACGCGCGCCGGTCTCCCCGTCCCGCCGGGCTTCACCATCACCACCAAGCAGTGCTTGGCGTACTACGGCGGGAGCACCGGTCTGCCGGACGGTTTGAGCGAGAAGGTCGCCGCGGCGATGACAAAGCTGGAGAAGCTGACCGGGAAGACATTCGGCGATGCGGCCAATCCGCTGCTGGTATCGGTTCGCTCGGGCGCCCGCGTCTCGATGCCGGGCATGATGGACACGATCCTCAACTTGGGACTCAACGACAAGACCGTCGTCGGCTTGGCCAAGCTCACCAACAACGAGCGTTTCGCTTGGGATGCCTACCGGCGCTTCGTCTCGATGTTCGGCAGCGTCGTCCTCGAGATCAAAAAGTCGCTGTTCGAAGACGTGATCGAAGACACGAAGCACAAACTGGGCGTCAAGACCGATCCCGAGATCGACGCGGCGAGTTGGAAGAACGTCGTCGCCGAATTCTACAAAATCGTCGAGCGCGAAACGAAGAAGCCGTTCCCGCAGGATGTCATCCAGCAGCTCGAACTGGCAATCGAAGCGGTCTTCAATTCGTGGTTCTCGCGGCGCGCTACCGACTACCGCAAGCTCTATAAGATTCCTGATTCATGGGGCACGGCCGTCAACGTCTGCACGATGGTCTTCGGCAACCTCGGCGACGACTCGGGCAGCGGCGTCGCGTTCACGCGCAATCCCAACACCGGTGATAAGGCGCTGTACGGCGAGTATCTGGTCAACGCGCAGGGCGAAGACGTCGTCGCCGGCATTCGCACGCCGGTGAAGATCGCCGATCTCAAAACCGCTCAGCCCGCCATCTTCGATCAGTTCTCGTCGATCGCGACCCAGCTCGAGACGCACTACAAAGACATGCAGGATCTCGAGTTCACGGTCGAGCGCGGCAAACTCTACATGCTGCAGACGCGCAACGGCAAGCGCACGTCGGAAGCCGCGGTCAGGTTGGCGCTTGCGTTCTTGCACGAAGGACTCATCGACAAGCGCGAAGCGGTGAAGCGCGTCGATGCCGCCTCGCTCGAACAACTCTTCCACGCCCGCATCGATGCGTCGCAAAAATACGAAAAGACCGCCAATGGCCTCAACGCGTCGCCCGGCGCGGCCAGCGGCGCCGTCGTCTTCGATCCGAACACCGCCGTCGCGTGGGCCGCGAAGGGCGAGGCCGTGATCCTCGTCCGGGCCGAAACCACGCCTGATGACGTGCACGGCATGATCGCCGCGAAAGGCATTCTCACGGCAAAAGGCGGCGCAACGTCGCACGCGGCCGTCGTGGCCCGCGGGATGGGCAAGCCCTGCGTCAGCGGCTGCGAAGCGCTCAACGTCGACAACCGGACTAAGACCGCGACCCTGGCGGGCAAACCGCTCAACGAAGGCGATCTCATCACGATCGACGGGACCGCCGGCGACGTGATCGTCGGCAAACTCGAGCTGATCGACCCGCCGTCGAAGTTGCCGGATTGGCTCGCGGAGTTCCTCGGCTTGGCCGATGATATCTCGCGCATGCAAGTCTGGGCCAACGCCGACACGCCGGACGATGCGCAGCGTTCGCGCGATCTCGGTGCGACGGGCATCGGCCTGTGCCGCACCGAGCATATGTTCATGCAGACCGACCGGCTCCCGATCGTGCGCGAGATGATCGTCAGCGACACCCCCGAAGCGCGGGCAACCGCGCTGGCCAAGCTGCTGCCGATTCAGCGCGCCGATTTCGTCGGCATCCTCGAGGCGATGGCCGGGTATCCGGTAACGATACGCCTGCTCGATCCGCCGCTGCACGAGTTCTTGCCGTCGCTCGAAGAACTGCTCGTAGAAACGACGGAATTGCGCGTGCGGGGCCAGGAGTCATCGCCCGAGTACGTTGAGAAGTCGAAGCTGCTGGCGCGCGTGCGCGTGCTGCACGAACAAAACCCGATGCTGGGGTTGCGCGTTTGCCGCCTGGGCATCGTGTATCCGGAGATCTACGCGATGCAAGTCCGCGCGATCTTCGAGGCGGCGACGCAACTGCGCAAGCAGGGTGTCGACGCCAAGCCGTTGGTGATGATCCCCGGCGTCGGGACGATCGAAGAGATCGAATTCACCTACGATGCGGCCAAGAAGATCGCCGACGAAGTGATCGCCGAAGCCGGCGTGCCGGTGGACTACAAGATCGGGACGATGATCGAACTGCCGCGCGCCTGCGTGGTGGCCGGCGATCTTGCCGCGAAGGCCGAGTTCTTCTCGTTCGGAACCAACGATCTCACCCAGACGACGTACGGCTACAGCCGCGACGATGCCGAGAACTCGTTCATCCCGCGATACTTGACGCTCAAGATCCTCAAGGACGATCCGTTCCAAGTCCTCGATCAGGTCGGCGTCGGCGGGCTCATGACCATGGCGGTAACGCGCGGCCGTGAGGCACGTCCGGGCCTCAAGGTCGGCATCTGCGGAGAACACGGCGGCGAACCCTCGTCGGTCGGGTTCTGCAACTCGATCGACCTCGACTACGTGTCGTGCTCGCCGTTCCGCGTGCCCATTGCGCGGCTGGCAGCGGCACAAGCCGTTCTCTAAAATCCGAAATCGCTCGAACACGAGCCGTAGATCGATCGTTCCGGGGTAGGTAGACCACCTGCCCCGGTTTTTTTGCGGCGAGTGCGAACAGGCCGCCGCGTGGCCGGACGCCAAGCGGGCCCGTCCTCGCGGCGTGGCCGTGCCGTTGAGCGGGTACGCCCGCGGCGCGCAGCGGCGGAAGGCCGCGACGGGCGCGCGAAGGGCCGAGCGTGCGCTTCGATGCGATCGTCGTGCCGCGCGGTGCCGAAGCGCGGGCGGTTCAAGCGGGCTGGCCCGTGCCGCGACCGGCGCTGTTGGTGGTCGCGGCGGGCGCCGCGGCCGGAGCCCGGCTCGCGGCCGGAACGATGCCTGCGACGGCGCTCGTGCTCGGCGTTTGCGGTGCGCTCGATCCCGCGCTGCGCGTCGCCGACACCGTCGTCTACGCGCGAATCGCGGACGGAGCGGAGAGCATCGAACTCGATTCTCAACTCGCCGCGGCTTGCGCGGCGGCCTGCGCGACCGTCCCGGTCAGCGCTGCGAACGTCGCCGCGGTCGTCGGTTCGGTGGCCGCGAAGACTGCGTTGCGCGCGGCGACCGGGGCGGCCGTGATCGACATGGAAGGCGCCTCGATCGCGCGAGCGCTGCACGCGCGGGGAGTTCGGGTCGCAATGGTTCGGGTCGTCAGCGACGCCGCCGGCGCAGAGTTACCGGATCTGCGCGACGTCTACACACCCGCGGGCGAATTGCGGCCGCTCGCGCTCGCGCTCGCGTTCGCCCGCACGCCGCGCCGCAGTGCGCAATTCATCGTGCACGTGCTGCGCGCGCTGCGCGCGCTGCGCGCGACGGCCGCGCGGATCGCGGCGCGCAGCAGCGACTCTTAGATCAAACGGGCCGCCGGCGCGGGATCGCCCGGCGCGTGCGGTCCGGCTTCATCCGGAACGTTCGCGACCCGACCCTTCCAGACTCCGCCCTGCCCGACGGCATGCTGCCGGGCTGAGTCCACGGTGATGAGCGAATAGATCATCGCCGCGAACGGAAGCAGCACCGCGGCGGCCGCCGGCTGACGATAGCGGCGCAAAACCGGGAGGTACAACGCGCTCATGATCGACCACGCGAGCGCCCCGCTGACGCCCAGCAGTTTGTCGCGCCGCACGGCGCCGGCGATCGTTGTAAGCGGCGGCAAGACGTACAGCAGGATCATTCCCGCGACGGTGCCGGCCAGGAGCGCCGGTGACAAACGCAGCTGCGTGTATGCGCTACGCGCGATCATTTGCCAGATGACGCCCAGCGAATCGTAGGCCCGAATGCTGTGCGCTTTGGTCGAGAGCTCCAGGCGCAGCCGGCCGCCTTCGGCTTTGACGGCGGCGGCAAGGGCGCAATCGTCGATGAGCGCGTCGGCGATGCGTTCGAGTCCGCCGATGGCGCGCAGCATGCGGTCGGAGACGAGCAAACATCCGCCGGCAGCTGCGGCCGTGGCATGCGTGTCGTCGGCGACCCATGCGAACGGATAGAGCTTCGCGAAGAAAAAAACGAACGCCGGGATCATCACGCGTTCCCAGGTGCTTTCGCAACGCAACTGGACCATGAGTGAAACGAGATCGCGCCGGTCCGCGCGGGCCGTCGCCACCAGCGCCGCGACGCTGGTCGGGTCGTGGCTGATATCGGCATCGGTGAAGAGCCAGTAGTCCGGTCGCGCGCCGGACGCACGCGCCGCGGCGACGCCCGAAGCGAGCGCCCAAACCTTACCTGCCCAGCGCGCGGGCCGCGGCGGCACCCCGGTCACGGAAAAAAATTCCGTGCTGCCGTAATTCGTCGCGAGCCAATGTGCGCGCGCGCCGGTACCGTCGGTGCTGTTGTCGTCGGCGAGCGTGATCGCAAGCGGCCCGCCGTACTGTTGTGCGAACAAGGTCGGCAACGTCTTGTCGATGAGCAGCGCTTCGTTGCGCGCCGGAAC
>Ga0182013_10004516_pt1 | contig 16660 bp, 14 predicted proteins | sample 612S2MmetaG_FD_120487 | JGI IMG/M metagenome (GOLD analysis project Ga0182013, IMG submission 120487) | Permafrost microbial communities from Stordalen Mire, Sweden - 612S2M metaG | ecosystem: Environmental > Terrestrial > Soil > Wetlands > Permafrost | place: Sweden: Stordalen | collected...
CAGCAGCGTAGCCGAAATAAACGCAACGTCCATTACCATCAGCGTAATCTCGGGGCTGCCCTGTTCCACAGACAGCGCTCCAGGCTCAAGAAAGCGGGCATTGATGCGCTCCAGCAGGCGCACACGCGGGTCATTGCGCAGCTTCATGGCTATCTGGCCGAAACCGGTATCGACGGCGGTCACGCTAGCAGCCCCGTGCTGCAGGAGGCAATCGGTAAATCCGCCGGTTGAAGCGCCCACATCAAGGCAATCGCGCCCCTGCACAGTGATGGGCCAATGTTCCAGCGCAGCGGCCAGTTTGAGCCCGCCGCGGCTCACGTAGGGCTGCTCCTCGCCCAGCAGGCGGACAGGAGCATCAGCGGGAACGGTCGCGCCGGCTTTCTCCACCTTCTGCTCTCGCACCAAAACCCGGCCGGCCAGAATGAGGGCTCGCGCCCGTTCCCGACTGGGAACCAGTCCTCGCTCGACGAGCAGGAGGTCTATGCGCATTTTTGCTTCGCCGGCCATTTTCTCCATCGTTTCACACGCAAGCCAATCTAGCCCTGCGAGTCGGCGCACCAGACGCAAAAACAGCCAAAGGATCCTTCCCTCGCGGGAAAATTCTCCTTGGCTGTTTTAAATCCCAACATTGCAGCGTGGCGCTCTACTTCAGCAGCAACACATTACTGAGCCTGGCAACCGGCAAGCGTAGCCCCCACTGCTCCGGCATTGAACACACTGAGCGGCAGGTTGCAGGGCTGGCCGTAACCGGGAATCCTGCTCACGTTATTGTTGTTTCCGCTGCTGCCATTCTGTGCTTGAACGCGCACATCCACGAGGTTGCCCGAGTAGAGATCCAGCGTCGTATCCACCGTGTCCGGATTGGCGCCCCCGGTGGCGATGATGGTCAGATACGGGCTGTCCGGCGAGGCCACATAAACCTTGCCGTAGATCGAATTCTGTGTATTAACAACGGTGCGCGGATGACCCGTTACTGGCAGCGTCTTCTCCACCGTGTAGCTGCTCAGGTTCGCTACGGTTACTGTCTCATCGGTCTGGTTGGCCGTATAAGCGCGGCTCCCATCCAGCAAAACTGTCACGCTGGCCGGATTGGTGCCCACGGGGATTGTGTAGGTTGTACCAAAGGTCGAACTGTCGTTGCCGAACTCATCCAGGCTCACGTCGATGACGCTGATCGTGTTGCCGGTATAGTCGGCCACGACAAGTAGGCTCTTGGCGGCGTTGTACTCGGCATAAACCGGCCCGGCTACTGCGGGAACGTCGTGGTTGGCGTCTTGCGCAAGCCCAGCAGTGGTCGAGAGCGGCAGGGTTGGATGGCAAGTGTAGGTCTGATTGTCCTGGTTCACGCAGCCCGTGGGTGGGCAAGTGCACTGATCCGGAAGGTCGTTCGGTACGTTGATTACCGAAACCGTGTCGCTGCCCCGATTGATTACAAAGAGCCGCTGATTATCGGGGCTCTCGACGGCGTAGACCGGGCAAATACCCACCGAGATCGGTATGTCGGGCGTATTATTGCCTGCCTCAATACCTGTAACTTCACCGGCGGGCTCGGCCGTGGGCGAGATATTGCATTCCATCCCAGTGGGATTTGCAATATTCTGAGTCAACGCAAAGTACCGCAGGCCGCGAAGACCAGGACCCGCCACCATGACCGGAGTCGGCGGCAGAGGAACTGACAGCAGGCGAGTCTCAGGGCTGCCTGTGAATACATCGGCGACGTTCCCATCAAGGTCGGCGGCCCAAAGTCCGGATGATGGCGAGAACAGGTTTAACGGCTCCGCTCCAGTCGGCAGCGTTGAGATGGTCACATTCTTCGCCTGCAACGCGCTGGAAACAGGGAAGTTAGTCAAGGTATGGTCGCTGTTGATGGTGTAGCCGTTCGAACCAGTTTCATCCAAAGTAAACGCAGATGGGCCGGGGCCGATGGGGGCTGTGGCTAGAATCGAGTCACCGGAGTAGTCGATGATGGTGGCGACACCGGTCGCTGGAGTAGCCCCTGTGGGCGAAGGGACTGACACTGCAACGGCATACGATTGCGGCTGAGCCGCCGGGCCGCTGGGGTTGACGGGCGTAACTACGGGCCGATAGTTATTGCCGCAACCTGCGATCAGAGCTGCAGCCCAAAAGGCCGCGCCCGCCTGAACCAACCGTACACCCGACTGTCCAAAACTCATCCGGAAAAGCCTCATTCAGTTCTTTCCTGCTTACTTCGTGATTGTAAATCAGCCGACCGGATATCTGGCGCCGCAGTGCTGGAGAAGACCATCGGAAATCACCAAATCGACGATCAATTGCGCCACCGTCCCTCAATGCCCACCGCAGGTTACGATTGAAGCGTGGCTCGAATCAAGCTAATCTGGCAATCGAAACTGGTGCTTCTCCTGGTGCTGCCCTTTGCGGGGGCGAGCGTTGTGCTCCAGGCTCACTGGTGGGCTTTAACTATTTGGCCGGTGGCCGCCTGGACAACGGGCCTGAGCCTGTTGCTGGGGCTCGCAGTCCTTCAACTGCGCGCAGCCACGCCGGGCGGGGCCTTTGCGGGGACGGTGATCACCGCCAGCTTGATGTTTTCCACAGCAATCTTCACTCCCGGCGAGCCTATTCCTTATGCTCCTTGGCACACCGCCCTGTTGCCGGTGCTGGCTGTCTTTTTGCTCACCTGGGCCGCCACGCGGCTGGGCCGAGAGACCAAGGAATGGCTGGGCACTGCGGAGCGGAAGCAGGGGCGTACGGCAGCGCAGGTCGCCGCCAATCTGGGCGTCGCCGCGCTGCTCTCGGACGGGTTGGCGCAATCGTGGCTGGCAGGCAACCGCTGGCTCTCCCATGTGTCTCCAGTTTTGCTGCTTGCGGCCGGCCTCGCGGCACTGGCTGAAGCTGCGGCGGACACGGTCTCCTCGGAGATCGGTCAGGTAATTGGCGGCCAGCCGTGCATGATCACCACCTTGCGGCGGGTCGAGCCGGGCACGGATGGCGCCCTCAGCCTCGTTGGCACGATGGCCGGAGCGGCCGCGGCGGTGATTGTGGCAGCTGCCGGGAGCATAGCGCTCAACGGCGGCTCTGCAATGTTCTGGATTAGTTGCACAAGCGGCGTTTTTGGGCTCTTCTTCGATAGCCTGCTGGGAGCAACCCTGGAGCGCCGGAGATGGCTGAACAATGACGCGGTTAACTTTCTCTCCACCGCCAGCGCGGCAGCTTTTGCACTGGTGCTGCTGTCACTTTCGTAACATCCCGGCGGGGGGTAGCTCCGCGGGATACCCACCTTGCTACTCCCCTTCTGGAAGAGCGAGTGGATCGCACCCATCGGGATTGAAGACGTACTTCAGAAACTCTTCCATTTTCTCTGGGGGCATCTTTGCGATCGCTTCAACGAACTCAGTATGCCTGGCCCGGCAGACTTTCTGCATTTGGAGCGCATAGTCGCTGTGCGGGTCTTTAACAGAAGCTAAGGAATAGGCTACATATTCAAGAAGTTTCTCAGGCGCAATCATCACAGCTCTTGCCAGATCGCGCGGAAGGTGATTGCCGATCTGATTGAGTGATTTCATCTCATGGGGAGTTTCAAAGTCGCACAAGTGATCGCCAAGAGTCATGACCACAAGACGTTCGTTATCGTCTTTGGGAATGAGATTGAGCAGCAGCAGAGCCACATCATGTTTTTGCGGATAAAATTCAAATTCCATCTCCGCAAAGACAACCTGCGCCCGGTAACTCTCGCCGGCCTTTAACCGAGCGGCGGCCAACTCCCCGGAAGAAATCACGTGTGCCATCCTCGCCATCGCATTGATCTCTCCACAGTTCGATGTCTGCGCTAACAAAGCATTGCAAGACGCAAAGAATATAGTTAGAACAACCGCAAGAATTACGACTTTATCCGTCTTCATCATGACTCTCCTCAGCAAGCATTGCACGCCGGCTTGCTGGCTTGCTCTTCCTTCAATGCAAATGCATCCGCCACGCCGTATAACTCAAAACCTCATGCGCGATGCGCTCGAAATTCGCTCGGCCTTCTCCTGACCCTCCCTCGGTCTCCACGCGGGGCCGCGGCGAAGTAAGCACGTCGAGTCCTTCAGCGGCGCATATCTCATGAATCCTGAACAGATGCGTTCCATCGCTGACGATTACCAGCCGCCGCAGTCCGTTGGCGCGGGCAATCACAGCGATGCGGAGGGCTGATTCTTCTGTATTGCGGCTCTCGGTCTCCGCGATAATCGTGCTCTCCGGAATGCCCATCGCCATCAGGTACTCGCGGCCTACGGCCCCTTCGTTGTACTGGTCGCCGCCGTTTCCGCCCAGTGTAATGATGAGCGGTGCGATGCCGCGATGGTAAAGCTCGAGCGCGTGGTCAAGGCGGGCGCGGTAAACGGGCGAAGGACGGCCGTCGTACTCCGCTGCGCCAAAGACGCCGATGGCGTCCGCTGGCGCGCCTTTTACAACCTGGGCAGCTAGATCCTGTCCCGCATAGCGCTCAATCTGCGCGTAGACCCAGTGGCACCAGCTCAGAGCCGCCACGCCCAATGCGAGCATAAGCAGGAACACGGCGCGAAGCGCCCACCTGCGACTTTTCGGGTTGGATCCGCGCTGCATGGAGAACCTTCGGCTCAAGAATCAGTGAAGAGTAAATAGTCGTTAAAGGTCAGTAGCCACTGTCATCTCTGCAACACCATGGCAATCTCATGCGTCGGAATGGCGCCCTCGCGCAGAACCATCCAGCGGCCGGAGCCCAGCGAAAGATCAACGATTGTGGTGGGCCGCGCGCGGCCTGTAGAACCGCCGTCAACAATCAGCGGAATGCGGTCGGCAAGCTGGTCGCGGACGCAAGCTGCATTCGTGCATTCCGACGCCCCCCAAAGGTTGGCCGAGGTTGCCGTGATGGGCAGGCCGAGTCGCGCCACAACCGCGCGGGGAATGGCGGCGTCGGGCAAGCGCAGGGCAACGTTGCCGGTATTTGCCGTGGAGCGCAGCGGCAGCTTCCCGCCAGCTCTCACGATGATGGTCAACGGACCGGGCCAGAAGCGGTCGGCCAGTTTGTCCAGCATGGGGTCAGTGTCGCGGGCCAATTCATACGCCTGCGCGAGCGTCGCAATCAGCAGGGACAAAGGCTTTTGCTTCTGGCGAGTCTTAATTTGATAAATCTGCTCCACTGCATGGAGATTCACCGGGTCCACGGCCAGGCCGTAAAAAGTATCGGTCGGCAAGGCGACTACATCGCCCTTGCGCAGACAGGAGACGATATAGTCAATCCGATCCGGTTGGGGTTCATCGGGATGGACGCGCAAAATCTCCGCGGACAAGAAGGTTTACCTCTGTTTGCGAGTTGAGGACGCTACTGGGACGAGAGTAATCATATATTAATCATAGTGCAAGCCGCATTCTGACAGCCTCGGGCGCGGCTCTATTCCGAGCTCAGCAGGGATTGCCATTTGAACGACCCCTATTCTCTGTGCAAAGAAGCTCCTCATCTCCCACAATCAATTTTTGACCTTAATCCATTTCCAGGCGCTACAATCGCGATAAACAAATTTCATGCCTGGAGCGCAACCGAATGAAACTGCACTGGAAGATTGCGGCAATGGTACTCTGCCTGACCGCAATCTGCGGCGCTGCGTTATGGTTTCTGGGGCATAAGAGAGCGAATGAGCAAGAGTTGGCAGCGCAAGCGAAAGCCTTGCGCGTACTCGCCGAGCAGGGCGATGCGCAAGCCCAGTATCGCCTCGGATTTATGTATCGCCATGGTCAAGGAGTGCCGCAGGACAACGGCGAGGCGTTTCGCTGGTATCGAAAGGCAGCCGATCAGGGCAACGCCGCCGCCGAGTATGGCGTCGGATATATGTATTCCCAGGGCTTGAGTGTGCCTCAGGACTACACCGAAGCTGACCGTTGGCGCCGCAAGGCGGCCGATCAAGGGTATGCAATGGCCCAAGATGGCCTTGGCAACGCCTATTTCAATGGACATGGGGTGGCAAAGGGCGACTCTCAGGCTGTGTTCTGGTATCGGAAAGCAGCCGAACAAGGCTATGCGAATGCCGAATCCGACCTTGGCTATATGTATTTCTACGGCAGAGGAGTCGCGCAGGACAAAAATGAGGCCAACCGCTGGTATCGCAAAGCCGCTGACCAAGGGGACGAGTACGCTCAGCGCTTCCTGGGGCTGAGAACCTGTTCCCTGACAAGATGGCGCGAATATAGCCTATTTCTGGGTTTGATAGGAGGATTGCTCCTTTCCTTCAACTTTCAATCAAAGGGTCAGAACTCGGGGGATCGAAAATCGCTAAGATTGAATCTGGTGGGTCCGCTCATCTTGATTGTTACCGGAATGAACTGGTTTCAGTGTTCCAAATTTGGAGTATTCCCCTCCGCCGCGGCGGCGATAGCGTTCAAATTTACATGGATGTTCCTTAGTGGAGTCATGATCGTGCCTCTGTTTCGCATTGTTCAGCCGAGGAAGCTGAAATATTTGCCGATTTCTGCCGCCGTTCTGTTTGCCGTGTTGATCCTCCCCCTCTGCGCTTTCGCCCATTTTGACTTGCACGTCCTATCGACTATATTCCCGAGATTGTTGTGCGTCAGCGCAAATCCACTTGGAATTGCTCTCGCTTCGTCCCTTCTTCTTTGGCGCGCACGCAATCATCCTGAAGCTGAGGAATTTCGGGACGTTGGAGCCTCAGGGGAAACTACTGACGACAGTGGTAGTTAGGCGAGCTCGATATAGAATCGACCTAGGTTCGCCTACTATGCGTTTCCGCATTGTTGAGAGTAAGCAGAATGTGCACTTGAAGGATTTGCGCCGCGCACTGGCCCATCCCGGCCAGGACAGGCACAGTCTAGCCGGCGGTAGCAGCCCTACGCTCGCGGGCATCGAGGGGCCAAACCTGCTCGAAGAGGCTCTGCGCGCCGGCTTGCGCATCCCTTGGGTTTTTGTGGCGCAGGGAGCGGAACACCTGTTGGATGGTCTGGATTTGCCGGCGGAAACAGAGGTGCTCCAGGTACCTAAAGAGGTACTGGATTCGGCGCTCTTAACCGAAACGCCCCAGCCGGTAGCTGCACTGATTGAGCCGCCGAGCTGGAGTTGGGCCGACGCTGTGGTGAGCCGGACGAAGGCCACTCCACTCATTATCGTCCTGGCTGGCCTGCAAGACCCCGGTAATCTCGGAACGATTCTGCGCTCCGCCGAAGCCTTCGGGGCGACCGCCACCCTCAGCCTGCCCGGAACCGTCAGCGCATGGAATCCCAAGGCTGTGCGCGCATCCGCCGGCAGCGTCTTCCGGCTTCCGCTGCTGGAAACGAATGTGGAAGAGTGTTTTTCCCGCCTGCGCGAGGCCAGCGTCAGGATTTGGACGACCGCCGTGCAGGGTGCAGAGCCAGCCGACCGCATCGACCTGGCAGGCCCTGTTGCGCTGCTAATCGGCAATGAGGGCAACGGCGTGCCGCAAGCGCTGGCTGAGATGGCCGATGGAGCCGTGACGATTCCCTGCCCCGGCCCTGTTGAAAGCCTCAACGCAGCAGCAGCGGCCAGCGTGCTGCTCTACGAAGCTTCGCGGCAGCGAAGGGGTGCGCGATGAATCTATTTGACGACGAGCCTCTGAATTCCAGGAAAGCCTCCAAAGACACGCTCCGCACCGCGCCGCTGGCTGAGCGCATGAGGCCGCGCTCACTGGAGGAATTGAGCGGTCAGGAGCACCTCGTCGGCCCTGGCAAACCGCTGCGCGTACAGATCGAGCACGACGATTCCGGGTCGATGATTTTGTGGGGCCCGCCGGGGGTGGGCAAAACCACGCTGGCGAAAATTATCGCCGAAACCACCAAGGCCAGCTTCATCGAATTCTCCGCCGTAATGAGTGGCATCAAGGAAATCAAGCAGGTGATGGTCGCGGCGGCCCAGGCTTCCAAGATGCACTCGCGCACCATTCTCTTCATCGATGAGATTCACCGCTTCAACAAGGCGCAGCAGGACGCCTTTCTACCCTACGTCGAGCGCGGCGACATCCGGCTGATCGGCTCTACCACCGAGAATCCATCTTTCGAGATTATTTCGGCGCTGCTCTCACGCTGCCGCGTTTACGTGCTCGAACCGCTCACAGAAGAGCAGATCGCGGCTCTCTTGCGCCGTGCTCTGGAAGATAAGGAGCGCGGCCTCGGCGCGTTGGAGTTGACCGCCGACGACGACGCATTGCAACTGATCGCCAGCTACTCCAGCGGCGACTGTCGCAACGCTTACAACGCGCTCGAAGTCGCTGCGCAACTCGCTCTGGAACAACCCGCAGAAAAACTCAAGTCCGCGTCGGAGCCGGCAAACGTGTCAGGGCACGACTTTAGTCGTGCCGAAACCGCTGCCAAAACAGATAGGGCTTTAGCCCCGGAAGCGCCCCGCAAAGCTCACCACATCGACAAAGCTCTTGCCGGAGAAGCGGTCCAGCAACGCGTGCTAATGTACGACAAAACCGGAGAGGAGCACTATAACCTCATCTCCGCGCTGCACAAGAGCGTGCGCAACTCGGACCCCGACGCCGCGCTCTACTGGCTGGCGCGCATGTTCGCCGGTGGCGAAGACCCGCTCTATCTTGCCCGCCGCATCGTGCGCATGGCCATCGAAGACATCGGCCTCGCCGCGCCCGAAGCGCTCAACCTGACTCTCTCGGCCAAGGAAGCCGTTGACTTTCTCGGCTCGCCCGAGGGAGATCTGGCGCTGGCCGAGGCGGTCGTCTATCTTTGCCTCGCGCCCAAATCAAACTCGGTCTACACAGCCTTCGGCGCAGTGAAGCAAGAGGTCGAAGAGACTCGCCAGGAGCCGGTCCCTCTGCATCTGCGCAATGCGCCCACAAAGCTGATGAAGGAGTTGGATTACGGCAAAGGCTACCGCTACGCCCACAACGAAGAGGGCAAGGTGGCTGATATGGATTGCCTGCCCGACTCGCTCAAAGGCCGCAGCTACTACCACCCCACGCAGGAGGGGCGCGAAAAACTCCTGGCGCAAAGGATGGAAGAGATTCGGCGGATCAGGGCCGGCAAGCGCTGAGGTTACCGCGAGTATCCTGACCTGGCGCCATGCGTTGAAGTGGAAGTCTGAATGAGAGGAATAGCAATGAGCGAATACGTCTTGCAGGTTGGCCAAGAGGGGTTCGACAGGCTCAAATTCATAAACGACGTGTTTGGCGAGCACAGTAGGAACTTCGTGATCCGAGCTGGTCTTCGACAGGGGGACAGAGTCTTGGAACTTGGTTGCGGCACGGGTTCCATGACAACGTGGCTCGCCGAGATAGTCGGCCAAGAAGGAACTGTCCTAGCTGTTGACGCCAGTCAGAGTCAAATAGACCTAGCGAGACGAGCGGTCGAAAATGCAGGGGCAAGGAATGTGGAATTCGTTTGCTCGCCTGTAGAAGCTTTGGAACTCCCCGATGGTTCCATTAACTTGGCATATTCCCGGCTGTTGCTCATGCATCTGAAGAATCCAATGCGAGTTTTGACAAGCGTATGGAAACTCCTCAAGCAAGGTGGAGTTATTGCTTGTGAGGAGCCCCACTCGAGTTCATTGACAACTGCGCCTCGAAATGAATCCATTCAGAGACTCAATGACCTATTTATCGAGCTCGGCAACTTGCAAGGTATCGATTTCAATATCGGCGACAGGTTATTGTCCTTGTTGAGATTAGCAGGTTATTCGGACTTGCATGCCTGCTTTATCCAGCCTGTCATTTCCATGGCTGAGGCAGCAGAATTCATCAGGATGGGTGCAGTGGAAATAGCTCCGTTCGCCGTCAAGTGCGGAATAGTGAGCGAAGCGGAGACCCAGCGTGTGTTGCTTGAAATGGAAAGCTGCAAATTCGATGCAGATTCCATTTACACATTCCCGAGACAAGCCCAGGTGTTCGGTTATAAATAATCCGGTGTGCCCCACCCTCGACGCGTTTTTGTTTTTGCGGCTAGGGTGGGAGAGTAACCCTCAATTATCTTTTCTAAAAAAGGTATCTGCGAATTGCAGATAATAACCATCCCTCAGTGCAAACTGGAAGGGTGAAAAGAATAGCTACACCTCGGTTCAAAATGTCAGCTATGTGCCCGGTCCGTACCCTGAAGACACCCCCTACCCCCCTATGTATATTTTCAAAAGCTTGCAGGTAATTTTCTGGTTACTCCGTCTTTCCTGTTCCCTGTTCCCTGCTCTCCTCAGTCCGCATACTTCACGGAGCAGCCATACGGACGAGTGAACGCGGTAGCAACCTGCTTGCCCGCCATCGCCGCCGTCAACGCGTCGGATACATAGTTGTCCGCACCTTTGATATCGCTAACCTCCGGCGTTGGCTTGTCGTCGATGGCTCCGTCGTAAATCACGGTACCGGTGGGATCGATCACGATCATCTGCGGCGTGGTCTTGGCGGAGTACAGGCGGCCGAGCTTGCCTTTAGGGTCGAGCAGAACGGCGGTGGGAGCGGCGTGGACCTGCGCGAGATAGGTGTTTTCCTCGCTCGGCGTCTGGTAGCCCTGCTTGCCTGGAGCGGACGAAATAACCGTGAACCAGATCACGCCCTTTGCTGTCCATTCCTTTTGCAGCGCCTGCATATTGCCGGAGAGGTAATGCTTGCGCGTGAAGGGGCAGTCCTGATTGTGCCATTCCAGCACCACGTATTTTCCGCGGTATTGGGCAAGGTCCTGGGTTTGGCCGCGGGAGTCTGTGGCTGTAAAGGTGGGAGCGGGCGCGCCCACGCGGACGCTCTGTGCGGCGGCGCAAACGGTCATCAGCGCAGCCGTAACCGCGGCGCAAACTGGTAGACGAAAGCCGAGTTTCATCGGGGTCAATCTCCTGAGGGGAATTCAGACGATCAACTTACTTCAGATTTGACGCCGGTGAGCTGGCTTGGGTTGCAGCTTTTGGCAACTTGCCCAGAGCATCTGTCACAATCCCCGGCGTGAGTACCTCCGGCAACATTTGCGGTTGGCTCTGGCCCGGACTGTAAAGGGCGTAAGCGGGAACTCCGCTGCGGGCTAAAGCCGTCAAGACTTGCGTGATGGCTTCGTCGTGGCGGGTCCAGTCGGCCTTGAGCAGGGCGACGTTGGCGGTTTGGAAAGCTTTTTGAACGGAGGACTGATTCAGAGCCACGCGCTCGTTCACCTGGCAACTCAGACACCAGCTTGCGGTGAAGTCCACAAAGACCGGTCGGCCCTGGGATTGATAACGGCTGACCGCTTCGGCCGACCAGGGCTCCCACTGGCCCTGGGCTTCTGCCGAAGACAGAGTCTCGGGAGCAACAACCAGTTCTCTCGATGCAAAGACTGCCAGAGCAATGACTCCCGCGAGAATCAAAGCGGAAACCGCAGTAGACCAACGCTTAGCCGGCCAGCGTCCTAGGAACCAGCCCGCAATGGCCAGCAGCAGGAAGCTAGCCAGCAGAGCGGCCAGCACGCCGGCTCCGTAAGCCTGCGCCAGCACCCATGCCAGCCAGATGACGGTAGCGAAGATGGGCACTGCGACGGCCTGGCGCAAGACTTCCATCCACGCGCCGGGCTTGGGAAGCAGGCGTGTCCAGGCCGGTTGCAGCGTGAGCGCAACATAAGGCGCGGCCAGGCCCAAGGCCAAGGCGGTAAAGACGGCAAAGGTGACCAAAGAGGACTGGCTCAGCGCGTAGCCGACAGCCGCTCCCATAAACGGCGCGGTGCAGGGCGTGGCCACGACCACGGCCAGCACGCCCGTGAAGAAGCTGCCTGTATAGCCTTGCTTCTGCGCCAAAGCCCCGCCCGCGCTGGTGAGGGTCAGGCCAATTTCGAACTGCCCGGCCAGCGAAAGACCGAGGAAGAAGAGCAGCCCGGCCATCAACGCCAGAAAGACCGGCGACTGGAACTGGAATCCCCAGCCGAGCGTGGCGCCAGCGGCGCGCAGCGCGAGAAGCAGAGCCACCAGCGCCCAGAAGGAAACCAAGATGCCCGCGGCATAGACCATCCCATGCACGCGTAGTGCGCGCCGCTCCTCGTTGCCGGAGTTGACCAGCGCCAGCCCCTTGAGGAAGAGCACCGGAAAGACGCACGGCATGAGATTCAGCAGCAGCCCGCCGAGAAATGCCAAGGCTGCGGTCCGCAGCAGCAGCGAAAAGGAAAGCGGCTGCGCGGACGTCGGCGAGGATGCACTGCTGGGGGAGGGTTTGGAATGGTAGGCAGGGGTTTCAACCCCGGCATCAGCGGTGCTTGGTCCACCGGGGGCCTTAGCCCTAGAGGTTTGCTCTACGGGAGCCACACCTGTGCCCGGAAGCGCCGCAATCTCATACGCCCGCCCGCCAGAAAGCTCCAGAACGCCTTTTAATTGAGCGGGATTAGCGGCAAGATTCGCGTCTTTCTTTAAATCGAGAATCAAGCCTTTGGCGGTTGGTGTCAGCTTTTGCGGAGCTGGATTGTCGAGGATGTCAGGATCGGAGGGGAAAAACTCTGCGGAAGACTCTCGTTTGCCCGTCTTGACGGATAGACGAAAACCATCGCTTGTCGGTTGAAAGCCAATCTTCGCGCTCGTGGGAAGGTCCTTCGGCAAGTTTCCAGCCAGCGCGTTCCAAATTTCCTTATCGCCCGCAGCACCAGGCTGGGTCGAGGTCGTGAAAGGAGTGATATTCAGTGATGATTCCAGCTCGGTCTTGCCCGGGATGCAGCTCTCGCGGCAGACCAGCCAATCGACTTTTGCATGCAGCTTGACCTGTCCTAACGCCGCATTGCTCCCAATCTTCACGTCAATCGGGTAAAGGACATCGCCCTCATACCCGTAGTCCATCAGCGGCCCCAGCGGCAGCCGCTTCGGCGTCGGAAACTGCAACGGGCCCGCAGTAATCCCCTCCGGCAAGGCCCATTTCATATGCGGCGGCTCACCCGCATCTCCCGGATTCTTCCAGTAAATGTGCCAGCCCGGTTCCAGCTTGAAGTAAAGGCCAATCTGCCGCGCATTGCCTCGGTTGGCATCGGCGAAAGGCACCACCAGCTGCACGTGCACATGCGGCGCGTCGGCAGAACTCGAAACTGCCCGCGCGGGCAAACCCACGGACAGCGAAAGAAACAACGCGAAAATCAGTCGGACTCTACCCTTGGAAGGCAAGCAATAACTCCTCATTCTTGGACTCATGGGAGTAGCGGACGATTCAGCCGCTACACGTCGAGACCGTCGGCAGCTTCAGCGGCAACGGCTGTGCCGCGCCGCTTCGCCAACAAATAGCCGCGCAGAAACGGCTCCAAATAACCGTCCAGCACTTTGTCCACATCGCCCACTTCGACCTTGGTGCGATGGTCCTTGGCCATGCGGTAGGGCTGCAAAACGTAGGAGCGAATCTGCGAACCGAAGTTGATTTCGAGCTTCGAGTCTTCGAGCTTTTGGCTGACGGCGCGCTTCTTATCCAGTTCGTACTCGTAAAGACGCGAGCGTAGCATCTTCATCGCTTTGTCGCGGTTCTTATGCTGCGAGCGCTCGTTCTGGCATTGCACCACGATTCCTGTTGGCAGGTGGGTCATGCGGACAGCTGAGTCGGTGGTGTTCACATGCTGACCGCCCTTGCCGCCGGAGCGGTAAGTGTCAATGCGCAAGTCTTCCACTTTGAGGTCAACGTGGATGGTTTCGTCAATTTCTGGCGAAACGTAGACGCTGGCAAAGGAAGTGTGACGGCGCTTGGCGGAGTCGAAGGGCGAGATGCGGACGAGGCGGTGGACGCCGCTCTCGCCGGCCAGTTGGCCAAATGCGTACTCGCCGATGATGGTGAAGGTGGCGGATTTGATGCCCGCCTCTTCGCCGTCCTGGTAGTCGTTCATCTCCGTCTTGAAGCCCTGCTGTTCGGCCCAGCGCAGGTACATGCGCAGCAGCATTTCGGCCCAGTCCTGGCTCTCGGTGCCGCCGGCGCCGGGATGGACGGTGACGATAGCGTTGAGCGAGTCGGCTTCGCCATTGAGCATGGTGCGCGCTTCGAGTTCTTCGGCAAAGACGGCCAGGGCTTTGATGTCGCGTTCAAGATCGGCGAGGACATCCTCGCCTTCGCGAGCCAGTTCGAAATAGGCATCGACGTCGCCGGTGCGTCGAATCAAAGATTCGTCGTCGGCCACCATTGTTTCCAGGCGCTTTTTATCGCGCATGAGTGGTTTTGTGGCGGCGGGATTGGACCAGAGAGCCGGATCGGCCAGCTTGGTTTCTATTTCGGCGAGTTCCCTGCGGATGCGAGCAGGGTCAAAGATACTCCCGCAGGTCGCGGACTTGGTCGCGCACGGGAGCGTAAGCGAATTCGAGATCGTTCAACGACATGGCTTTGCTCTATGACCTGACTTTTTTGAACTTACGAGGAAGCTATCCGCTGGCGCAGGAGTTTTCTTCCTGCCCAAGCAATAATCCCTAAAGCAAGTATGGCACAGAGCCATGCAAACAGGTCGCCGTGGGCGGTGTAGACTGTGACATCGTCGCGAAAAGCGAACTGCGCAGGGAGCGCGTCGATGGCGTGGCGGGGAATGCTCTGGCGGACGCGGCCGTAGGGGTCGATGACCGCAGTGACGCCGCTGTTGGTGTCGCGCAATAACCAGCGGCGATTTTCGATGGCCCTCATGCGCGCCATGTTCAAGTGCTGCCAGGGAGCGCTGGTGTCGCCATACCATCCGTCGTCGCTGATGTTGACCAGCACTTCCGCGCCGAGTTGCGCGAACTCGCGCACCTCGTCGGCGAAGACTGCTTCATAGCAGATGAAGACGCCGTAGCGGTGGCCATTGAGGCGGAAAACTTTGCGTTCGTCTCCACGTGAGAACTCCGAGACGCGGCCGGTGAGCTTATGGGCGAATGTCAACAGATTGTGGAACGGAATGTACTCGCCAAAAGGGACGAGATGAATTTTGTCGTAGCGGCCCACGCGCGCGCCGTCCATGCCGACAACAAGTGCCGAATTGTACTCGCGCCAGGATCGATCTTCGGCGGAGAAATCCGCGCCGATGTTGCCGACCACGAGAGGCGCCTGTTCCTGCCGGGCGATGGCCACCAGCGCCTGCTGAAAGCGCGCGTCGTTCTCAACGAAGGGCGCGGGCGACTCTGGCCAAACCACTAGATCGGGATGCGTGGGGTAAGGCGGGCAAATGATCTCGCCGGATGGAGCGCCGGTTTGCGGGATTCCGGCGATGTAGGTTTTGCACTGCTCATTGGCCAGCCGTTTGAACTCGGCGATATGGCTGCCCCATTCGCCGGGGCCAGACCAATTGGTTTCGGCCCCCACATCGAGGTTGGGCTGGATGAGTACGGCGGTTGCAGCAGGCGCGGGATTCTGCGGCAGCGCATAGCAGAAGGCCGTAACGGAGCCGACCGTAACCGCGAGCAGAACGCGCCAATACGGGCGGTTCACCCACGCGTAAGCGGGATCGCGGCCGAAGAGCAGATCTTCGGCAATGAGCGCGTTCATGGCCACAAGCAGGAAGCTGATGCCATAGACGCCAGCCCACGTCGCAAGCTGAGTCACCTCCTGGTTGTCCACTTGCGAATAGCCGAGTTGGTCCCACGGGACAGATGTGATGCGTGCGGCGGCCAGTTCCAATGCAGTCCAGAGGATGGGCGCAAAAGCAAGAGCCAGACGCGTGCTGCCCGTTGCGCGACGCACGAGCACGACGCCCAGGCCGAAGAGGCCGAAGTAGAGCCCCAGCACGAGGCTGTAGCCGATGAGCAGCAACGTAGGCGCGCCCAGCGGCATATCGCCGTAGTGGAGCATGGTGTCGCGAACCCAGTAGCAATTGCCCATGTACCACAGCACGCCGCAGAGATAGGCAATCAGAAAGCCGCGGCGCAGCGGACGCGGCGAATCAGCGCAGCCTGGCGAGAGGAGCGCCCACAGCAGCGGGACAAGCCCAAACCAGGCAAAGACCGAGCGCCATGCGGGCATTGGCCCAGCTATCGGAAACGGCAACTCAAGCAGGCCGGCGGAGAGAACGGCTGCGGCCCACAACTTCCAGGATCCCAACTTCCAGGATGCGTGCTTCATACTCCGCCGAGTTTATCTCATCGGACGCCGAGGTTCGGTAAATGAGCCGTTCGAATTCTTGCATCGAAAGACTTTGAGTGAGAATAATCGCTGCTTCACGCTGCAGCCCGAAGCAGCGTGTTCTCGTAAAAAGGACTGCGAACAGAGCGAAAACAGGCTACAATTTGCGTATGTTACTTGCTGTGATTGCCATGCGTTTGCTGGAAGTCATGTTTTTTGTCGGCCTTGCGGGGTCCGCCGTGGTCGTTCTCATCAGCTTCTTCGAAGATGGCAAGGAGCTTATAGGCCGGGACGAACCGCCTGAAAAGCGCGCTTGATGACCCGGCCTGTCTTGAGTTGGTTATTTCGATTGACTCGCTCTTGATTCGGAAATATACTTATCGCTGGGCGTATCATAATTTTCGCTCCCGCAACGAGAGACAGCCGGCCGTCGCGCCGGCACAATCGCGATGGCATCCAACCGAACGACCGTAGCCCCTCCTTCCGACCGCGTCCGTCTCATCGTGGCATCCTCGGTGATGCTGACCTTCATATCTTTTTGGCGCGCGGCAGCCATTGTTCTTAATGATTTGGGATCTTCGGCCTTCTATGCCGGGGGTATCGCCGAGCAGATGGTTGGCGAGGCGGCGCCCTGGTTCATCCTCGGCATCATGCTGTTCAGTTTCGCGGTGCGAGCGGTCTACGTCGAAAGCTGTTCGATGTTCACCCGC
>Ga0182013_10004517_pt1 | contig 16657 bp, 20 predicted proteins | sample 612S2MmetaG_FD_120487 | JGI IMG/M metagenome (GOLD analysis project Ga0182013, IMG submission 120487) | Permafrost microbial communities from Stordalen Mire, Sweden - 612S2M metaG | ecosystem: Environmental > Terrestrial > Soil > Wetlands > Permafrost | place: Sweden: Stordalen | collected...
ATAAACGCTAAGGAGTCTGAGTGCTGTGTTGCCCAAAACTTTCTCTATCACGACAAAATTCGTATTTATTTGTCACTCCCTAAAAGTATCAGGGTTCCCCCTGATAAGTTACTCACCATGACAGCATTGTAACCTGATAGAGATGGGAGAACCTCCTTGTATAAGACGGCCGGCAGGTATTTATGATTTGTTCTAACCTCAGCTTATCTTCCCCCAGATATTTTCCTTGGAACCCTCTTCCACGTATTTCAACAACGCATAGTGTTCGGGCTTACTTAACGATGGGTCGTTCTCAATTAATTCGTTGGCGGTGGTGCGGGCGGCTTCGAGAATGGTGCCATCGGCCACTAAATCTGCCAGACGGAGGTTGATGGTGCCGCTTTGGCGGGTGCCTTCTATATCGCCCGGGCCGCGTAGTTTCAGGTCTTCTTCAGCAATGATAAAACCATCATTGGTTTGGCACATAACGGATATGCGCTGCTTGCTTTCGTTAGATAGCCTGGCTCCGGTCATTAAAATACAGAAGGATTGCTCTGCACCGCGGCCTACCCTTCCCCGTAACTGGTGTAATTGTGCCAGGCCAAAGCGCTCGGCATTTTCAATAATCATTACTGAGGCATTGGGCACGTTTACGCCTACTTCAATTACGGTAGTTGCCACCATAATATTGGTATCGCCTTTTACAAAGCGCTGCATCTCAAAATCCTTATCGGCTGAGCGCATCCGGCCATGCAGTATGCTTACATGGTAATTGGGCATAGGGAATGCGCGGCTGATGCTTTCGTAGCCATCCTGCAAATGTTTTAAATCCAGTTTTTCGCTTTCTTCAATTAACGGATATACAATATATATCTGCCGGCCTTTTTGAATCTCTTCTTTCATAAAACCGAATACACGTAACCTGTCGGCATCAGTACGGTGCAGGGTGCGGATGGGCTTACGGCCCGGAGGTAATTCGTCAATGACGGATACATCCAGGTCGCCGTAAATGGTCATGGCAAGGGTGCGGGGGATTGGGGTGGCGGTCATTACCAGTATGTGCGGGGGCTTTTCGTTTTTGTTCCACATTTTGGCGCGTTGCTCCACCCCGAAGCGGTGTTGCTCGTCAATAACCACCAGGCCTAAATTTTTAAACAACACGCCATCTTCAATCAGGGCGTGGGTGCCTATTAAAATATCAATTTTGCCCTCGGCCAGGTTTTCCAGGATGAAGCGACGGGCTTTGCCTTTTACATTACCGGTTAGCATGGCCACTTCAACATTAGTACCCCGAAGGGCTTCCATAATACTTTCGTAATGCTGGTTGGCTAAAATTTCGGTGGGGGCCATCATACAGGCCTGAAAGCCATTATCAATGGCCATGAGCATAGTAAGCAGCGCGACGACAGTTTTGCCGCTGCCTACATCGCCCTGCAGCAAGCGGTTCATTTGCCGACCGGTGAGGGTATCCTTTCGTATTTCTTTTAACACGCGTTTTTGCGCACTGGTTAGTTCAAACTTTAAATTTTTTTTATAGAAGAGGTCGAACTTGTTATCAATCTTTTCGAAAATAAAGCCCTTTGAAATTGCACCACGGTTTGACTTTACCTTCAGCATTTGCAACTGAATTAAAAACAGCTCTTCAAATTTTAACCTGCGGGTGGCCTCATGCAGCAGTTGTTCATTTTTTGGGAAATGGATATTTACCATGGCATCGTACCGCGAAATAAGGCGGTACTTTTGCAATATTTCTTTCGGCATAAATTCAGGCAGGTCAGATGGTTTAACCTGGGCGAATAATGTTTGCATCAGTTTGGCAACGCCCTTGGAATCGAGGTTGCGTTTTTTTGCTTTTTCTGATGATGAATATACCGGTTGCAGGCCTTTGCCACTGGCTTTTATTTCGTCGGTAAATAATTCAATATCGGGGTGAGGAATGTTGTAGTAGCCGTTGAAAATATGAGGCTTGCCAAAAACGAGGTAGTCTACTTTAGGCTTTAGCGATTTGAGGATAAAATCAACGCTTTGAAACCATATCAATTCAATTTCACCGCTGCCATCGCGAAAGGTTGCTATGAGCCTTTTTTGCTTTTTATCGCCAAGTTGCCTGAACTCAACTATCTGTCCCTTTAGCTGTATGTATTGCGTTTGCGGGGTTATCTCTTTTATTTTATGGATAACCGAGCGGTCTATATACCGGAAAGGGTAGTATTTAAGCAGCTCGCCGAAGGTATGCACGTCCAGTTCCTTGCGCAGCAACTCGCCACGGGGTGGGCCCACGCCTTTGAGGTATTCGATATTGGATTGCAGCAGGGACGCCATTGACCGGTTTAGAGGATACGAAGTTATAAAAAAAGGCAAGCCCCCTTCCGTCCCCCGAAGGGGGAAACTAAATGCGGGAGACGGTCTTTAAAATGTTTTGGTGGTGTAATTTTGCTGTGTGCCAGCCCCTTCCGTCCCCTAAAGGGGAAACCAAAGCCGAATACAAATACAAGAGTTGTTGTTGGTGGTTGTATTGGCTGTTTTGCCCTGGTATCCCCTTCGGGGACGGAAGGGGCCTTTGTTTCCCCGCCCTGTTTCTTTAACTTCATGATTAAATGAGGAAAATATTATTGATAATTTTTGTATGTGTTTGCCAGGTGGTGGTGGGGCAGAAGTATGATTATCACTGGATACTAGGTGAACAGGGAGTACCAAGTGAAACCGGGAATATGGACGTTTTATTTACCGATACTTCTGCCGACACCGTAAGAAATCAGCGTTTTGTTCCAATGGATAATAGCCAGACTACAGTTTGCGATTCATCAGGAAATCTGATATTTTTTAGCAATGGAGCAAGGATATATAATGCCACCAATGCCACTATGCAAAATGGGGACAGCCTAAATTTCGGTGCAGCGTGAGCAAATTATTTTAATGGAATTGATTATAACGCGGCTGAAGATATAGTGGCGCTACCAACTGATTCACCGTCAATATGGAACTTAATACATTATTATATAGCATATACTCCGGGAGCTGAAATTGCTCTTTATCCTTGGCGGATAGAGGAAACCCAAATAGACATGAGCCAGGATAATGGTTTGGGAGGTGTTGTTTTTAAAAATAAAGTTTTAGTTCAGGATACATTGGGGACTTATGTAACAACCTGCAAACATGCAAACGGACGCGATTGGTGGGTGTTTGCCAGTAAAACCAGTTCTAATTGTTTGTATACTCTTTTGGTAGAAAAGGATACAGTGATTCAATCTCCGATGCAATGTATAGGTTCAGAATATATGAGTGGAGACGGTGGACAGGCGGCATTTTCACCGGATGGAAACAAATTTGCATGGGTAGGTGATTTCAGTGGCGTAAACCTATATAATTTTGACAGGTGTAGCGGTTTGCTAAGCAATCCTATGTTATTGCCATATTACGGCAGAAATAGTACATATGAAATTGGGATTGCCTTTTCACCCAATTCGCGCTTTTTATATATAACACAGAGCTATTGCATTTTGCAGTTTGACCTAGCTGATAGCAACATAAGCACAAGTGTTGATACTGTAGCGCATATTACCGTGCCACCCGACACTAATGAAGCGATTACAGGATATTATTTTTTGATGCAATTAGCGCCGGATGGTAAAATATACGTTAGTGCGAATAACTCCGAAAAATACCTGCATGTAATAAACAATCCCGATGAAAAAGGGGCTAGTTGTAATTTTGTAAACTATGGATTCGTATTACCGGCGTTCAATAGCTTTGGCCTGCCCAGCTACCCCGGCAATTACCCCCTAGGTGCATTACACGGCAGCCCCTGCGATACTTTAAGCCCGCCGGACACCAGCAGTGTGGGCATTGCAAAAATTAACCGGGAGAAAGTTTTGAAAATATACCCCAACCCAGCCAACGATTATGCCATTGTAGATTATGGTTTTACTGATTGGAGCATGGGCACGGCTGTAAGTTTGCAGATAATAGATGCAGTGGGACAGGTTGTTTATACGCAGGCTTTACCCGCTTACAGCGGGTTTCAGCGGCTGGATATTTCGGGGTTTGCCGCGGGGGTGTATGAGGTGGTTATTAAGCGGGGTGGTGGTGTTGTGGCGAGTGGGAGGTTGGTGAGGGAGTGAATGCGCTGCTTGCATTTAAAATAAAACAGATGTCATTGCGAAGCCTTTTCATTTAAAAATCAATTAGAGAAAAGGCTGTGGCAATCTTCCGTTGTGTCTTTACTGGGTAATTTGCCAGTTAAAGACACAACGGAAGATTGCCACGGTTCAATACCTCTTTTATTTTTTTACGGGAATTGACCTCGCAATGACATATTCTTTATTTTACATGCCCTCCATTCTCTTAATCTTCTTACCCGCCAGGTGTTGTTTCCAGATATTCCAGTAGTGGTCGTGCCAGCCTTTTTTGAGGTGTTCGGCGTGGATATCGGGGACGAAGGCGTGGATGGCGTGGAGGATGGTGTCTTTGCCTTTGGGTTCGAGCATGATGGTGAAAAGGGAGTCGACATCTTCGGGTGCCCAGTCGGAGCCGCGCCAGGTTTGCACTATCAGTTTATCCTTTACCGTGGTCACCGTGTTACCGGTGATGTAACCATCCCATGCCGACATGGGGGCACCGGCTTTGGTTGAAACCTTAACAGGTGAACCGGCTATGAGCGAATGCAGTTTTGCATTGGTGTACAAGTCGAACAGCGCTTTTGGTTTGGTATTTTTAAACGTTACCTTTTGTATGATGTGCTTTGCCATGGTGTTTGGGTTTTGTATTTAAATGTAGGAAGATTTTGTTATGGGAGTATTAATTTTTTAGGGGCCTTGTACAAGAAACGAGTGGGTGTAGTAAAGCCAGACAATTCAAAATTTCGCGTCATGGGCGAGGAAGGAAAAGTTTCTGCACCGCTCTTATAAAGAACAAATAAATAGCTCCGCGTTTTAACGCGGAGTCTGGATGAAGTGTATTCTGGCTTTAGCCTAAACATTCAAGTGCCTGTTAGGCTAAAGCCAATTAAAATACTCAATTATTCTCCGCGTTAAAGTGCTTGTTGCACAACTCAATACAGGCCTCTCCCCGACATCGCTTCGCTTGTCGACCCTCTCCATCGCAAGCGATAGCGAGGGCAAATGCGACGATTTAGGTGTCTTTTCCCTCGCTATTCGAAGAATGGAGAGGGTGACCGCACGAAGTGCCGGTCGGGAGAGGCCTGTATTGGGCGAGTGTTGAGTTGTGCAACAAGCACTAAAACGCGGAGCTATTTTCACGAATTTGGTGAGTGCGTTATTATTATGGGTTTTGGAATGAGAATTTTTTTAATTCCCGGCTAACCAAAGCTCGGGGTCCATTTTGTCTTTGCCGCGCCAGATTTCGAGGTGGACTTTGGTGAGGTCTTCGTTTTTATCGGTGTGAAGAGTGCCCAGGCTTTGTTTTACGCTGATGGTTTGGTTGGGCTTTACGGTTACTGTTTCGATGTTGGAATAAACGGTAAAGTACTCACCATGCTTAACAATAATGCAGTTCTGGATGGTGGGTAAAAAGAAAACGCTTACCACGGTGCCGCCAAATACGGCGCGGGCATCAGAGCCGGCCACGGTTTTTATATCCACCCCGTTATTTTCAACCATTACACCTTTTAGCACCGGGTGCGGGTGCTTGCCGAACTGGCCTACAATATGGCCCCGGCTAACGGGCCATGGCAGTTTGCCTTTATTACTGCTGAAGTCGTTTGATAAGGCCTGTTCAGCAGGTGTAAGTGGCATGGTCTCGTTCGTCTTTTTGTTGACGGAAACGGAGGTGGTGTTGTTCTTGTTTTTCTTAGCCAGTTCTTCGGCTTTCTTTTTGGCCAGGCGTATTTCTTCCTCGATAATGGCCTGTATTTTTCGGTTTACCTGTTGAACGGCTTTATTCTTTTCAACGGCTGCAGTGTTCAGTTTTTTTTCTTTCTCCTGTAAGGTTGCAACGGCTGCATCCTTTTCCTGCTTTTCTTTTTCGAGATTGCTTTTTTGGGCGGTCTGGCTTTTTAAAAGGGATTCTTTTTCCTGTTTGCTTTCCTGCAGGTCGTCTTTTTTTACCTGTAGTTCGCCAATGGCTTTTTGTATGGCAATGGCTTGCTGGCGCCGGTATTCGGCTACTTTAAGCAGGTAGTTATACCTCACAATGGCATCGTAAAAAGAGTTGGACGACAGAATGAATGCGGCCTGATTTTGCAGGCTTAAACTCTGGTAGGTTTTGCGCAACATGCTGGCATAGTCGGCCTTCATTTTTTCCACTTCGGCGCTTTTGTTTTCAATGTCGCCTTCGGTTTGGTGGATGTCTTCATCCAGGTCGTCAATTTGGTTACTGAAGTTTTTGATGAGTTTTTCGCGCGAACGGATTTTTGCCTGCAGCGAAAGTATTTCGCTCATATTTTTTTCCTTCCTGGCATCGGTGTTTTTTATGGCGGCCTCGATGGTTTTTATTTCATCCTGCAGCTTTTTCATCTGTTTTTGAAGCTGCTCTTTTTTTTGTTTGGTGGTTTGCTGGGAGTAGGTGGGTGGGGAGTACAACAATAGTAACACGCATACCACGATGCTTAGGACTCTTCCTCCCCATACGCCCCCTCCCAAGGTCATTAGGCGCGGATGCGGCTGTTTCCCCTCTCGAGAGGGGTGCGCGAAGCGCGGGATGTGTGGCTGCTCGGGAAACGTGCCAACAGCCACACACCCCGGCCTGCGGCCACCCCTCTCGAGAGGGGAAACAGCTATACCACTATTCCGCAGGCACGGTGAAGATGTTATGCCTTTATTGCGGAATTGGATTTTCATATTATCGCTTGTATTTTTCACTTACCTCAAAGGGGTAACCCAGATTTTCGTTCAGTTTTACTTTGGTAAAATCAATGGTTAAGGTTAAAACAACTCCATCGCGGTTTACTTCAATAATCCTGTGATAAGAAAACGGTTTCCCTTCCAATAGATTATAGTTATCAAAAGTAATGGACATCTGTTGGGTAAGGCGCTTGTCTTTCAACAGAATTTTTGCAATAGTGTAGTTTCCGCTGTTCACCCAGATTTTTTCGAGGAGGTTGTTGTTTTCGGCATAGATGATGAACATGCTATCCTGGTAAGCAGCAGTAGAGGCTTTTTCGTGAATATCAGGCTTTTCGCCCGCCAGTATTTGTTGCAGCATGGGAAAGCTTACGGGAAACAAAAGCCAGTTGTTTAAATAGCTGAAATCGCGGCCGGTATATTCGGTGTTTATTTTGTTTAGCAGTTGGAACGTATCCGGGGTAATAAGCACGCGGGCGGCCTCAACGTTCATGGGGCCGGTTATGCTCATCCATACCAGGCTATCTTTTTTCATGCGCATGGTAGCCTGAAAGTCCTGTTGGCTTTGGCCATCATCCCAGCTTAGTTTGGCCTTTGCCGATAAGGTGCGGTAACCGGTTTGGTTGAGGGTAAGGTGACGGATGAGAGTGTCGAAGGTGATGTTTGCGGTATCCGGCATTGATTGGGCCTGGCTAAGGCTGTAAAAATTCAATATCAATGCTAACAAGGTAATTCTGAAAATCATGGGTTAGGTATTAAAATGCATAGGTTCGACCCCTCTGGGGTCGTATATTTTAGTTGGGTGATTTCTATAAATATTCGACTCCTCTGGAGTCGCACCCGGTTGCAAATGTTGAGTTTATTGCTCAATATAATTCTGCTCGGTAATTTTACGGTCGAGGTTGGTAGTGCCGCCGCCGTTATCTTTGGCTTTTTTCCAGTAATCGAGGGCCTGGTCCTTTTGACCCAGTTTGAATAATATATCGCCGTAATGTTCAAGGATGGTGCCGCTTTTTTCGCCGCCTGCTTTCAGGGCTTTTTCCTGCCACTCTTTGGCACCGGTAAAGTCGTTTAGCTGGAATAATATCCAGGCATAGGTATCAAGGAAAGAGTTGTTATCGGGCTCCAGCTTATTTGAGTAGGCGCTCATTTCTTTGGCTTTCTCCAGATTAACTTTACGCTCGCTTAAATAGTAGCTGTAGTTGTTTAATACATAAGCGTTTTCCGGGTCGAGCTTTAGGGCCTTTTCATAGGAGCTGTCGCTGGCATCGCTTTTATTCATGTCGTGGTAAGCATCGCCCATATCGGCTAAAAACTGGGCGCGCAGCTTGTCCTTATCCGCACTCATTTTTTCGCCTTTCGAAAGACTTTTAATGGCCTTTTCATACTCTTTCATCTGTAATTCAGCGCCACCTTTAAAAAGGTAAGCCAGCGGCTCATTCGGAAATACTTCAATGGCATCGCTGCATGTTTTTTCAAGGTTTGTCCAATCTCTTTTACCGTTATAAATCAGCATTACCTGCTGCCAAACCTGAAAAATATCCTGTTTTAAAGCCAGCGATTTAAGGTACGATTCAAGGGCTTTATCATTCTGGTTATCGAGATAATAAAGATCGCCTTTAATGGCCCATGCTTTAGGCTGGTCGGGCTGGGTTTTGGTTAATATTTCGGCGAGGTCGAAGGCATCCTGTTTGTGGTCTTTTTTTACGTCCCAGAATTGCAGGTATGGATAAAGGATTTTGATTTTTGTATCAATATCCACTTTCGGGTTTTCGAAAATTTTCTTCAGGTCGTCCATGCTTTCCTGGCTGTTGCCGCTTTGCAGGCCCAGTTCAGAAAGTGCCAGCAGGGCGCGGGCATTGTCCGGTTCAACAGCTAATACCTTTTTGTACAAATCTGCCGCTTTGTCTTTTATTTTATTGGCACGGTAAAGGTCAGCTTCCATCAACAAATACTCGGTTTCTCCGGGGAATGCATCTACCAGCTTTTGTACTTCGTTAACCGCATCGTTAAACCGGTTAAGGCGCAGGTACAGGTTCTTTTTGGTTTCAACCACATCTTCATCAATCCCAAAGTTTTTCTGAAACTGGTCGTACACTTTTAAAGCACTTTCAAACTGATTGGTTTTGGTATACAGAAAAGCCAGGTTGAGGTAATAATCAGGATTGCCGGGAAATTTATCTACCAGCGCTTTAAATGTTTCGGTAGACTCTTTCACTTTGCCTTCGCTCATAAAAACACTGGCCAGGGCTTCGAGGTACCATTTGTTGGTATTATCCAGGCTTACAGCTGCCATGGCTTCGCTTTCGGCCTGTTGGGGCTTTTTGAGCGTCATATAAATCTGGGTTAGCTGAAAGTGGGCATCGGCATTGTCAGGGTCGATAGCTATTACGTCACCGTAGTTTTTGAGGGCGCCATCCCAATCTTCAATCACCTTGTCTTTTTCGGCATCGAAGAACAGGCGCATTACTTTGGCCTGGTCAGCCTTGCTAAGCTGAGCCGTGGCCGGGCCCTTTTTCTTATCAGGCTTTGCACCGGCGGTTGCTTTTTGGCCGGTTTTGCACGAGGCCAATATTATCAAACTAAAAAAAAGTATATTCTTAATGCTGCGCATGGACAAATTTTGAACGCCGGTTTTGCAATATGCAACACCCTGACAAAACGGTAACAGAACCTATTATTGTATAAGCGCATTATAATCGCCCACACTCAAATCCTCTAATCTACCCTCAAGTTTAACATTATTCCCTATCATGGAGTTTCCGATTAACTTATTTTTTAAATTGGATTTGCTTTGAATGATGCTGTTTTTAACCACCGAACTTTCAATAACCGTGCCTTTTCCTACAGATACATAGGGGCCTATAACAGAGTTTTTAAGCACTACATCATCGTCAATAAAACAAGGCTGAATTACTATCGAGTTCTCCATCACCGCTTTAGCACTAATTAACGGTTCATTTTTAATAAACTCCAAAACGCGCTGGTTAGTATAAACGGTAGCGTCTTTATTTCCACAGTCCAGCCATTCAATAACTTCGCCTTTGTAAAATTTGGTGCCCTGATTTTTCATACGCTCCATGGCATCAGTTAGCCAGAATTCGCCTTTTTGCTTAATGTCGTTATCCAGCAGGTATTGCATTTCTTTACGCAGGTAAACGCCGTCTTTGAAATAATAAATGCCAATAATGGCGAGGTCAGAGATAAAATCTTTAGGCTTTTCTATAAAGTCCGTAATTATGTTATCGGCACCCATTTTTACCACACCAAATGCCGAAGGATCGGCTACTTTTTGAACCCAGATAACCCCATCCAGCTTAGTATCTATCTTAAACTCGCTTTTAAACAGGGTATCAGCAAAAGCTACTATCAGGTTGCCTTCTAAAAAATCTTCGGCGCATAAAATGGCATGGGCGGTGCCCAGCGGAACATCCTGGTATTTAATATGGCCTTTACTGCCAACGCTTTTAGCAACATCCAGCAGCATTTGGGGAATTACATCGCCAAAATCTTTACGGATGATGAAAACAATGTCATCAACTTTTTGGTCGGTTGATTGGATAAGGCCCTCCACCAGCCTTCGCACAATGGGTTTACCTGCAACGGGCAACATAGGCTTAGGAACAGTTAAAGTGTGTGGCCGTAAACGGCTTCCCCAGCCAGCCATTGGTATTATTATTCTCATTGTTATTGTTTAAAATCCGGTTTTTGCCACTAAGGCACTAAGAACACTAAGGAATACAAATTTTAATCGTGTTAATCAATTGCACCGCAAACCCTCTGACTCCCGAAACGGGAGAACCGCCACCCAATAATACAAATACATCCGTCTTCATTACTCCCACACAAAAGGTCAGGCAGCCTTTGCCTCAACCCCCTGTCTGTCGACATCCCCCTTCTCCATTTTCAGAGCAAAATAGAGAAGGGGGAACCACACTCTGATATTTTGCCCGTGTTATAATTCCTTGCTCCCAATACTGATATTTAATGTTTGCCGGTTGAGCCGAAGCCTCCGTGGCCGCGGCTGGTATCGTTTAATTCGTTTACTGAAATCCATTCGGCGCGTTCGTGTTGGGCTATTATCATTTGGGCAATACGGTCGCCGTTTTTTATGCTGAAATCTTCGTTTGAGAGGTTGATGAGGGCCACTTTTATTTCGCCCCGGTAATCGCTGTCGATAGTAGCGGGAGAATTAGGCAGGCTGATGCCGTGTTTAAATGCCAGGCCGCTACGGGGGCGAAGCTGGGCTTCGTAACCTAAGGGTAACTCAATAAACAGGCCGGTGGGGACCAGTTTGCGTTCAAGGGGTTTTAAAACCACTTCACTTTCTATAAAAGCACGGATATCCATGCCTGCCGAACCGGCGGTTTCGTATGCCGGCAAAGGGTTGTTTGATTTATTAATGATGCGTATTTCCATAAAGCCGGACAAACCTAATTGAATTTATAGATTTTGGAAAAGGATTTATGAGGTTGTAAATTCCGTTACATCCCATGAATTTCAAATAATTTCAGCATTTGGCGTAATTTTGTATTAAATTTAGAATATGCAAGTGGTAATTCCAGATAACGTTATTCAAGCAGCAAACCTTTCTGAAAGGAATTTCAGGATTGAGTTGGCTTGCTGGATGTACCAAAAAGAATTTTTCTCGCTGGAGCAAGGAGCCAGTTTTTCCAGTCTATCGCAACTGGAGTTTATGAAAGAACTAGGCGAACGGAAAATTGAATGGAATTACACTGTTGAAGACTTACATGAAGACATTAAAAATCTTGAATCACTCAGGAATAATAAATGATCATTGTAAGCGATACCTCACCTCTTATCCATCTTTCTGCCTGTAATCATTTGCATCTGTTACAAACACTTTATGGTCAAATTGTTATTCCGGCTTCGGTAGATGAGGAAATCAGATTAAAGTGTAAAGATGAACGTATTAGACAGCAGATTATTGAAGCCAGCTGGATAAGCTCAAAGAGTGCTACTGATAGAAAACTGGTAAATGAACTAGATGATAAATTGGGCGGGGCAGAGGCAGAAGCGATTGTTCTGGCCATTGAGTTAGACGCAGAATTGATTTTGATTGATGAAAGAAAAGGGCGTACAACAGCAAAGCAATTCCATTTGAAAACGGGCGGCGTTTTATCGGTACTTGTTGAATCAAAAAGACAGCATTTAATTAAAGCCGTAATTCCGCTAATTGAGCAAATGGTTCAGCTAACCGGTTTCAGAGTATCGGAAGCGCTACTAACTGAAATTAGAAAAATAGCCGGAGAGTAGCAAACGTTCGCCGACTCAACTTAAATTATAATCGCAAAGCGGTTTACTTTTAACCATCGCTCTATATGAATCTCCTTATGCCCCAAACACAGAAACTTTCAGAACTCATCAGTGATATTGATACTACCATTAAAAACAGGTTTGGAGGCAAAACTTTTTGGATAAAAGCGGAGATAACGGATGTAAAGAAACAGCCGGATAAGCGGTGGTGTTTTTTGAAGTTTATAGAAAAAGACGGCAATACGATTACTACCGAAATGAAGGGTGTGTTTTGGGCCAACAGCTATAATTACATTGAGGAGTTTGAGGAGGAAACGCAGCAAAAATTTGTGAGCGGACTGGAGATTACCTGTAATGTGCGGGTGAGATTTCACAAGCGCTTTGGGATGGACCTGGAGGTTTTGGAAATTGATTTTGCATATGCCATTGGCAAACTGGAGCGCGAACGCAAACAAACGCTGGAGCGGTTGGTAAATGAGAATCCGCTTATCAGGTTGCTGGATGGTTATTACTCTACACCCAACAACAGGGCAGCTTTGCCCATGGTATTTCAAAATATTGCCTTAATAACGGCGCCTAACTCAGATGGGCAGCGGGATTTTACGAATGTGATTGAGCAAAATAAATATGGTTATGCTTTTGCCGTAACACCTTTTTTAACGCAGGTTCAGGGCGATAATGCGCCTCAGCTTATTATGGAGCAACTGAGGTTGGTTGAAGCAAGTAAAACAGATTTTGATGTGGTGGTGATTGTGCGGGGTGGTGGCAGCGACATTGATTTTAAATCGTTTAATGATTATGAGTTGGCGCGACAGATAGCGCTGTGTGAAAAACCCATACTTACCGGCATAGGGCACGACCGCAATACCAGCATTGTTGACCTGATGGCCCGGCAGCTTAAAACGCCTACCGAAGTGGCCGCCTTTATACTGGATAACAATTATGGTTTTGAAAATAATTTGCTGCGCATTAAGGCGCGGATATTGCAATTGGCAGAAGATACGATTGATAATGCCAAAGATGAACTGAAACATTACAAACAACGGGTGAAAAATTTAAACCCAACTACCATACTAAAAAAGGGATTTGCCATTGTGTATGCCGATGATAAAATTGTTGTCGACCCAAAAAGCATAACCACAGGCACAGAAATTAAAATGCATTTGCAACAGGAAATAATTATCAGCACCGTAACCAAAAAAGCGAAAAATGAAAAAGAATATGACCTATAACGAAGCCTTTAATGCGCTTGAAATACTGGTTGAGGAAATTGAGACTGACGAAATACAGCTGGATACCCTGGCCGAAAAAGTAAAGCAGGCGAATGAGCTGATAAAGTTTTGTGAAACGAAGCTGAGGAAAATTGATGGGGATATTAAGAAAGTAACTGAAGGTAATAAATAAGGCCGGCCCGCCCGGAATCAATGATTTTTAAATATATTTTAGGGCCTGATACTTGTTCATTAAAAATTGAATGATATTTTAGCATTAAAATATAAAAAACATGAAAAAACTGAGACTTATTCTGCCCGTTTTACTGCTTACAATGTTTGGCTGCCACAAAGACACCAATACAAATAATACCCAGACCCAGGTTACCAACCATACGCCTAATGGCGGTGCGGCTGTTACAATTCCCTCGGGCGCGGCGGGTGCTTTTTATGCTATTAACACTATCAACTACAATAACAATGGTTCCGGTTACGATACAACGGATATTGGCCTGGGATATGCATGGTTTGGCAACTATACCACTACCCAAAATGCAGGCTCAGTTTATGTGACGGGTGACAGCCTTTATACTAACAACCCGAATTTGGGGGGCCTTGTAACCTTTCCCTGGTACGAAACAGACATTACAAACCAGTTTACTTTTAGCGGCAATTCGGTAACATGGAATGTGCAGGGAAACAGCGCCAATAGCATACCTGCGATTAATTATACTGATAATACAGCTTTTCCTGTAGTGACCGGGTTAACGTTGCCTTATCCTGTAAGTATCGCTTCGTCAGTAACGGTACATTTTACTGTTACAGGTGCTTATGATGCTATTTTTTATGCCATATCTGGTGCCGGTGGCCAGCAAACCAGTTTTACCGGAACTAACGGTGCTACTTCGGCCACTTTTACTTCGGCACAGCTTAGCGCGGTAACAAGTTCGGGTAGCGAACTGAGTATTACTATTATGCCGGTTAAACTAACGCCTTATACCGTTTCGGGTAAGACTTATTATTTTGTAAAGCAAGGGGCTTATTCGGTTACTACAATTGTGCAATAGAGATTTGTGGATTTAGATTATTGGAAGGGCTGGCGCTGGTTTTAGTGCCGGCCCTTTTTTTATGTGTTATGATTTGTTACAGTGTCGCCATAAATTACATGTGAAAGGGAGGTTTAAAATTCATCTTAAACGGATTACTTTTACAATAAAGCTGAACTGATGAAAACACTTGCGGTTACCGTGATTAATAAGAAGCAGGAGCTCCTGTTTACGCATCTTGCTGATGAATTAGGAGTGGAAATAACTGTGGCAAATTTTAAGCCACTTAATACTAAAGACGTAGCACTGGGTATTGGAAGAAAATTTACGGATGAAGAACTTACTGAGTATTTAGAAAGAAAATCAGGTGGTAAAGCGAAAGACGCGGCTAAGGTGAAAAAGGACTTAAAAAATCGGCTTGCTAAAAAACTGATGGCAAAATGAAACTGCGTTTAATGCCTGAGGCCGAAGAAATTCTTTTGGAAATTGGTATTTGGGTGGAAGCACAAAACACACCAGGCAGTGGCAATAAATTTGTTGACGCATTCATTGATAAGATTGCTTCGTATGCCATGCCTAATGTCAAATATCCCGCTTGTAAAAACAAAGTTCTGGCCTCATTCCGTCTTTCTTGTATAGCAATAAATGATTGGGTAATTGCTTTTAAGCAAACGAAAGATGAATTTGTGGTCCATTATATTGTTTTCGGGCCGGGGTTAAAATGAGGGGAAAATAATGTAGGGGCAACCTTTACGGTTGCCCTTGTGCTATATCGGCAAAATTAGCGCACATACGCAAAGGGCACCCGCGAGGGGTGCCCCTACATCATTTCATTTTTTATAGCTAAATTAGCTATCATGAATATGAGTGATATAATAACCATTCAGCCGGATATTCAGTTCGGAACGCCGGTTTTTACGGGTACCAGAGTGCCGGTGGTAAGCTTGTTTTTACACCTGGAGAAGGGAATAAGCGTTGATGAATTTGTTCTTGATTTTCCATCTGTAACAAAGGAGCAGTGTTTTGCTGCTATTGAGTTAGCCTAATGAAGTATCTGGTAATTTTTAATAAAGATGAGAACGGAACTATCTGGGTTGAAGTACCTGATTTGCCAGGCTGCTTCTCTAGTGGCGATACTATTGATGAAGCTAAGAAAAATGTGGTAGAAGCTATTGAGCTTTATATTGAAGGATTGCGGGAAGAAGGTCGGCCGATACCTGCACCAGAAACACAGGCGGACTTTGTGATGGTGGCTTAATCTTGCCCTGTTAAATGGCTGCAATGTAGCGGCGGTCTCCCATCCAATACCCAAACCACCCCCCAAATACACCAGCATTAAAAATGTGCTTAATATCCAGAAGTGGATAAAGCTACATTTACCAATATCTAATCCGTGTATCAGTTTGCACAAGAGGTAAAATCATTATCTTCGTATAGCAACAGCTTATGCCAAAAATAGCTTTTTATAAGTATCTGACATTCTTTATTGTTTCGTTTGATACACTTAGGGAGCCTCCGCATTTGCATATTGCAAAAGAGAGGGGGAAAAGAACTTATTCGGCAAAAATCTGGCTTAAAACGCTGGAGTTTTCAGATAAAGGTTCTTTAACCAGTGAAGAATTGAACCTGGTAAAAAAGCTAGTAACTAAACATCAGAAAGAACTTTTAGAGTTATTCGATAAGGCAAAGAAAGGGCAGAAGTTTGAAACCTTAAAATTGGATTTATAAACCACAATAGCATGGAAGGAATACACAACATAAAACCAGTTATCACCAAACTCTCATTTACAACCACCGGTAAAATCACTGTTTTTTTAAAAGACGGCAGACAAATTGCTGCGCCGCTGAGATATTTTCCGGGAATTAAAAAATTATCAGTTGCTGACCGGAAGCGGTATAGAATTGTAAACGACCAGATAATTATGTTTTCGGAAGCTAACGAAGTTTATCATTTGCAGGATTTTCTCGGCAAAGAACAGGAATATCGCTATGCTGGCTAAGCAACCGGTTTAATTCCTTGTATTAATTTCTTCCCATCCAACACCCAAACCACCCCTAAAAATACCAGCATCAAAACACTGCTTAAAATCCAGAAGTGGCCAAACTGGTTTAGCAGATTTGTTTGTATCCAATCGCCAAGCAGCCACAGCGCGAAGCCGAGGAAGATGTAGCCGAGGTCTTTTTTTACAAAGTAGTTTACCGGGAAATATTTTTGACCCATGATATAAGAAGCTATGGCCATGCTGCCGTAGCAGGCCAGGGTAGCCCAGGCAGAGGCCATATAGCCATATTTGGGGATGAACAGTATATTAAGCACAATGGTAAGCGCTGCGCCTCCTAACGA